>Ga0209164_1000065_pt1 | contig 324936 bp, 266 predicted proteins | sample MTBNYHSulfiMetaG_FD_187458 | JGI IMG/M metagenome (GOLD analysis project Ga0209164, IMG submission 187458) | Enrichment culture microbial communities from rom New York Harbor, USA that are MTBE-degrading - MTBE-NYH (New York Harbor Sulfidogenic)... | ecosystem: Environmental > Aquatic > Marine... | reverse complement strand
TTTCTTTATATTTGTGCGCGCATCTCTACTTGATGCGCCCACTTTGTTTGAAATTTTAATCTTTGCTCTTTCTTAACTTGTTTCTTTACAATGCTTTAGACCTTCCTGTGGTCATTTGATACTATTTAATCAAAATCATTTTGCGCGATTGACGTAATGATCTTTGAGTTAAAGTATAAAAATATATTCCGGACGATAGATTACTTGCATCAAAAATTACTTCGTGTTTACCCGGCTGAAGTTTTTGGTTTACAAGAGTTGCTACTTCTCGACCAAGAATATCATATACTTTCAAGGAGACTCTCTTGATACTTGCTACTTGATACTTGATTCTGGTTGTTGGATTAAAAGGGTTGGGATAATTCTGAAATAAAACAAAATCATTTACAACTATTTCGTTTACAACACTTGTTGTTGTGTCGGCAAATTTTTCCCCGATTAAATTCCAGAGCTCATTTCGTGTTCCGTCTTTTCCCAACGACCAAATACCGATGCCGCTTAAGTTTTTTTCGAGTGCAAAATTATATTTCAATTCTAAACTTGGAACAGTATCCATCCAGATAAGTTGAAATTTGTCTTCTTGCGGAATCATTACATAAGTTGTTTGCGAAATTTCATCGAATACCGGATAGTTATTATCGGTAAAAAGATTATAAACATCTTTATAGTTTACATGCTTAACCCAATTCGAATTCTGGCTTCCTTCGGGAATAACAGTAGTGTAAGGATTGTTATTGTCAACAAGCCATTCTGCACCATAATAAGGCACACCTAAAATTATTTTTGTGGTCTCAACATTGGCATAATCATTTGATATAGTTCTCTCGTAATTGTAAGGACTAAATTCATTTGTTCCACTAAGCGGGGCAACGGGACCAGCATTTTGACTCCAGCTTCCGTGATAATCATAACCCATAATAAATAAGTAATCACAAATCTCCGATAGTTCTTTCAGCTTCCATCGATTACCCCAATTAACAGCGGGAGTAGCAAATGATAATTCTTTACCGTTGAACCAGGTATTTAAAGAATCACGAAGCTCTAGCATAAAATCATTTATAGGATCACCCCGTTCACTTAACTTAAGATTCTCGAAGTCAATATTAATTCCATCGAAATGATAATCAGCGATAATGTTCTTTGTATCTTCGAAAAACTTTCTTTTGTTTGTGGAATTATTAATGAGATTACTAACAAGATTGCTGTCAACATCGGTTAATGATAAATTAGAAACAGTCAAAATAACTTTTACATTACTTGTCTGTGCACTGCTAATAATCTGAATCCATTTGCTTAAATTATTATTCCAATCCGGAGGATAAGATACCGATCCGTCAGGTTGCAATAAAAAATCAAAAACGGCAAGATGTGTTAACAAATCTAATCGAATGTTGGCATCATTCAATTCCCAATAAGGTAAATAACCAAATACTTTTTTCTGTAATTCTATTGAGTTGCTAAAATGAGTTATTTGTAGGTCAAATGAATTTGCTGTTCTATTATTATTCTGAATTTTATCAAAATAATGGCTTGAATGCTGAGCTGAAACAACAATTAGCAGTTGTATGAAGAAAAATATTATTATTATGGTTTTCATCGAACATTAATATAAATAAATTCTTTAATTGCTTTTTAACGATATATAAAATAATTTCATGCAAAGATTTTCAAGAGAGGATACATGAAAAGATTTGTACTTGTTTTTCTCGTCGTTTTGCTAACCTTTATATTATCCGCTTGTTCAAATGATAAACCGGATACCGAAAAAAAATACGGAATTGTAATTCATGGCGGTGCCGGTTCAATTGTCCCGGGGAGATACTCGCCTGAACAAGAAGCGGAGTTTGAGAAGAAACTTGCCGAAGCACTCGAAGCAGGATATGAAATTCTTGAAAACGGTGGAAGCAGTTTAGATGCCGTGGAAGCAGCTGTAATAATTTTAGAAGATTCACCTTATTTCAATGCAGGCAAAGGAGCTGTGTTTACTGCAAGCGGAATAAATGAATTGGATGCGGCTATAATGAACGGAGAAAATTTGCAAGCTGGTGCTGTTGCAGGATTACATCATATTAAAAATCCAATTTCATTGGCAAGAGCCGTTATGGAAAAATCCGAACATGTTATGATGATATCCGACGGAGCAGAGCAATTTGCCGCACAGAATGGATTTGAATTAATTGACCCGGAATATTTTTTCGTTCAAGAAAGATGGGATAGTCTGCAGAAAATTTTACAACGTGAAAATGAATCTTCAAAAAATAATAGTGAAGGAAAATTAGGAACAGTAGGAGCCGTAGCTTTAGATAAAAACGGGAACTTAGCGGCAGCTACATCAACAGGCGGAATGACAAATAAAAAATTCGGAAGAGTTGGCGATGTACCGATTATAGGAGCAGGGACATATGCAAAAAATAAAACATGTGCAGTTTCTGCAACCGGACAAGGTGAATATTTTATTCGGCTTAATGTTGCCTATGATATTTCAGCATTAATGGAATACAATAATATTAGTCTTGTTGATGCAGCAAATGATGTTATACATAACAAACTAGAAAATCTTGGCGGAACAGGCGGTGTTATTGCAATCGATAAAAACGGAAATATTGCAATGCCGTTTAATACTCCCGGTATGTTTCGAGGATACAAATTAAATAATGAAAATCCGGTCGTTCTTCTCTTTAAAGAACAATAACAACATCATTAGGAGGGGCTATGTATATAGCAGAAGTGAATTACCTTTCCGTTCTTATCTCGGCTGTTGCGGCAATGATTGTAGGAGCTCTTTGGTATGGTCCGATATTTGGTAAAATGTGGATGGGCTATATGGGTAAAACAGAAGAGCAGTTGAAAGAAGGATTTAATCCGGCAAAAACTTACGGACTTGCATTCTTGGGGCATTTCGTTGCTCTTGCCGTATTGGCGAATCTGTTTGTTTACCTTCATGTTGAAACTATAGGCGGTGCTTTACATACAGCGTTTTGGACTTGGCTGGGGTTTACTTTAGCTACGAATTTTATTACCGGGTTGTTTGAAGACAAAAAACTCGGTCTTCTTTTAATAGATGAAGTATATCACCTGGTAGTTTTCTTTGTTGGAGCAATTATTATTTCTATCTGGTAATAAAAATTAATCGGAAAGATTAAATTTTACTTGTGTTGAATCAGTTTGACCGGAATGATCGTCGGTAACAAATATTTGCATAATGTAATCACCCTTTTCGAAGGAACCGTCAAGAATCAATTGAATTTCGAGAGGGGTATCTAAAACTTTGTTGTTATTTGTTTTGTCGATCATTCCGTAATCTACTTCCTCAAACAACTCGCCTGAAGGAGTAACAAGATTAACATAATAAGAAAGTTTTAACGAGTAACTTTTATTCTCTTCGAATTGTTCAAATCCTTTAACTTGTGCAGAGGCATTTAATTCCCACTCTTTCCCGATATGGAATGCAAATGCTTCGGGATTATATACTTCTAACTTGAGCTCTTCTTTTGAACATGCAGAAAACAAAATGATAAAACCGAATAACGAGAGTACAACAAATATTTTTTTCATGCCGATCCGATATAATTCTGTTTTAGAATAATTAAAAATTATCACCAATGTTTTAATACTTTTTGAGGAACCATCTCATTACGGCAGTTACTGATTTATCAAAAAAGTCACTGCCGTGGGCAATTTCGGTATCGCTTAAATGAGCGCTTTCAAAACCCTTGGCAACAAAGAACACAGCTTTATCAAAAAAGCTATTTACTTTTGAATAAAAACCTAATCCTTCGTGAAGTTCAAACGTACTTGATATTAGTCCTTCTTCTACTATAAAATTCCAAAGTACAACACGAACCAATATTAACGCGTAAATTACTTCCGAAACTTTTAATCCTTCTTTTGCTCTTTCCCGACCAAGTTTAATAAAGTGTTCTGCGGTTTTGTGAAAATCCGGTTCGTCTTGCATTAGGTAATTACCAAGTCTTTTGAACACATCATAAACTCTTTCATCGAGAAGATTATCGGGCATATTTTTATAACCGGGAGTAGATGGATTATTCTTAACTTCCTTACTCCATCTTCTTGTTAACTGTTCTGCATGATCTTCAACTGCTCGTATATATTTTTGATATAACATATCATACCTCCCGAAATAGTGTAAAATTTCAAATCAAAACAAAGAACAAATTGGCATGAATAAAAATCAATATATCCGGAATAAAATAATAATCAAGTAATAAAAAACCCGCTTTCAAAATTGAGAGCGGGTTTTTATAGATTTATTAATTGTTTTTCTTGAAATCCTTCATAAATTCTACTAATGCTTCGACACCTTTTTTCGGGAATGCGTTGTAAATCGAAGCACGGATACCGCCCACGGATCTATGACCTTTTAATCCGGAGAAACCTTTTTCGGTTGTTTCAGCAACGAATTTCTTTTCAAGCTCCTCAGAGGGAAGACGGAAAGTAATATTCATTAATGATCTGTCTTCTTTAACCGCTACTGTTCCTTTATAATAACCATCACTATTGTCGATATAATCATATAAGATACCGGCTTTTTCTTTGTTCATTTCGTACATCTTATCGAGACCGCCTAAATTCAATAACCATTTGTAAACTAATCCCATAATATAAACCGAATATGTGGCAGGAGTGTTGTACAATGATTCACCATCAACATGAACTTTGTAATTCAAATAAGTGTGAAGTGAATCGGAGCTTCTTTCAAGCAAATCTTTTCTGATTATTACAAGGGCTACGCCTGCGGGACCCATATTTTTCTGAGCGCCTGCGTAAATCAATCCGTATTTATTTACGTCGATTTTTTTGTGCAGCATATCCGATGAGGTATCGCAAACCAACGGAACATTTCCGACTTCCGGCTCGGTTATGTATTGTGTTCCGAAAATTGTATTGTTTGATGTAAAGTGAACATAAGAAGCATCGGGATCTAATTTTAGTTCTTCCTGCTTAGGAAGTCTTACAAATTTTTCTTCTTCGGTTGAACCGGCAACATTAACATTGCCGACTCTTTTTGCTTCTTTCATTGCTTTCTTTGCCCAGGAACCGGTAATAATATAATCCGCTTTATTTTTAGGCGGCATTAAGTTTAGCGGCACCATAGAAAATTGTAAAGTTGCGCCACCCTGCAAAAATAAAATTGAATAGTTATCGCTAATATCCAATAATTTTCTAAGGTCTGCTTCAGCACCTTTAAAAATTGAATCGTAAATTTTTCCGCGATGACTCATTTCCATAACGGACATACCGCTTCCTTTGTAACTAAGCATATCTTCTTTTGCTTCTTTCAAAACATCTTCCGGTAAGATAGCCGGGCCCGCGCTGAAATTATAAATTCTGTTTGTCATGTCTTTTTCCTTAATTGTTATAAACTACTTATGTTAATCTATTGCGTGAACTAAAAGTCCATCTCTAAGTTTGGGTTCAAACCAAGTTGATTTAGGAGGCATAATTTCTCCCGCATCGGAAATATTTATTAAATCGTCAACCGAAACAGGGAACATTGAAAATGCGACAACTGCTTTCCCTTCATCTACCAATTTTACAAGTTCCCCGGTCCCTCTTATACCGCCGATAAAATCAACATTTGTATCGGTACGCGGATCGGTAATTCCGAATAACGGGCTCAGAATATAATTTTGAAGTATACTAACATCTAATTTATCACCAATACTTTCGCCCGGTTTAACATTCTCATTTGGTTTTAGAAGATACCATTTCTTTTTATGATACATGCAAATTGTTCTTCTTTCAGGCGGATTGGGATTGCTTGTTTCTTCAATTGAAAAATTCTCTTTCAATTTATCAAAGAAATTTTTCTGCAATCCATGCGGATATTGATGAACAACGCGATTATACGAAAGTATTTTTAATTGTTCAGCCGGGAAGAGAACCGCCATAAAGAAATTATATTCTTCTTCTCCTGTATGACCGACATTATTTTCTTTTCTAACCTTTTGGGAACGGCTTGCACTTGCAGCTCTGTGGTGACCATCTGCAATGTAAAGACTTTCTACTTTGCCGATCTCGAAAATTATTATATCGTTATAGTCATCGGGCATTTGCCAAACTGTATGTCGAACACCATCCGGTGCGGTAAAATCATAAAGCGGATCGTGTTCATTCATTGCTTCTTCAACAATCGCATTTACCTCTGCAACACCTTTGTAAGTTAAGAATACTGCACCTGTTTGTGCTTCGGTTGTAACGATGTGATTAGTTCTGTCGTCTTCTTTTACTTTTCTTGTTTTTTCATGTTTTTTAATTACATCGTTATCATAATCATTTACCGAAAATGTTGCTGCTATTCCGGTTTGTTCTTGTTCTCGCCACTTAAGATGATAAATATAAAAATGTGGTTTTTCATCCTGAACCAATGGAGCTTCTTTTCTTAATCTTGCCCAATTTTCCTTTGCTTTATTATATACTTGTTCGGAATAAGGATCTGTTTTTGCATCAAGCTCTATTTCGGAACGAGTAACTCGCAAAAAACTAAGAGGATTACCTTTTGCAAGTTCAGCAGCTTCTTCTCTGTTGACAACATCATAGGGAACACTTGCAACAAGGTGAGCGACTTTTTCTTCTGGTCTAACTGCCTTAAAAGGTTTAATTACTGCCATCACTTCTCCATGTTTATAAGAATTTCTGGTATGTAAAAATACGACAAATATATCTATCTGTAAATTTTGTTAGTCACAAGTTTATCTTTTTTCTTCACATTTGGGAGAAAATAAACTCTTCAATTTCGGTTTTATCGTCGCGCTTCAATTCCAGATTAACTTTTAGTTCCCCGGAATCTAAGAGTTCATATCTTATTCCGTTAAATGTTATTGACGAGTCTCCCATTTCGATAAAGGTAAATTCAAGATATTCGTCTTTTTCTTCCCAGCTTATAAAATTTGCATCAAAGTGACGCAGCCGTAAAATCAGATTTTCGTCAATTTCCGTGATAGTAAAGTGTTCGGAAAATCTGAGTTTGCCGTCAACAATAAACCGAAACATTCCGATAATTGAGTTGCCGCTTGGAGCACTCCAATATTCTTCAACAGTACCGCCCCACTTTTCGGTTGTCCAATTTCCTTCAATCCAACTTAGTTTATCAATTTTTGTCTGTGAAAAGAGAGACAAATTAAAAATCACAAAAAGTAACACACACATTATTTTCATTACTACCCCGGTTTATTTGTAAAATATATTATACGGATTTCTTCCCTGCCGGAAAAATTATTTTTTTGTAGTTTTTAACCACAAACTTTGAGGAAATTTATTAAGAGATTCTTATACATAATAACTTTTTTCTTTCTATCATCACAGGTTTTCTCTCAAAATCTTATCGTCGGTTTCGGTTGGGGATTAATAAACTTTCAAAATAGCGTTATTGAAAAAAGCGGCAATACTCTTTTAAGTTATGAAGTTGAGAGCGATTATCACTACTCTTTCTTTTTAAAATATATTATTCCCGGTACTCAAATTAGATTTAAAGGCGGATACTACCATTCCGAAATAAAAGGTGCGGGAACAATAATTAATATTAATCCTTCCGAAACTCGTTTACCGATTAATGCAAGAGTTGATAACACTCTGAAGTCGCTGATACTTGGTTTAGAATATTTATGGAATAAGAGAAAATTCAAACCTTATTTGGGTATAGATATGCTCTTCGGTGCATTTGATGATGCCGATATTTTTTATGAAGATAAATCGGGCGAATCAATACATCAAATTTATCCAAGCGAAACTCGGGTTGGTTTAGGATTAAGCGGTGGAATCGGATATAACTTTTTCCCCGGAATAGAGTTAGATATCAATCTGCATTACGGTATTTTAAATTTACTTGGGAAAAAAGATTACGAAGACAACATCACCGCAATCGATCTAACCGTTTCAATAATGTTCGGCATTTAAAACTTGAAAGCAATTCCTATGTCGGTTTTTGTATCCGTCTGCTTTATACCGTCCGGCGGATCTGAATCATGTCTTAACTTAAAATTTACCGACAAAGAAATAAGTTCGGTAATCTTAACCGTTAAGCTGTTCTCGGCAAGTAGTTTGTAATCCGAAAAATTATCGAACATAGGTTGATAATAAACAACACCGCCGAAATTAACATAGGGATTGATTCCAAGATAGTAAGAAAGGTAATTACTCCATCTATGAACATTAACCTCTGGAAGATGAACTGCATTTCCCGGCAAATTAAAATTCTCGTGTTCGAACATGTATGCAGTGCCCAGAGTTAAATCACCATTAGAAAAGTTCAAAAATTTATATCTAATACCGCCGCCTATTAATTCACGGTTATCGACCAGCACATTTTTATCATAATTAACCTGTCCAAAAAATTCAAGATCAAGCAGTTTAGTTAGTTGTCTAACATGACGAAGGTGAATCAGTCCTTCATTTGAAGTCCGGTTCCCGTTAACCCATTCATAATCACTTTCGAATATTAAAAATGTTGTTACAGCAGATAATTTCCAATCAATTCTACCGTCGAAGCCTGCTTCTGTTTTTTCCGAGTTGCCGGTTTTTATTGTTCCGCTGAATTCAAAATAACCGGCAAATCCTTTCAATGTATCAGGTGTTCTGTATTTTTCCGTGTTTACTTGAGCTTGTGTACTAACAAGCATAATAATGAAGAATATAATTAACAGCTTTTTCATGGTCATTTTATAGTGATTGTAAAACTCAACCGCTAATTTAATAAACTAATCTTTAGTGCCGAAGTAAATGACTGATTTTATTGATAATTTTATCACCAAAATTTACAATAGACTTTGAGCAACAACTTTATGATAAAAATAATCTCGAATAAGAGCGGCAAAAAAAAATCCAACCTAATTTCTTTGTTTGATGAGGAGTCAAAAAATAAAGTTCGTGCATTTCACAAAACAATACTTAATTACAAAGCAACACCACTTCATGTAATGAATTCGTATGCAGATAAAATCGGTGTAAAAAAACTTTGGGTAAAAGATGAATCAAAGCGTATGGGATTAAAAGCATTTAAAGTTCTTGGTGCAAGTTATGCTATTACAAACATCTTGTATGAAAAACTCGGTTGGGATAAAAATGAATTGACGTTTAAAAGATTACTTAACGAAGATTTATCACAGTATACCTTTGTAACGGCAACAGACGGCAATCACGGTAGAGGGGTTGCCTGGACGGCATATCAATTCGGTAGTAAATCCATTGTGTTTATGCCGAATACATCTTCCGAAGCAAGGATAAATAATATAAAAGAATTTGCTACAGAAGTATTTATAGTTGACGGCAATTATGATTTTGCTTCCGGCAAAGCGAAGGAATACGCAAAGCAAAAAAATGCAATCTTAGTCCAAGACTCTTCGTGGGAAGGTTACGAAAAAATTCCGCAGATTATTATGCAAGGTTATCTAACTCTTATTGATGAAATTTATGAACAACTTAACGAGGATAATTTTACACACATATTTCTTCATTGCGGTGTCGGATCAATGCCGGCTGCAATTGAAGCATGTCTTGTTAATAAGTTCGGCACCAATAAACCAATCACAATTATTGTTGAACCGAATAAAGCGGATTGTTTTTACAAATCGATAGAAATAAATGACGGCGAAGCACACTCGGTTTACGGAAAATTGGATTCAATAATGGCGGGACTTTCTTGCGGAACACCAAGCAAACTTGCATGGGATATTATTTCGAAGCATAGTAATTATTTTGTATCGTGTGATGATGAAATTGCAATACTAGGAATGAAAGAATTTTCAAACGGGAATATTGTTTCAGGCGAATCGGGAGCTGTTTCGTTAGGTATATTGAAATATGCTTTTGATAATGATAAATCGATTTTAGAAAAATTAGAAATAGACATCAACTCTAAAATTATGTTGATTTCCACCGAGGGGGATACGGATCAGATTTTTTACAAACAAGTTCTTTCCGAAACTGATTGATTCTGAATTCATTTTTCGCTACATAGTTGGTAACATTTCTCTCATAACTAGGAGGCAATATGCAAACCTATGTTTTGATGACTAAACTTCCCCCGTCTCTATCACAACATATGAAGGACCGTGCAGAAATCGGCAGACAATGGCTTGCACAGGTCAAAGAAAAATGTCCTGAAGTAAAATTTATTGCACATTATGCACTTTTAGGTAAGTATGATTTCATGGATATTTATGAAGCTCCCGATAACAAATCCGCAGCTAAAGTTTCCATGATTAGTTTATCGAACGGGGCCTTTCAAGCGGAAAGCTGGAGCGCTATTCCTCATAAAGATTTTATTGAATTGACAAATGAGATTTGATTTATGCACTGACTTTATGTCCGCATGCTTGATGATATTAAAGATGGAATCTTTCCAAAAGATTCCATCTTTTATAGTACATTCAACTCCTTCAATATTGTTCTTGTTAGATTAATCCTTGCTTGAGATGTAATGTTTTCGTAATCGGAAGCATCCATATTCATTGCGAAAACAAATACATTTTCATTAGTTTCAACGTAACCGACATACCAGCCGGTATAAATGCCATCACGTAAATCACCTAAACCGGTTTTACCACGTAAAATGTAATTGTCGGTTTCTTCTGCGATCATTATTTTTTTTACTATATCAATGTTGCGCTGCGAAAAAGGTAAATCATTTTTAACAAATCTTTTTAAAAACCCTATTTGCTCGACAGCAGAAATTCTTAAACTCCAATCAAGCCAGAAGTAATCAATCTTTTCACCGATGATCTTGTTTCCGTAATTCAATTGCTCCAAGTATTTCAAATAAATTTCTCTATCGACACTTCTTGCTAGTTCTTGGTAATACCAAACGGCAGAATATTTCAAAGCACTTTTCAAATCGTGATCCATATTCCATTTATCCCAACCTCTGTCAACGCTATCCCATTTTATAACATAATTTTCATCGGGAATAATTCCTTCCTCTAAAAAAATCATTGAGTTGGGAACCTTAAATGTTGATGCGGGAAGAATTCTTGTATTACATCTTTCTTCATTGTAACGGAAGTATTTATCATTAGTGAAGTCATACATTATAAAGCATCCGTCAATTCCTTTAAACAAATGTTCAATATCTTTTTGAGCGGATAAATTAATTGCAAAAAGGATTACAAATAGGATTAACTTTTTCATTGCTTGTTCTCTTTAAAATTCTTGATATAATTTTTTGTAAAGTTACTTAAAACAAGATTCCCGCTTATCTCGGCACGATTTTCTAAAAGAGAGTCCCAATCTTCCGTTCCTTCCCAAAGAACTTTTTTTAATTCTTTCATGGCATCCGGACTTCCTTTGGAAAGTGAAGCGCTAAGTTCATTAACAGCTTTATCCATTTCATCAATTGAAGGAAATACTTTGTTGAATAATCCTTTTTGCTCACACCAACGAGAAGCTTTCCATTCAAAATCTATTGACATTTCTGAGAAAGCACTTTTGCCTATTTTTCTTTCAACTGCGGGACCTACGACGAAAGGACCGATGCCCAAAGCAAGTTCACTAAGTTTTGCCGAAGCATTTTCAGCAGCAAAGGAATAATCAGAGGCGGCAACAATACCAACACCTCCGCCGACAACCTTTCCTTGTACTCTTGTAATAATAAACTTAGGAGATTTTCTCATAGCGTTTATAACTTTTGCAAATCCCATAAAGAAATTTTCCCCGGTCTCAAAATCACTAATGGCAATCAATTCATCGAATGAGGCACCTGCGCAAAACGCTTTCTCTCCTTCGCTTTGCAAAACAATTACGATTACATCTTCGTTATTGCCTGCATTTGTTATTGTCTCAGCTAATTCATTCAATAATGAACTTGGCAATGAATTTCTTTTTGGATGATAAAAAGAAATTCTGCAAATTTTATCATGATTCAATGAAGTTACTTTACCCTCCATTAAAACCTCGCTTTATTAAATGATTTTTAAAATCTCTATAAAATTATTAATAACATAATCCGGCTTTAAGTCTTCTATTTCTTTTTTACTTCTGTAACCATAAGTTACACCGCAAGTTATTGAACCGGCATTTTTGCCGCAAAGAATATCAAGCTCAGTATCGCCAACCATAATTGCCTGATGAGGCGAGGAATTCAGATCATTACAAATCTTCAGCAGCATATCCGGTGCGGGTTTATGAGGTAAGCCGGGTCTTCTTCCCATTATATAATCGAAATAATTTGAGAGTTCAAAATGTTCAATTATTCTATCAGCTTGATCTTGTGCCTTTGTTGTTAGAAGTGAGATATTAAATTTGCGTGCTTTTAATTCATATAAAACTTTTTCTACCCCGGGATACAATAACGATGAATCAATGTAATCGAAGTAAACAGATTTATAAACTTTTATAAACTTTTCAAAATCATTTACAATTATTCCGAAATCTTTAAAGATATCTTCAAAATGATGACCAATTTTTTTATAGAATTCTTCTTTAGGTAAGATATACCGTATATTCAATTCATTAAAAGAATGAATTGTTGCTTCGTAGATATTTTTATGAGATTGAACAAGCGTTCCGTCCAAATCCAAGACAACAGTCGTTATTTGTTTATCCATCGTTTTGTTTTGTATGAATTGCAACAAAGTTAAGAAAATTTTTCGCATAGAAATAATTAGTTATATTTGTCCAATTAATTTTAAAGATTATTTCATATTAAATGTAGGAGGCGATATGCCGGTTGTAAATTATGAGAAGTATTGTAAAATGTTGGACAACGCAAAGAAAAACAAATTTGCTTATCCTGCTATCAATGTAACAAGTGAAGTTACTGCTAATGCTGTTTTGGAAGCATTTGCTGAAATGAAATCCGATGGTATAATTCAAGTCAGTACAGGCGGCGGCGAGTTTGCTTCGGGAATAATGTTAAAAGATGCCGCACTCGGTGCGATATCAATTGCAAATCATATCCATCTTGTCGCTGATAAATATAATATTAACGTTGCACTTCACACCGACCATTGCCAGCCGAAAAAAGTAGACTCGTTTCTACGACCTTTAATTGAAGAATCACGAAGAAGAGTTGCTGAAGGAAAACTTCCTTTATTCAACTCTCACATGTTTGACGGAAGTGAACTTCCGCTTGATGAGAATATGAAAATAGCCGTTGAATTATTAAAAGAGTGTAAAGAGCTGGGAATTATTTTAGAAGTGGAAGCCGGAGTTGTCGGCGGCGAAGAAGATGGTGTAAGCAATGAAGATGCACCTGCTGAAAAACTTTATACAACTCCCGAAGACATGCTATATGTTTATGAAAAACTCAGCAAAGTGGAAGGTGCGCGATATATGTTTGCCGCAACATTCGGAAATGTTCATGGTGTTTATAAGCCGGGTAATGTTAAACTTCGTCCGTCTATATTGAAAGAAGGGCAAGCTGCAGTTGTTGCTAAATACGGTGATGCTGCTGCGTTCGATTTAGTGTTTCACGGGGGGAGCGGTTCTTCTTTAGAAGAAATTAGAGAAACCTTAGAATACGGCGTTATTAAAATGAATGTTGATACCGACACTCAGTATGCATTCACAAAACCGATAGTCGATCACATGTTCAAAAATTACGACGGTGTTCTTAAAATTGAAGGTGAAGTTGGAAATAAAAAACTTTATGATCCCCGCACTTACATAAAGTTAGCCGAAACCGGAATGAAAGAAAGAGTTAAACAAGCTGTAAGTGATTTGCGCGGTGAAGGTACTACATTGGGTGTATAAAAATTTACCCGGATTTTCTATTCGGAAATCCGGGTTAAATTTACTTTATCAAAAAACTCTCTTAATTTATTTTCATCAAGTTTTCCATTTGTTCTAACACCGCTGCAGATATCCAAACCATAAGGTATAACAGTTTTGATAGCATCTTCAACATTGTTCGGATTCAATCCGCCGGCAAGAAATACCGGCTTTGAAACAGAATCAACAATCTTTTTACTTAATTGCCAATCGTGTGTACGCCCGGTACCTCCGAGTTCTTTTATTTCCAATTTTTGATTGCCCGAGTCGAGTAAAATACCGTCTACATCTTCGGAAATCCTGATTGCTTCTTCAACCGAAGATTCATCGTTAACATGGATTACCTGTACGATTGAAATCCCCGGTAATGCTTCTTTTAATTCTTTGTAAGTACCTTCCAAAAGATGATCGACAATTTGTATTGTATTTGTTTTACAATTCTTTTGATGAACTATGATTTCTTTAACACTTTGTCTGCTGGTTAACAAAAAAGTGGAGATGCCAGGAGGTGTTTGCAGAGCAATTTCTTCAATTAATTTATCATTGATAACACCGGGACCGCTCGGCATTTCTGCTACAAGACCAATTGCAGATGCACCGTATCTAACGGCAAGTTTCATCTCTTCAACGGAAGAAATACAACATATTTTAACTCGTGGTTTATACATTATCTATCTTGAAAAAATTTGAAGGCACAATAATATGAAATTCTGGGAATAAAAAATCCCTAAAGTTAAACTGACTTTAGGGATTAAATGAGGGTGTTCTAACAACAATGGAAATCAATTATCAAGTTTCTTGAACTTAAACCACCAATCGTAACCTTCCGCTTCCTTTTCTCTTGCTCTTGCAGTAACTACATCTTTTGGAGGAGGGATAATTACTTTGTCACCAATTATTTCGTTATTAGGCCAATTCTCAGGCATAGCAACTTTTTGTGAATCGGAAATTTGTAATGCTTTTAGTGCACGTAATACCTCGTCAACTTGTCGTCCGATTTCTTGCGGGTAGTAAATCATTAATCTAATCTTACCTTCCGGATCAATTAAAAATACAGCCCGAACCGTATTTGTTCCTTTACCGGGATGAATCATTCCTAATTTCATTGCAACTCTTCCCATGTCGTCTGCAATTACAGGGAAAGGAATTTCAACATTAAGATTATCTTTTATCCAATCAACCCATTTGATGTGTGAAAATACTTGGTCAATTGAGTGCCCGATAAGTTCTGCATTTAATTTTTTGAATTCATCCGCTCTTTTAGCAAACGCAACAAATTCTGTTGTACAAACAGGTGTAAAATCACCGGGATGGCTGAACAGTACTATCCATTTCCCTTTGTAATCGCCGGGAATGTTTTTCATTCCGTGTGTGGTTTGAACTTCTAAATTCGGCATTTCTTCACCAAGCAATGGAATACCTACTCTTCTTTCTTCTGACATATTTAACTCCTCTTATTGTTATATTTAGTGTGATTATATAGCTATAAGATGACAAAACATCTTTTGGGATTCACAGCATAAAAGAAAGATTAACTTATCCTAATAAACTTTTAGGCGTAAATTTTAGTTCAAGAAACGCGTAACATTTTAATGCGATTTAAGGTAAATTTGTAAACAATTAATTAGGATGGTTTATGTTAAGCAAAGAATTACTTGATGTTTTATGCTGCCCGGAAACAAAAGCCGATCTTGTTCTTAATGGAAACTTTTTAGTATCTACAGATAAATCAACACGAAGACGTTATAGAATTGAAGACGACATTCCGATAATGTTAATAGAAGAATCCGAACAGCTCGATGAGAAAACTTGGCAGGAAATCATGGAACGCCATGGTAAATCCGTTGATTAATTCCTTCGAAATTCTAATCGATATTATTTCAAAACAATGTTAATTAAAACCGATCAAACAGAAATACAAAACTATCTTGTTGATGCCTCAAACTTTAAAGGCAATTGTGAGGAAGTGTACTTTCCGGAAACAAAAGAAGATGTTGTTTCTATTTTAAAATTAGCAAATTCTTTTAAACAAAGAGTGACAATTTGTGGTAATAGAACAGGGCTTACCGGGGGCAGTGTTCCGGCTGACGGAATTCTTATTTCGACAGATAAATTAAATCGTATAATAGAAATTAATGAAAAAGAAAAATATGCAGTTGTTCAACCTGGAGTATTGCTAAGAGAATTTATTGATTTAGTTGAGGAAAAAGAATTATTCTATCCCCCCGATCCAACCGAAAAAGATTGTTATATCGGCGGCACTGTCGCAAATAATGCCGCCGGCTCTAAAACATTTAAGTATGGTTCAACACGAGATTATGTTACCGCACTTGAAATCATTTTGCCTAATGGCGAAGAAATTTATTTGGAAAGAGGAAAGTTTTTTGCAAGTGATAACAATTTGCGTTTGACATCAAAAAGCGGAAAGCAACTAGAGATTATTCTTCCGCAATATCAAATGCCGAAAACAAAACATGCAGCAGGTTATTTTATTAAAGAAAACATGGACGCAATTGATTTGTTTATTGGTGCTGAAGGAACACTGGGATTTATTACAGAAATCAAATTGAAACTATTAGATAAGCCTAAAAATATTTTGTCATCGGTAATATTTTTCAATGATGAAAATGATAGTCTTAATTTCCTTGAGAATGCTCGAGATGAATCATATAAAAATAGAAACGAAAACATATCCGATAATATTGATGCATTAGCTCTTGAATATTTTGACGAAAACTCGCTGAAGTTTTTAATTGAGGATTTTCCTAACATACCTGTTAACGCACAAGCAGCAGTTTGGTTTGAACAGGAATTCACTAAAGAAAACGAAGAACTAATTTTTAACAGATGGATTGAACTAATAGAACAATGTAACGGTAATGTTGAAACTGCTTGGTTTGCAAATAATAATAATGACAGGGAACAATTCGGTGAATTTCGTCACGCTGTTTCATGGAAGGTTAACGAATATATTTCGCGGAATAATATATTGAAAGTCGGTACCGATATTGCAGTACCCGATAGAAGTTTTCGTGAATTTTATTTCTTTGCAAAGGAGAAGGTAAAAGAAAGCGGCATCAATCAAATTGCTTATGGACATTTTGGCAACTCACATCTTCACTTAAACATGCTGCCTAAAAATGAAGAACAATATAGAGTTGCTAAAAATATTTACGCTGAATTATGTCGTGAAGGTGTTAAGTTAAATGGAACAATTTCAGCCGAACATGGTATAGGAAAGCTGAAACGCGAATATTTGTTAATGATGTTCGGTGAAGAAATAATCTTACAAATGGCAAAATTGAAAAAGCAGTTTGATCCCAACCTAATTTTGAATTACGGAAATATAATTGATCCAAAGTATTATGAGAATATTTAAATATAGCGTAGTATTTTTTCTTTTATCCGGAATTATGCTTTTCTCACAAGAGAAAAATCTTTCCAACATGTTCAGACTTGCAAAATCTTTTGAGCAGTCAGGACAATATGAAGAAGCAAAAACTATTTATAAAAATATATACAGCCAGCAGCCTTGGAATCATTCTTACTTAGAAGCGCTCAATAATATTTATATACAACTCAAAGAATACGATGAATCGATTGACCTAATATCCGGGGATATAAAATCGAATCCCGAAAACATTAGTTTATATGGAATGCTCGGAAGCACTTATTATACAAAAGGAGATACATTAAAGGCATTTCAAACATGGGAAGATGGGCTATCCTTAACTTACAACAGCGTCTCCTCGCATCGAGTAATTGTTAATTATGCACTTGAGAACAGAGCTTTCAATAAAGCTATCGAGTATTTGAAAAGAGGAAAAGAGCTAACACAAAACACGGATATTTTTTCACTCGACCTTGCCCGAATTTATTCAATTACAATGAATTTTGAAAAAGCCGCTCTTGAATACTGTGAAATTATTAAAAATGATCCAAACAAAACTCCTATGATAATCGGGAATATGATTTCTTTTCTATCGAGACCAAATGCATTGTTGGAAACAATTGCGGCTGTAAGATCTTTTAATGAAAAAAATAATATTACAGAAATTAACAGGGTCCTTATTCAACTTCATCAGCTAAATAATGATTACGGCTCAGCTTATGAATATGTTGTTAAATTAGAATCACAAACAAATTCGAACGGAAGCGAACTTTATAGATTTGCTCAAGAGGCACTTCGCCAAAACAAATTTGGTGTTGCATCAAAAGCATTTAATAAAGTGATTGAAGAATATCCTAAATCTCCGCTAGTTCCTCAATCACAAATAGGTTATGCAAGAACTTTTGAACAAACACTCGACAGCAAAAGAGATTCGGTGATTGAAAATTGGAAACCCATAAGCAAAGCTACTGTTGTTTTTGTTGATGACTACAAAAAGATTATTAATTTATATCAACAAATTAACGAACAGTATCCAGGAATTGAGGTTAAAAGCGAAACCGTTTTAAGAATTGCAGAAATCTATTTTAAGAAACTAAACGAACTTGATACAGCTTCACAATTATATAATAATATTCTTTCATCAAATGCAATTCCACAGTTTCACTATGAAGCGAAATTACGGCTGGCGGAAATTAAGGTCCTAAAAGGAGACCTCGTTGACGCGGAAAATCTTTTGTTGGACGTCTCTATGAATAGAAAACTGCCGGAACAAATTAGTAGTCATATAAATTTACTTCTCGGCAAGGTTTATTTCTGGGAAGGTAATTTCGGTTCGGCTTCAGAAAAATTATCAAATGTGGCACAAAACTTATCAGATGATAATGCCAATGATGCGCTTCAACTTTTAGCATTGATAAAAACATTAAAAAGTGATTCGCTGACTTTAGCTGAATATTCCAAAGCTGATTTTATGATTTACAAAAAGAATTTTTCGTACGCGGCAGAATTATTGAACGAACTTAAAGAAAACAAAAATCCCATTATTTCAGAGTTTTCAGCATTTAAGTATGCGCAAGTTTTAATAGCCGGGGAGCAATATACCGCTGCGATTAAAACGCTTTCCGGTATTATGGAAGGAAGTTCGCTTCAAATGTTCAATGCGGAAATTCAATATTTATTGGGAGAAATAAAGTTTTTTGCTTTAAAAGATTATGACGGAGCCCTCTCAGCTTACAGAAATATACTTGAAAATTACAGTAACTCCTTATATTTTGACAGGGCAAGACAAAAAATTGAGTACATTAACGAATATAAGAATAGACCAATATGAACAATCCTAAAAATCAACCAAATGTAAAATGTTCTTTTTGCGGAAGAGACGGAAACGAAGTAACATCAATGGTTGCCGGACCGGATGTATATATATGTGATATTTGCATCAGAACGAGCGTTGATATTCTTAAAAATAACATCGCAGCAATCAGCAGTAAATCAAAAATTGCCACGGCTCTAACTCCGGAAATGATTAAACGTAGTCTCGATGAACATGTGATCGGTCAAGAACGGGCTAAGAAAGTTTTATCGGTTGCAGTTTACAATCATTATAAAAGAATAAATTCAAGCACTTCTTTTTTTGAATTAGATGACGTAGAAATTGAAAAAAGCAACATTCTATTAATCGGTCCAACCGGTGTAGGAAAAACATTAATTGCGCAAACTCTTGCAAAAATTTTAGATGTCCCATTTGCAATTGCCGATGCTACAACATTAACAGAAGCCGGTTATGTCGGCGATGATGTTGAGACAGTTCTTGTCAGATTGCTGCAAGCTGCCGATTATAATTTAGAAAAAGCTCAAAAAGGTATTATCTATATTGATGAGATTGATAAGATAGCGAGAAAGAGCGAAAGTACTTCAATTACACGAGACGTTTCCGGCGAAGGAGTTCAGCAAGCATTGTTGAAAATACTTGAAGGAACGGTTGCCGGTGTACCGCCTCGAGGTGGGAGAAAACATCCCGAGCAAAGTTTGATTAACATCAACACGAAAAATATATTATTCATTGTTGGCGGTGCTTTCGACGGTATAGACCCGATTATTGCATCGCGTGTTAAAAAGAATGTTATGGGTTTTGATACCGGCTTTTCGGAAGAGCGAAATGAAGAGAGAGATCAATTACTCCAGTTAATACAGCCGGAAGATTTGTTAAAGTATGGATTAATACCGGAATTAATAGGAAGACTTCCGATTATAGCCCCTCTTCATTCTTTAAACAAAGAAGCACTCAAGCAAATTTTAACCCAACCAAAAAATGCTATCATTAAACAATTTAAAAAATTGTTTATAATGGAAGGTGTTGAACTTGAATTTGAAAAAGGCTCGTTGGATTTAATTGTAGATAAAGCAATTGAACGAAAAACCGGAGCACGCGCACTTCGTTCCATTGTTGAAGGCGTTCTGCTCGATATAATGTTTGAATTACCGAACATGAATAATATTGAAAAGTGTCTTATTACAAAAGATACAATCAACAAAGGATCTAAACCGATTTATATTAAGGCAGACCGAAAATCTGCATAGTATTTATTTAAAACCCCGGTAGATTTTTCCCATGAAGAAAATGCTAATAATTTTTCTGCTTAGCGGATCAATTTTATTTGCTCAAAATAAACTGCTGATCAATATGGACCTCGAGCAAACCGATCATCTCAAAGCTTACGGCGTAACTTACAATGCCCTGGATAAAGGAGCTACTGCCGATTGGCTTTTAAACTACCGCGGCGGATCATTTCTTTTTGATTACGATGATCAATTAGCTCTTACATGCAAATTAAAAGGCGTCTCTTTTGAAGTAATATCCAGTACTCAGGCTGTTGAAATTTTTGCTTATGTTCAAAGTGAAGAACAAAATATGGATGTTGTTAGACTTGAAAAATCGCCCCGCATCGGTGTATTTGTCCCGGAAGGATTTTTACCTTGGGATGATGCCGTATCACTTGTTCTCGATTATGCAGAAGTTCCTTATGATAAACTTTGGATTCAGGAAATTATAAGAGGTGATCTGGAAAATTATGATTGGCTTCATCTTCATCACGAAGATTTTACCGGTCAATACGGAAAATTTTATGCAAGTTTCAGTAACGCTCAATGGTATATTGAACAGCAAATGCTCTATGAAAATGAAGCAAAGAAATTAGGCTTTGCAAAAGTCAGCAAAATGGAATTAGCAGTAGCACTTGAAATTAGAGAATATATTTCCCGCGGCGGTTTTCTCTTTGCTATGTGTTCGGCAACCGATTCGTATGATATAGCGCTTGCTGCAAAAAATGTAGACATTGTTGATAGAATGTTCGATGGTGATCCACCCGATCCAAATGCTCAGGATAAATTGGATTTTTCACAAACTCTTACCTTTGAAAATTTTGAACTGGAAATGAATCCATATATTTATGAATACAGCAACATAGATATTCAGCCAATTGAAATCGGTAATCAGCAAAATGATTATTTTACTCTTTTCGAGTTTTCTGCAAAGTATGATCCTGTTCCAACAATGTTAACTCAAAATCATGTTAATGTAATTCGCGGATTTATGGGACAGACAACTATGTTCAGAAAAGAATTGATTAAAAATTCGGTTTATATACTTGGTGAACGCGAAGGAACAAATCAAGTAAAATATATTCACGGAAATTACGGAAGAGGATTTTTTACTTTTTACGGAGGACACGATCCTGAAGATTATCAACATGCAGTAGGGGATCCCGAAACGGATTTGAGTCTTCACAAAAATTCTCCCGGGTACAGGTTAATACTTAATAATATTCTTTTCCCGGCAGCAAAGAAGAAAAAGCAAAAAACTTAATTCGGATATAAAATGAAATTATTAAAAATTAAAAACAGCGATGAAAAAATTGAAGTAGGCAAATTAGTTTGTGTTGGAAGGAATTACGCTAAGCATGCCGAAGAGTTAGGCAACGAAATACCTGAATTTCCGTTAATCTTCTTAAAACCTTCATCTTCATTAATTTATTCTGACGGGAGTATTGTTAAACCGGTTGATTCAGGAGAAATGCACCACGAAGTTGAATTAGTTTTGCTCATTGGTACGGATATTAAAAATGCAGACGAAGCCCGCGCCGAGGAAGCAATTTATGGCTATGCAGTAGGGTTGGATATGACTTTACGAGATATTCAAAGTGAATTAAAAAAGAAAGGTCATCCTTGGACTTTAGCAAAAGTCTTTAATACTTCGGCGGTAATTTCTGATATAACTTTGAAAAAAGATTACCTTCTTAAAGGAAATGAAAAAATTGAACTTTCGGTAAACAATGAAGTTAAACAGTCCTCCACTTTAGATTTTATGTTATTCAACGCAGTTCAGATTATAGTTTATCTTTCATCAAAATTTACTCTTGAAAGAGGAGACTTAATATTTACCGGAACTCCTGAGGGGGTTGGTGCTGTTAATGTGGGAGATGAAATTTTCGCAGCTATTCAAAATATTGGTAAACTAAAAGTGAAAGTAGAATGATCTATGAAAATAAATATCCTTTTTGCGGCGCTCTTAATTCTGATAAATACTTCTTGTGCGCAAAGACCAAGTGTTCCTTCAGTAGCAATTGAGGAATTTATAGAAAATATGAATTCTGATTCTTCTCTTGTAATTCTTGATGTTAGAACTCCTCAAGAATTAGAAAGTTCTTTGGGAAAAATTGAATCGGTTATAAATATACCTGTACAAGAATTATCCAAAAGAATTAGTGAGTTGGAAATTTATAAGAATAAAAACATAGCAGTAATTTGCAGAACCGGTAATCGCTCTACATTTGCAACTAAATTTCTATTAGATAACGGTTACAAAGCATATAATGTTTTAGATGGAATGGTTAAGTATAAAGTGCTTGCGGGGATTGAAAGATGATTCAGATTTTCGGAACAAAAAAATGTAAAGATACTCAGAAAGCAGAAAGATTTTTCAAAGAACGTAAAATAGAAATTCAATTCAGAGACTTAACCGAAAAAGGTGTAAGCAAGAAAGAATTGAATAACTTCACACAATTCTATTCCTTAAATGAGTTGATCGACATTGAAGGAAAGCAGTATAAAAAGAGGAATCTTAAGTACATAATTCACGATGTTGAAAACGAATTACTTGAAGACCCGCTGCTTTTCAGAACTCCGATTGTCAGATTCAACAGAAGAGTTGTAATAGGTTATGATCCGGATGTCTGGCTTGAATTCACAAAAGAATCGGGTTGATTTAGAATTGAAATTGGAATTTTAGCGTTTAGTTTACAGCCCTCACCTTCAAAAGATTTTATATTTAATTCCCCTCCTAATAAACGAATTCTTTCTTCCATACTTGCCAAACCCATTCCTTTCTTAGTTTTGTTGGACTTATCCTTCTGATAGTTGAACCCAATGCCGTCATCTTCAATTCGTATATTAAGAAAATCATTATTCAAAATAAAAATAACAATACCGCTTTCGGCTTTAGAATGCTTGCGAATGTTTGTTAATCCTTCTTGAACAAATCTATAAATATTAGTCTGATATTCTTCGTTCATACTGAGAGGTTCTTTAATGTTCGAAAAGAATTCTACTTTTATATTAGAGTAAGTTGAAACATCCTTACATAAAGCTTGGATAGCGTTTATAATTCCCATTTGCTTGATGGAATTAGGATGTAGCAAGAATGCCATGTTTTTCAAAGAAATTAAAATATCATCTAACTTATTGGATAACCAAGTGAATTTTGAGCTGTTGTCAGTAGGAATGTCATTAGATAATTTATCCAATTGAAATTTAACAAGGGCTAATTCTTGTGAAAGATTATCATGAAGTTCGCGTGCAATTTTTTCTCTTTCCTCTTCTTGTGTAGTAAAAATTCTTTGTGTTAAATCCCTTATGCTTCTTTCCGAATTTCGAAGTTCCTTTGTTCTTTTCTTAACCTCAATTTCAAGTAATTTGGAATATCGGTTTTTCGCTAAATAATCATACACCGAATATGAAACGGAAATCAGGAAAATAATCACAAAGAAATAAAACCAATAGTTTTTGAAAAATGGAGTTCGAATCACAATTGTACTTAAATTCAATGTATCGCTGCTAACACCCTTTGCATTCGTTGCTGAAATTTTTAATTCATAAGTACCGGGGTCTAAGTTGCGAAGGAGATAATTATCACTACTTGTTCTATATGTTTCACGGGTTTCTTTGGATAAATTTACTAATACAATAGTATAGTCAACCAGGTTCTCATCAATAAAGCTTGGTGAATTATATCTTAACAATACTTCGGGTGTGCTGTATGGTATGTGAATTTCGTCTTCAATTTTATAGGGAATTCCCTTTAGGTTAAACAATCCGTAAAAATTAAGCTTTGGTTTCGATTGATATAATTCTTCATTATATAGTTGAGAGTGAAACACCGATAATCCCTTCGCCGTACCAATGAAAACTTTACCGTCTTGATATAAGAACGCATCTCTGTTTGTTTCAACACCGGCTAGTCCTTCTGTTGGCGTAAATAAAAACTGTTGACCTGTTGAAGGATTCCATCGAAGTGCCCCGCCCATCAAACCAAACCAGAGAAACTCTTCTTCACGGTCAATGAAAAATATCGGTTTATCAATCGCCAAATCATCAAATTTACTTAGTTTCTTTCCATCGAATATGTATAAACCATTATAAGTTCCAACCAACCATTTATTATTTGTCATTTTATAAAAAGAGTATACTTCATCTGCCAGTAAAGTGCCGGTTTTAAATGAATCAATTTCAGAGGTATATTCATTAAATAGGTATAAACCTTTTTTTGTAGCAAGTATCAAATTTTCATCATCATACCTGGAAATTCTTCTTACGTTCAAAGAAGAAATTGATTTTAATGGAGTTGGATTCCCCTTGTCGATTCTATAAAGATATTTATCGGTTGAGTAATAAATATTACCCCGGTTATCAATAAATAAACTTAAAAACGAAAAAGAACCATCCGATAGAATATTATCTTGCCACCTTACCTTTAATTGTCTTGTGATATAACCAATACCAAGCAATTGCGAATTAAACCAAACAACATCTAACTTAGGATCATAAGCTAAATACAATATTCTATGAAACCTTCGATGTTCTTTCTGGGAAGGTAAAGACAACCTTATTACTCTGTTTTCATCTAATGCAGAAAAACTTCCGTTATGAGCTAAAATAATCGGACCGTTCGGAAATGATTCAATTGCGGTAATTTCATTTTCGGAAAGTCCGTCTGATTCATACAAATTAATAAAGGGAGAATGTTTTACTTTAGTTAAACCGCGTAACGATGTAATCCAAACATTTGATTCATAATCAACAAAACACGAAGTTGCACCGCTAGATGAGAACCCCATGGAATTGTCAAGTTTTTCAGTATGATCAATTAATTGGTTCCATCTGTATGAACCGAAAATTGTTCCGAAATAAAAATCCTTAAATGGAGTTACATTAATAAAAGCATAGTTAGTATGTTGCTCGTAGAATGGTATCTCAAAATTTTCTTTAAGAATAATAATTTTGTTATCAATAAACTGTCCAATCCAATTTAATCCAAGAAGATATATTTCGTCAGAATTAACCTGCTTACTTATAGCAATTACTTCTCCGGTTTTATCAATTAAGCGGGTATCGTAAATTTTTGTTTCCGGGTTGTAAATTATCAAACCTCTGTTGGTACCAAGAAAAATTTGCTTGTTAATAAACAGACCGTCATACACTTTAATGTCTGTTGATCCATCTATTGAAAGATTTTCCATCTTTTCATTGGTTCCAAAAACTACACTTCTTTGTCGTGAAAGACTTAAAAAATGTGGCTTGTTATCTAAAATAGATATATCAATCATTGTAGAATTTTTATAATTGGGACTTTCTATAATAATAGATTCCCATGAATTATCTCTTTTATAAAAGACTTTATCTGTAAGATTAAAACCGGGGAAAGCCCAAATAGTCCCTTGTTCATCCTTTTGAACGGAACTGAAAAAAAAATTCAGATTTTCATTTTTAACTGAATCTAATCTACTCCAAGAACGTCCGTTGTATTCAATCAGACCGGATTCAGATGCAAACCACATATTCCCGTTCTCATCTTGAGTACAACTGTAAAGAGTTAGAGAAGGTAAGCCGTCAAGAGTTGTATATGTTCTAATAATGGAGGATTGAGAAAAGAGATGTATTGGTAAGTGAAGAAGGAATATTATGTAAAAAAGATTACGCACTATTAGTTCATTTGCTAATTTGATCTTGAACTAAACATAACAAAAACTTAAATAATTTGCCACTCTTTCAATAAGCACGTGAAACTATCGTTTTTTAAGTATTGGATAGCATCCCATCCAAGACGCTTTGCGGCTTCAACATTCTCAAATAAGTCATCGATAAAAAAATGTTCAAAAGGAGATGAACCTGTAAATCTCTCAACAGCCTCGTAAATTTTCTTTTCCGGTTTTCTAAAACCAACTTCATGAGAGAGAATCAGTTTATCAAAATATTTTAGAAACTCGTATTTCTCCCAACCATATTTTTGATGAATAAAATTAGTGTTAGATAAAAGAACAAGTTGATATTTTTGTTTTAATAGAGGAAGCAGATTTATTGTTTCGTCAATCGGTGAAAATAGATCGGAATAAAAATTATTAAATTCTTCAGCACTTATTTTATAATTTAACCACGACAACATTTTATCAGTAAATTCTTCCTGAGAAATATTGTTCTTTTCATACTCGCAGTGAATATGATAATTCTCAAAATATAATGAGTGAAACCGTTCACCGAGTCCGGGTTCAATATTATTCAAATTATCAATAAGTCTCTGTGAATCTACTTTAAGAAGCACATCGCCTAAATCGAATACAATTACTTTGTAATTCTTTTTTGTCATTGTAATAATAATGAGGCTGTATCAAAAGTAAATTTCAAATAAATAATCTGTGGAAATCAGTTCAAATCTGTGCCTGCCCGTCTTTGACGTGGGTATCAGTGTCCCAATTTTATAAAAAACTTTACTTTTGATACAGCCTCTAAAACATTAATTGAAGAAACCGTCACTTAGATCTTGATTAACTTTTATTTCCGCCACTTCTAATTCAATGGATTGAGGACCTAACTGCTGTGAAAGTTTGTGAGGAAAAAGAACCCCGCCTACTTCTCTGTAATCCGACATATCTATTGTTTGATCAAAACTTCCTTGTGGAGATTCAACGGTTGTTATTTCTCTAATTTTAAATCCTGATTCAACATCATAATAATTAAACCATTTTTTGCCTGATGGAAGAAGAAGTTCAATCTCATAAGCATCTTTTCCGTTAATTGTTTTAATTCCTTTCAGTGTAGGAGTAATACCTAATTCGTCATAATGGAGGAACAAGTTCATTGTTGACTGTAATTTCAACTCGTCAAGTTGTTTTCCTTCAATTAATGATTCTTGACCGTTTGTAATTTGTTTTCCGACTTCACCATTGAATGAAGTCGTCTGTTTAACAACAACGGCATCAAGTTCTTGATGAAGTAAATTCGGAATTTTACGGGATAAAGTTAATGTTACTTCAAATCCTTGAACCTGACCTTTCAGAGTTGTTTGAACATCTTTAATGCTTTCTAACTTTTCTCGTCCGCCCTGTACATCAATCCATCTTTCAATTATAGAATCGACGGTTATACTCGGATCAACTTTTTTTACCGACGGGTCATATTCGTTTCCGTAGATATCATAATAATTAATCTTGCCGCTTAACGAAAACTTTTTGAGATTATTAGAAACTTCATCACCTTTGCCGACAACAAGTATATGCGCTTCATCCGGTTTAATGTACTTTTTAGAAACAGCGATAACATCTTCCTTAGTAACCGCATCTAAATTTTTCAGATAATTCTTATAGTAATCTTTTGGAAGATTATATCTTTCTATGTTTAATGCAAAACGCGCAATAGTTTGCGGACTCTCCAGTGAGCGCGAGAAACTTCCGTTGAGGAAATTTTTTGCTAATTCCAATTCTTCGTCGGTAATATCTCCGCTGCGCATCTTTTTCATCTCGGATAATATTTCTGTAATTGTACTGTCGGTTACGGAGTTTCTTACTTGAGTTGAGGCAGAAAAACTTCCGATTAGTTCATCCGAATCAATACTCGATCTTGCCCCGTATGTATAACCTTTATCTTCCCTTAAATTAGAATTCAGTTTAGAGGAGAAATAACCGCCCAATATCATGTTGGCAACGGAAGTTTTAATTATATCTTCGGAACCGATTTTAAGATCAATAGGATATGAAATATTTACTACAGATTGAACTGACTGAGGTCTGTCAACCAAAGCAACTTTGTTCACTAAAGGTGCTTGAGGTTTTTTGTAACTTGCTTTAGAAACATCCTTTGCTTTCCAGCCATCGAAATATTTTTTTATCAACTTTTCTGCATCGTCTTTTTCAATATCACCTACAATTGCCAAATATGAAATACTTGGTGTAAAGTATTCTGTGTAGTAGCTTTGACAGATTTCTAAAGTAATATTATTAACAGTCTCTTCGGTAACTTGTTCACCATACGGATGATCTAATCCGAAAACAAGAGCATTTCTTACATTTGCTGCAATTGCATTCGGATCATCTTTCTGAGCTTTCAATCCAGAAAGAGTTTGTTTGATTATTTTATCTAATTCTTCTTGCTTGAACTCGGCATTGAGAACAATGTCGCTCATAAGGTCAAGTAAGCTTTCCGTATGCTGGGTTAAAGAACTTGCAAATATTCCTGTAGCAGAAGTATTTAATCGTGCACCAATAAAATCAATTGCTTCGTCAATATCGGCTTTTGATCTAGTTTTTGTTCCGGTTCTTAATAACTGACCTGATATTGATACGTATCCGGCATTTTCTCCTTCAAAGATCGGGTCTCTATCAACAACTAAAGAGAAAGAGACAACTGGGAGTTTATCATTTTTAACAACAAAAACTTTCAAGCCGTTATCAAGAGTAAAGGATTCAGAATCACCGATTTGAATTTCGGGGGCAGGAGCAGGCTCCGGCATCTTTGATCTGTCAACTTGTGCGTAAAGCGATAAAGTAAACAGAAATATTATTATTATAAAAAACTTGTTATTCATTTTATTCTCCGTTATTCTCATAAACTTTATTTTTCTTGCGACTTAGGCAAGTAGTATAAAACTACTCTTTGATTTTCATCTAAGTATTCATTTGCGACACGCATAATATCTTCTTTAGTAACTCTCATATATCTTTCTAACTCGGTGTTTATTAAATTGGCATCTCCGAAATACACATGATAATCGGCGAGAGTTTCTGCAATACCTGCAACCGTAGAGTTCTGCTGTACAAACCTGCTTTCAATTTGATTACGTAATTTTTCAAATTCTTTATCGGAGACGATTTCATTTTTGGCTTTATTAATTTCTTCTTGAATTGCGCCCTCTAAATCAGTAGGCTCAATGCCGACATTAGTTAAACCAAAAACAATAAATTGTCCTTCGGCTTCAAGCGATAAAGGTATTGATGCAGCTTGAAGTGCAAGTTGTTTATTATCGACAAGTTCTTTGTACATACGTGAACTTTGTCCCCCCGAAAGTAAAGTTGTTAGCATGTTAATTGCATAATAATCTTCAGTACCCTGAGCCGGTATCCGGTAAGAATGAATTACTGCCGGAAGTTGAATGTTATCATAAACAGTATCTCTAATTTCCGCAGTCATTGGCGGTTCAACTATGTTTGGTCTGTAAATCTCTTTGCTACCCTCAGGTATATCGGAAAAATAAAGGTCTACAAGTTCCTTGGTTTTATCAATATCAATATCTCCTGCAATTGATAAAGTAGCATTTTGAGGGACATAAAAAGTTTCATAGAATTCTATAAACTCATCGATTGTTGCCATATCTATATACTGAACGGAGCCGATTGGTGTCCAGCTATAAGGATATTCGGAATAAGCACGTATAAAAATTTCTTCAAGAATAGAACCGTATGGTTGATTATCATAACGCTGACTTCTTTCTTCCTTAACAACTTTGCGCTGAGTTTCAACTCCCAAGGAATCGATCTTTGCATGAAGCAATCTTTCCGATTCCAACCATAGACCAAGTTCTAATTGGTTGGATGGAAGAATTTGATAATAAAATGTTCTATCGAAAGAGGTGTTCGCGTTTAGCGTACCGCCGCTACCTTGAACTATTTTAAAGTATTCACCTCTCGGGATGTTCTCGGAACCTTCGAACATTAAGTGCTCGAAGAAATGCGCGAAACCTGTTCGTTCCGGGTGTTCGTTTTTTGAACCGACATGATACATAATCGAAACAGCTACTATCGGTGTGGAATTATCTTGATGTAAAATTACATGAAGTCCGTTCTCTAAATCATATTCAACAAATTCAATTTTTTTTGAATCAGCAAATAAAAGTATGGAACAGACAATCATCAAAATAAAAATCAATTTCCTATTCATGTTAACCCTTTAATTTTTTATAAATAGTTTGGATTTGAGGCAACTAATATTACTAAAATCCGGCTCTAAAGAAATACTTAATTACGCAATCGAAAATATATTTATAGTTTTTTATTTATCGTTTTTCGTTTAACTTGTACCAATACCGCACCTAAAGCAGCGATCATCATACCGATACCTTCTTTAGATGTGATTGCCTCACCAAGAAATATCCAAGCCAATATTGCTATTTGAATCAACATTGTTCCGTTAATAATGCTCGATTCCATTGCAGTTAATGTACGGAGAGTTAAATTCCAAAGAGTAAATGCAAATGCAGTATTTATAATTGCCAACCAAAGTAAATAAAGAATATTAGCCGAGCTTATTGCCGGAAGTCCTTGAACACTAACGCCTGAAATAAGCAAAACAATGCCGCCGATTCCCATACTTATAACTGTAATTGTAATCGGACTAATAGAAGAAGCTCTGTTTACATCTCTCCCGATAATTGCTGAACCGGCATTGGCTAAAACTCCGAATCCCATTACAATTAATCCCAAAGTTTGGCTGCCGCTTAAGAGAACCGGATAAAAATATACAAGAACGCCAATTATAAAAAGCAACGCCCCTGCCCATTGGAGAAATGTCGGTTTCTCGGATAAAATAAAAATTCCCAACACGGCAACAACAATAGGAGTGAAGTTAAGAAGAAGACTTACGGTAACAGCAGGTAAAAGAGAAAGTCCAAGAAATTGGGCTCCTTGTGTAAACGTATAAAATGTGAAACCAAGTAAAACCAATTTTGCCCAATCACTTTTTTGTAAGTTTTTTATTTCGTTTTTTACTTTCTTGCTGAATGCTAAGGGTAACAGTGCTATAAATGCGATAGTATAACGTAAACCGGCAAAAGTGAGAGGCGGAATTTCAGCTAAACCAATTTTAATTATCACAAATGAAGTTGACCAAAGGAAGGTTACAAGAAGAGCTGTGGATATTGCTGCAAATTGTGAAAGGGGTTTATTTTTCATTTAACAACATAAAAAAATCTCATTTACTATCAAAAAGCACATAAATTGGAACACAGATTTTTATGATTGTTATGATATTTTAAGATCAATAATCAATCGTCAATAATCAACAGTAAATTTAAAACTCTATCTATTCTCACATAGAAAAACAAAGCCGCGAATTCGCGAATCAGCAGTATGAGATTTTATTTGCTTAATCAATTTTCGCGAATTAAAACTTTAATCCTAATTACCACATAAGTCAAAGAACCCGGATTCTTTATTATCGTTATGATATTTTAAGATCAATAATCAATCGTCAATAATCAATAGTAAATTAATAACTCTACCCGTGTATTCGTTTCCGCTTATTATCCGAAGAGCGGCATTTATCCGTACAGCAATATTCGTTTTCAATTTTGCAATTGTGGCATGTTACCAAAAGTTTATCACAATTTTGGTTGTGACAATTAATGTACCACGATGCCGGTTGACCGCAGTAATAACATTTGCCGGTATGTTGTAATTCTGTTTTTGTGTTAGGTTGTACTATTCGCCGTTCATCGAAAACAAAAATACTTCCTTCCCAATATTTATCGGGATTATCTTTTGTGTATGTAACAATTCCGCCTTCAAGCTGATAAACATCTTTAAAACCTTGTTCAACTAAATAAGCAGAGGCTTTCTCGCATCTTATACCTCCGGTACAATATGTTACAACCGTTTTATCTTTGTAATCTTTCAACTCATCGGCGACTTTCGGCCAGTCGCGGAAGGTTTTCATTTCCGGGGTTACTGCATTTTTAAATCTACCGATTTCACTTTCGTAAGAATTTCTCGCATCAACAATTATAAAGTCTTTATTCTCCTCATAAAATTTATTCAGGTCATCGGGCTTTAATCGGTTACCGGTTTTTTGTAAATCGACTTTCCCAAAATCTGCATGAACAATTTCATTCTTGACTCTTACATGAGTTTTATAAAATGCATGTTCATTTGCGTCATCCTCTTTGAACCATATATCGGAAAACTCCGGGTAACTTCTTACTTGTGATTTGTACAATTCAATATTTTCTATTGTACCGGAGACGGTGCCGTTTATTCCTTCGGTAGAAATAAAAACTCTTCCCTTGATATCATTATACATGCAAAACCGAAAGAGATCTTCTCTAAAATTTTCCGGGTTTGAAAATTCGACATACTTGTAAAAAAGTAATACTTTATATTTGCTTTCTTGTTGATTCATTTATTCCTATTAGTTCTGTTAATTGGGGAAACAAAGATAGCAAATCCGATTTATTAATTAAACGAGAAAATACGGAGGAATATTATGCAGCATTTTATCGTGGAAATAATTTACAAAGCAGATATATCGGTCATTGATAAACTTAGACCGGCTCACAGAGAATTTTTAGATGAAGGTTATAAAAAAGGAATAATATTAATGTCCGGTCCGCAAGTTCCGCGAACTGGCGGAATCATAATTGCACGCGAAGAATCAATGGAAAAACTTGCAGAGTTTCTTAATGATGATCCTTACCAGGTAAATAAAGCGGCGGATTATCAGTACATACAATTTGATCCGCGCAATCATCAAAACTTCTTAAAAGAGTGGGTAGAAGGATAGACATATCTGTTTTGTTAACTTTGCTATTTATATATTTACAATTCGTTTATGATATCAATAAAAGAACCCATATTAAGTGTCGGCTTGATTAAAAGTCCAAGTATTAATCTCGAGCTCTATGGAGATTTTAGGATTAGAAGCGTTAACTATAATTTCAGCGGGAAATTTACAGCTCAAATTGAAGAAGGAAAAATCAAATTAACCGGTTCTGATTTTTCGCAAACATTCGACGGATTAATTTTAGAACCGCGCGATCCTTTCTCCGAAACATTTCTGTTAAAAGACGTATCGATTGGTATAAACTTTCATTGGCAGCAGAAGAAAAGTTTTAGATTCCACGGAGCACTTAAGCTTATCATTTGTGAAAATGAAATTATGGGAATAAATCTTGTTCCGCTTGAATCATATCTTACAAGTGTTATCAGTTCCGAAATGTCTGCATCAAGTTCATTGGAATTATTAAAAGCTCACGCAATAATATCAAGGAGCTGGGTGATTGCTCAACTTAGATCAAAAAAACAAAAGAAAGAAAATTCAAAAACCGAATTTATTACGGATGATGAAATTATTAGATGGTATGATAGAAGCGATCATGATTTATATGATTTTTGCGGGGATGATCACTGCCAGCGTTATCAAGGTATTACTAAAAAATATAGTGACCGTGCAGTAAGTGCTGTTGATGAAACTCGCGGAGTTGTTCTTACTTACAGAAATGAAATATGCGACACAAGATATTCAAAATGCTGCGGAGGTATTTCCGAATCATTCGATAATGTATGGCAGCCCGAAAAACATGAATATCTGTCTTCGGTAATTGATTACAAATTTGAACCGGAGAACTTCAACTTAAGTTTAACAGATGAGCAATCTGCTATCAACTGGATCAACGGAAATCCTTCCGCTTTCTGTAATACAAAGGATGATAAAATTCTTTCGCAAATCTTAGTTGATTATGATAGAAAAACTCATAACTTTTTTAGATGGACTGTTCAATACTCACAGGAAGAATTAAAGAACATTATAATAAAGAAATCAGGAATTGATTTTGGTGAGATTAGAAATTTAATTCCGGTTGAGCGGGGACTCTCCGGGAGATTAACGAAACTAAGAATAGTCGGTACAAAAAAAGAATTAACCATCGGTAAAGAACTTGAAATAAGAAGAGTTCTTTCGGAAACACATTTATACAGCTCGGCCTTTTATGTTGAAATGAAAGATATAAACGAAGGCGTTCCGGGAGTGTTTGCTTTTCATGGCGCCGGCTGGGGGCACGGGGTTGGTCTTTGCCAAATAGGTGCTGCGGTTATGGGTGAAATGGGCTATATGTTTGATGAAATTCTGCTTCATTATTTTAAAAATGCCCGTATCGAGAGGGTTTATCAATGAAAATTTTGATGTCCTGCCTCTCACGAAGCTGGGGCGGTATGGAGATGTTTGTTCTTACCTTAACCGAACAACTCATCCGTAGAAATTATGAGTGCTCACTTGTTTGTTATCCCAATTCAAAAATTCATCAAGAAGCAAAGAAGCTTAATATTACTATAATAGATTTAAAAGCAAATAGTTATTTCCACCCGGTACAAATTCTAAAATTGACCTCGTTTTTGAATCATAATGAATTTGATATAATCCATACTCATTACTCGAAAGATTTGTGGACCTTAGTACCGGCATTAAATTTTTCCAAATCGGAGACTCCTTTAATTCTTACTAAACAGCTTGGTTCGTCCATTGTAAAAAAGGATTTCTTACACAGGAAGCTCTATAACCGCGTCAATATGACCACGGCAATTTCAACAATTATAAGAAATAATCTGTTGGAGACATGTCCGATTGACGAGAATAAAGTAACAATTATATTTAACGCTGTGGATACAAATAAATTTGACCCGAAGAAAATTGATAGTAAGAAAGCGAGGGATGAGTTTGATATTAAAGACAATGAAATTGTAATAGGTATGAGTGCACGCTTTACTGAAGGAAAGGGTCACGAAGAATTATTATTAGCTGCGAAAGACTTGGTTAAAGAGTATGATAATCTAAAATTTTTTCTTGTCGGTGAACCAAGCAGAGGCGAAAATACATACGGTAAAAAAATTCGTGATATGGTCGATGAATTAAAGTTGAGTGAAAAAGTTATATTCACCGGTTTCAGAACCGATATGCCCGAGATGTATTCGGCGATGGATATTTTTGCTTTCCCATCTCATTCGGAGGCTTTTGGGATAGCCCTAACGGAAGCTATGTCAATGGAACGAGCTTGTGTTGCTTCTAATGCAAACGGGATTCTTGATATAATTGAAGACAATATAAACGGCTTGATGTTCGAAAACAAAAACCATAATTCACTTAAAGAAAAATTGGAACAACTTATCAACTCAAAGAGTGAAAGAGAAAGGCTTGGAAAAGAAGCAAGAAAAACAGTTATACAGAAATTCGAAATTCAAAAAATTACCGATGATTTTTCCAAACTTTATAACAAATTAAAAAATAATCAATAGACAATAATCAATAGAAAATTATAAATGGTTTTTCTCAATCCCGCATTTTTATTCGGACTAATCGCCGCAGCTATCCCGGTACTTCTTCATTTCTTGAATTTACAAAAGCTGAAAAGAATTGAATTCAGTACGCTTTCTTTTTTAAAAGAATTACAGAAAACAAAAATTCGTAAACTAAAATTTAAGCAATGGCTTTTGCTTGCGTTAAGAATTCTTTTAATAATTTTGATTGTATCTGCTTTTGCAAGACCAACCTTAGAAACATTTACAATCGCGGGTACTTCCGCAGCAAAATCTTCTACTGTATTTATTATAGACGATTCATTCAGTATGTCGGTTGTTAAAAGCAATGGTTCTCATTTTAACTTTGCAAAAGAAATTGTAAAAAATATTCTGAACGATCTGCAGCAAGGAGATGAAGCTGTTGTATTATTCTCAACGGAAAGAAAAGATAAAAAATTTACAACTACTTTAAACGAAATTGAAAGAGAACTTACAAATGCAAATGTTTCGGTAAAAAAACAGAGGTTTAAAGAAGCACTTCTTACTGCGAATGAGTTGCTCAATTCTTCGAAGAATTTTAATAAAGAGGTGTTTATTCTATCGGATTTTTCGCAACAAACATTTACAGAAAAAATAACCGATCAAAACTTATTTTTTGATGAAAATACAAAACTATATTTGTTCAACTTCAGCGATGATGAATATTCAAACCGTGTAGTAACCGATTTTCAATTAAACAACCAGTTGCTGGAAAAAGGAAAATCAATTTCTTTTACGGCTCAGATAAAAAATGCAAAAGGCTCTTCGGTAACAAACGGCGTTGCGTCGCTTTTCTTGAATGGCACACGTTCTGCTCAACAAAGTTTCGACTTACAAGAAAACGAAAGTAAACCAATATTATTTGAAACAACATTAAATAACAGCGGTTTGGTGGAAGCTTATGTAGAAATCGAGCAGGATGATATAATTCACGATAATAAAAAATTTACGGCATTCTTAGTCCCGGAGAAAATCAACGTCTTACTTGCTTCGGATAACGGAAATGACAATCGGTTTGTAAAAATTGCTCTCGCTTCTGCGTCGGAACAGACTGTAACCAACATTAAAGAAATCAATGCTTCCGAGCTGAGCTACAATCTCAATAATAATTATGATGTTGTAATCAGTATCGGTTCAAAAAATATCGTCAGTAAAACGGAACTAAATAAATATATTGAACAAGGCGGAAGAGTAATACTATTCCCCGGCACACAAAGTGAAGCAAATGATTTTCAATCTCTATTAGCCGGTTTAGGTATCAGAACAAACATCTCTTTGATCGGAGAACCAAATTCAACAGAATCGATATCTTATTTTAATGAAGTTGAATACGAACATCCGATATTTGAAAATCTTTTTGAAGATAGAAAAGTCACAAAAGTTGAACCACCGGAAGTTTATTCCTATTTCAAAATAATGCCTCAGCAAAATCTTAGACCGGTTATTAGTTTAAGCGATAACTCTCTTTTCTTCAGCGAATTAATAAAGGGGAACGGAAGAATGCTTATTTTCAATACAGCCCCGGTTTTAAGTTGGAACAATTTCCCGGTCAAATCGCTTTTTGCGCCTTTGATAAATAAATCGGTACTTTATCAATCAATACAAAAACAAAGCGGTAAAAATATTATTGCAGGCGAATCAATTGATATAAAAACAGTCGACTTAAAACTGCCGCAGTTAAAAATTGTTAAGCCGGATAACAGTGAAGAGTTTGTAAATATTGATGAGCTTGTTAATCACAATTATTTCACTTACAATAAAACGGATCAGTTGGGGACTTATAAATTTTATTCCGGTAACGAATTAATTGATTATGCAGTTGTAAATTTTGATCCGTCTGATACCGTAACCCAATATTTAAAAAAAGGTGATATTGAAAAATATTTTGCTGAAATTATTTCGAGCGATAAATACACTTTTATTGATCCGAATAATAATTATAAAGAATCAATCAAGCAGGCTCGTTTCGGCACCGAGCTTTGGAAGTATTTTCTAATTGCAGCTCTGTTTATTGCACTGCTGGAAATGTATGTTTCAAAAAATTCTAAAAAAGATTTTAAGGAGATTAAAAGTAAAGTATGATTGAAATTCCGAAAGTAGAAAGAGAAGATGCAATACTTATTGGACTTGCAACTAGAGAAGTAAGTAAAGATAAAGTTCAAGAACACCTTGATGAACTTGAGATGCTTGCCGATACCGCCGGTGCTAATACTGTTTTTAAAATTATGCAGGATAAAAGCAAACCGGATTCAGCATTTTATATCGGTAAAGGTAAAGCCGAAGAAGTTGCCGAACTTGCTGAGTTGAACAATATCAATCTAATAATTTTTGATGACGATCTTAACCCGACACAGGTTAGAAATCTTGAGAAGCTTTTTAATAAAAAGATAATAGATAGAAGCGGGTTGATACTTGATATTTTTGCATCACATGCTAGAACGAGAGAAGCAAAAGTGCAGGTTGAACTTGCACAGCTTCAATATACTTTGCCACGGTTGACAAGAGCATGGACACACCTTTCAAAACAATACGGCGGTATTGGTACTAAAGGTCCGGGCGAAACCCAAATTGAGACCGATAGAAGAATTATCCGTGATAGAATTGCGAAACTGAAAGACAAACTCGAAAAAATTGAACAGCAGCAAAAAACAAAAAGCAGCGGTCGTAAAGATTTTTTAAAAGCGTCGATGGTCGGATATACAAATGCAGGTAAATCAACTCTTATAAATTTTCTAACCGGTGCGGGTGTGCTCGCCGAAAACAAACTCTTTGCCACGCTTGATTCAACAACACGCTCATTTGAAATTGAACATGATAAAAAAATGTTAATCAGCGATACGGTTGGATTTATCCGCAAACTTCCGCATCATCTTGTTGCTTCTTTCAAGTCCACATTAAATGTAGTACGGGATGCGGATCTGATTTTACATGTTATTGATACCGCACATCCCTCTTTTGAAGATCACATCGATGTTGTTGATGCGACTTTGAAAGAACTGGGTGTTGATAAAAAAACACAGATAAAAATTTTCAATAAAGTAGATCTTATAACCGATAAAAGTAAATTCGATTATGTTCTTAACAATTATGAGAATTCAATTTTAATTTCTGCCGAAAAGGGAATTAATATCGGAAAACTTAAAGAAATGCTGTTGAATATTTATGAGGAAAATTTTGTTGAACATAATGTGGAAGTAAAGAATTACGATTCGAAAATTATCTCGCAAATTCATTCAATGGCTGATGTTACTGATGTAAAATATAACGATGATTTGGTTTATTTAACTTTCCGTGCAGACAAGCTGACTGCAAATAAAATTAATAATCTTATTAAGGAAACCAAGTAACTTGACAAAATATCTGTTAAGTGAAATATATGTTTATCCTGTCAAATCACTCGGCGGGTTTGCTGTTAATTCAGCCGAAGTAACCGAACGTGGTTTGAAACATGATCGTCGTTGGATGCTCGTTGATGAAAACAATAAGTTTTTTACGCAGCGATTAGTTAAAACAATGGCGCTTTTACAAACAAGTATCGCTTCCGATTCCTTAATAGTTTTTAATAAAACCAACCCCGAAGAAAAAATTGAAATTCCGTTTACACCTAAAAATAATATAAAGGAAAAAGCTGTTGTGTGGGATGATACAGTAGATGTAATCCCCTGCGGAAACGGAATCAATGAATGGTTCTCAGAGCAATTAAAGATTAAATGCAGGCTCGTTTTTATGCCCGACGAAACAGAAAGGAAAGTCGACATAAATTATGCAAAGAATAACGAAATAACATCTTTCGCGGACGGTTACCCGTTTTTGATCGTCGGACAGGAATCACTTAACCTACTTAACTCAAAATTAGAAGTGCCGCTCCCGATTAATCGTTTTCGTCCTAACTTTGTTTTTACAGGCGGAAACCCTCACGCTGAAGATAGTTGGAAACAGTTTTCAATTAACGACATAATTTTCAAACCTGTAAAACCCTGCGCCCGCTGTGTTATAACCACGGTTAATCAGAGCAATGCAGACCAAGGATTTGAACCGCTCAAAACTCTTGCAACTTACCGCGCCGTTGGAAATAAAGTTATGTTCGGTATGAATCTTTTGCACGAAGGAAGCGGGGTTGTTAGTGTTGGGGATTCACTTGAAATTACAAGCGTCTAAAAATTCAACTTTTCCCAAAAGTTTAGCTGTTTTGTTGCGCAAGATGTTAATCTCAATAATCATTAAATTACATATCTTAAATAAAATGCGCTGTTTTATAAGGATTCAGATATGAAACTCAAAATCGACGGCAAATCACTCACACTTGAGAAGATTGATTTCTTTCTAAAAGAAAATCCAACCGTAGAATTAACAAACGATGCAAAGAAAAAAATAAGCAAAGCTCGCGCACTTGTTGAAAAATGGGTTGCTGAAGATAAAGTTGTTTACGGCGTTACAACCGGGTTCGGCGAATTTGCCAATATAAAAATTTCAAAAGATGAGAATGATCAGCTTCAAGAAAATTTAATTGTTAGTCATGCAACAGGCGTAGGTGAAAATCTTCCTCCGTTCATCGTGAAAATAATGATGCTGCTTAGAGCAAATGCACTTGCTTCCGGACATTCGGGAATTCGTCTCGAAACCTTGCAGCTATTAATTGATATGATGAATAAGAATATCATTCCAGTTATTCCTTCGCAAGGTTCGGTCGGCTCAAGCGGTGACCTTGCTCCGCTTGCTCATCTTGTCTTAGGTATGATTGGAAAAGGTAAAGTTCAAGTCTTCAAAAAAGTTAATGAAGAAACAGACAAGTTTACAAATGCAGTCTCATCAAAATCAGCGTTGAAAAAATATGGATTAACTCCAGTTAAACTGCGTGCAAAAGAAGGTCTCGCTCTTATCAACGGAACACAGATGATGACTGCTTTCGCAGCGGTGATATGTAATCGTTCAAAAAAATTAAACAAGCTTGCAGACGGCAGCGCTGCATTGTCTCATGAAGCACTACGCTCAACCGATAAAGCTTATGATGCACGTCTTCATAAACTTCGTCCGTTTCCCGGACAGATCACTACAGCTAAAAATATGCTGGAGTTAATCAAAGGAAGCGAGATTAGAAAATCACATTTAGAAAATGATCCGCGTGTACAGGATTCATATTCAATAAGATGTATTCCGCAAATTCATGGAGCATCACGTGATGCAATTGATTATGTCTGCTCAAAAGTAGAAATAGAATTAAACTCGGTTAATGATAATCCGTTAATTTTCCCGGAACAAGGAGATCATCGTGAAGGAGGAAATTTCCACGGGCAGCCGATGGCACTCGCAATGGATTTTATGTCAATTGCTCTTGCCGAACTTGCAAGTGTTTCCGAAAGAAGAATTGAAAGATTAGTAAACGGTTCGCTAAGTCAATTACCGAGATTCTTAACCGAACATGGCGGACTCAATTCTGGGTTGATGATTGCACAATATACAGCCGCAGCTCTTGTGTCGGAAAACAAAACATTAGCACATCCTGCAAGTGTAGATTCAATTCCAACTTCAGCAAATCAAGAAGATCACAATTCAATGGGATCAATTGCAGCGCGTAAATGTTATGAAATATTAAAAAATGTTGAAACCGTTATCGCAATTGAGTATCTAACTGCAGCACAGGGAATTGAATTTTTGAAACCGTTAAAACCCGGTAAAGGTACGCAAGCGCTTTATAAAAAAATCAGAACACAGGTTAAACCGTTGAAAAAAGATAGATTACTGTATGACGATATTCAAAAAGTAATTAATCTTGTTAGAAGCGGTGAACTCTTGAAATCGGTTGAAAAAGTTATTACACTAAAGTAATGTTGAACTAATACGGAGATAAAATGGAAAAAAGAAAATTAGGTAATTCCGATTTAGAAATTACTCGAGTCGGGTTTGGCGCTTGGGCTATCGGAGGTTCGGGTTGGGACTTTGCCTGGGGCGATCAAGATGATAATGAATCCATCGAAGCAATATATAAAACATTGGATATGGGAATTAATTGGATTGATACCGCCGCAGTTTATGGTATCGGTCACTCCGAAGAAGTTGTTGCCAAAGCTTTAAAAGAATATGGTGGAAATAAACCCTATGTATTTACTAAGTGTGTTATGGTGTGGGATCGAAATGGTCATGTAAGAAAAGTACACGATCCCGAATCGATAAGACAAGAATGTGAAGACAGTTTGCGAAGATTACAAACCGATACAATTGACTTATATCAAATTCATTGGCCGCCGGATGATGATAATGAAAAAATTAAACCGGCGTGGGAGATGCTTGCTAAGTTAAAAGAAGATGGAAAAGTACGTTACATAGGCGTATCTAATTTTAATGTTGAGCAAATGAAAATTGCCGAATCGATTGCCCCAATTACATCACTTCAGCCGAAGTATAGTTTAATAAGCCGAGATATTGAAAAAGAAATTTTACCATACACACATAAACAAAATATCGGCGTTATAGTTTATTCACCGATGGGATCGGGGATATTAACCGGTAAATACAATCGTGAAAAAATTGAAAAGTTACCTGAAGATGATTGGCGAAAAGGTGCACGGGATTTTAATGAACCACAATTAACAAAAAACCTTGAACTTGTTGAGGTAATGAAAAAAATAGCTTCGGAACACAAGCGTCATGTTGGTGAAGTTGCAATTGCATGGACGTTAAAGCATGAAGCTGTTACGGCAGCTATTGTCGGCGCACGGAATGCTAAACAAGCAGAAGAAGTTATGATTGCACATGATTTTGTTTTAAGTGAAGAAGAAATTAAAAGACTTGAATCAGTTTTGTAATAGTTCACTTTAGGGACAACTCACGAGTTTTCCTTACAATAAATTTATTACCTCACATCTTATTTCCCCCTCATTTTACTGTATTTGGATTGATATAATAACGATATAAGCGTACATTAATTTTGAAAATCAAAGACTCAAGTGATGGAAAGAATCATTTTCATAAAGCTTCTTTTAATATTTCTATTTATCCCTATTACAAACTTCTCACAAGTAACTACAACTCGTGGTAATCTACTAGTTATCGATATGCATAGTACGGAAATTAATTCAGCAGATACTGTGGGGAGTTGGGAAAGGAATGTCTATTCAACCGGAACAGAAGACAGCTACTATATTGAAGTAATTAATAACATTGGAAAAAAATATTTTATACTTTCAAATAAAAATTATGATTTCGATTTTGACTTGAATAATTCAACAAACAACTACTTACAAGTATTTCAGGATGATTTTTATAAACACATTCTTCACTATAACCAATGGTTTGATATTCCGGAACCTTATTTGCATTTCAGCCCATACATTAAAAAAGTTCAAAATGGCTTTTGGATTTTATTCGGGAATTTAGGGAACACATTTGTAAGAAGTGATGATTCGCTTTTTATTACACCAAATTATTCTGAATCTGATTTGATGCATATTGCCGGTAAAATTCAAGGTGATGAACTCATTGTTTTTCGTCAAAAAGAGAGTTATTACCATATAAATAAATATTATCTCGCAGATTTATCCTCCTCACCTCAAATAAAAAATATGCGACCAATTATAGTTGAGCCTGATCAGAGCAATAATTACATGTTTTCGATAACAAAGTTTTCTCATCTTGGGGATAGTGCCTATGCATTTCTTTCTGCGGATGGACGGCTGTGGATTGCAGAGTATGAAAATGATGAAATTAAACACAAGCTGAATCTGGTAATTTCACATGAATGGTTTAATTTGGATAATACTCAATTGATCGGTAATAATTTGTTTAAATCAGGTGCAGGTAAAATATACTCGCAACAGATTAATTCAATAGATTATTCAATAAGCGAAGAAGAGATTTTTATTGAAAAAGTAAACTTCACTCATAATAACGGATTCAACTCAAATTTCATTTCCTTCATTCGCAATGACTCATTGCTGATATATTCACTAAAAGAAAAAAGTTTTATAAACTCATTCGATCTCTCCGGGATAAATTATCGAGGAAATGTTATTGTCGATTCACCGTATGTTTATGTTCATCAAACATTAACAGTAACCGATGTTGAGAAAGAAATTATCAAAAACGAATTTGCACTTGAACAAAATTACCCCAATCCCTTTAATCCAACAACCAGTATCAAGTAGCAAGTATCAAGAGAGTCACATTGAAAATATATGATATTCTTGGTCGAGAAATAGCGACGTTGCTAAATGAAGTAAAACATCCTGGGAATTACGAAGTAAAATTTGATGCTTCTGAATTACCGAGCGGAGTTTATCTGTATAGACTTGAGGCCGGAAGTTTTTCTTCGGTTAAGAAACTAATGTTACTTAGATAAAGATAAACCGATAATTAGTTAACCACCTGTTCAGCACATCATTAGTATTTAATCTGCTTAATTTCAATATCTTGTAATGCGATAAGTCGTCGATATATCCTATTCTTTGTTATAACTCCGAAACTTATTCCCATAGCTTATCTAAGAGATTTTTTTTACACTTATTGTTAACAAAATCGCTGATTATTTTACAATTGCGGAGGGATATCATGAGGAAACTATTTCATTTCAACCATCTATTAAAAGTTGCAATAATTATTTCTTTCAGTCTATCGATAACAGCGCAAACTGATTTCTGGGAACCCAAAAACAACGGAATAACAAGTCCCAATATTAACATTAAAGAACTTGCAGTAAATTCCACAGATGATCTATTTGCAGCCGTTATGCTTCATGGTGTTTTTGTTTCAACTGATGGCGGTGAGACTTGGAATCAAAAAAATAACGGACTAACAAATTTAGAATTGATTAGCATTGAAGTTACTCCTGCAGACGATATCTTCGCGGGATCAACAAACGGTATGTTTAAATCAACTAACAAAGGCGATAGCTGGGAGAAATTAGAAATTGATTCCTACTTCAGCCGTTTTGCTAAAATCAAATCAAGTCCAAACGGATATTTATTTGCCGCCGCTACTTTCGAGGGAATGTTTCGATCCATAGATAATGGAACTAATTGGGAAAAAATAAATAACGGTTTGCTTGGAAGCGGAGATATTACATCTTTGTATGCGGATTTGCATGGTCAAATTCTTGCAGGAACTACTTTCGGAAGAATTTATTTTACAAATAGCTACGGAGATGGGTGGACAGAATCAAGTGTCGGTCTTCCTCGTGTTACAACAGCTCCGGTTTTATCTATAGTTGAGAATGTGGATGAAAAATATTTCCTTGGAACGGGACAAGGTGTTTATCGCTCAACGGATTACGGCCTGAACTGGAGTCAAGTCCACTCTGGTGGTGGTAATGGGTATGTTCACTCTTTATTAGTTGATCATTCTGATAATGTTTATATCGGAACAGGAAACAGCGGTGTTTACATGTCCTCGAACAATGGTGAGGATTGGCAGCAAATAAACAGCGGTTTAACACATCCCGGTGTCTATTCCATGGTAATTAATTCAAGCGGGTATATATTTATAACAACCGGTGACGGCATATTTAAATCAACTCGATCTGTTGTTTCAGTTGAAGACGAAAATATTCAAAATGAATTTTCGCTTGAGCAAAACTATCCCAATCCCTTTAATCCAACAACAATTATTAGTTATACTGTATCAAAAAAATGTAATGTTAACATTAAAATTTATGATCTGCTTGGTAAAGAAATCATTCAACTTATAGATATGGAGCAGTTAGCAGGTTCATATAAAATTTCATTTAATGCCGAAAATCTTTCATCGGGAGTTTATTTATACAAAATAATTGCCGGTAGTTTTGTCGATTCTAAAAAAATGTTATTAATACGTTGATATTGTGTATCAGAAAGATATTTCTCAATTAAGATAATGAAGCGAAATATTTTAATAACAATCTGGAGGAAATCATGAAGCCTTTGGGATATCTGATTTTAGTCATATTATTCCTCTCGTTAACAAAAGCTCAAACTTCCAATCAATATCAACAATCTTTCGATGAGGATGTCTTAGGGTGGAGTCACACAGCGTGGAATGCAAATCTATATGCAGAGAATAGTTTGATGTATTTTCAAACAAATGAACCAGAGGATTTTGCTTTTTTGTTCCCTCCTATACCAGCCACAAAGAACGACTTTTCTCTTAAAATTTTTGGAGGGGGCATAAACAACCCGTTTATTTCTGGTATTATTGGTAGAGCTGGATTTAAATCTTTTATTGGTTTTTATATAACGTCCGGTTTAATTTTCGTTGTATTCACTAATGATATAATGGATTATACTAATCCGAGTATGACGTTATTACATGGGCAGCCTTACCAAGAAATTTCTAATCTAGAACTTAATGTATATAAAACCGGGAACGACTTAAATATTCTAGCCTATCTAAACGATGGACTTATTTATAGCGGGCAAATCGCAGATGCTGAGGACGACATACTATACGGACAAATTGTTTTAGGTGCGTCAGCCAATAGTGGTGAGCATATTTCTTTTGCACTTGATGAGATTCAAATTAACTATAATGCTATAAACGAAACGCCAGGTTATTTTGTTGACGAGTTTGCTTATGATTATTCACCTTGGTTTCGGTTTGGTGATTTAGAAAATGCCGCACAATCAATCTCAATAGGTGGGGGATACCTTAATTTTATTTATAACCAACCTGTAGAAACTGAACTGATTGTCTCTGCACCAGTTGGGGCAACAAGAAATTTTGCTATGGAAGTTGAAGCCAATGGATTTCTTTCTAACGGTACTATTGGTATAGGAAGGTTTGTTGACTATCATACTTATACTAGCCTTTGGATTGAAGAAGGGAATTTGTATTTAGGATATTTGGATGGTCAAATAATCGACGATCCGTATGTTGTCAACCAGATTTCTGTTGGAGGTATGAATATTCAGAAAATAAAATTCAGCGTAACAGGAACCCCACCTATTTTGGAATTGTCTGGTTGGATAAATGATAATCTTATATTAACTGGAAATATTAACGACGCTAGTCCCAAACTTGGTTATGGACATTTGTCTCTTTCTGTTGAAAAGTCGAACATCTACAATTTTTTAGTTGATCGTATCGTGATTACATACGACGATTATTTAACAACTCTGGTGGAGGATAATCCGTTTTTAAAGAAAGAGTTTACTCTATGGCAAAACTATCCCAATCCATTTAATCCAACAACAATAATTAAATTCACAATTCCAAATGTAGGGGACGAAAATATTCGCTCCCAACAAACAAAATTAATTGTTTACGACATTCTTGGTCATAAAGTACAAACACTATTAAATGAGATTAAAGCACCCGGTATGTATGAAGTTGAATTCAACGCAAACAATCTTGCAAGTGGAGTTTACTTTTATCAATTACGGAGCGGTAATTATATAAGTAATAAAAAGATGATGCTGATTCGTTAGTTCCTGCTTAATATTTAGAACCCCGTTTTCTAATTTATTGAAATCGGGGTTTTCTATTTATTACTTTCTATAAATATTTCCATAAATTTATTCTCAAAATCTGCAAAGCTTATGATTCTGAATTTGTTTTGAAAACGCTACTCCTTAATGAATAATCACCCGGTTTACTCATCAAAGGGAGGATTTATTTTTGTATTTATTTAATAATAGAAATACTTCTCACATATTATTGAACCTAAATTTGATTTCCTATCCAACTAATCTAAGGTAGTTCTGTTTTCATAGCTTTTTTTTGCAGAATTATTTACCTTTTTAAAACATTAAATCGTTTTTCAGTATAAAGTTATTTTTACCGACTGAAGTTAATCTTCTTTTTATACCTCCATTAGATAAAAACATTATTCATATAAATATTCTTTCACGATAAAAAGCAGCTACAAAAAACGTCTAGGGAGGTGTTATGTATTTACTTAAAAGACTTTCACTTTTGCTGATTGTTTTTTTTATTTCGTTTAATGCACAAACTACAGATCATTACTATCAAACGTTTGACAACAACATTTTAGGTTGGGCTACTACTGCTTATGGTGCAGATTTTTATGTACAAGACGGCTTGCTCCATTTTCAAACCGATGAACCCGAAGATTATATTTATCTTTTCCCTCCAATTCCGGCAACAATGGACGATTTTTCGATTAAAATCTTTGGCGCTGAGGTTCAAACCGAGTATATATCTAGCTTGATTGGAAGAGCAGGTTTTAAATCAATGCTGGGCATCCTTATTAATCCGGACTCGCTGCGTCTTTTCTATTCAAACAATATAGAAGATTTTTATGATGCCGATATAACTTGGCTTTATGATCATCCTCAACCTAATGAAATATCAAGTTTAGAATTAAAGGCTAATGTTGAGGGTAATAATTTAACCGTTTCTGTATATCTTAATGAAACTCTTATACATAATGGGTTAATTGAAAATGTTCCGGATGATCTTCTTTATGGACAAGTTGTTTTCGGAGTTTTTCCAGAAGAAAGAGATAATATTTCTTTTTCTCTTGATGCAGTACAAATTGATTATAATCCTTTCAATGAAACATCGGGCAATTTTGTTGATAACTTCAATTTTGATTATTCGCCTTGGTTTAGATGCGGTGATTGGGAACATGCTGCTCAAGCCATTTCAATTGGTAACGGTAAGCTTAACTTTAATTACGATCAAACTGAAGATAGTTATTTCTACGTAATAGCCCCCGTAGGAGCAGTAAGAGATTTTTCAATGGAAATACAATCTGATAACTTTCGAAAAAACGGTGAATCAATTTCAAGATTTTTTGATATGAACACTTATGTTACTTTGTTTTTTGATGAAGACGTTCTGCATTTCGGGTATTTGGATGGACAGCAAGTCTATGACCCATTTATTATTGCGCAAACTCCAGTTGGGGGTATCGATATCCAAAAAGTTAAGTTCGGTATCGAAGGAACACCGCCAATATTAGATCTGAAAGGTTGGGTTAATGATGACCTGATACTAACCGGCTCAATAAATAATGCAAGCGAAAATTTGGGGCAAGGATTTTTATTGTTTGCTTTAGAAAGAGATAATTATTATAATTTTTCCGTTGATCAAATTTCAATAACATATGATGAGTTTTTGACAAGCATTAATGAAAATATTTCTTTACTTAAAAAGGATTTTACTCTATTCCAAAATTACCCTAATCCGTTTAATCCAAGTACTGTTATTAGTTACTTTATTCATGCGCAAGGAGATGTCCTTCTGAAAGCCTATGACAGCTTAGGTAAAGAAGTTGCTGTTTTAGTAAATGACAATCAAATGCCAGGTTATTATTCTGTTCAATATAATGCTGAAAATCTTACAAGCGGGGTATATTTTTATCGATTGCAGTACGGCAATAATTTTATAACTAAAAAATTTGTCGTGCTAAGATAAATCGACAGTCAATTCTAAAAAGACCTTAAGAGAAAAACACTTCTTTTAAGGTCTTTACTTATCTAAAGATTTCTCTATATATTTCCATTAATCACTTAACCGAATAAATAATTATATGAGTAATACTTTGCAGGAAAATTTCAATAGACTATTTAAGACTTGGTGCGGCGAAGAACTTCATAAAATCACTCCGCTTAAATCATCCGGGTCAAATAGAAAATACTTTCGATTAATCGGCAATTCAGTTTCGGCAATAGGTGTTTATAATCAAGACAAAAAAGAAAACATTGCGTTCTTAACATTTGCCGATCATTTCATCGAAAAGAATTTGCCGGTTCCCAAAGTTTATGCTTTCGATTTAGATAAAAACATCTATATACAAGAAGACCTCGGTGATCAAACATTGTTCAATATGCATATGGATGAAGGCTTTACTGATAAAGTAAAACAACATTACAAGGAAGCTCTTTCTATCCTTCCCAAATTTCAAATTGATGCAGGAAAAGATTTAGACTATTCTGTTTGTTATCCGAGAAATAAATTTGATAAACAATCAATTTTGTGGGATTTGAACTACTTCAAATATTACTTTCTCAAACTTGCCGATATTCAATTTGATGAACAAGAATTAGAAGATGATTTCAATACTTTAATAAATTTCTCGCTGCAAACCGAAATCGATTTTTTTATGTACCGTGATTTTCAAGCTCGGAATATTATGATTAAAAATGAGCAGCTTTTCTTTATTGATTTTCAAGGCGGACGCAAAGGGGCATTGCAATATGATCCGGCTTCCCTTATTTGGAGCGCACGCGCAAATCTTCCCTTTTTACAGAGAGAAAATTTATTGAATTATTATTTAGATGAACTTAATAAACGAATAATAATAAATGACAAAGAATTTAAAAAATATTATTACGGTTATGTTTTAATCCGTATATTGCAAACACTCGGGGCTTATGGTTTTAGAGGGTATTCAGAACGCAAAGACCATTTCTTAAATAGTATTCCTTTTGCACTCAACAATATTAAATGGCTTTTAGAGAATAATAAGATATACCTTACATTAAACGAATTAATTTCTGCGTTGAATAAGTTGTTAAAAGTAGATTTAGATAAAAAGATTTTGGAGTAATTTATGATAAAACTTACCATAACAAGTTTTTCTTATAGAAGCGGGATCCCGGAAGATAAATACGGTAACGGAGGCGGGTATGTTTTTGATTGCAGATTATTACATAATCCCGGCAGGTATGAAGACTACAAAAGCTTAACCGGTAAGGATAAAGAGGTAATAGACTTTCTTGAAAATAATAGTGAAGCCGACAAATTTATAAAAGTTGTTAAAAGTATTATTTATAAAACAATAACTGCATATAAAAAAAATAATTATACCAATCTTATGATAAACTTCGGTTGTACCGGTGGAAGACATCGTTCTGTATATTGTGCTGAAAGAATTGCTAATCGATTAATATATGTACCGGGTATTGAAGTGGAGTTGATTCATACTGAGTTAGAAAAGGAGAATAATAAATGAAAGCAATGATATTCGCTGCAGGATTAGGTACAAGACTTCGTCCGATTACCGACAAAACGCCCAAACCGTTAGTTCAAATTAAGGGAAAAACACTTCTTGAGATTACTATTCAAAAATTGATTGAAAATGATTTTGATGAAATAATTATCAATGTGCATCATTTAGCAGATCAAATAATTTCTTTTCTCAACCAAAAAAAATTCAATGCTCGAATTGAAATATCAGATGAAAGTAAACAACTTTTAGATACAGGCGGCGGACTAAAAAAAGCCTCTTGGTTTTTTGAGGACGGCAACCCATTTCTTGTTTATAATGTAGATGTTGTTTCAAATCTTGATCTAAAAAAGATTTATCAAACCCATCAGCAAAACGAAGTAATTGCTACACTTGCAGTTAGTAAAAGAAAGACCTCACGTTATTTTATTTTTGATGAAGAGGGAATACTTTCGGGATGGCAGAATGTAAAAACTAACGAACAAAAAATTACAAGAAACATAACCTCCATTAATAAGCTTGCGTTCAGCGGTATTCAGGTAATTGACCCGGAATTATTTAAATTCTTTCCCGAAGCGGAAGTTTTTTCAATAGTTGACCTTTATTTAACAACGTCCAAGTTAGAAAAAATAAAATCATATCAACATGAGGATTCACACTGGTATGATGTTGGAAATATGGAAGAACTAGAATTATTAAATAAAAACTGAGTAATTGGTAGCAGAATTTACTAAATAAATCGTCCCCATCACGTTTTCTGAACCTTCCAACGTAAAGAATTCCCTCGTTTCAATTTGAAACAACAATCATATTGATACACCTCACATATTATAAAAAGTTCAAATTAATGCCAAAAACTAATAAAGGACATGGCATATCAATTGTTTAATATAATGAAAATGCACCCTCATTTTAGACGTAAAAAAAATTCGAACACACGTCTGGTTCGTTACTGAGAGGGCGGAACATTTGGTTGTCTCTTGGCTGGTGGCAACTAAATCTCTTTCGCCCTTCTTTTTTGCTATAACTCCTTTCTTGTAAATAATTTAATATTTCCATATTTTTCGGTTCTTTTGAAAAGTTATATTTAAAATACAGGTATATTGTTATGAAAAGAACGTATCAACCTAGCAATAGGAAACGAAAAAACAAGCACGGATTCCGTGAGAGAATGGCTACGAAAAACGGAAGAAAAGTTCTTGCCCGAAGAAGAGCTAAGGGACGAAAAAAATTAACCGTTAGCGACGAATAAAGATGTGAAGAAGCAAGGTTTTTCAAAATCAGAACGAATTAAACGAAAAAATGATTTTGAAAAGGTCTATAATTTTGGTGCTACAATTTACTCTTCCGGTAGAAAATTAAAAGCAACGTACTTTTTCGATAAAACAAACGAACGCGGCTTAATTAAAGCTGCGTTTGCTGTTCATAAGAAGGCGGGCAAAGCCGTTTGGCGTAATAGGATGAAACGATTGTTAAGAGAGTCGTTCCGCCTTAATAAAGAGAATTTTTACGAAAGTTTGGATTTGTCCGGCTATATGTTGTTAATAATTTTTTCACCGAATGCTATTAATGAAAAGACCGATAAAAAAATTAAACTTGCTGAGGTTATGCCCTTATTGGTAGAGATTATGAGCAAAATTAATGTTCCCGAAAAATAGATGCGCAATGTTTTTATATATCTTATTAAGTTTTATCAGAAAATCATTTCTCCGTTATTCCCGCCTTCATGCAGATTCTATCCAACCTGTTCGGAATATTCGGTTCAGGCATTTAGAAAATTCGGTGTGTTCAAGGGGGGTGCTAAATCAATTTGGAGAATATTAAGATGTAATCCCTTTAATAAAGGGGGTTACGACCCTGTTGAATAAAATTTGGAATTGAAATGGATAAACAAACTACTCTCGCTTTTGTAATGATTGGTATCATTTTAGTCGCATGGCTCTACTTCAATGCACCTGAACCGCAACCGCCACAACCAAAACCAAGTGATGAACCGGAAATGGTTGATGATCAGTTAAAATCGATTGAATCTGAAGCGAAAGAAACCATCGAACAAGAGGAAAAAGTTGCTTCGGCTTTTGCAGAAGTTGCCGAAAAACCCGAACAAATTATTACAATTGATAATGATGTATTTAAAGCCGAGATGACGAGCAAAGGCGGAAGAATTAGAAAATTCTATCTTAAGAACTATCAAACTTGGTATCACCGCGATATTCCCGATACAAATTTTTATGATAACCATGTTCAGCTTATTAACCAAATGGAAGGAGGAGATTTTAATCTTCTGTTTGTTACGAAAGACGGACAGTTAATTAATACTAAAAATTTACCTTTTGAATCGTCTCTTACAAATTGGCAGTATACAATCGGGACAAATGATTCGCTTACATTAAAGTATATATATTCATTCGGCGAAGATAAAGAGATTATTAAATCATATACCTTTTACGGGGATAGATATTCCGCAAACGTTGATATAGAATTAAAAGATCTTGAGGATATAATAAGTAGTTATACCTATGATGTTATTTGGGAAACCGGGATCAATTTTGCCGAAGACAACTCGGTTGACGAAGCAACATTTACGGCAGGTTCGGCTTATTCAGGAGGTGAACAGGTAATTGTTGATGCTTCTTCGGAGGGTGAAAGAGTTCAAAAAGATATTTCCGGAAGAGTTGATTGGGTCGGTGTTAAAAATAAATATTTCGGAATTATTATTGCGCCTCACACTCCTTATAACGATGGCGGAGCTTTTTTAGAAGGATACAATCAATCAAACCAATATGGAGCACGCGAATATTACAGTGTTACTTTAAAAGTTCCTTTCAAAAATCAAAGTTATCAGAAAGATTCTTTTATACTTTTTGTCGGACCGATGGTTTATGATCTGCTTGTTTCCTATGATCGGAACTTCGATGCAATTTATGATTTCGGAAGTATTTTCGGATTACAATTATTAAGACCGATTTCAGAGTATTTAATTTTACCGCTCTTCTTGTTTCTTCATAATTTTATTCCGAATTACGGTTTTGTAATTATTGTTTTTACGCTTATTATAAAAATTGCTCTTTATCCTCTAACCAAGCAAAGTTATAAATCGATGAAGCGGATGCAAATGCTTCAGCCGAAAATAAAAGAGCTAAAGGAAAAATATCCAGATGATCAGCAAAAAGTTCAGAAAGAAACAATGCGGCTTTATTCTACTTATGGAATAAATCCTGCGGGCGGATGCTTGCCAATGTTGCTGCAAATGCCGATACTTTTTGCGTTGTTTACCTTCTTTAAAGTTACAATTGAAATCCGACACGAACCGTTTGTTCTTTGGATTACTAATTTATCTTCACCCGATATTATCGCAACACTTCCCTTTAAGATTCCGTTATTCGGGGTTGATCAAATAAGCGGACTCGCATTGCTTCTTGGTATTACAATGTTTCTTCAGCAGAAGATGTCCATTAAAGACCCAAGTCAAAAAGCGCTTGTTTATATAATGCCGGTTATGTTTACTGTTCTATTTATGAGTTTTCCTTCAGGCCTAAATTTATATTACTTTATGTTCAACCTCTTTTCGATTGCACAACAATATTATATTAATCATCATAAAACCGATGAAGAGCTTGTACCCGTTAAAGATCCTAAGAAAAAAGGAGGCGGTTTTATGTCAAGAATGATGGAGGCTGCCGAAAAGCAGGCTAAAGCTCAAAAAGAAGCACAAAGACAATCGAAAAAGAAGAGTAAAAAATTCTAAATTAAATGTTGATTTTAGATCGGCTTAACAAATGTTCAACAAAACGAAAATCATACTTGTTTATGCTTTGTTTGCCTCTATTCTTTTAGGGCAGAATGTTAAAGAGCTTGATCTAAAATTAACATACAAATCGCTCCCATTCGGTTTAACTTCTCTCAAATCAGAATATGATCCGCATGTTTCACTTGCACTAAGCGGAGGCGGTGCTAGGGGTATTAGTCAGCTCGGAGTTTTAAAAGCTTTAAGTGAATACGGTATCGAAATTGATGAAATTATCGGTACTAGTATGGGCAGCATTGTAGGTGGACTTTATTCTGCAGGCTATTCGCTTGATGCACTCGATTCTTTAATAATACATGCCCCCTGGCGAGACTTTTTTTCGGTTGAAGAAACAAGCAGAAGAGAACTCTTTCTCGAACAAAAAATTACATCGGATAAAGCTATTCTTGCACTTCGTCTTGATGGTTTTGAACCTGTAATTCCAACAGCTATTAATACCGGTCAGCGAGTTTCAAATTTTCTTAACCTCTTAAGTTTAAATGCCCCGTTAAATACAATCAGCAATTTTAACGAGTTACTTGTTTCATTTAAGGCAATTAGTACAAATCTTGTTACAGGTGAACCTTATATACTTGATAAAGGAACTCTTGGACTTGCAATGAGAGCAAGCTCCAGCGTTTCTTTGGTTCTTGAACCTGTAAATTTAGATTCTGTAATTCTGGTTGATGGGGGGTTGGTTGCAAATGTACCTGTAAAAATAGCCAATGAACAAGGGGCAGACTATATTATAGCGGTTGATGCTTCAAGTCCGTTAAGATCCGCTGAAGAACTAAAATATCCTTGGGAAATAGCAGATCAGCTCGTTAGTATTCCGATGAGAATGATTAATGCAGAGCATTTACAAAAAGCTGATGTCATTATTTATCCGGCAATTAAAGAACATAAGAACAATGATTTTACAAATCTTATCCCTCTTTTAGATTACGGTTACCAATCAACAATAGAATCTATAGATAAAATCAAAAATGGTTTAAAGGAACTTTGGCTTAAGAGAATAGACCGCAATGATATTGCATATAAAAACATATCAGTTAAATGTGACGATTTCGAATTAAACGATTTTATAACAGAGCGGCTAAATAAAATTGATGAAATTACTGAAGGCAAACTTATATATTTAATTGCACAATACCCGAACCTGGATGATTATAAAGATATTTCGGTAAATGTTCTGACTGATTCTCTTTCAAATGTGGTTATAATATCTACGCAGAATAATCCGGTAATCGAAAATATCATTATAAAAGGTGCCAATCTTATAGATGCCGATTCGATTATAACACATTCAATTCCTCTCAGAAATCGTTCATTTAATGCAAAGAAAGTACTAGAAGTTTTTTTGAATATACTTCGGGAGTATAGAAAACAAGGATTTTCTTTAGTTGGAATTTCTAATTACGTTTTTGAAAACGGCACATTAGAAATTTATATAGATGAACAGATAATTGACGAAATAAATGTTTTAGGTAATGAAAAGACGGCAAAAGAAATTATTATAAGAGAACTTCCGTTTAAGTCCGGAAGTATATTTAAAAGTAAGGAAATTGAAGAAGGTCTTTCGAATTTAAGAAGCACTAATCTTTTTGAAAGAGTTGAATTTAAGCTTGAAAAAGTAAACGGTAAAAATCTGCTGAACATTGAGGTAATTGAAAAACCCTCATTAATGCTTAGGTTTGGACTTAGAATTGATAATGAATACTTTTCTCAAATTTCATTCGATCTACGGGATGAAAATTTGATGGGTATTGGTACGGAAGTTGGCTTAATTTTTTCGGGCGGAATTAGAAATCAATCGCTGGCTATTGAGCATAGAGCAAACCGTGTCTTTAATACTTACTTAACTTATAGAATCAAAGGTTTTTACGAAAGCCGAGATATAAATACTTACCAAGATGATTCGACGGGTAGTGACAGAAGATTCAAACGCTCTAAACTAGGTGAATATTCTCAAAGTTATTTTGGAGGTTCAATCGGCGTAGGTGCTCAACTTGAAAAACTCGGCAATCTCATTTTTGAAGGCAAATATCAAAGAGATAGAATTATTTCTAAAGAAGAATTTCCATCACACGACACTTACTCGGTAAACATAACAGCAGTAAGAATTTTATTATCAATAGATACCAGAGATAAGTATCCATTCCCTAACCGCGGTATAATGTTTAACGGCTTTTATGAAACTGCTCAATCCGCATTCGGGGGTGATATAGGATATACAAAACTCTATTTTGATTACAACAGTGTGTTCCAATTAAGCGATAATCATGTGCTCAACTATAATATAAAATTCGGATACGGGGATGAGACACTGCCGCTTAGCCAGCAATTTTCTTTCGGAGGACAGAATAATTTTTTTGGTTACAGAGAACATGAATTTAGGGGAAGACAAATATTTGTTTCATCGCTTGAGTACCAAACAAAACTTCCAATAAATCTTTTTTTTGATACCTACGTAAAAGCAAGGTATGACCTTGGTTCGGTTTGGGCACAACAGGAAAATATACGTTTCAAAGATCTTCGGCATGGAATTGGCGCTTCGTTAGCCTTTGATACACCGATTGGACCGGCAGAGTTTTCTGTCGGTAAAAGCTTCCTTTTAAAGAAATCACTTCCCGATAATATTATTAGTTGGGGTGATACTCATATTTATTTCACAATAGGTTATTACTATTAATTATTCCTGCTTTGCCGATCTTTGAGCCAGTTCTGAATATTTACCTGCAAGTGAATCATTACCGGCTTTTTTATAATGCCTTGCCAGATGATCATAGATTATACTTTTTTTATCTACCACTTGAAGCGAAGATTCAACAAATTGAAGAATTTGCTTGTTAATACTTAGATCAATTTCGTAAACGTAAAGTCTTAGTGCACTAATATATGGTTGATAATCGGTTGGATTAGACTGAGCAGCTTTTGCATAATAATGAAGGGATTTTTCAATCGACTCAGGATAAAACGACTTTGTTTCAAATATTTTGGCAGTCCACATTAGTAACTCAAAACAATACCGGTTAAATTCACTGCAAAGTTTTTCCGTATACATTATTAGCTCATCATCGGAAAGTATTGGGTTTGCCAAGAGAATCTTATATACTTCAATATTGTCTATTCTATTTTGCAATGATACTTGAAGAGCATCAAACAATTCATCACTATTACTTGAATTCCGGAAAATATTTTCTATTACATCTTTGTTCATTTATAAACAATGTTTAATAAATTTGCTTTTGTAAAATCAGGTAGTTCCTCCGAAAATTCAACTGTTCGATTTTTATCCCACTGTTTTTGTGAAGATTCTATACATGAATGTTTCTCTATCACCGCGAATTTTCTTTCTATTAAGTTGTTTGTCTTATCAAAAACAAAGAAGGCAATGATAACATTTAATGAAAGTTCGTTCGACCATTTTTTATAAGATTCGAATGCTCGTTTGTTCAATATCCATTTTGAACTATGTTTTCCCTTCCAGTCTAAAAGTATTTTTTTATTATGAATAGTTAATATCAAATCAGGTTTATCCTCACCTTTTTCCCAAAGCTTTTTATAGCGTAAGTCTTGACCAAACTCTTGAAAAATAATTCCCCATTGAACAAGTAAATTTTTTCCATGTTTCTCTGCTAAATCATGAAGTTCATAATTTTTTCTGAACTCATCCTTTGATTTGTATGGGTTAAAATCAAGTTCTTTCATTACATAGGAATTTAAGAAAAATTTGATTCTTTTATTAAACTAATAACTTAATGAATGATTGAGTATGCGTAAACTTTTATACGGAAATCGATTGATTATCAAAGAAAATTGTTTCATTATTTAAGGCGAATCAAAAATTTTATCTTATAAATTGTTTTACAGAATGCTTATATTCACGATTAAATTTTTGAGAAAGTTAAATAATGAATGAAATAAAAATTGCCATATTGGATTTGTACAACGGTGAAGAAAACCAGGGTATAAGATGTATTAAGGATATTATTGAAGAAACAATTGATAGGTTTAGTGAGATAAATGTAAGCTACAACCTTTTTGATGTCAGGGCAAATAATGAAATCCCAGGTTTAGATTATGATATTTATATTTCTTCCGGTGGTCCCGGCAGCCCATTTGAAGGTAAGGGGAGTAACTGGGAAAAAATGTATTTCGGTTTACTTTCTAATATAGATTTTCATAATGAAAGAGAAGATGAGAAAAAATTTGTTTTCTTCATTTGTCATTCTTTTCAGTTGATGGCTCGTCACTATAATTTTGCAAAAGTTACCACCAGGCATTCACCCTCTTTCGGAATAATGGAGGTAAACAAAGTAAGCAACGGCTTTGCAGAGCCGTTATTACAAAAATTAGATGATCCTTTTTACGGCGCTGACTTCAGAGAGTATCAAGTTATTCAACCGAGATTTGATGTACTAAACCGACTCGGAGCAAGAATAATTGCCATCGAAAAAGAAAGAACGCATGTGAATTATGAAAGAGCAATAATGGGGATTCGTATTTCCGAAGAAATTGTTGGTTTACAATTTCATCCAGAAGCAGACCCGGCAAGTATGCTCTATCATCTTCATAAGCCGGAAAGAAAGGAACAAGTAGTAAAAAAATACGGTGAAAGAAAATATTACGATATGATTAAACTTGCAGAGGATCCAAATGCATTGTTAAGGACAAGAAACAATGTCTTACCTGAGTTTTTGAATATTTCTATTCGAAAAATAATTTCAGAGAGAGTTGTTTGTCAGTAATTTAGAAATTAACCTTGAGTTCTTAGACTGAAGAAAAATGTACTTCCTTTTCCAATCTTAGATTCAACCCAAATCTTGCCGTGATTCTTTTCAACAAGTTCTTTGCACAAAATTAATCCTAGACCGGAGCCATCTTCCTTCTCTGTCCCAGGTGTTGTAAGATGAGTATCAATTCTAAAAAGTTTTTCTTTATCCTCGTCTTTAATTCCAACGCCTGTATCAGCAACAAATATTTCAACATTAGTTTTCTTTATATCGCACCCGATTTCAATCTTACCGTCGCGCGGAGTAAATTTTATTGCATTCGATAAAAGATTTTGAACAACCGAACTAATTGTTTGTTGATCGGCATATACAAGCGTGCGGGGTGAAATACTGTTTATTAAATCGATTGATTTTTTCTCGGCATTGTTTTTTAATAAATTTACTGCCGAGTTCGTAAGGAGAGAAAAATCGAATACTTCCGGCTCTATTTTTATTCTGCCTGTTTGTACTCTTGACCATTGCAGTAAGTTTTCTAATAAATTAAACACAACGTGTGCCGATTCATGAATATTATTTGCGAAAATTTTGATTTCTTCATCTGTTAATTCATCAAAATCATCTCTGAGAAATTCCGAATAACCGATCAATGATGTAAACGGACTTCTAAGATCGTGCGCAACAATAGAAAAGAATTTATCTTTTGCCGCGTTAAGTTCTTTAAGCTCTTCTTCGGATTTAATTAACTTTTTATTTACTTGTCCGAGCTCGTCAATATACTTTCTTAGTTTTGCTTCGTAATTTTTAGCCGCTGTAATATCTCTTAATATGCCCCTGTAACTTTTAATTGAGCCGTCTTTATCACGGACAGCGAAAGCTGTTTCCAGCACAGTTAACAGTGTTCCGTCTTTTCGTCTAACACCTATTTCGTAATCTTTCACATAACCATCTTTTTCAAGTTGATTTTTGAACTTAGTTCTGTCGTAAGGATTTAAATATAGGTCTTCCGCAATATTTGCTTTAAGCAATTCCTCCTTAGATTTGTATCCGAATAATTCAACACCGGCAGGATTCATATCAATAAGTTGCCCGTCGGGCGTACTTTCATAAAGTCCGTCTCTAATTTCTTTAAACAAAGTTTGAAACTTATCGGCAGACTCTTTTAATTCTCTTTTTCTTTCGAGGGTTTCGCGCAAATCATTTATAAAGAAAACTTTGTAAATAATGTTTCCTTCTTCATTGGATTGCGATAGTAGTTTTAGTTCACAATCAAATTCTTCGCCGTCTTTATCTATCATAGAAGCAATAGATTTTTTACCGTTGGTTTCAACAATTTTTTTATTGAGAAAAAGTTTATCAATTTTTTTATTCTTAATTTGCGCATCTGAAAAGCCGAAGTGTTCTTTAAATAAAGAATTTGTAAAAAGTATTTTGTCTTCTTCATCTGTTATAATGATTATCTCTGAGATATAATTGCAGAATTGTAAAAAGGAATCAAGTTGAATAGAATCATTTGGAAAAAAGTCCTGTGTTGTCATATAATTTCCTGTAATTTATGTTCAAAATAATAAGTGATAAGAAGACTTACAAGTTTAGTTAAAAAACTTTTCCGATTTTGTTTTGAAATCGGTTTGAACTAAAGGTTAACTGTGGGCGATATTGAAAGTGTATTAATTCTTTTTGCGGCAGGCGTTGTTTCCGGCATTATTAATGTTATGGCTGGAGGCGGATCAACTCTAACTTTACCGGCATTAATTTTTCTTGGTCTTGACGGAACTGATGCCAACGGAACAAATCGAATAGCGGTATTAGTGCAAAGCATAGTTGCAATCTCATCATTTCGGTCAGAAAAATACTCTAGTTTTAAACTTAGTTTTAAAATGGGTCTTTTTACCCTTCCGGGAGCGATACTGGGTGCAATTGCAGCCAGCAACATCAAAGGTGAAACTTTTGAGAAAATTCTCGGGGTTGTTATGATTGGCGTAATCATAACATTATTAATCCCGCGCAAAAAGATAAATGAATTAAATAATATTGAAAGAGTACCAGTGCTTGTTTACCTCTCTATGTTTGCAATTGGTTTTTACGGAGGATTCATTCAAGTTGGTGTCGGATTTTTATTAATGGCTGCATTGGCATATTTACTAAAAGAAAGCTTGGTGTTGGTAAATGTTCATAAAGTATTTATAACATTTTTGTTTACTATACCAGCAGTAATTGTTTTTATATTGAACGATAATATTATTTGGTTTTATGGATTGAGTCTTGCCGCAGGTAACGGAGTTGGAGCTTGGTGGTCGGCAAAAATTTCTATTAAAAAGGGTGAGAAAATAATTAAACCCGTTCTTATTGTTTCGATATTTATAATGGCTCTAAAGCTATTGGGAGTATTCTAAGAAAAATTTGCAGCTGCTTTTTTTAATCTGTCCATCATTGCTAAGCCGAGTCCTTTTTCCGGGAACGTTTCAACTAATATCAAATCCAGGTTAGCTTCATCTAATATATGCAAAGCAGAAAATAAATTTGCCGCAGCTTCTCTAAAATTATTTTCTTTCGATAAGATTTCTACTCTGGAAAAATTAAACTCGACATTTTGTTTACTGAAAAATATTCCACCGACTTTTTTGTTTTCAAGATTGTTCAAGGTTGATTTGGATAGAAATTTTAGAGGCGTTCTAGGCGAATAATGAAACGGAAGCTGCCCCGGCGAAGTCGGATCTGTTGATTTTTGTTTTCTTTGGATTTTACAATTCAACAAACTCTCAATTTCTTCTTTTGTAATTCCGCCAGGACGAAGCAAAATGATTTCGTCATTTTCTATTTCAACTATTGTTGACTCAACTCCTATTTCTGCTGAACCGCCGTCTAAAATTAAATCAACATTATCCCCCAATTGATTGTATACATGTTCGGCTTTGGTCGGACTCAACCTATTGAATAAATTTGCACTTGGTGCTGCAATTGGTACTCCCGAGTGTTTAATCAATTCTAATGCAATTTGATTGTTAGGCATTCTAACCGCGACAGTTGGATTATCGGCAGTTACAATTTCGGGGACAATTTTCTTCTTTGGTAAAACAAGTGTTAGCGGTCCTGGCCAAAACTTTTCTATCAATATTTGTATTTTGTTATTATCCGTTTCACAAATTAATTCCAGTTTAGATTTGTCATCAACATGTAAAATAAGCGGATTAAACGTCGGGCGTTTTTTTATTTCAAATATCTTTGCAACTGAAATCGGATTTAAACCATCGGCTCCAAGTCCATATACGGTTTCGGTCGGAAAAGCTACGGTGCCTCCGGCTCTTATTATCTCTGCTGCTTTTAGTATATTTTCTGTTGTTGATTTAACAATACTCATAAACTTCTACAAATGTTAAACACAAAGATAAAGAGATAAAACGGTAAGTGGAATTAATCAAATTATAAAATAAAGAGCGAATAATATGAATGAATTGAATGAACTGAAAAACTTTTCAAAAATTTTGGCGGATGAAAGTGGGAAGATAATTCTTCGATATTTTAGAAGTAAAGTTAACATTGAAACTAAAAATGATGAATCGCCCGTTACAATTGCCGATAAAAAAGCCGAAGAAATTATGCGTTTGTTAATCGGTAAAGAATTTCCCGATCACGGAATTTTAGGAGAGGAATTTGGAGTAACCAACGAATCAGCGGTATATCAATGGATACTGGATCCGATTGACGGGACAAAAAGTTTTATAACAGGCACTGTAACATTCGGAACTTTAATTGCCTTATTAAAAAACGGGCAACCGGTTTTTGGCGTTATTAACCAACCGGTATTAAATGAATTTTTAATCGGGGATAATGAATCGGCTGAAGTAAATAATGTTCAAGTTAAAGTTAGAGAATGCGGTAAAATAGAAAATGCTACTTTACTAACTACTGATCATCTTAACATTGAAAAGTTTCAAAATGCAAAAGCGTTTGAAAATTTGATGAGAAGAGTAAAAATGTACCGGCAGTGGGGTGACTGTTACGGTTATTACCTGGTTGCAACCGGGTTTGCAGATATTATGATCGATCCGATTATGTCTGTTTGGGATACAATGGCGCTTATTCCAATTATACGAGGAGCAGGTGGTAAAATAACCGATTATCAAGGTAATGATCCGGTTAGGGGAAATAGCACAGTCGCAACTGCGGGTAATATCCATGAAGATGTAATTTCTGAATTGAATAAAATTTAACGAAACCCGTCTTTCTTTAGAGAATCAAATGAACGGTATATAACTATTTCTACCGTATAAGTTTTATAATATCCCAATGAAACTACTTTAACACCATTAGTTTCTTTAGATAGATTTATTGATGCAAGAAGATTATCTCCTTCAATTAAATCTTGCTTATACGATTTTCTCGTTTCCGGAATGTTACTAAGAGCGAAGTAAATTCCCTTTTTTGCATTTGCATAGGCATGGTTCATATCTGCATCAAATGAGTTTGTCTCTTGAGCATTGGTAAGAAAAAAAGGAATAAACAATAGAGTAAGTAGAAATTGCTTTTTCATATTCTTTCCCTTACAGTTATTAATGTTTATTCTTTAAAATAAAACATATCTTATTATCAATATAATGTGGAAATAAGGTTAATGCAAGATTAATTTATAAAACAAAAAAGAAATGAAATGCGACGGTATTTTCTTTGATTGTTATTATTGATAATTCATCATACGCATGAACTTGAATTGATTATTTGTAGAGAAAGTCTTGAAGGTAAATGCTAATATCTAAACTCAAATTTCTAAACAAATTGTAAAATATAAATCCAAATGTTCGAAACAAATTAATTGGTTTATCATTTGGAGATTTTTGCTTCTTATTTGTTTAGTATTTCGTCCGTTAGCTAACGGATTAGATTTTAGGATTTATTTTCATCACGTTCTTCACGAAAATCTTTCGCTCTCATGCTTAGTGCGTTATAAAATTGGAGAGAGGTTAAAAGCTTACTTACTCAACAACGTGTAAGGTCTTTCGTAATTGACCTAAAAGGCTGCTTTAATAAGTAAGGTGAGTTAATAATCAATAAATCCAAAAAAAAGCCTGCACTATTACGGCAGGCTTAGAGTACGAAGAAATTTAACGAAATTATTTTTCTTCAATTGCATCGACTGCACAAACATCAACACAAGATTTGCAATCGTCGCAGAGTTCGGGCACTATGAATGTATGATCTTCCGATAGAGGACCTTTCATTTCACCGTTTAATTCATATTCTTCACCTGCGTTATAAATTGCTTTTTGTTCACATTCATCAACGCAAGCCGAGCAGTCTATGCATTCTTCAGTAATATACATCATTGTTATAACTCCTTTCGATATTCAAGGAAAAATTTACAATACTAAGTTAAAAAGGGGAAAATAAAATAACAAGAGTAAATCATCTTAAAATCAAGATTATGCTTATTGCGGCTAAAAAAGTGAGAATAAGTTTACGATACATGCGGGTTGAAATCTTGGGAAAAATCGACATACCGAGGAACAACCCACCGATTAAAAAAGGGAATGAATATGCTGCTTTTGAAAGAACTTCCTTTGTTGTAACTCCACTTACAGCGTGAGACGAAACTATCAAAATCGATGCAACTATAAAAAACCCTGTAATCATTGCTTTCTGTTTAAACTTATTCCAATCCTTCAAATAAAAATAAACTAAGATAGGCGGACCGTTAGTATTAAAAGCACCACCAAGTACACCTGAGATAAACCCAAATAATATTCCCCATTTTTTATGGATTTCAAAAGGTTTTATAAAATGAGTAGTGTTTATAATTACAAATAACAAAATCACTACGGCGAGAATTTTTAAGATAAGATCCGGTGAAGCTTTGGAGAGAAAAATTGCACCTATTGGTATACCAATTATTGATCCAGCAATTAACAATTTTAATTCTGAAAAGTTTATAAATTTTTTCAGTTTATATGCGAGAATAAAATTTAATATCATCCCGCAAATTGCAGCAAGTGGTATTGCAATTTTTACATCGATTATCAAACTTAAGAGAGGTATTGAGGTAATAGCAAAACCAAAGCCGGAGAACCCTTGATTAAATGATGCAAGAAAAATTATTAGACCTATTAAGAGTATTTCAAGAAGCAAAACGGAATCTTTATTGTTTTACAAAAAATTTTTATCAGAGATAATATAAGAACAATCTATTTGACGAAGTTCATCTTCCTTGTTAATTGTTTGTTATTGTATCGAAGTTGATATAAATATATTCCACTTGCAAGATTACCTCCTGAAAAATCAACAGCATAATTTCCTGCCGGCTGATATTCATTTACAAGCGTTTCTATTGTCTGCCCCAAAGTATCAAATACTTTTAAGCTTACATATCCATTTGCCGGGATACTGTATTCAATTTTAGTAGATGGATTAAACGGATTCGGATAATTTTGCATAAGTGAAAAAACATTTTTCAGATTATTATCTTCGACAGAAGTAATGGGTTCATTTAACAATTTGCTTTCGAATACACCACTGCCGTGAGTAGCTAAACGCATTACATCGTTTGCAGTACTGAAAGAAAGATCCATTGATAAAACGCCGTCCGGTAAACCGGCATTAAATTCACTCCATGTTTTTCCTTGATCGAATGAAACATATATTCCGAGATCATTCCCCACATAAAGTATTTTTGAATTATAAGGATGAACGGCAATTGTTGATGTAGGAACATCAGGTAAACCATCACCGATATCAATCCAAGTATCACCAATATCGCTTGATCTAAAAACATGAGAAGTTCCGAATCCTGAGAAGACAACATAAACATTCATTTCATTTTGTAGATCGAATGCAATATCCATCGGGTATCGATCAGGTAAATCACCGGTTATATCTTCCCAAATATTTCCGCCGTCTAATGTTCTGAAAATTTGTGCGGTACTATTAACCGGTGCATATCCGACAAATACAACATCATCACTGTATGGCGAAACTGCTAATGAAACAGCCCGATTATTAGAGATTGTCTGGTTTGACGCAGTGTTAAACCAGGTATCTCCACCGTTTGTTGATTTATGAATCTTTTGAGATGCGGCATACATAACCATCGGATTTTGATAACCGACAACATAAGGCGCAATGAATGACGGGTTATTTGAAGAAAGTGTTAAATAGTCAAACGAATTTTGAAATAGATCGGCACTTCTATATATTCTTAAATATTGACTTGAACCGTAAATATATCCGTCAAGTTCATTAATGGCAGTCCATCCACCGTCACCGCCAATAACCCTATACCAGGAATCTTCACCCAAATAGATTGCGGTTGCATTATCCTGCATTCCTCCCATAGCAAAATTACTGTCATCTTGTGCAACTGTAAATCCACCGTAAAATTGAAGTGTCTGATAACCACCGTTTCTGCCCTCGTAGGTTTCACCGAAATCTTTGGTAATAAAAATTCCCCCGTCATTTGCTAGAAAAACAATATTTGGATCATTGGGATGAACAGCAAAAGCATGATGATCGGCATGAGAATAATTCGGGGGTCCTTCGGGTTCGCCTGCATATGTTTGACCAAAATACCAGGCTCGCCAATCTGATTTTCTTGTAATATTATTCCCGCCGTTTGTTGATTTCCACATGTCAATTCCGGCAACTAAAAGTTCATCGGGATTATTTTGGTTTATAACCACAAAATGAGAAAACCATCCTTGATAAGAAGCGTATTGAGTTGTTGTAACCACTTGCCATGTATCACCGCCATCACTTGTTTTACACAACCAGTTCGGGTCATTGCTGGAAAAACCACCACCGATACTTGCAAAAATAATGTTGGGATCATCTTTATAAATATCGAGTAAAGCTTTACCGCCGTATGTTGATGGTAAACCCGAACTTAACTTCTCCCAATTTTCGCCGCCGTCTTCAGTTCTGTAAATGCCGTGACCGGGAGAAAATAAATTGCCGCATGCAGTATAAACCTTATCAGTGTTTACCGGGTTAATTAAAATATCAGTTGTCATTACTACATCATTGACTTGAATCCAATCTTCTCCGCTATTTGTTGATTTGAAAGTTCCTTCTGAAGTTCCCGCCCAAATAATTGAAGGATCTAGCGGATCAATTTTCAATGATAAGATTGCTGTTTGTTGATTATAACTCCAATCCAAACTTTTTATCCATGTTTCACCGCCATCGGTTGTTTTAAGAATTCCGATACCGTAACTTCCTCTTGTCTCGCGGACAGCAACTCCACCCAGAGTATTTCCGTAATTATAAACTTCTCCGGTACCTATATAAATTTCGAACGAGTTTTCAGGATTGACGGCAATAGCTCCTACACCATGGACAGGAAAACCGGTAGAGATATATTCCCATGCTTCAGCACCAACACCAGCTGTAACCGACCGCCACAAACCTCCTCCAGCCGAACCGGCATAAATTGTATTTGGATTATTTGGATCAACAGCTATCGAAATAGTTCTTCCGCCAAAATTTTTAGGACCGATTGCATTCCACTTTTTGTCTGTCTGGATTTTATTTACTCTTAACTTTTTTTGCTGAAAAGCAGAATAAAATTTATCGGTTGGAATATCATTCTCGGGATAAGCTCTTTGTGCAGTCCATAACTGCAAAGCTTCCATTGCGCCGGAGGTTTTAACCTTTCCTTTAAACAAAATTTCCGGAAACAAGTATTCACTTATTAAATAGCCACCAATAAATGCAACTATGAATAAAATTAATAAACTAAATTGTTTCATGTAATACTCTATTTATCATTTTTGTTTGCAGTAAACTCAACTATGTTGGGTTAGAAATAAATTATTAGAAAGACCAGCGGTATCAGAACACTTATTGTAACAAGATATTTCCCTCTGCCGGTTATTCCGTTTTTCCCTTTTATCATAAACATACCGGTAATTGAAAGAAATATCAAAGCAACGGCAAAAAGATCTGCAACATAAGTCCAAACTTTTTTGGGATTGTTTAAATGAAGAAAATTTGTTTCTCTAAAAACTCGTCTATCTTTTACAGTTTCGATTTCAGCAACTCCACTTTTTACATCAGCGGTAATAGTTTTACGTTCAAAAAATATTTGAATTGATGTTTCTCCATTTCTAAACGAACTTGTGGCTGAATCGGTAATATTAAGTTGGTCAAGCACATGAGTGGTCATAATTTCATTAGTTAATAAGCTGTCGTTAAGAGTAGAAATATTGGTTGTATCTTTTGTTATGATGTAGTTGGGATTCCATTCGCCAACGTGATTAACTGCAATACCGGAGATTCCGTAAACGATTATAAGTCCGACACTTAAATAACCAATATCGCGGTGAAGGATTCTAACCCATTTCTTAATTTTCACTTTATACCTTTTGTTTCTTTAAAAAAAAGCCCTCACGATTTACCGTGAAGGCTTAGTACATAGAAATTAAGTCTTCACTTACATTTTTATAACAGCACCTTCGCCTTTAATTTGATAGACTTTTGCATGTTCGTGTTCGCAGTCTTCTTTTTCTTCTTTTGATTTATCTGCGCAAGTACTTGAGCAGTCGTTAGCAGGATTAACAGCATAAACTTCACCTTCAACAAGTGCTTGCTTTCCTTTTGCTTCCATTGGGAAAACAATAACACCGTCTTCTACTTTAACTCTAATTTTCTCGTAACCTTCTGCTGCAGCTACTTCAATCCAGCATCCGCGAGATTCGCAAACACCGACTATTGTTCCTTCAACTAATACCTTTTGACCGTTATAATCTGCAGGTTTTTCAAGAATTGTTTTTACATCGGTTTTTTCGGTAAGAGTAATTTCTTTTCCGTATTTCTTATCTTCTGCATTTATTAATAGCGAAGCCAAGATTAACAAAGTTAATAATAAGTTTAATTTTCTCATTGTTCCCTCATTTAGTTTATATTTTACGGGATAAAATTAGCTTATTAACCGAACTTTTGCAATTCAATATAAAATAGAAATTGGCTGTAAGATTGATTAATATTTACTAGTTCAAAAAAATTTGAGAATAATGTACGCCCAAGTCGTTTTCCCGCTTTCTTTTAGAAATTCTTTTACTTACTTAATTCCCAAAGAGTTGAGAGACGAAACCGGAATAGGTAAAAGAGTTGTTGTTCCTTTTGGAAAAAGAATTCTTACAGGATTTGTAGTAGATATTTCGGAAACAACCGATATAAAAGAAAAAGTAAAACCGGTTAGAGATGTTTTAGATGATCAACCGATATTCGACAAAAAATCACTCGAGTTTTATCAGTGGGTTGCAGATTATTATTTAAGTTCACTCGGAGAAGCTTTGCGGTATTCCGTGCCTTACGGTTCGGATGTCGAATCGAAAAGAAAAATTGTTGCCGACACAAATTTATGTAAAGAATTATATGATGCGGAAAAAAATAAATCGGCACTCAAAGCAAAACTGCTTAAGATTCTTTCCGAAAAAGAAGTACATACAATTTCCCAACTTCAAAAAGAAGTTAAAAAGAAAAGTATTTATACAACTCTGAATTCTCTTCAAACAAAAGGTGCGGTTACAATTCTTAACTTAATTGAAGAAGCTAAAGTAAAAGTAAAAACAGCTAAGTTTGTTAAACTTGCAAAATGTAAAGACGATATTTATGAATTCATCCCGGAAATAGAATCACGCTCACCAAAACAAGTAATGATTTTGCTTGAACTTCTTTCACGAAAAAGTAATGAGGTTTTGCAAAGTGACTTGATTCAAAAAACAAAATCATCTCACAGTTCTATCCGGTCATTGGAAGAAAAAGGTTTAATAGAAGTTTTCGATAAAGAAGTTGAACGCACATTTGAAGAGCTTTATTCAGAAGAAATTAAAAAATTCGATTTAACAGGTAAACAGAATGAAATTGTTGAAACAATATCGAAGAATATCACCGAAAGTAATTTTGAAACATATTTATTGCACGGAGTAACCGGAAGCGGAAAAACACAAGTCTATATCGAACTTACAAAAGCGGCGATAAAAAAAGGGAAAAATGTTCTCGTTCTTGTGCCGGAAATTTCTTTGACTCCACAGATAACAAGCAGATTCTTTAATTCATTCGGTGAGAAAGTAGCGGTTATGCACAGCCGTATGTCCCTTGGCGAAAGATATGATACATGGCGGAATATTATAAAAGGAAAATACAAAATTGTCATAGGTCCGCGCTCGGCTCTTTTTGCTCCACTTAGTAACTTAGGTTTAATTGTAGTTGATGAAGAACACGACGGCAGTTACAAACAATTTGAAATGGTTCCGAAATATCAAGCACGCGATACGGCAATAATGAAAGCATTAATGAGTAACTGTCCGGTTATTTTAGGCTCGGCAACTCCTTCGCTCGAGAGTATGTACAACGCAAAAGCCGGCAAGTATAAATTGCTTGAACTAAAAGAAAGAATTGATGATGCAAAACTTCCCGATATAAAATTGATTGATATTACAATTGCAAAAAAACAGAACAAACTCGAAGGCACATTCTCGGAAGAATTACTGAGAGCAGTAAATGAAAAACTAAAACGTAAAGAACGTGTAATCATTCTTCAAAATAGACGCGGGTTTTCTACTCAAGTATATTGTGAAGACTGCGGGAATATAGAAATGTGTACCGATTGTTCCGTACCTATGGTTTATCATATCAACAAAAATATTATTCAATGTCATTATTGCGGCAATGTTAGACAAGTTCCTAAAGCTTGTTCGGTTTGCGGTTCAATAAAAATTAAATTTTTCGGAACCGGTACGCAAAGAGTTGAAGATGAAATTGAATTTTACTTTCCCAACGCAAAAATAGAAAGAATTGATTCCGACAGCATCAATAAAAAAGGAAAGTTGAGCACGATACTTAATAATTTTAGAAAAGGTGATATTGATATTCTTGTCGGTACACAAATGGTATCTAAAGGATTGGATTTTTCCGATGTTACTTTAGTTGGAGTTATTTCTGCGGAAACAACTTTATGGATTCCCGACTTCCGCGCAGATGAAAGAACTTTTCAATTGCTAACTCAAGTTGCGGGCAGAGCCGGCAGAAGTAAAGTCGCGGGACAAGTATTAATCCAAACAACAAATAAAAGCAACTTTGTTCTGCAAAAGGTTTTACAAAATGATTACGACGGATTTTATGAAAAGGAAATCGGGTTACGTAAGCAAGGCGGCTATCCGCCGTTTACCCGTTTATGTTTAATTGAAACGAAAGACGCCAACGATAACCGTTCAAAAAATGCGATCAAACAGTTTTATGAAATACTCAAAAAGAAAAGCAGCGGCATAAATATTACCCCACCGAATGAAGCAATAATTCACAAACTTAAAGGTGATTACCGTTATCACCTGCTGGCAAAAAGTAAAAGAGAAACCGATCCGAACGGAAGACTTTTAAGAGATGCCGTCTTGAATACATTTATTGAATACAATAAAGTTTCACGCTTTCGTGACGTTAAGTTAATTATAGATATTGATCCGCAAGGATTGATGTAGGTTGCGCTTTGAGTAAGAAGATTATAGCTAATATATAATGATTGAAAACAGTTCGTATGATTTTATAACGGATGGTATTATGAAATTAAAAATATATATCTCAGTAGTTTTGTTTTTGGCAGTATCTGTTTCTTATTCACAAGATAATTTACATATAATAAAATATTATAACTCCACCGATTCAATTGATGTCGATCCTTATTCTTTCTTACCAATGCAAGTAGGCAATTTCTGGCAATATGCATTTCTTAATGAAATTGTAAGAGAAGAAAGAGTAACTAAGGATTCCTTACTCGAGCATAACTCCAAGTTATATTGGATTAACAATTTCCCGAGTTGGACCATAGATACAAACTGTCAAGTATTTCAATATTCGCCTCCTGATGCTGAGTGGTCTGCTTTATACTTTAAATTGGATGCTGATTTAGGTGATGAGTGGACTATGTGGCAAAGCCCTTACGATTCTACTGAATCTGAAATTAGGAGAATTGAACAAATATTTCAAGCTGAATATCTCGGGATAAATACCGTATTTAAAGAAGTTGTACAGTATACTAAATTTCTTGATGATGGGGAATACTACGAATGGCTGAGGTTTGTATATTTGTTGGGAGCAGGTTTAGGCATAGTACAAATAAGAAATGATGAAATGCCAAGACCCCCTGAATATCTATTGTCTGCAATTATTGATGGAGATACCTTAGGAACAATAGTCGGGGTTGAGAATGATTCCGATGATTATCTTCCAAGTTCAACAAAACTATTTCAAAACTACCCGAACCCGTTTAATCCGGTTACAAAGATAAAATATCAGCTTTCTAAAGCAAGTTATGTAACAATTAAACTATACGATATGCTTGGCAGAGAAGTAAAAGAATTAATTAACGACACTCAAGAAGCCGGATATTATGAATTAAACTTTGACGGAAGCGGTCTATCAAGCGGAACTTATATATATAGAATTACTGCTGGTGATTTTGTAGATAGCAAAAAATTAATTTTGCTGAAGTAGTATAGAAATTTCAATTTTCATAAACGGCACGATGATCATGGTAGATCATCGTGCCATAAAAAAATAATTATATCAAACTCCAAACCAACGTAAAAACGGCAATGCATCGGCAAGGAGCCAGAATATAAAACTAACACCGATCCACAAACCGAAAACCATCCCGAAATATTTTCCATAGCTTTCCGATTTGAACATCTTAGCAAATCCAACTGCAACAACTGCATAAAACCAAATTGAAAAAATATCAAGTTTAGCAAGAGCCCAACCGGCGAAGGTTGTTTTGTCACTGTCTAATATTGCAGCAGCACTTGTGCCTTGAATAAATCGCTCAAGTACAAAAGCGAGTATGACCATAACAACAACTTGGATAACTATAATGTAATGGGGGAGTCCGTAAGCCGCCATTGCTCCTTTGTAATCACCTTCACCTTTTAAGCCGAATTTTGTAACGGCAAAGAAAACCCCTGAGACAATAAAGAACATTAGGAATGTAAAAATTAGAATACCAAGTGTAGAAAAGATTAGTTGAGTGCCTCCTTGCTGATCCATAAAATCACGCGTCTGCTGTAGCTGCTGTTCTTTTTGTGCTTCGGTCATTTGTCCTTTTGCAACCATTTCATCAAATCTTTCTTCAACTGCTTGCATCTGTTTTTCCATAATTGAGTATTTAATGGTAGGATTACTCATCATAACATAATTTGAAATTATGGAAATAATAATTACAACTAAGATAGGAATAAGCCAGTCGGTAGTTTTAGGACCAACTATTGAAATCCGTTTGAAAGTACTTCCGGGTTCGGCAAAAACCCCCACAAGCTTATCGGTGTGGTTTAATTCAAAATCCTCTTCCGATGATTCTACTTCAGATTTTACTTCCTGGTCTTTTAATTCATCCATTGCCCCTCCAAATGATTAATTAAATGAGATGCCTATGTTAAATTACAAATTTTTTATGACCTTGAGCAAGAACTCTTTTTACCGGACAAACTTCGTGTTTCTCTGATTTCCTAGTGGTGAAGTGTATTTTATATTTACACTGCACGCCCTATTTTATTCAAAGATCACTTCATTTTAAAAGAAACGACACCGATGATTCCTCTAGCTATAGATGCAGTAACAAGGAATACGTAAAACCAATTAGCATCGGGAAATTTAAAGTATGTTACCGTCATTACCGCCCCGATAAAAATTCCTTCATAACTATTGATTTTGTAGCTCAAATAAATTTCGCGTTCATCAAAATCTTTTTTCATCGTAAGAGCCATTCCTATAAAAAACAAAACAATTCCTATCAAGCCAAAATCACCAAAAAAGTAAAATAGTACAGCGAGCAATATGCCGGTACAAAGTTCGATAAAATGAAACGCACGTAAATTTCCTCTTAGTGTCATTTTTCATCCTCCTCTAATTGAAAAATTTCCTCAACGGTACAGCCGAAAACTTTTGACATTTTTAAAGCAAGCTTCACAGAAGGGTTGAACTTACCATTTTCTATTGCGTTAATGGTTTGGCGGGAAACCTCAATTAATTTTGCCAAATCATCTTGAGAAATGTTTTTTTCTGCTCTTAATACTTTTATTCTAGTTTTCATAATAATTAGCAATTATACACGACAAAATGTAAAGTATTATTTACTATTTGTCAACAATATATTACAAGAACTATTTAGCTCTGTGTAAATTCGATTTATTTGCCTCTTTTTCTCTATTGAGGTAAGTTTCCATACTAAAATTTTATGGAGATTTAATGAAAACTATTATCGAACCATTCAAAATCAAATCCGTTGAACCGATTAGATTTACAACAAAAGAAGAACGCGTAAAAATATTAGAAGATGCCGGTTATAATCCGTTTTTAATTCACGCTGACGATGTATTAATTGATCTACTGACAGACAGCGGTACCTCGGCGATGAGTTCAAAACAGTGGGCTGGAATTATGGACGGCGATGAAGCTTATGCCGGTTCAAAAAGTTTTTACAGATTTGAAGCAGCCGTCAGAAAAATAACCGGTGATAAATTTATAATTCCTACTCATCAAGGAAGAGCGGCTGAAAAAATATTGTTCTCAATTCTCGGCGGACCCGGTAAATTAATTCCGAACAACACTCACTTTGATACTACTCGTGCTAATATTGAATACAGCGGTGCAGAAGCTGTTGATCTTCTTTGTGAAGTCGGTAAACATCCCGAACAAAGAGCGGACTTCAAAGGGAATATGGATGTTGAAAAGCTTGAAAAATTTATTAAAGAAACCGGAGCCGAAAACATTCCGGTAGTGATGTTAACAATTACTAATAATTCCGGCGGCGGACAACCTGTATCAATGCAGAATGTGATGGATGTTAGTGCTGTTTGTAAAAAATATAACATTCCTCTTTTCTTTGATGCATGCCGTTTTGCAGAAAATGCATACTTTATTAAAAAGAGAGAAAAAGGTTACGAGAATAAATCTGTTTTAGAAATCTGCCAAGAAATGTTTTCATACGGTGACGGTGCAACAATGAGCGCTAAGAAAGACGCGCTTGTAAACATCGGCGGATTCCTTTCTCTTAACGATGATGAACTCGCGATGAAATGTAGAAATTTACTGATTGTTACCGAAGGGTTTCCAACATACGGCGGACTTGCGGGCAGAGATTTGGAAGCGGTTGCTCAGGGTTTGGAAGAGGTTGTTGATGAAAATTATTTGCAATATAGAATTAGAAGTACCGAATATCTCGGTGAAAAAGTTGTTGCAGCCGGTGTTCCAATTATCGAACCGCCGGGTGGACACGCGATTTATATCGACGCTAAAAGATTTTTACCGAATGTTTTGCCAAGTCAATATCCCGGACAATCAATTGTATGCGAATTGTATATTGAAGGTGGAGTTCGTGCTGTTGAAATCGGCAGTGTGATGTTCGGTAAGTATGATAAGAAAACCGGTGAATTAATTTCACCATCGATGGAATTAGTTAGACTTGCAATTCCAAGAAGAGTATATACTCAAAGCCACATTGATTTTGTTGCCGAAGTTGTTATCGAAGTATACAAGAATAGAGATAAACTGAAAGGTTATGAAATAACATACGAAGCACCGATGCTTCGTCACTTTACAGCTAAATTTGAACCGATAAAATAAAAACTCTGTAGTTCTCTGAGGTGCTGGTGACCTCTTGGCAAAGCCACCACTTTGTGGGTGTCCAAAATGCAGTTACACAAAGAACCGCAGAGAAGGCACCGAGAGCCACAGAGTGAGATTATCAGATGAAATTTGAAAAACACATAGAGTACAAACCGAAAAAACAAATCTGGCGTATTTTAATTACCGATGAAGAAAGTGTAGTTATCGAAAAAAGAGATACAACCGATAAGCAAGTTTATTTTGATAACTTCAATCTTCACACTAGAGAAAATATTTTTATTAACCTTCAACCTGATGAAAAATTTTGGATCGGAATAGAAAAGATTTATAAAGGAATAATTTTCTTTCATAAATATTTTAAACCGGATATGCCGGAACATAAAGAGATCATTGCTTATGATGTTAAATTGAAGCAAGTGCTTTGGCGTAACGAGGAGCTCTCTTACTTATTTGTTTATGACGGCAAAGTATATTGTTTCAAACAGCAGTTTGAAGGAAGAAACTTCTATACATTAAACTATCAGTCCGGTGAGTTAATAGAAGATTTAGGTAACAACGCAGAAAGAGTTAATTCTATTTATAATCAGTCGAGGGAAGAAGAAGGATTTGATGACTACATTTTCCCGGGAACTTTTGAATCAGAAAATGAAAAGGTCTCCGGAATTATAAAAGAGCTTAAATCAAACCTTGAAATTCTCGGTGAAGTTGAATATACTGTTTTTAGAAATGTTCTTTTTGCCAGTTACCATTCAAAAGTATTCGATAATAGTATGGTAAATAAATTTACCGCCATTGATTCTGATAACGGGAAAGAATTATTAAATCTAACTCTTACTCCCAATACCGAATCCTTTATGACCGATTCCTTTTTTGTATATAAAAACTTCCTCTTTTTATTGAAAGGAAAGGAAGAATTAGATATATATATAATCAACTAAGCAAAAATGGAATTCTCACTCGAAGAGAAAAAAATATTAATCCGATTGGCAAGATTGAGTATCGAAGAAAAACTTTTTGATATTGAAAAAGTTGTTGAATTCGATATTGAAAAATATCCTAACTTAAAATCTAAATGCGGAGTATTCGTAACAATAACGATAAACGGCGAACTTCGGGGCTGCATTGGATACATAACCTCGGATGATCCTTTACATCAAACTATACAAGAAGCCGCTGAGCATGCTGCGTTTGAAGATCCGAGATTTTATCCTTTAACAGAAGACGAATACGAGAATATTGAAATAGAAATATCCGTATTATCCGAAGCCTTCCCTATGAAAAGTTATGATGAAATTGAACTCGGTAAACACGGATTAATTTTGGAAGAGAACGGAAAACGGGGATTGCTTCTTCCCCAAGTACCGATTGAACATGGAATGGATAAAGAACAATATCTAAATGCGATATGTAGAAAAACCGGTGTTCCTCAAGATTTGTGGCGTAAAAAGTTGCTCAATATTTCTTTATTTACCGCTTTGGTATTTTGTGAAAAAGATTTGGAGGAATGATGACATTAATAAGAGAACCGGCAGTTGCGGGAATGTTTTATCCGGCAAATGAAAAAAAATTAAGAACACAATTATCACAATTATTTGAAAATGTCTCTTCCGAAAAAAAATATAATAACGTACTCGGATTAATTGCGCCGCATGCAGGTTATGTGTATTCGGGTAAGACGGCTGCTTACGGGTATCACGCTGTTTCCGTTAAACAATATGAAACGGCAATAATTATTTCACCAAGTCATAGAGAATATTTCCCGGGTATTTCCGTATATGAAGGGGATGCGTATAGAACTCCTCTTGGCGATGTTCAAGTGAATATTAAGTTAAGAGAAAAATTTATCGAACATAGTAACTCTATTTTTATGGGCTCGAAAGGTCATCATGCCGAACATGCTTTGGAAGTACATCTTCCGTTTTTACAATTTCTATATCCCGGGATAAATATTTTACCGGTTGTAGTCGGTGATCAATCCAAAATTTATATTGATGAGTTAGCCGATAGATTAGCTCAAAATTATAATGAGAATATATTAATCATCGCAAGTACGGATTTATCTCATTTCTATACTAAGATTGAAGCGGATAAGCTTGATTCAATTGTTGCAAACAGAATTCTCGAATTTCAATTTGATTTATTGCAAGAAGAACTTTCAAAAAGAACTTGCGAAGCATGCGGAGGCGGTGGTATTGTTGCCTTGATGAAAGCAGCACATAAACTAAATAAGACCAATTCTAAAATAATTCACAGAAGTGATTCGAGTGATACCAGCGGTGATACCGATGAAGTTGTGGGATACCTTTCGGCTGTCATTTATTAATCATAGTATTCTCTCTTTCAATGACAGAATCACTTTTGGGTTGTTTTCTCAGTCCAAATTTTCTTAGCCACTTCTCGCATATCTTTATAGCTATCTGTTTCATCCATTATTTCCAAGCCAAGAAGAGTTTCCACTATATCTTCCATTGTTACAATTCCCTCCATTACCCCATATTCATCAATTACAAGAACAATTTGATCATTATTCTGAATCATATCCTTAAATAGTTTATGGACAGGATAATTTTCAAAAACTACTGTAATTTCTCTTTTCAATTCTCGCAATTTTTTGCTGTAGTTTTTATTTATCATTTCAACTAACACTTCATCTTTCAGAATAAAGCCGGTAACGTTGTCATTGTTTCTGTTATAAATGGGAATCCTTGAAAAGGTTGTTGTTTCATTATTTTTGTAAAAATACTCTACTGTAACATCTTCATTAACAGATTTAACTACAGTTCTAGGTGTTAAAATATTTTTTACAATAATGTTGTTGAAGTTTATCAAATTATCAAGGATCCGTGATTCATCTTTATTAAACACACCAACTTTTGTCCCAATTTTTGCTAAAGCCGAAAAATCATTTCTTGTAAAAACATTATCTTTTTCCCCCTTACCGGTTATTTTTGTTAATAATTGACTTATGATAACGAATGGATAAAGAATATAAATCATCCAAAGAATGATGTACGTGGCAGAAGGAGCCAATTGTCGCCAATAAGTTGCTCCGATAGTTTTGGGTATAATTTCGGAAAGGAACAAAATTAATAATGTAAGAACAATCGAAACAATTGATAAATATTCATTTCCCCAAAGCAACTGTGCCTGAGCGCCGACACCTGCAGCACCAATTGTGTGGGCAAAAGTATTTAACGTTAAAATCGCAGCAAGAGGTTGATCGATATTATTTTTAAGACGCTTTAATTTTACGGCATATTTTTTCTTTTCTTCATTTTTAATATCAACAAAAGTTGACGTAGTACTTAAAATTACGGCCTCTAACATAGAGCACAAAAATGAAAAAAAAATTGCAATGCCGAGATATAATAATAATAGAAACATGTAAACTTCATTTGAAATTATAAATTTATCCAGAAGATCAGATATATAATCTTCTAAATAAATATAATACTATTTCAGTACTTTTTATTGACTCATTCTCTCTTTGTCATAATTAATATGGTTACAAATTATGAATTCTTTATAGTCATAAAGACAAAATATTATGTTAGGACTCAACTATTATAACACAGGTACTTCAATGATAATAATAACCGGTTCAGTAATTATTTATCGCAGCGATTCAAGCGATAAAATCGGGGATATTTTATGCGATTATTAATTAAAAAAATTACTATTCAAATAAATTTATAAAGAAAAAATTCTTCTGCAACCAGAGGTTTTTAAAATAGAATTTCCGCTCACATTCCGCTTATTATCAAAAGAAAAACTAAAATTGTATATTTGCCTTTCATTTTAACAGATTCAGGAATATTTACAGATGGCTAAAGAACAAAGTGTTTTGGAAAAAGTTGTTTCTCTTGCAAAACGAAAAGGATTTGTTTTTCAATCGAGTGAGATTTACGGCGGATTAAACGGATGCTGGGATTACGGTCCGCTTGGTGTTGAACTTCTTAAAAACATAAAAGAAGAATGGTGGAAAACCATGACTTACCGCGAAGATGTTGAAGGTTTAGATGCCGCTATTTTAATGCATCCGAAAGTCTGGGAAGCTTCCGGTCACGTTGAAAATTTTACCGACCCGATGATTGACTGTAAACAATGTAAAGCAAGGTTCAGACTCGATACTTTAGCCGAGCAAATTTCGGATAAGAAAATTGAAAAGCTTCTAAAAGAATTTTCAGAAAATATTTCTGATGATATTTCCGAATCATTTAATGAAATTGTTAAATCGGAACTTTCATCAACAGAAAAATTTGAACAACTGTTGGAAGATACGGATGTAAATAAATTACTTCTTTCGATGACTAACTGTCCCAACTGCGGAACAAAAGGTGAATTTACGGAACCGCGAAGTTTCAATCTTATGTTCAAAACATTCCTTGGTCCCGTTGAAAAAAATGAGAATGCAATTTATTTAAGACCGGAAACAGCTCAGGGAATCTATGTTAATTTTTTGAATGTACAGGGTGCAAGCCGTCAAAAACTTCCCTTCGGTATTGCACAAATAGGTAAAGCATTCCGTAATGAAATTAATACAAAGAATTTTCTTTTCAGAACACGTGAATTTGAACAGATGGAAATGCAGTACTTTGTTAAACCCGAAGACGACGAGAAATATTTTGAATATTGGAAAGAAAAAAGAATTGAATGGTTCAAGCAAATGGGAATGAACGGAGATAAGTTGAGATTTCATGATCATCCCGAAGATAAACTTGCTCATTATGCCAAAGCTGCTACCGATATTGAATATGAATTCCCATTCGGGTGGGGTGAGATTGAAGGTATTCACAACAGAACAAATTTTGATTTGAGCAGGCACGAAGAATACTCGGGTAAATCTCAAAAATATTTTGACGAAGAAACAAAAGAAAAATTCATCCCTTTTATTATTGAAACTTCCGGCGGTGTCAGCAGAAGTTTCATGGCTTTCTTAGTCGATTCATACAATGAAGAAGAAGTAAACGGTGAAACAAGAGTTGTATTAAAATTGCATCCTAAACTTGCACCGATTAAAGCTGCAATCTTCCCGTTAGTAAATAAAGACGGTATGCCGGAAATTGCCCGCGAAATTGAAAAGGATCTGCGTCCTTTCTTAAGAGTTTTTTATGATGATAAAGGTGCAGTCGGACGTAGATACAGAAGACAGGACGAAAACGGAACTCCATACTGCATTACAATAGATACACAAACATTAAGCGACGGAACAATTACCGTCCGAGAAAGAGATTCAATGGAACAGGTGAGGGTTCATAAAGATGAGCTGTTAAAGTTTTTACTTGATAAGTTGAGATAAAAATATTCCCGCAATCAAATTACTTGTAATTGCAAAATGATTGCGTGAATTTATATAGTATTATCCTCTTACCAACTCAATCATCAATTCAATTTCTTTTACCATTTGATCAAGGTTGCCGCTGAAGCCGATACTTTTGAATCTTATATTTTGATCGGCATCAATAATAAATTTAGTAGGTATCCCTTCTACTTTAAATTGAGTTATCACTTCATTATTCGAATCAAGCAGAACATGAAACGGGTAATTATTTGCTTCAATAAATTTGCGGGCATTTTCTTCTTTGTTGTCGACTCTTTCCCATGCGTTAACAAATAAAAACTCAACAGAGTTATCGTCCTTAAATTTTTCAACGGCAGTTTTCAAACCGGGGAAAGACTGTAAACAAGGTCCGCACCATGTAGCCCAAAAATCAACAAGTACAATTTTACCTTTATAATCTGAAAGAGAAACTTCCTTTCCGTCCAAATCGGTTAAAGAAAATTGCGGCGCAGGTTCATTAATAATTTTTGTTTTTAATTCCGCTAACATTTCAGCTTCTGCAGCAGAAAGAAATTTGCCGAGATATTCTTCATAACCGGCATCACTTCCGTTAACGGCAATGTATGCTTGCTTCATGTTATCTTGTAAAGATGCCGAGCTATTTCCTTCACTAATGAATTGACTAATCTTATCTAACGCTTTCTGATGTTCACCGTCTTCAACCAAAACTTTTCCATAGTAATCCAATAAATCTTGATCGCCGTAAAGTTTGGAAGCGTTCTCGATAGCACTTTCTAATATGTCAATAGCTTCGGGTATTGAACCGGTTTCGTATATAAGCTGACCGTACCGGAATTCATTAAGTCCCAAGTAATAAGCTCTGCTCTTTTCCCATTCTTTTTCGGTTTCGCCGGGGGATTTTTCAAGGTAAGGTTCATTATAAAAACGGCTTGCTTGTTTTACTCCTTCTTCGGCAAAAGCTTTAGTTAATTGTTTGTCGGAACCGGCATTAATCATGCTGGAAACCGTTCGCTGAAAATAGAATGGATGAATTTGGTTGGGATTATTTTTTATATAGTTATATGCATCTTCAAAATTACCTTCTTGCCTGTAGGTTAAAAGTATGCCGTTATACATATTTGAAAGCATCTTGCTATCGGGGAATTTGTCTCTGAACTCCATCATTACAGCTAATTTATCATTCCCTGTTTGTGCTTTGTTAAATTTATCGAATTCAAACTCTTGAGCATACTTCCCGGTTGGATACTGCTCGTATATTTTTGATTTATAATTTTCCGACTTCTCGATATTGTTAATCCTTGTATACCATTTCGCTAATAAACCGATTTCAGTTTCGGTTAATTCCTGTTGTTCCAAATCAGTCAGTTCGGATTGAATGATAGTATTAGCCTCATCCGGTTTTATTCTTAGAAGCAGGTTAAAATAGGATTCTAGAAAATCATTTTTGATTTCGGGATTTTCAGTAAAAGCTTCATTAAATAATTGAAGGGATTTTTCACCATCGCGGTTCATGCCAGCCGCAGGTGCCCAGAAATAATAACCCACCGCCAACCCGGCTTTTGAACCGGCAACCGAATTTCCTTTATCATCAAAAAGTTTTATTAGATAACCTTCTTTGTTGTTATTGTCTTCGAGTTCGTAATTATCTCTATCAACAAATTTAACGGCAGCACCGAATGAACCTGGCAGAGAAGTGAATTTACCTATAAATCCTTTCCCTTCTTTCTGCATTTCGATACCGACTGCATCTCCAAGGTCTTTGTTGTATAGGTAAGCTATTAAATCAACATTATCTTTTCCTTCAAGCGGAGTACCGGCAGGATCATACATTACTGTAATTTCTTCACCGGGTTTTGGTTTCTCTGGTGAAATTGAAAATGTACCCTCAAACTTTGGTCCGCAGCCGTAAAAAATTATTGATACTATAAAAATGATTGAAAATGCTTTCAGAAATTTCATGATATTTTTCCTATTGTGAGATAAAACGCATGAAAATATATCAATTTAAGGAGACATCAAAAAGAATAAATCTCGCAATATTTTTTGCTGTTATTGTCAACTCGTTTTCTTTGCTTACTTTTACTGCATCACGAGGTTTAATCTCATTTTCATTCACATTTAGCAAGCCATCGATTAAGAAAAGATATATTCCCCGTCCCTCGGAAATTTTATGTTTGATTGTATTTTCTTTTTCAAGTTCAGAAAGATACAAATCTGCATCTTGATTAATTGTTACTATTCCGTCACCTTCTTTTTTGCTTACAAGTTTAAGCAGAGAATTCTTTGCATCATCTTGATTATATTTTTTTTGTTCGTAACTCGGTTCATATCCGGCTTTGTCGGGGATAAACCAAATTTGTAAAATATGTGCCGGTTTATCGTCTGAATTATTAAACTCGGAATGATAGACTCCTTTACCGGCAGTCATTCTTTGAACTTCACCGGGACGAATAACTCCTTTACCCCCGGTGCTGTCTTCATGTGCTAACTCGCCTTCCAATGAAATCGTAACAATTTCCATATTATTATGCGGGTGTGTCGGAAACCCGGCACCGGGAGCAATTATATCATCATTCAATACTCTAATCGGTCCGAACTGAATATTATCAGGGTCATAGTATTGTCCGAATGAAAAGCTGTGATAACTTTCAAGCCAGTCAATATGTGTTTTACCGCGATTTTCACTTATATGAATCTGAATCATTTTTACATCCTTTCTTTTATAACGAGATAGTTAATTTTATACTTTAAGTAATATTGTAAATTTTTTTCACCCGTTTGATTTGAGTGAAAGACCAAGTTTTTTAAGCAAAGTACCTAATTCATTTTGTTCTTTTTTACTGAGAACGGAAAAAATTTCATTTATTCTTTTCGCATGGTGGTCAAAAGTATTAGTAAACAAATTATCCCCTTTAATTGTTAGTTGAACTAAAATAGCGCGACGATCCTCTTTGCTATGAACCCTTTCGATTAACTCTTGTTTTTCAAGATTGTCAAGAACGAGGGTCATATTTCCACCGCTGACGAGCATCTTTTTACAAAGTTCGCCAACTTTTAACGGACCGAGATGACCAAGTGCTTCGATTACGCTAAACTGTGTTGTAGTTAATCCATAATTTCGTATGTCCTCATCAGAAAGATGGGAAACAACGCTATGTGCTCTTGCAAGTTTTATCCATGTATTCAGAGCCAATTCATATTTACTGTTATATGCTTTTCTTTTTTTCATAACAATTATCTCGTTATCTAAGTTCAAATTTAAAATAGAATAAATAGGACACATTGTCAACTTTGTAATTTCGGTACTATATTTAATTGGAACTTTTGTTTATATTTTGTCTGTTTGATTGATAAGAAAACTATGACAACTACTACAAAATATTTTACGCCGAAGGAAGCTAAAAGGACTCTCCCTCTTGTAAAAAAGATAGTGAGAGATATACTTGATTCAAGTTTCCAGGTAAAAACAATTGCAGAGCAGATGGGAAGTGAAGCTCAAGAAAATCCCGAAGTTCAAAAATTGCTGGAAGATATAAATTATTTCATGAGAGAGCTGGAAGAGATTGGTTGTTATTATAAAGACTGGAATTTCTCAATCGGGCTCGTAGACTTTCCATCAATAATTGATGATGAAGAAGTTTTTCTTTGCTGGCGAAGTGATGAAGAAGATATTTTATTTTATCATGGAATTAATGAAGGATACGCCGGCAGGAGACGCATCCCGCATTACTTATTAACTTAATTTGGTTTCTCTTCTTTACTTTTCAAAATTTTATAAGAATGAGTAATTTCCATAGCTTTTTTTAACATTGCAGTAACACCGCAATATTTGGTTTGAGAAAGTTCAATTGCTTTTTCCACATCTTTAACAGGAATACCCTCGCCGTAAAAAATATACTCAATGTGAATTTTTGTATAAACTTGCGGGTAATCTTCGGTTGCATCGGCAGTCAAATTTATTTCATAGCCGTCAAGTTTAATTCGTTTCTTTTGCATTATCGATGCAACATCCGCACCGGTACATCCGCCGAGGCTTAGTAGTAATAATTCTTTGGGTCTAATACCGGCATTGCTTCCGCCAAAATCTTCGGGACCATCCATCATAACCCAATGATTGGAATCAGTTTTACCGGCAAATGTTATACCTTGTAACTGTTTAATAAATGCTTTTTTCTGAGCCATTTTTATCCTTTGGAAATTAAAAATATTTAGAAGTTAGATACAGTGAAAGTCAAAAAGATTCACTCACCAATATCTTCATTCCAAAGATCGGGTTTGTCTTTAATAAACTGCTCCATCAATTTAATGCACTCTTCGTCATTAATAACTTCAACATCTACACCGCATGATCGAACATAATCTTCGGGACCTTTAAAGGTTTTGTTTTCTCCGACAATAATTTTGGGGATCTTATATAGTAAAGCCGCGCCGCTGCACATATCGCAAGGCGAAAGCGTAGAATAAAGAATAGCTCTTTGATAATCTTTTGCTTTCAACCTGCCGGCATTTTCCAAACAATCCATTTCGGCATGAAGAATTGCGCTTCCTTTTTGTACTCTTCTGTTATGACCGCGTCCGACAATCTTACCATCAATTACTAAAACAGAGCCTATTGGAATTCCACCTTCTTCCAATCCTTTTCTTGCTTCTTTTAAGGCTTCTTCCAAAAATTGATCACGCATAAATACCTCGTAAAATTAAATTAGATTTATAGAAAATTAACATAAAAAGTCAGTGAACTCTTGCAGAAGCGAATATCCACGTTTCACAGAAAGAAGGAATATGAAAGAAATACAATACTGATTAGACAATTTTCTTCCAGTTTGCAATATTTTTACATTTGAAGTACTTCGAAGCGAAAGAATAGAATTCTTGTTCAACTTCTTCTTCTAATAGTGATTTGTCTTCCAAAATTCTAATAAGATCATCCAGAAATTTTCTAAATGAGGGATCATAATTAAATTTAATATCAGACCATACTTGTTTGAAAATTTTGCCATTCAGCGCATCAAATATCCAAGGAACCCAGGATGCAAAAATTTCGGGATACATATTTTTCTTTTTACGAAGCCGAAACTGTATTTCAAATAAATTAAGCAACGCGGAAATATATTCCTCAATCTTAAATGATTCCTCTTCATTAAGTTTAGGGGGGGTATTCTTACTGTAAACAATTATAAGAGATGGATTATCGATTTCCAATTTAAATAAATCAATACTAGCAAGCTCTAGTTGAGTATAAAAATCTTGACGTCTTAGTTGGTTATTCTTTTTTATTTCCAAAAATGTTAGCAGTAAACCCACAAAAAGTATTATTGTTGAAAAAATTTCTATAATCGTATTTAGTTCCAAAGACCCACCTTAAAAACTAAGTTTTCACTAAATAAAAATTCGGCAATATGCTGCGTACCTAATGGCTTCATTCTTATACGAAAATTATGAAAATTTGTTTTTTTTTACACTATATTCTATTGATTACAAGTATCGATTTTGTTTTCTCAAATTTATTGTCGTTTTAAATTTTGCCGGAAATCAAAAACTTTGTAATAAGACTTCTCTTTTATATATTAACAATTAACTAATAAAAAAGCGGATAATTTTGAAAACTCTTATCCCCAAATCGGAAGCGAGAAGAATTGTTGTTCAAAGAAGAAGTGAACTAACACAAATAGATATTGCCGGTAAAACTCAGTTAATTATACAAAGACTTTCTGCACTGGATGAATTCATCTATGCAAAAACAATACATTGTTATATTGCAAGCAGACCCGGTGAAGTTGATACGAGGCGGCTAATAAATTATATGGAAGGATGGGGAAAAGTAATTGTAATTCCTAAATTGAATAAAAGAACAAAAACTTTTAACCGGTTTAATTTTATGGGCTGGGAATACCTCGTAAGAAATAGCGAAGGTTATCTTGAACCGCATGTTGGTATTGACGAAGATTTAAGCGATATAGACCTTGTAATTGTACCCGCACTTGCAATTTCCGTTCACGGGCAAAGAGTTGGTTACGGCGGAGGTTACTACGATAAACTATTAAAGAAAACTTTTGCACCTAAAATTGCACTTGCTTACGAATTACAAATTTTTGATTATATCGAAACGGATATCCACGATGCACGTGTTGATAAAATTGTAACCGAAAGAAGAATAATTACAACAAGAGAATACGCCAAACCATTATCTACTTAATTTTTCATTTATAATTTCCCTTAATGATAAATCAACAAAACAATTTTGAAAATGATGAGCAGAAAAATCATCAAACCAATCAATCTTTGATTCCCTCAAATCGAAGACTTTACAGGTCTCCGTATAATTTTATGCTGTTTGGAATTTGCGGCGGTATTGCGGAATACTTTAATGTTAGCCCGGTACTTGTAAGAATAATATTTGTAATCACTGCTTTGTTGGGGGGCTGGGGAATTATCTTTTATCTAATTTCCGCTTTTCTTATTCCCCAACATCCCGCTGAAAAGGGGAAAAAATTATTTCAAAAAATTGAAATCTCGAATTTTTTGGGTTTTATACTGATAGCGGTCGGAATATATTTCTGGATTCCTTCATTTGGTCTCTTTAAAATAATTGCATCGATAAATTATAACAGCAATTTGTTTATTGCTTTTCTTTTATTTGCCGCAGGTTTTTTTGTGATAAGTTCTGGTAAGAAAAGTGACTTTCCGGAAGAAGTAATAAAAACACAAAAATTAAGCCGACCAATTAAGCATAGAAGACTACTGGGTGTATGCGAAGGATTTGCTCGTTATATGAATACGGATGTCAATATTGTTAGAATTACTTTTATCCTTTTATTGTTTATTACTCTTGGTACTGCCGCAGTATTTTATTTTATTGTTGGATTTTTAATTCCGTCCGAAGAAAGAGAATTGCTAAATGAAAAATAATCTATTCGCTATAGGTTCATCGTTAATATTTTGGGGATTTCTTGTTGTGTTGAACTTTTTTAAGTTAGCTAATCTCGACTCTATAAAGGTATTCGCATTCGTACTAATATTTTACGGATTGATTACAATAATAACTTCATTTAAAGTTTTACATCGTACTCAATTATTGTTAACAAGTATTTTTCTAAATGCCGGAATACTGCTTTATATAATTAGTCATTATGAAATCTTGAATTGGTATAATCTTGCACTCCCGTCAATTTTATATATGATCAGCGGCGGGTTCGTCATTCTATATTTGGAGAATAGTGTTGTAAAATCTTTCCTTGCCGCATCAATTTTCTTTTTTGCATTATCCTTGATCTCAATTATTTATATTAAAGACAGCTGGATTGTACAGTTTGCCCACAAAGCAACTTTAACATTGCTGTACTTCTGGCCGATATTTTTGATGCTGTTTGGGATACTGCTAGTAATCGGGAAGTCAAAACGACTATCGTCGCCGGGGCGTAGCAGCGGGCGGAACCTCGTTTAAGCTTCCGAATAAAACGGCAGGTCCTTGAGGGATTTCAGACCCGGTAAGCGGTTCTATTGTAACGCGAACCATTTCAATTATATTATTAGGCAAATAAGGAAGATCCGAAATACTTATGTATCTTTGTGCCCTGCTAGGAACATAACTTCCAATTGAGTAAGACCTTCCATCGCTTATCAACCAAATTTGAAAAGCTTGATCTGATCCGAGTGTGGGCATATTTTTTAGTTCTAAAAGTCCTTCCCGGTGTGTAAATGAAAGCATTAATTTACCGTAACCTGTAGTGGTGTTATCTGTTGGTTTTAGATGAATAATCTTAATATCCTCATAAGTCATAAACTGAATGAGATCATCGAACCTAACCACCAATTCTCTAGTAGAAGCAACTTCTTCATTAAGTGAATTAATCCTTCCTTCAAGTTCCGTTATTTTCCCGGAATATTCCTGAGGAGATAGGTAAACAATTATCAACCCTGCAGTTAAAACAACAAATGCTAGTAATAGTGCAAACCAAAGATATTTAATTGAATTAGAGATATTACTGTCTCTCAAATCATTAATAGTCCTTGGCGGCAAATCATAAGTTTGAGTAGGTAAAGGGGGATTAACTCTTTTGGCAGTCTCATAAAATTCAGTCCCCCTAGTTTTGGGAGATGTTGGACGTGGCGGAATATCTTCAACCCGTGTTGGTTCCGGAACAGGTGTTAACTTCAGTTCTTCATCTTCATCCACACTACTAATCACCGTTTTGGCTGCGGTTTTAGTACTCTGCTTTGTAGCTTTTATTTTATCTTTAATTTCATCTTGCAGACTAATAAGTCTTTTTGCAACTTTATCTTTGAGCTCGGAGTTTGGTTTTTCTAATTCTAATATAACCGGAAGAAGAGAAATTACATTTTGAAGTTCGCCCAATTCGCCAACGGGCATTTCACCGCCGTCTTCTACATATTCTCTAAATGTTTTGTGATTCTTTCGATCCATGCATCCAGCTGCAAAAGCACTTATCATTTCATGAATTGCGTTTGATGCCATCACGATTGTCCTTGTAATAAATTTTCACGTAAACTATGCATAGCAGTCAGTACTTTTGTTCGAACAGTTTCAACCGGTATATTTAATTTATCTGCAATTTCATCCAATGTATATCCATCATAATATGCGAGATGAATTACGTATTTCTGTGCATCTGTCAAACGAGCCAGAGCTTTTTCAACTTTATCTTTTACTTTGAAAGCTGTTTTAATATCAAGTGTATCTATATCGCGAGCGAGGTAAGGAATAATATATAGATTCTCAAAATCATCATCGTAAAAATCTAATGTTGAAGATGAGTCTCTACTTCTTCTAAGAGATTCAACCGCACGGTTGCGTGCTAAGGTAACAATCCATGTATAAACATTACCGGTTTCGAAATCAAACTTTTCGATGTTTTTCCAGATGATTGCAAAAATTTCAACGAGGATATTTTCGGCAGTTAATTCGTCGGGAGCAATTTTTTTTACAAGAGTATAGAGTAAATCGGAGTATCTTTCGAATAATTCTTCTAATGCACGGGAATCATACTTAGAAATTCTCTGCATCAGTTCAAGATCTGTTAACTCAACGTATTTACTCAATGATGCGCCGATTATTGATTGGAAGAATACTCAAAAGTAAAATTAACTCATTAAAAAAGCAATCATTACATAATTTGATAAAAGTAATTTATAAAAGAATCTCTATTAAGTCTATGATAATTGGAAAAGTTTATTTATTCACGAATAGCCGTCTTGTTTCCCTTTTTCTTATATTTGACCTCTAAATTAAAACAGGGTTGGATTGAATGACCTCGAAAGAAATCAGACAATCATTTTTAGACTTTTTCAAAGAAAAAGAGCATAGAATTGTTGACAGCGCTCCGGTTGTGCCGCATGGCGATCCGACTTTATTATTTACAAATGCCGGGATGAATCAATTTAAAGATGTCTTTTTAGCAACGGGTTCGCGTGATTATAAAAGAGCCGTTAATACTCAAAAATGTATTCGGGTTAGCGGTAAACATAATGACTTGGAAGAAGTTGGACACGATACTTATCATCATACTTTTTTTGAAATGCTGGGTAACTGGTCGTTCGGTGATTATTATAAAGAAGAAGCAATCATATGGGCATGGGAATTATTAACCGATGTTTGGAAACTTCCGAAAGAAAGATTATGGGCAACGGTTTACAGAACCGACGACGAAGCTTTCGAAATTTGGAAAACTAAAACTGATATAAATCCAAACCACATTTTACGATTTGACGAGAAAGATAATTTTTGGGAAATGGGTGATACCGGTCCGTGCGGTCCATGTTCGGAAATACATATAAATGTGAGTGACGATTATGATAACCCCAAATGGGTAAACGCCGGCGATCCGAAATGTATTGAAATTTGGAATCTCGTTTTTATCCAAAACAATAGGGATGAAAACGGAAAGCTTCACGATCTTCCCGCAAAACATGTTGATACCGGGATGGGATTCGAAAGAGTTTGTGCTGTTCTTCAAGGGAAATCTTCAAACTATGATACCGATGTATTCACTCCAATCATTAATACAATTGAAAAATTATCCGGCATAAAATACAAAGTAAACGAACATCAAATTGCAATGCGTGTAATTGCGGATCATGTTCGTACATTAACATTTGCAATTGCAGATGGTGCAACTCCCGGAAATGAAGGAAGAGGTTATGTGCTTCGTAGGATTTTAAGACGTGCAGCACGTTACGGAAGAAACATTAACTTGAAAGAACCATTCTTATTTAAATTGATCGATACTGTCGTTGATAACATGGGATACTATTTTACAGAACTCAAAGATCAGAAAGCAAATGTCAAAAAGATTATTAAAGCAGAAGAAGAAAGTTTTAATAAAACACTCGATAAAGGTATTGAACAATTTAATGAAGCGATTTCTATAAGGATAAAGGAATACTTAGAGGAAAAATACAAAACAGGATTTCGTGTATCTGCAATTCCAAATTCAAGCGGTGATTATATTATAAATGTTTTTAAACAAATTGAAAGTAATGAACAAGAACACTTGAGCATACTTTTATCTCAATGGGACAAGAAAGCTTCTAATACACACTTGGGGAAAGAACCAATTTTTGACGGTGAAGTTGCATTTAAGCTTTATGACACATTCGGATTCCCGCTTGATCTAACAATGGTAATGGCTCGTGAAAAAGGTTTTACTGTCGACGAAAAACGATTTAACGAATTAATGAACCGACAGAAAGAACGTGCACGAAAATCTACTAAAGACAAACAAGGAATTCACAAAGTTGAATTTAACGATTTAAGTCAATTCGAATTAACTAAAGATAAACCTACGAAATTTACCGGCTATGATGAATTAATATCTGAAGCCGAAATACTCGGTGTTAAAAATCAAAACGGTGACACTCTAATTATTCTTGACAAATCGCCGTTCTATGTTGAAGCGGGCGGACAAATTGACGACGAAGGATATTTAGAAATAGACAATAAAAAATTGCCGGTTGTTGGTTTATCTATACTCGAAGGTAAAATAATTCATGTAATCGAAAAAGATGATGACATAAAAATTAAACCCGGACAAAAAGTTAAAGCAGTTGTAAACTCAGAGCGTCGTTGGGATATTATGCGAAACCATTCGGCTACTCACTTTTTACATAAAGCATTAAGAGAAGTTTTAGGAAGTCATGTTCAGCAATCGGGTTCGTATGTTGGTCCGGATAGATTACGATTTGACTTCACTCATTTTGAAAAAGTTAAACCGGAAGAGTTAGAGCAAATTGAAAAAATTGTTAATGCGAAACTACTTCAAAATATTCCGATGACACATCACAAAGACACCCCGTTTGAAGAAGCAAAGAAGATGGGCGCATTAATGTTCTTCGGCGATAAATACGGAGATAAAGTCAACGTTGTTCAATTCGGTGATTACACGATGGAATTCTGCGGTGGTACCCATGTTAAAAATTCATCGCAGATAGGATTGTTTAAAATCATAAGTGAATCATCCATTGCAAGCGGCGTTAGAAGAATTGAAGCGGTTACGGGTCACGGTGTTGAAGAATATATCAAGAAGCAAGAGCTCAGAATACAGAAGTCGGAAGTCAGAATTAATGAGTTACTTGAAGAGAAGAAAAAACTTGAAAAAGAAATTGCAAAACTTGAGCTTGAAGAAAAACTCGGCGGAATAGACAACATTATTTCTAGTTCCGAAGAAGTAAACGGAATTAATATCTTTAAAGGAAAAGTAGAAGTAACCGGAATAGAAGAATTAAAATCGATGGGAGACGAACTTCGAAATAAAATGAAATCGGGCGTTGGATTTTTGATTGCACAAGTTGAAGATAAAGTACAAATGCTCTGCGTTGTTACCGATGATTTAATTAAAGACAAAAAGATATCGGCAGGCAAAATAGTCGGTGAAGCCGCAAAACTTGTCGGTGGAGGCGGAGGCGGCAGACCTCACATGGCCACAGCCGGCGGAAAAGATGTTGATAAGATTGACCAAGCTTTAGAAAAGTTTTCTGAAATTATTACAAAACTTTAGGTTTATGTTGAGGTTGACCAAAAAGTAATTATTCAATTAAATAATCTGTGAAAATTCGTGTAATTCGTGTCTGCGATAATAAAAAACATTACTTTTTGGCCAACCTCGAGTTAATAATTACAAACTAACTTCCATTTCAAGTTTAATTTCGGTTTTCATAGAGTTAGAAATCAAACAATGGTTTTCCGCTTTTTCTATAATTCTTTCCGCACGTTCAATGTCTTTTTCTTCGGTAACAATAACTTTAGGTTTTAAAACTATTTCGGAAATCATAAATCTACCATCGACTTTTTCTAATTTACCAACACCGTCACATTCAAAGCTTTTGAAGTTTAGTTTGGAATTTTCGGCAATTGCTAAAAATGTTGTCATCAAACAAATATTTGCCGATGCGACATATAAATGCTCCGGCGACCATGTATTTGGAACTCCTTTCGGAAATTCGGGGGGAGTTGCTACTTCAATAGTCGGCATTGTCGGTTCTAGTAATTCGCCTTTTCTTCCTTCCGTCCATTTAACCGTTGTGTTATAATAATGTACGTTGTCCATTGATATTCCTTTATTTTTTTACTTAAATGATTTTTTAAACTGACAAGGTTTATTTAATCTTCGAGACCGAGAAAATCGAGAAGACGTTTGTGTGTGTTGTCATCAACTTCAACATTATATTTCTTGTAGAATTGAATTGTAGTTTCAACACTTGTGAAATATTTTTTACATGAATCGCAGCTATCAAGATGAGTTTTAATTGCAACGCAACGCGGCGAATCAAGTTCTTCACCTAAGTTATCACAAATGTGATTCATTACTTCTTTACATGTAGCTTTTTCAGTGTTCATAACTAAGTTTTTTATTCAATTCATTTCTTAAAAATGCCCTTGCTCTATGCAGCCTTGATTTTACCGCCGGAATAGAAAGATCTGTAATTTTTCCGGTTTCCTCGGTCGTTAATCCCTCTACATCACGCAAAAGAAACACAACTCTGTAATCTGCCGGCAGATTCTGTATGGCTTCATCAAGTATATCTTTTAATTCATTATTCTCTGAAATCTGATCCGGAGTAATTTTCCAATCCGCAATATTCTCTTCGGAGATTAAATTATCTTCATCGTCGATAGAACTATACTCATGTTTCTTTTGAGAACGTGCAAGCATCAAACAATTATTTGAAACAACAGTATAAAGCCATGTTGACAGTTTTGATTTACCGCTGAACTGACCAATATTTTTTACCATGCTTAAAAAAGTTTCCTGCATGGTATGTTCGGCTCTTTCCTTATTACGGCAAATTTTAAATGAAAAATTATAAACAGTTTGTTCATAATTTTTAACAAGCTGAGCTAAAGCAGCTCTATCGCCGTTTTGAGCTTTCTGTATAAGTAATTCTTCGCTCATTTAGTGTGATGTTTGATTTAATAAAAAGATTCAACTAGTACAAATTGTATAAAAATTGAAACGAAATTTACTTATTAGAGAAACTAACTACAAAATTGAATTAGGACAATCTATCGCAGCAAAAATTTGTAAAGAACAAATATTAAACTTGAATTGAATAGTTATGCATTGCAATTACATTAGTTTTTTGTTAATCTTTGTTTAGTTTTATCGTATTTTTAAAGACATAAGTGTGGAAATATCACAATAAAATCTACTTCCTAACTAAGAATAGAAAATAGAATGGAAAATCAATTTTATATTGCCCTTCAAAACAATAAATTATTCTTAGATATTGATTTACAAGAAATGGATCTTTCCGAGATTAAAGGTGAACTTAAAACTTTAAAAGAAGGGGAGATTCTATTTCGTGAAGAAAATCCTGCCGAACATATTTTTCTTGTAGTCAGCGGTGAAATTAATCTATTAAAGAAAAAACTCCTTGGTTCAACTAAGTCCTTTATCTTTGGTGAAAATGATTTTTTTGGTTACGATGAAATTGCCGAAGAGACCTCGCGTACTTCTACTGCGGTAGCACTTCGCGATTGTTATCTTATATCTTTCACGGAAGACGAGATTAACAAGCTGATAGAACAGAACCACATGATTAAAACCAATCTCCTTAATTTTTCGGATATTGAACCGCAAGATGTATATAAACCCGACGAATCCGATACTGATGAAGTTGCAAAGGAAGAAAAACATATTCAGACATCGAAAGAGAAAAGTAAAAAAACTGACGTAGCTTCTTTTGAACAAAGCTTGAAAGACGATTTAATTGATAAACTTGATACAACAATAGAAGAAAATGCCGCACTTTATGAAGAAGATTTAGAAGAGCCTTTTGAAAAGTTACATACTGAAGAAAAAACCAAAACCTCAAAGGAAGAAGAAAAAGAAAGTGAAATAGATGAAGAGCCGCTTTTCCCTGATGATGAAGTTGAAAAACAATCGGAAGAAAATTACCTAAAATTAGACGACGAATCAATTGCCGCCATTTCTTCGCAGGAAGAAGAATTAGAAGAAAAACCGCGAAAATTAACCGATTTTGATGAAGCTTTCTTTAAGGCTTTTAATGAAGCTAATGGTGAAAAACCTGCGGAAGAAAAGTCCGATGAGCAAGATATTGTTGAGAATACTAATATCGAAGAAGCTTCGCCTGAATTTGATGATGAATTAACTGGTGAAGTTTTAGATGAAGAAAGTATTGATTATGATTTCAATCAGGGGGAAGAAATTTTAGATGAAGAACCGTTAAAAGAAAAATCCTTTGAAGAAAAAATTAATGATCAAGAAAATCTGATTATAAACAGAAAGACATCAAATATTTTACTGCAATCCGAACAACTGAAGAAAATAATTAAAGCTGCCCAGTTAGTAAACTCAAATATAAAAATCGATGATGTATTACAAAACATTGTAAACGTCGCAATTGATCTAACCGCTGCGGACAGAGGGACGCTTTATCTAATTGATAAAGATAGAAACGAACTTTGGTCTAAAGTACTAATGGGCAACGAGATGAGGGAAATCCGGCTTAATATGGGAGAAGGTGTTGCGGGTTGGGTTGCTCAAAATCGCGAGACAGTTAATATAGAAGATGCTGCAAAAGACGAAAGATTTAAATCGGATTATGATAAAGCTTCAGGTTACAAAACTCACAGCATGTTATGCTTCCCTTTGAAAAACCGGGAAGATGAAATTGTCGGTGTAATTCAACTCCTAAACAGTAAAAATGGAAGTTTCTCCGAGATGGACGAAGAATTTTTAAGTGCTATATCAATTCAATGTTCATTGGCACTTCAAAATGCAGAAATGCTAGAAAGACTCTTGCAAACCGAACGAGTTCAATCATTGGGTAAGATGACAAACTTTTTAATTCAAGATATTAAAAAACCAGTTCTTGTTAGTAAAAGATATGCTGAACATCTAAAGTCAAAAGAGCTTAATAAAGATGCCGCACAAATTGTAGAAATGATTTTGGAACAATTAACTCAAGTCGCCGATTTAGTCCAAACAACCTCAAGTTATTCTGAAGGTAAAGCAGTTTTAAGAACGTCACGTGTTAGTTTAAATGAAACTCTGAAAGAGTTTGGTGAAAGATTGGAGTCTTTTGTCAAATCCAGAAATTCAACTATAAATAATAAGTTTGATAAAGATCTGAAGGTGCAAATAGACAGCAAAGAATTTTTTCAATGTTATAATCATATTATTAAAAATGCATGTGATGCTATGCCGGACGGAGGCAGCATTGAAATTTCTACAAAGCAAGAAAGTAATAATGTTGTGATATCTATTAAAGACAGCGGACTCGGTATCCCCGAAAGTCTTCTAAACAAATTGTTCGATCCTTTTATGACTCATGGAAAAAAAGAGGGTACCGGTTTAGGTCTCACTATAACGAAAAAAATTGTTGAAAGCCATTCGGGTAAAATTTCTGTGGTTAGTAATTTGGGTGAGGGCGCTATTTTCAAAATTACGCTTCCTATTGCTTCTGCATTGTAACAATGTGGTATAATGAATTACAATTTAATAACTATTCTTGGACCTACAGCCGTAGGGAAAACTAAATTAGCTGTACAGCTCGCATATTATTTTAACGGTGAAATTATTTCGGCTGACTCACGACAGGTATATGTTGGTATGGATATTGGCACAGGAAAAGATCTTGCCGATTACTTTGTTGATGATTTTAAAATCCCTTATCATTTGGTTGATGTTATTTCGCCAAAAGAAGAATTTGATTTATACAAATTCACAAAGCTCTTTTACGAAGCATATAATGTAATTAAGAAAAATAAAAGAACACCGTTTTTAGTTGGGGGTACCGGGCTTTACATCCATTCTATTTTAACTAATTACAATCTGACAGATGTTGACTTTAATTCGATTAGAGCCAAAGAATTATCAAAACTAGATAATGATTCATTAAGAAAGATTCTTCTACAATCAAATAAAGATTTACACAATACTACAGACCTCATTGAAAAAGAAAGAATTATAAGAGCCATTTTAATTGAGGAAGTCAAAACAAAAAATACAAATCAAACCAACACTATTCATCCTTTTGTTCTCGGAGTTTATCTCGATCGAAATGAAATAAAAAAAAGAATAACTGCAAGATTGAAGGAAAGACTTAAAAACGGTATGATAGAAGAAGTTGAAGAATTGTTAAAGCAAGGAATTACACATGAAAAACTCGGATTCTTCGGGCTTGAGTATAAGTATGTAAGTTTATTTTTACAGAATAAACTTAACTATAATGATATGTACCAAAAACTAAATAGTGCTATTCATAATTTCGCAAAGAAACAAATGACATGGTTTAGAAAAATTGAAAAAGAGGGTTTGCAAATTCATTGGCTTAAGGGAACTGATTTTGAAACAGCAAAAGATCTGATTGAACAAGAATATTTAGGAAATGTTAATGAGTGATTTCATTCCTAAACAGGTTGAACAATATCTTAATAATAGAGCTGAAAAAAAATGGTTGGTACAGGATAAAGGAAATTATTTCCAGTCTGTAATTGTTGTCCCTGTAATTAAAGAACTTGATAACATTCCGAAATTACTTTCTTCTTTGTCAAAAAACGAACCTACTGCTAATAGAAATACTCTTATTTTATTTGTTGTAAATAATTCTGATGAGAACAATAAAGAAGTTATTGAAGAGAATATTCTTACAATTGAATTGCTGCGTAAGTTAAAAAATGAACCTAATCAGTACGGGCTGAATATTGATTTTATTGACGCTGCTTCAGAGAATAAATATCTACCGAGAAAATATGCCGGGGTCGGACTTGCAAGAAAGATCGGTATGGATCAAGCTTTATACTATTTTGATTATTCTAAAAAAGGTAATGCAATTGTATGTTTGGATGCCGATTGTGAAGTCGATGCTAATTATTTAACTGAAATTCAAAAATACTATGATGATAATAATCATACAGCAGTAATAAAATATGAGCACATGCTTGATAACGAAGCAATTATAAATTATGAAATTTTTCTTCGCTATTATGTGTTGGGATTAAAATTTGCAAAATCACCTTATGCTTATCATTCAATTGGGTCGTGTATTACCGTTAGTCCGATTACATACGCAAAAATTGGGGGTATGAATAAGAAAAAAGCGGGCGAAGATTTTTATTTTTTAGAGAAAGCCGCTAAGCAGGAAAAAATTAATTCTATTAATACTACTACGGTTTATCCATCATCAAGGAAATCCTGGCGTGTACCTTTTGGTACGGGACAAAGAATCACACGTTATCATGAAAAAGTGCGTGATGAATTCGTTCTGTATAATGCAGATTCGTTTGTGGTTCTAAAAAAATTTTTAGAAAAATATCACAATGTAAAGACAAATGATCCTAGCGAAATATTAAACTCGACAAAATCTATTTCAAAAGCTTTATATGATTTTTTGAAAAACAACCAATTTGAATCGGCTTTAAATAAAATTATTGAAAACGCTGCGACAGTTGAACAATTAAATCATCAGAAAAAAATATGGTTCGATGCTTTTAAAACTATGAAACTAATTCACTATCTGCGCGACAATAAATATCCGGAAGACCCGATGTTTACATCTTTGAACAAAATTTTTGATTTATACGGTATAGCTGATTTTAATAAATATATTCTTAATGATATCCCCTCTGTAGAAAAGCAAATTGAATACCTGGACTTATTGAGAATACTGACCTAAATATCAACTTAGATTTTACAATTCAACTTTGCTATATTTGATTCCTATTTTTGAGGAAGTAATGGAATTATACCAGAAGTTAAAAGAAGTAAAAGCCAAATTTGATAAGATAAATGAACAACTTGCTGATCCGGCTAATTTAAACAATCAAGAAAAGTTGGTTAAACTTAGCAAAGAAAGAAGTCATCTTTCGGATATTGTGGAAACGTTTGATGAATACGTAATAGTAATCAATAATCTTAAAGAGAATAAAGAAATTTTGGATTCATCTAAAGATAAAGAGTTAGTTGAAATTGCCGAAGCTGAAACTGAAGAATTAGAATCGAAGCAAGAAGAACTTGAAGAAAAAATAAAATTTCTTTTGATTCCCAAGGACCCCGACGATGATAAACCGGCAATCATGGAAATAAGAGCGGGAACAGGGGGTGATGAAGCCGGACTTTTTGCTGCCGATCTGTTAAGAATGTATACTCGTTATTCGGAAATTAAAGGTTGGAAATATGAACTAATTGATATAAATGAAGGCGCAATGGGCGCCATTAAGGAAGCAGTACTAAATATTACAGGCATTGGTGTTTACGGTAATTTAAAATTTGAAAGCGGTGTTCATAGAGTCCAACGTGTTCCCGAAACCGAAGCAAGCGGCAGAGTACATACTTCTGCTGCATCTGTTGTGGTTCTACCTGAAGCTGAAGATGTTGAAGTTGATGTTGATCCGAATGACATTAGAGTTGATGTTTACAGAAGCGGCGGCGCCGGCGGACAGAACGTTAACAAAGTCGAAACTGCAATAAGACTTACTCACATTCCAACCGGGATTGTTGTTCAATGTCAAGATGAGCGATCGCAGCTTAAGAATCGTCAAAAAGCAATGAAAGTTCTTAAAGCAAGATTATATGATATGAAACTTCAGGAACATAACAGTAATATTGCACAGCAAAGAAAAACAATAGTTAAGAGCGGTGATAGAAGCGATAAAATCCGGACATATAACTTTCCGCAAAATAGAGTGACCGACCATAGAATTGGTCTAACACTTTATAATTTATCTGAAGTAATGGAAGGTGATATTGACGAGCTAATCGAAAAAATAAAAATCGCTGACAGAACTGAAAAACTAAAAGCAGTGTAATAAGCTAACGTTTGATTTGCTTAAAATTATCTTTCCACCTTTTCGGATTTCTCCACTTCGCCCACGATTGTTTAATTCGAAGCAATTCAATTTCTTCATAGAAGTTGAATAAGTATAATATAAATGGGAATCCAACTACTATTATGATTTTAAGAGAGATTCTTAATAAAAGATTAAATTCATTCACAAATAAAAATACACTGGATACAATTAGAACAAATAAGAATAAAAGAAGTAATAGTTTCCATTTTTCGAAAGGGATAAAATAGACTCTTTGAGCGAAGAAATAAGATAAAAAAGACATTAAAGAATAAGAAATTATCATTGATATAGCCGCCCCGAACACACCGTAAAGTGGAATTAGCAAGAAGTTAAGTCCAATATTTAAAAGAGCACATGTTATAACTATTGTTGCATTGTACTTGGTAATCTTCATTTGATGAAATGCTAAGGAGAAAACGTACTCCATCCCTTTTAATACAAATGCAAAGCTTATAAATGGAATTATCAAATGAGAGGCGAAATAACTTTCATCAGACGTAAACACCTCAATTATTTCTAAAGAAAATATAGATAGAGTCAATGCTGAAAGAACAAGCAATAAAGTGAAGTATGTTTGGATTTTTGAAAAAAATCTTTTTGAATCGTTTTGTTCTGCATATTTAAAGGCTAGAGGTAAAAACCCCAGTTGAAAAGAATGTATGATAAAAACATTTATAAAACTAGCAATTTTATATCCGAGAGAGTAAATTCCAATATCAGAAAGTGTGCTGAGAATTTTTAGAATATATCTATCGCCCATAGATAATATCATTGCAAACAAGGAAGAAAAGACAAGCGGAAAGCTGTAACTTATCATGTGTTTTAATGTAACCAAATCAAACTTGGTTGAAGAGTTTTTAATCATGAAGGGGAGAGTAATAAGTGTAAAAAGAATCTGCCCAATCAATTGCCCGAGTATAACACCTTCAACACCTAGTTGAAGAAAAGCAATGAAATAAATATTTAGTAATAATATAACTGTAAATTTTAATGTAGTTATGACCACAAAGAATGATGATTTTTCCTGAACTCTGATTAAACTAAGTGGAAGCAAGTTTAAGATTCCGAATGCAATAGAAAAGAATAGAATAGTGAAATAGTTGCTATATCTATCATGATCAAAAAACAACACCGAAAAGAAATCTACGAATGGCAACAACACAATTAAACTTAATAAGGATATTATTACTGTTGAAAAGGAAATTGTAAACACAATCGAACGTTTTCTTTCTTCGTCTTTTTCGGCAGAACACCATCTGAGCATTGCAGTACTTAAATTCAAACCGAGCATCAAAATTAGAATCTGACTTGTAACTTCAAGCAACGAAAGTATACCGTATTCGGATGTAGTGAGGTATTCGGTGTATAAAGGAAGCAGTATTAATCCGACTAACTTTGAAGATAAATTCCCAAGGCTGTAAATAATGGAATGTTTTATTGTCTTTTTTAATTTACTAAGCATTTCGTTTCTTCAATAAAACAAATTGTTGGTAAGGTATTCTGGGGGAGATAATTACATTCAAGCTGTCGATAAAAAAGCCAAGTAGATTAAATTTATATGGGATTTCGAATGAATAAGAACATTCGGGACACATTGTTGATCTTCGCTTATCAGGTGTCCATCTCATGGGTATCCAAGATTCTGGAGGAACCAAAGCATGTTTTATTTTTGCTAATAACTTATTGTACTTTTTTGTTGGTTTTCCATGCGTTGTTTGAAAAATGATATCATATTCAGGAAATAACTGCTCAATCTTTTTCAGATTCAGATTGCGGAGATGATATATTTTGTTAAATACAAAAGCGCAGTTTGGACATTTCACAAAATTCTTTTCAACATTCTCGTAATTAGGAAAAGTTAAATAGATATGCTTTTGGGAAATTCTTTTGAATTCATTAATAGTATTCTGAAAAATATCATCCGGTAAGTGTTCAATCATTTTACTGGAAAAAATCAAATCGAATGAATGATTCTTTAGCGGTAATTTATCCGCCGAAGAACAAAACCTTTCTGTTTCGACAAATTTCAGGGCATTAAAACTTCTATCCGATGCAAAAACAGAAAAGAGTTCTTTCAATTTATTTGTAATTGCTCCGTCACCACAGCCAATATCACAAACATTTTTAACATCTGACGGAATACTATTAAATAAAATATTAGTTTTCTCTGCTAGCCGCTCATCGAGTTTAGCTTTTTCCCAATTATAATTATCGTAATATTGTTGATTATCTAACTTCAAAATCAGTCTCAATTTTTTTATAGTGATTAATTAAAACTTCTGAGTAAACAGATAAATTATATTTTGTTAAAACCGCTGATTTTCCATTGGCACCCAACTGCTGTCTAAGTTCAGGATTTTTAAAAAGTTCTAATACTTTATTAGCGAAATCCTCTGTCGAGTTGTGTCGAAAAACAAGTCCACAATTTTCTGTTTCCGTTAGTAATTTCTGAGATAAGCTATCACTAACTACTACTGGCTTACCGAATAACATATACTGAAAAACTTTATTAGCAACCCCAATATCATGCTGATCATTCTTTTTGATAGGTGAAATACAAATATCGCTTATCTTTATCCACGATGGAAATTTTTCCATTTCTTGAAATCCGACATAGGTAACATGTTCTTTTATTTCTTCTGAATTGATTTGTTTATAAAAAATCTCTTTATCTGCGTTATCAATAGGTCCTATTAGTAAGAATCTAAAATTTGGAATTTGGCTTTTTAATATTGGAATGGAATTAAAAATTATATCTAGTCCCCTTCGTTCTGCAATCACTCCGAAATATAAAATTGTAAATGAATCAATTTTATAAGGTAAGTTTGCATCTAGCGGATAATTTAATAATTGCCCTGTGTCCGGGACATTGGGGTATACTAATATATTATCAGCCGACAGGCTATACTTCGATAATAACTGCTTTTTATAAAAATCACTTAATGCAACGATAGAATCTGCACTTTCTAAAAGCTGTCTCTCCATAATTAACCATTTCTCAGGTCGAATTAAAAATCGGAAAAATGAATTTGCCCATTTATAGTTTGATATAGCCGCTGGAAAGTTTTCGTGTAAATCTAAGACTAAATGTGTATTGGCAGCAAATTTAGATTTTAAAGAGGGGACTGCCATATATAGATCATGAATATGTAATATTCTGATATTATAGTATTTTAAAAAATTATTTATTTTAAATCGCCAAATCCAAAAGTACAATGGGAAGCTATTGACTAATGGTCTAAATCTATTTTTTATTAATTCTGGTATTTTAGCTGGAATTATTTGGATATTTTTATGTGGAATTTGCACTTTTTTAGTGCAGCAAAGAATCTTAATTGAAAATCCAGCATTTGCTAACGCAAAAGCTTCATTTCTTACTCGCATATCTTTATTAAAATCATTATCAACAATCATCCCAATAATGGTCATCTTAATTGCCTTTGTTTCGAAGTCTTTTTCTGAAAAGATTAAGAGAGATTAGTAATAAAATGATTATGTTCCCCACCCAAACAATACTCATACTCGTATAATATGTTTCCGGTTCAAATGAGAAGGTGATTTGATAATTACCTTCCGGGACTTTAACTCCGCGAAGAATATGATTTGTCTTTTCGATCATTAATTCTTCACCGTTGCTTGTTTTAGCTTGCCAGCCTTTGGGATAATAGACTTCGGATAATACTAAAAACTGCTCACTGTCAGTGTCGATATTTAATTTAATTTTGTTCGGAGTATATTCAACTACGTCAACGCTTCTTTTACCTGAAAAAATTTGTGTTTCAAGAGAAGGATTTACTAATAATGCCAAGCTGTCGGGATCAAATTCAAAACCATTCATAAACAATACAAGATTTTCCGGTGAATCGAATGTTTTAATTTCCTTTACAAACCAAGCTTTTGGCTGGACATTCAAGTTCTCATATAAAATTTCATTCCGCTCTTGGGCCTCAGTAACTTTTCTTAAGAATGGATAGTTTAACGGATTTGATGAAATAATATACTTACCGTTTAACATATTGATTACATTCCAATTCAATCTGTCTTGCGTTGGGAACTTAAATAAGTTATGATCAATTATGTCTTGAATTACCTGCAGCTTGATTGCAGAATATCCGTTTATAGTAGGATAGAAATATGCATAATAATTACTTTGAAAATCATTGCTTATAACTAATGCCCGCATGTCATCTGATTTTGATTTGAGAGTATTTGTAATTTGTGTTTCTCTAAATGCAGTTGCTTCCAACTGTGCTTCTTTAATTAGATTGGCATGTGATACTTGTCGAGATGTAATTGAAAAAATTTCAAAAGAAACTAAAATCAAAATTGCTGTAATAGTTATAGTTTTGTTAATTTTCTTAAAAAGATAACCAATAGTAACCAATGATGTAAGCCCAACTAAAATTAACACACGAATTGTATCCGTGGTCAGAAATTCCATTCTTATTTGTTTAATAATATCTAAGGTTTGTTGATTATATCTTCCAACCTCATTAGCCGAGATATAATCGTAAGAACCCTTGCTCATCAAAATGTATAACAAGAATACAATTCCACCACCGAATATTGTATATAAAATTTTGTAATCTTTCTTTTCGATTTGATTGAAAAAAGCCTTTAGTCCAAAAGCACCCAAAATAAATGTTGCAATAAAAGTTATGTGGGCAAACATAACCGGCACGCGAAACTTAGAGAAGAACGGCATGTATTCGTAAAACAAATTATATAAAAACGGAAAATGTCTTCCCAATGCAAGCAGAATCGAGAATACAATAAAGATTCCCAAAGCAATCACGAAAGGATTTTTTCTGTAGTAAATAAAACCAAACAGAGCAAAAAGAAAGAGGATAATCCCCATAGAGCTGTAACTTTCAGTGAAAGGCATTTCACCCCAGTAACCGGGTACTTGCTGACCTACCAGTTGTGGAAATTTATCACCGTCATAAACTTCTGCTTGCGCTCCACCTGTGAATCTTGGAATGAAGAAATCAATAAATTCTCTTGGGGCTAAAGACCATCTTGTTGCATACTCAAAACTAACACCCCCGGTACGTGCAGCACTTTGGGATTCTTCACCCAACTGTACCGGATTGCCTCCGCGTGTTGAATAGTCTGCATATTCATAAGTCGCAAGCATTGGTTGTGCCGCAGTCATTATTGTAAGGGCCACAGCAACGGCAAACTTTATGATTAAACCGGAAAATTCTTTATACTTCTTTTCAAGCAATATTTTTATGAATTGATAAATGTATAAGAAGAGAAGAAGCATTATTCCGTAAAACACTATTTGAAAATGATGTGTTCTAACCAACCATGAAAAAGCTAATGCAAATAAACCGGCACTGAGCCAATTTTTCTTTTCGAGGAAATAATCGAATGTGAATAACAACCATGGTAGAACCATTATAGCACGGATTTTAGAAAAGTGTCCGGCATTAAGCATTGCCTGCCAATCAGGCAGCGCAATAAACGCAACCGCAACCATTGCGGCAATATACCATGGTATTTTTTTCTGATGCAGATAAAGATATAATCCCAAACCACCGAGTAAGAAATACCAGAAGAAATGATAAATAATTTTCCCAAGAAAACTTATTAATGAATCAATATGAAGAGTTGTTGGTGATTTCCGATTATAAAAAGGCATACCGCTGAATAAAGAAGGATTCCATAAAGCGGTTTCGCCGGTTTGTTCTTCATATTGTATAATTAAATTAGTATTTCCTTTTGAGCCTACAATATCTGATCCGACAGGTATTTTCCCTTCTAAAATATACGGTGACATGAATGAAAATATCGGTATCAATAACAATACAAGCAGAATCAGATATTTCTGGTATGTTTTTAGATTTTCAAGAATATCCTTAGTTTCTTTTAATACTTCTTTGGTAGTTTTCTTTTTGGCCATAATTCCTTCTTGAACTTTTAATCAATATCTAAAGTTATAAAAAATGTTCTCAATTATAATCTCCCTATTTTTTTTAATGCTTTGAATTTTATTCGATACATTTTTAGAGCATTCAGAAAAGTATCCTGTTTAGAAAATATTTCAAAATATTTTTCGAAGATACTTTTACCGGTTAACTTGTAAAGCATTTCAAGTTGATTTACATGTAACCGTTGATAGCCGATAGTGGCGGGGTCTACTGAAGGATACCAGTCGGCTTTGCAAAGATTATACTTAGACCAAAACTGCATATCATATTGCGGAAGAATATTCTCAAGAGTATTAATTCCGTTATCAAATAATTTTTTTGTTCTTTGATTTTCGGGAAATACACGTATAAAATCATAAACACCGCATAGTGCAAATATCATTCCGTTTAATACAAGCGTTGGAACTGAAGCGGTATATTCTTCATAAAACGGACCGAACTCGGTAAACGATGTAACTCCACCATTACTTACCGGAATTTCGAAACTTGTTATTGCTTGTTCTGCAAGTTTAGCATACTCTTCATTCCCGGTTAGTTGGTATCCTCGCAGCAATATTGAAATACCCCGGCTTTGGGAAAAAGCAGATTGCCAAGGACCCGGATTTTTATATTGTGGAAGCGGTACATCGGTTAACCAGCGAACACCTAAGTTATCTGAATAAACGTAGTTGTTAGAATCGGCAAACCAATCAACGAACTCTAAGAATCTATTTATATCCGCATCGCTATTCGTATTCAAATATGTGTGAAAAACTGCAAGCCCCATCTGTCCGATTGATATAGGGAAATACACATAATCCTTATTGGTAACATCAATGTAAGTTTTGTTAATAGGTATTCCGTTTTTATCAAACTGCTTGATGAGTCTTTGATTTTTCCCGGCAGCAACAAGTTCTTCTCTAAATATGAAATAATAATAACCAAGTTTTTGTGAGTGCATGTCGTCGGAAATATCATAATGCTTTTTGGGTGATCGAAGATCAACAAAAAGTTTGTTCAGCATAAATATTTTTTTCTTCAGACTCATAAAACAGATTCAAAAACTTCGATTAATTTTTTGGTTAGATTTTTTCGTGTGTACTTCGCCGTATCATTTTCAATAAGTATCGTTTTTCCACTATGCCAATTATTATATTTTTCAAGGATAACTTCTTCAGGGTTCTCGGAAAAATCGAGCATAATTCCACAGTTCAATTCTTTAATTATTTTTGCGGCGTCTCCGTCTTTTGGACCGAAACCAAGTATGAAGTTTTTTGTGGCAATATATTCAAATAATTTTCCTGTCAATATTCCTTTACTATTTTGGGTATTTGGGATTGATAATAAAAGCATATCGGCATTAACGATTTCATTAATTAACTCAGAATGAGAAATATAATTTTTCAACTTAATAATGTCTTCTAAATTATTTTCTTTAATTAAATTAATTACATCTGTGTGGACAGTTCCTATGAAATCAACTTCAAGGTTTTTTATTCGATTATGTTCTTTAAGAGAATTTAATGCAGTAAATAGATTGTTCGGTATTTGGCTCTTGCGCAGACTTCCAGCATAAACAATTTTAAAAATATTCTTTGACTGTTTACATATTCCATCGAAATCAGAATGATCATAACCATTCGGTATTGCGAAATATTTATTAACAACTTTCTTATTTAAAAGATCAGCTATAGATTCACTAACTGCAATTACAGCTTTGCTGTTTTTTAGAACACTTAATTCATAAGCAATATCTTTCTTAATTGCATAACGTGTTCGTTTTAGTTCCTTCTGCCAAAAGCCGTCCGTCCATGGATCACGAAAATCAGCAATCCACTTTAATCCGGTTTGTTTCGATAATTTCATTGCACCGATTTGTAATGAATGAGGCGGAGATGAGCTGAATATTAAATCCGGTTTTTCTTTTTCTATAATTCTTTTTCCTTCTTTAATAATTGAAGGTATCCATCCAACTCTTGCATCCGGTATAAAAACATTTGCTCTGATCCATTTTGAAAGTTTCTGAATTAAGCTCTCGTTATCATATCTACTTAATACGGTAGTAGGGATATTCCCTTTTTGTCCGGTTACGCTTTTATACAAAGTAAACGGTTCAAATGATTTTGTTTTATAGATTTTTATTCCGTATGGAATTTCATTAAGTAAACTTTCATCAATAGCAGGGTATTCACCATTTTCTACGGTTAAGATAACCGGCTGCCAACCGAATTCGGGTAAGTACTTTGCGAATTTCAAAACTCGCTGAACACCGGGACCGCCTGCAGGCGGCCAATAATATGTTATGATTAATACTTTTTTCAAATTACTCAATCAGTCAGTTAAGTCAATAACCCAATCGAATTAAGTGATTGAACGATTGGTTGATTGGATGAATTTTTTTACTTATAATATTTTTTAACAAACCCTGTAAACTCGCCTTGCTTAAGTATTATTCTTCTGACAAATGCAGTAATAAATCCTAATCCATAACCAAATATTTGAGTCGGAACAATTAATGGGATATAAAAGAAAGTTCTATAATCCTTGTATCTAATTATTCCATGGATTCCCATAGCCATTAAAACTGCTAATCCGAATATTATAAACCAAATAAAAATTTTGGGATATAGTAAAGTTAGGATTATAACAGCTAATGAAAGCAAAGTTCCGAAAGAGGGAAGGAGGTGAACAAACTCCAGCATTCCTTTATCTATTTTATATAAATTAATTCTTGCGACACCCCAATTAAAAACTTGCCGGAAAAATTTTTTGATGGACATTCTTCTTTTATGATATACAATAGCATCTTCAACTTTAATTACATGTTCACCGGTTGATAAAATTCTGTGACTGAATTCTATATCTTGTCCGTGACGAAGTTTTCCCATACCGCCGATTTTTTCAAAAACGTCCTTTCTAACACCCATATTAAAACTACGCGGATAATATTTAGAAATTCCTTTTTTAGAATGACCGCGAATTCCGCCGGTTGTTATAAAAGATGTCATTGAATAATCAATAGCTTTTTGAACGGGTGAGAAAGAGGGAAGCACTTTATCCGGACCACCGAATCCTGCCGGTTTATTTTCTTCTTGTTCAAGACGAATTTTGTAAGCAGTCAACCAATTTTCATCTGCAATACAATCACTGTCGATAAAAAGTAAATATTCTCCTTTTGCCTCTTTCATTCCGTAATTACGTGCTTCACCGGGTCCTTTGTGATCCTGTTTTAAGAATCGCAAATTAATTGACGAATTTTCAATTACGCGATTTACCATTTTCTCGGTATCATCAGTCGATCCGTCGTCAACAATAATTACTTCAAAAAACGAATCATCCAAAGTTTGGTTAGCTAATGAATTTAGAAGTTCGCTAATTTCATTGGAACGATTATAGGTTGGAACTATTACGGAAAAAATATATTGGTAGGAGGACATTATAAAAAACTATCTTTTTTCTTTTATGCTGTAATCTTCTTGCCGCGGTGTGTTATGAACTATGATTTCTCCAAGTAACCCGACGGCAAAAAATTGAACGCCTACAATGATTAATAGAATGCCAAGAAATAATAAAGGACGGTTACCGATACCTTTACCTAAAAATAATTTTTCGTAAGTCAATAATAGATTTACAATTATTCCGAATATGAATGCCACTGCTCCGAAAAATCCGAATAAATGTAAAGGTCTTTTAATATAACGGGAATTAAAAATAACAGTTAACAGATCAATAAAACCTTTAAAGAACCTTGAAATTCCGAACTTGGTTTTTCCGTAACGGCGTGGATGATGGGTAACGGGAATTTCTGTAACGGTAAATCCTTTATTATTTGCCAGCACAGGAATATAACGATGAAGTTCACCATAAACGTTAATGTTCTTTACAACTTCTTTTTTATATGCCTTTAGCCCGCAATTGAAATCATGAATCTTGATCCCTGACATTACTCTTGTTGTATAATTAAAAAACTTGGAAGAATGCTTTTTAATAAACGGATCAAAACGAACTTTCTTCCATCCCGAGACCATATCCCAGCCTTCATCAAGCTTTTTCAAAAGGTTTGGAATCTCAGCTGGATCATCCTGCAAATCAGCATCCATTGTAATTACTGCATCTCCGCTTGCCTTTTGAAACCCAACATTTAACGCTGCGGATTTACCGTAGTTTTTTCTGAATGATATATATCTAACTTTGTTATCTTTTCTATTAATTTCCCTAAGTATCTCAAGAGATTTGTCTGTACTTCCGTCGTCGATAAATATAATTTCGTAATCTATGTTAGCAACTTTAACCGATTTGACAATTTCTGTGTAGAGCGGGTTAAGAGATTCTTCTTCATTAAAAAGCGGGACAACTACCGTAACTTTAGAAAAGGAAAAAGGAGTACCTTCTTTTTTTTCTTTAGTCTGATTTTTTTTATTCCGGTAAAATTTTTTTTTATTGTAAAACTTTTTTCTTTTTGGGGTTTCGTTATCCATGCGAGATGTACTGATTTTGTTGTAATTTACGGCTAAAATTAAACTAATAAATGTCTAAAAGCAATTTACGTAATTTGATTTGTATCTTAGAGCATGGGTAAAATAATTTTTTGGGGATTAATACGTATTGCATTCCTAATACCTGTACTATGGGTGGCAACAGATTGGCTTGATTACAAATTTTGGTGGATTGTAGCCGCCATGTCAGTATACGGTGTTATTTTTCATCCGGCAATAATTCAATATAAAATATTCCATGAAGAAAACAGAAATGTTTTAGAAGATACGATTTGTGCCCAATGTAAACACTTCGATAAATCAGCTGTTCTTTGTATGAAGTACGATGAACATCCTACCGAAAATTACGTTCCATGTGATGGGGTTGATTGGGAGCCATTATAGAAGCATTGTCTTATTGTTAAACTGTTGCATTGTTAAGGTGGCCGAATCGATTTCTTCAACTTTACAATCAATCAATCAATCAATCAATCAATCAATCAATCAATCAATCAATCAATCAATCAATCAATTTGCATTAGTCTTGAAAAGAAATCTGAAAGAGCTTCAATAAATCTAGGTCCCGGTCTAAAATACAAATCGCGGTCAACAAAGAACACTCTCGATTCTTTTATGGCAGACAAACTTTTCCATTCAGGATACATATCTGTTAGTGTTTTTATGGTTTCATGACCTGAGGATGGATATACAATAATATAGGGATCACGTTCAATTACAACTTCCCTGCTGAAAACCGGGTAATTCAACAATAAATCCTCCGCGAAGTTTTTCATGTTACATGTTTCAATATAAGTGTTGATAAAAGTATTTTTCCCGGCAACCATAATCGGATTAAGTTCAACAAGAATCATAACTGTTTGGGGCGTAAAGGAGACGGCTTCCTTTTCAATATGATTAAATGTTGAATCCCATTTCGCAATTTCATTTTCAACAAATTCTTGTTTGTCGAAGATCTTTCCCATATCCAAATAAGTTTTTTTGATTCCCTTATAATCTCTTGGGTTTGATACAAATAAATCAAATCCGAGATTAATAAGTTTATCATATACTGATTTTTGATTTCCTTCAACAGTTAATAGAATTAAGTCGGGATTCAGTTCGATAATCTTTTCATAATTAACCGTTAGTAAATCACCGACTTTATTAATTAGTCTTGCTTCTTCCGGGAAGTAACAGAAAGTTGTGTTGCCAACAATTATATCTTGCTTGTCAAGTTTAAATAACATTTCGGTGATATTCGGCGCTAGTGATATTACTCGATTCGGATTTCTATTAAATTGAATTGAATTACCAAGGTCATCAGTTAAAGAGAATCCTTGTGCTACCGTAAAAAGCGGAAGAAACAATATAAATAATAAACAATGTGTGAGTTTTAACATAACAATTACTTTGAATAATGAAAAATAAGTTTACTCAAAATTTTTGAAAGTATAAAACGAAGGGAGTATATTTGCAGTGCACCGTTAGCTCAGTTGGTAGAGCATCTGACTCTTAATCAGCAGGTCGGGGGTTCGAATCCCCCACGGTGCACAGGGAGTACATAAGTTAATTTAGTATTACTTGTATGTTATTAAATAAGTGAATTAGATTTAAGTCAGTAAAATCTTCCCCCAAATACCGCACTCTGTTGTTATTATCTTCATAACCTCTTCACGATTTTAAGAAAAGAAACTAATACGTATGAAAAATTATCTTCTAACTACATGTGACCACTCTAAATCTACAAATAAATAAAGATCAATATCTTTCGGAAATTATTTCACAAAGAAGAAATTAGCAATTATATTGGAATTACTGGTTTCTCTAACTTAATTTTGATAGTAATAAATAGTTCAGCATATATATGAAAATAATTATTGCAGGTGCAGGTGAAGTCGGGTATCATTTAGCCAAACAGCTTTCGCTGGACGAACATGATATTACAATTATCGATATTGACAATTCGAGACTCGATAAGATTGGCAGCAGTTTGGATGTATTGACACTTGCAGGTTCTTCTACCGTAATAGGTATATTAAAAGCTGCTAAAGTTGAAAACACGGATTTGGTTGTCGCGGTAACTTCAAGTGAAGCGGTTAATATTAACACGGCAATTTTATCCAAAAAACTCGGTGCCGGGAAAACTATTGCAAGAGTATCTAATGATGAATATATCTCCGGTGATTATAAGGATATGTTTAAGAACCTGGGTGTTGATAATTTAATTTACCCTGAAGACTTAGCTGCGATTGAACTGGTTAAGCTGGTAGAACGTGCAGCAGCTACTGATGTTATTGAATTTGAAAACGGTCTTCTTACCTTAATAGGATTAAAGCTTGATAAGAATGCTAAAGTGATTCATAAATCAATGAAAGAAGCTGCTTCGGAGTATAATGCCATTGATTTTCGAATTGTTGCTATTCAGCGGGGACTTAGGACAATTATTCCTTCAGGAAGCGATATATTTTTACTGAATGATCAGATTTTTGTAATTACTAATCCCGGGGGACACGATAAAATTCTGGAAATTGCCGGCAAAGATAAAACCAAAATCGATAATATGATGATATTGGGTGGTGGTAAGATAGGCAGAAAGGCAGCAAAGCTTCTTGAAGATGAAATCAATATCAAAATAATAGAAAAAGATAAAGAAAAATCTATTGAACTTGCAGACATGCTTCAAAGAGCATTGGTGATTCAAGGTGACGGAAGAGATATAGATCTGCTTGCACAAGAAGGTATAGTAGATATGGATGGTTTTATAGCGGTAACGGAAGATGCTGAAACAAACATTATTACCTGCTTAATGGCTAAACATCTCGGTGTTACAAAAACAATTGCACTTGTTGATAATGTTGATTATATCCCGCTTACTCAAACCATTGGACTAGATTCCTTAATAAATAAAAAACTTATTACTGCTAGTAATATATCCCGGTTTATTAGAAAAGCATCAATAATTTCAATTGCCTCTCTTCAAGGTATAGATGCAGAAGTTGTAGAATATGTTGTTAGTGATAATGCTAAAGTAATTAAAGCTCCGATTAGAGACATAAAATTTCCTAAGAATGCAATCTTAGGCGGATATGTTAGAAACGGAGAAGGATATATTGCTGTTGGAGACTCGCAGTTGCTTCCGGGTGATAAGGTTGTTGTTGTGGCTTTACCGGATGAGTTTAGTAAAGTGGAAAAATTATTTCTTTAGATGCTCAATTTAAAAATCATCACGAACTTTATCGGTGTTGTATTAATTCTCAACGGTCTTTTTATGATGTTGGGAATTCCCTTCTCGTTGTATTACGGTGATAATGATATTATTGTTCTCCTTGCTTGCGGTGTAGGAATATCATTAATTGGGTTCATACTTGTTTTGCTTACCAGAAAACATGAAAAAGAAATCAGTAAGCGAGAAGGATATATTGTTGTTTCCGTAACATGGGTAATTATGGCTTTATTCGGAGCCATTCCTTTTGTAGTTCACGGAGCTATTCCATCCTATACCGATGCATTTTTCGAAACAATGTCCGGCTTTACAACAACAGGCGCATCTATTTTAAATGATATTGAATCGCTTCCGCATGGTCTTTTATTTTGGCGAAGTATGACCCAATGGCTTGGCGGTATGGGTGTAATTGTTTTATCTATTGCTATTTTGCCAATGCTGGGAATCGGCGGTATGCAGTTATTTGTTGCCGAAGTACCGGGTCCGACAAAAGATAAGATTCATCCCCGTGTAAGAGAAACGGCAAAACGCTTGTGGGGAATTTATGTCCTCTTTACCGTCGTAGAAGTTTTCCTTCTGTTATTAGGAGGAATGAATTTGTTTGATTCCGTTAATCATGCTTTGACAACAATGGCTACCGGGGGATTTTCAACTAAACAATCCAGTATTGCTGCTTACGATTCTCCCTTTATTCATTATGTAATGATTGTATTTATGTTTATTGCCGGCACAAATTTTACACTTCACTACCATCTTCTTCATAGAAATTTTTCCGCAGTTAAAAAAAATGATGAATTTAAGTTTTACTTAAAATTAATTGGTACCGTAGTTACAATTGTTATTATCGGTTTATTATTGGCTGACTATGCCGGCATAGAAAAAACTTTTCGTGATGCTCTTTTTCAAGTAGTCTCAATTATAACGACTACCGGTTACGTTACATCCGATTATGAATTGTGGGGACCTTTTTTCCAAGTATTATTTTTCTTGCTTCTATTTACAGGCGGAAGCGCAGGCTCAACCGGTGGTGGTATTAAAATGGTGCGTCATTACTTATTAATAAAAAATAGTATGATGGAACTTAAGAGATTAATTCATCCTCGTGCTGTTATCCCGGTTAGATTAAATAAGTCTACCGTACCGAGCGATATAATTTCAAATGTATTAGCATTCTTCTTGTTTTACATTTTTGTTTTTCTTCTCGGAACGTTAATCATGTCTTTAATAGGAATGGATTTTATAAGTGCATTAGGTGCTTCGGCTACATCCATAGGCAACGTTGGTCCAGGTATCGGAACAGTTGGACCAACTATGAACTTTGCAAATGTTCCGGATATCGGTAAATGGATATTAACCTTTTTAATGCTGCTTGGAAGATTGGAATTATTTACAGTTCTTGTAATTTTTTCGTCTGCATTTTGGAAGAAATAAATGGATTTACGATTGCCGGCTTGACCTTCTAAAATTTTCCTCAACATTGCTTATATTTAAACTCTTTTCCAAAAGTGTTATGCATACTTTAAGAATTATCATATTGTTATTAATATTTCCCGTATTGCTTGCTGCTCAGGAAATCTATTTCTGTAACAGTCATACGGAAACAGGCGATCCTATTGACGCACGAAATACTTGGTCGATTAAACCATGGGGGAGTTTTGTGTATATATTATTTGATAACGAAGGGAAACAATTCGAGACTCAACTTAATTATATGTTCGTGGATAGATTTTTTGATAATGAATATAAACCATTCGATAGTAAAGCGATTAATATAAAAGAAGGCGTAACCTGGTTTGCCTATAATTATAAATTTACTCAGCCGGGTAAATACCGGGTTTATGTCGTAAATCAGAATCAAAAAGAATTGATTTCCGGTACGGTTACAATACAAGTAGAAAGTGATTATTTACAAAGCCGGCAGAGAACAAACTCTCTTTATTACGATGAAACAAAAATAAAATTTTGTGAAAGGGTTATTGCCGGTAAACCTATCAACACATTCCGGAAAATGTCGCTTAGCGCTCTCGATAGCACCGTACATGTATATGTTTTACATAAAGGAGAAATTCAAACCCCGTTATTTGTTGTCGACGTTTGGGAGAAACCGGCACGTTCAATTGAATACGATAAATTTGTTGAATCAAAAAAGTATGCATTAAATCCCTCTTGGGATCATGCATTCTTTAAGTACACTCTTAAAAAACCCGGTTACTACAAATTCAACATTTACAATCAAAACGAAGTACTTATTACAACAGGCTACCTTGAAGTAGTCGATTAATTTAATTACCCGATTATGAATAAAGAGTTAAAAATTACATCCAATAGAGTCATGAAAATTCTCCTTATTATCGCCGGGTGGTTTTTCGTCTCTCTTGGAGTGATCGGAATATTTTTACCTGTAATGCCTACCACAATTTTCTTGATTATCGCAGCCGCTTGTTTTGCAAGAAGTTCCGAAAAATTTTATAACTGGTTAATTACCAATAAGTATCTCGGAAAATTTATCAGAAATTACCGTGAACATAGGGGAATGCCTCTTAGAGCAAAAATTATTGCTATACTTATGTTGAATATTGCAATTGGTTATTCTGCAATATTTGCCGTTACATTGCTTTGGGTAAAAATACTATTGTTCGGAATTGCAATTGGTGTAACAATATATCTCATATCTTTAAAAACAATTTCATCCGAAGCAATAAAAGAAGATTTCCAGGAAAGCTAATAAATAAGTTTTTCTTTAGTAAGATGATTAAACCTAAGAGAAAGTAAAATAGCAACTGAAGCTAATCCAACCAAAAATCCCAACCAGATACCCACAGTACCGTAATCAAAAACAAAAGCAAGAAGATAACCTGCCGGCACACCGAGCATCCAATATGCTGCAAATGAAATTAATAATGGAATTTTCACATCTGTTAAACCACGCAAAATTCCTATCGCGGTTGCCTGCAGACCATCAAACAACTGGAAGAGTGCCGCAACAACTAACAAGCTCGATGCAAGTTCAATTACATCTATTTCATTAACATATAAATATGGAAGGTGAGCACGGAACAATATAAATATAATAGCAAAACAAAACATCAAACCGGCAGCCAGTAATAATGAACTGAAACCTGCGGTGCGTACTCCTTCTTTGCTTTTTTGACCCAATGCAGTGCCAACTCTAATTGTTCCAGCAGCACTTATTCCCAATACAATCATATAAGTTACAGATGCCAGATTAATTGCTATTTGATGAGCAGCCAAAGGAACAGCACCGATCCATCCAATCATTATTGCAGAAAATGAAAAAGCTCCGACTTCAAGAAAATATTGTAAACCGCTCGGAAGTCCTATGGCAACAACTTTCTTTATTACTTTCCGATTAATGGATTTATACTTTAGAGTTGGGTTATAGATTTTGTACTTTGATGATGTTATGACATAATACATTAAAACCGCCGCCATCAAAGTTCTTGTTAGAAATGTTGAAATACCGGCTCCATACAAACCCATTGCTTCAAAACCCAGATTACCGAAAATTAAGCACCAGTTACTAAACGCGTTAAAAAAATTTGCCAGTACCGCAATTATCATAGCAGGCTTAACAACACTTATCCCTTCTAAAAATTGACGATAAACCTGGAAGACCAAAAATGGAATTACAGAAAAAGCTAAAACCTTCATGTATGATTTGGCTTCAATAACAACTTCTTTCGGTTGATCCAAATATTGCAGAAAGTCGGCACCAAAATAAATTAAGAATAGAAGCAATATTGCAAAAACAACGTTGACTAAAAGAGCTTGTCGTAAAATCATTCCGCACTCATCGTCGTTTTTAGCGCCCTTTGAAATAGCGACTAAAGGAGTAATAGCCATTGTCATTCCGATGCCGAGAACGAGAATTAAAAAGAATAGACCATTTACTAAAGCTGACGCAGCTAATGGAACAGTGCCAACTCTTCCGACCATTAAGCTGTCTACTACCCCCATCATAATGTGACCTATTTGTCCAACCGAAACCGGGATAGCAAGTTTTATAGTTTCTTTTATATGTGTTTTTATTGAAAGCATAATTTTTATTTAAAGCGTTCCAAATGTACTGAATTAAAATGTGTTATTAAATTTTCTGCTTCATCTGTGAGTTAAAGTAGTGTATATGTTAAGTAATTTTGATAAATTATAAATTAACAAATTCATAAGACCGGAGAGTAATATGGGTATCCTTTCAAAAGGTCAAAAAAGTGCCGATAAGCTAATTCAAGAAAACGACGAGTTGAAGAATAAACTTCACACCGTTCTTGATAAATACAGCAGTATGGAAGAACTTGAGGAAAAGCTTGGTAAAGCCAGAAAGGAACTTGCCGAGATTAATCAGAAAGAAAAAGAATCGGACAGTATGCTTCAAACTCTTGAAGCACAAATTGGTGAAAGAAAAAATGAATTTGAGCTGCTTCAAGATAATATAGCTTCGTTGGAAGAATTACGTGAGAGCCTTGAAAAATCCGTAAACGATTTGCAAGTTGAAAACAACCAGCTCGCTAAGAACAGAGATGAAAGTGAAGAAAAAAACAGCTGGTTAACCGAAGAAATTTCTAATAAACAAAGTGAGTTAACCAGGTTAAACGAAGAAATACACAGGCAGCAAGATAAACAACAAAACTTATCACACGTAATTACCGAACTTGAACAGAGAATTTCCGGACTGCGCGAAGAAGAAAATCGAATTACTCAAACCATAGAATCAAAAGAGGAAGAATATGCACAGTTTGAGGCAACTTATCTTGAACATAAAGAACAGAACGAGAGATATGAAAGTGAAATAGTTGATCTGCAGCAAAAAGTTGAAGAGTATAAACAACTTGAATCGGAACTTACTAATAGAATTGAGGAACTAAAGAGTAAAGAAAACGAAAGATTGGATTCAATAAAAAAGATTGACGAAAGAATTTCTTCCACGGAAGAAATAAAATCCAGCTTAGAGCATAGTCTTGCAGCATTAACAAAACAGCTTGTCGATAAAGATTCGCTTTATAATGAGTATAATGAAAAACGTGAAGAATTTACAAAAGAACTAAACGCAAAACAGATAGAGCTTAATTCCATAAAAGAAAGTATTTCTCTTCATAGAGAAGAACTGGAAAAACTTGAATCGGATATTCAAAACCTGAAAGAAAGAAAAAGCGTATTAGAAGAAGAAGCCCGGCGTGCCGAAGTTATCAAAAATGAAATTAACGAAACAACTCTTGCAAGAAGGGAAGAAGAAGAAAAACTTAATCACTCACTTTCGAATCTTAAAAACAAATTGATTGAGATCGAAAACCGGAAATTTGAAATTGAAGAAAACCAGCTTCAGGTAGAAAATAAATTTGCAGAAGCACTCCAGAAATTTACAGATGAAATTAAAGATGCCGGTAGTAAACTATCGAAACTAAAACAGCAGGTTCTAGATAAAGAGAAAGAACTTAGAGAAAAAGAAGAATTACTTTTGGATAAAACCGCACAAATCGCAGAGTACTCCGGTCTTAACAAAGTAATGCAAAAGGAAAGAACAACAACCGAACAATTTATTTCATCACTCAAAACTCAGCAAAACGAACTCTTTGAAAATGTTGAAAGACTTAATAACAAAGAAAACAAAATTCGATTGGATATAAGCAGACTACGGTTGGAGAACGAGGCATTAAGTAAACAAAGGGATGATCTGGAAAAAAATCTTCAGCAATTAATAGATCAAATAAGTAGAAATTATAGTGAAACAGAATCACGTAACTCTGCACTAACCGAAGAAATAAAAAGAAACGAGAGAATTGCTGACGAACTTGATCAAAAAGTCGAATCAGCTAAACAAAATTTGCAGGAAATTAAAAGCGAAACGGCGAAAAAGGAAATTGAAAAAGAAGAATATGCTGCCAAAATTTCTCAACTAATTGCATTAGAAAAAAAGCTTCAAACAAAAATCTCAGCTTACGAACGACAGCTGAGTGATGAGAATCAGAATCCTGGTGATGACAAACAGTAGTTTTACTGATTTCACATTTATACACTACTGTATTAGTCTGAGATTAGTAAATTATTTAATTATCCTTCTTTATTTAGATTTTTTTGAATTTTCTTAACATTTTTTTTGGTATCGAAATTGATTAATAATAAGACAACTTCTCTACGATGATTGATTTTTTTTGTAATTTATTAATTATTAATACTTTACGAGTATTGTCTGAAATAAAGTGTTAAAGAAATACACATAAATTATTTATTTACTTTTGTTTTTTGTCTGATTACTTTTGCATAATTAATATAAATGAAATAGAATATTTAATACCCAATTCAAAATGAAAAAAATAACTTTACTGTTTATTATTTGTTTCCTCCCATTAATTTCAATTGCGCAATCAAATAATAATTATATAAATAATCCGATTTATCAGAGACAACTCGAGTTTTATAAAATCTATAAACCGGTTAACCCCCAGATAGTTATGCTCGGCAATTCGCTAACTCATGGAGTTGACTGGAATAATTTGTTAGGAAGAAACGACGTTGTTGAAATGGGGATAGTAAGTGATATCCTGTCGGGATATTTTAATAGAATTCACTATGTAACCGAGCTCAAACCCCAAATCTGTTTTATACTTGGAGGACTTAACGATATCTATCAATGGATTCCGGTTGAAACTATATTTGATGACTACGTAAAAGTAGTTGAAAGATTAAGAAGAAGCGGAATCACGGTAGTTATGCAAAGCACACTTTATGCTGGCAGAGATTGGGGAAAAGATTGGCTTGCGGCAAACAACCCGGATGCAAATGCCGTCGAAATTAATAAAGAAAGAAATACTCAAGTTGATAGATTAAATATGTTGTTACGCAACTATGCAGTAAAAAATAGTATTGAATACATTGACCTTAACGGTATTATGAGTAGAGGAAATTATCTTCGTTCAGAGATTACTTATGATGGTGTTCATCTTAACGCAGCCGGTTATAAAATATGGGGCCGGGAAGTTGAAAAGGTTTTGAAAAAAATAGGGATTTAAACAAAAGGAGTAGAAATGAAGAATAGAGCAAACGATATTTTAAAGATCCTGATTATATCGGTTATATTTTTATACGCATTTTCTTTCGTGCCGATTGATTATGAAATAATTGGTTTAAAACTTCATTCTGTCGACCTGTTTTCCGATTTGACTAAAGAATCGGAATCTGATGAAGAATTTCAATACGATGAAGATTACTTTAAAATGGAAGATGATTTCTTCAAGACAGACGATTCAACCGAATCTAATGATACAAGCGAAGATATAATTTTGCTGGAAAATAATGTTAACCTTGCCGGTATCGGTTTGGGAAATTTATTGAAAGAATTGGATAATGATTTTTATTTCTTCGCTCCCGCAATGCAAGGGAAAGATGAACCGATAAGAGGAAATACCGCACAATTAAGAAAATTTTTCAACGAACTAAAAAACTCGAAATCAAAAATTATTAGAATTGCGCATTACGGTGATTCTGCTATTGAAGGTGATTTAATAACAGCTGATCTTCGACAAGAATTTCAAAGAAAATACGGCGGTGAAGGTGTCGGATTTCTTGGTTTAACTTCACAAGATACCAAGTTTAGACAAACTACAACACAGAGATTTTCAAATAACTGGGAAACTGCCGCTATCTATTCTAACAATCCTAAAAATTTACCTGTAGGAATCAGCGGTGAAATATTTATACCGGAAGGCAACAGTTGGGTTGAATTTGAAACAAACCGAAGATACAGAACGGTTAAAAGCTTTACCAGGTTTAGAATTTTTTACAGTCATGCAAAAGCATCCGATGTTAAATATACAATTGACGGAAGTCAGAACGGAACTATTAAACTCAGACCCGGTAATGGTATTCAAGAAGCCGTTGTTGAGGTTGGTAAAAATGCAACAAAACTTAGATTAGAATTCATCAAAGAGCAAGCATATTTTTACGGAGCAAGTTTGGAAGGCGGCAATGGTGTTTATGTTGATAATCTTCCTCTTCGAGGTAATTCCGGTGTTGATCTTAAAAATATATCTACAGATGTAATGCGGGATTTTGCAAAATATTTAGACTATAATTTGATAATATTAGAATTTGGCTTGAATGCAGCTGGCTCAATTACTTCAAGATATGATTGGTATGAAAGAGAAATGGTTGCGGTTATTAAACATTTACAGTCCGCTTTTCCAAATGCCGGAATATTATTGATAAGTGCTCATGATAAAAGTGTTCGTAAAGGTTCACAATTTGTAACCGACCCTGCTGTTGTTACATTATTGAAATCGCAAATGAATATTGCTAAATCAGCAGATATAGCTTTTTGGAATATGTTTGAAGCTATGGGAGGATTAAATTCAATGCCTACATGGGTTGATGCAAATCCACCGTTAGCATTTAAAGATTATATACATTTTAACGGACAAGGTGCAGAGAAGATTGCAGGAATGTTATTTGATTCAATAATGGGTGCCGGAAAATAATGAAGCCTCTATTTATCCAATAACATTACAAGGTATCTGTTAATGGATCTAAATTCGTTTGCTCCTAATTTAATAGAATTGATTAAATACAATCCTTTACAGCCGTTGTTGTTTAACAGCGGCTTCTTCCTTTTTTTCTTCTTATTTATCTTGGTGTTTTATAGATTTTTCTGGCATAACTACCGCGCTAAAGTTTTTTTCTTAACAACAATCTCGCTCTATTTCTACTACAAATCCAGCGGTGTATTTTTTGTACTCATAATCCTCAGTTCAATTATTGATTTCATTGCTGGAAGGGTTATTTACAAAAATGAATCCCCTTACTTTAGAAAACTCTTTCTTGTTATTAGTCTTGCAATGAATTTAGGAATACTCGGGTATTTCAAATACACTAACTTTTTCTTAGACTCGTTTAACCAGTTAGGTGTCGGCAGCTTTGATATGCTGGATATTTTCCTACCTGTCGGAGTATCGTTTTTTACTTTTCAATCTATGAGTTATACGATTGATATTTACAGAGGACAGCTAAAACCGGAAAATAAATTCACCGATTTTCTTTTCTTTGTTTCGTTCTTTCCTCAATTAGTAGCCGGCCCAATTGTTCGAGCATCCGACTTTCTACCGCAGATAAAAAATGATGTTTATGTATCACGTGAAGATATTGGACGTGCACTTTTTTTAATAATATCGGGACTGCTTAAAAAAGCAGTTATAGCAGATTATATTAGCATTAACTTTGTCGATAGAGTATTTGAGTGGCCTACTCGTTTCACTGGTGTAGAGAATTTGCTTGCACTTTATGCATACACTATTCAGCTCTATTGTGATTTTTCCGGTTATTCGGATATGGCAATTGGTTTAGCTTTACTTCTTGGTTTTAAACTTCCAATAAATTTTAATTCACCTTATAAAGCGGCATCAATTACGGAATTTTGGCAGAGATGGCATATTTCTCTATCATCTTGGTTAAGAGATTATTTATATATCGGATTAGGCGGTAATCGAAAAGGAAATATACGAACGTATGTAAATCTCATATTGACTATGCTGTTAGGAGGTTTGTGGCACGGGGCTTCATGGCGAATGGTTATATGGGGTTTAATACAAGGCACTGCTCTTGCCGTTGAAAGAAAACTCGGAATTAAAAAATGGACCGAGAGGAGCAAGCTGCATCGTTTTGTCGGATTTCTAATAACATTTAATTTGTTTACTTTCACTCTTCTCTTCTTCCGTGCTCAATCACACGAGATATCATTACAAATGCTCTCGCAAATGTGGAATTATTTTAATCCGGAAGTTTTTGTACAATTTATTGAAGGTTATCCGCTTGTATTTATTCTAATAATTATTGGTTATATAACTCACTTCACTCCTCAAAGCTGGGAAGTTAAAACTCAAGAACTAATTACTAAACTTCCTTTAGTGGGTAAAGCATTACTAATTACAATTGTTATCTGGCTGGTTGCTCAATTTAAGTCGGCTGATATTCAACCGTTTATCTACTTCCAATTCTAATTAAGGGAAGGGAGCTAATGTTTGAAAGTGATTTCTTTATAAATTTGGTAGAAATATTAAGTTACGATCCATTCAAACCCCTTCTTTTCAACAGCGGCTTTTTTCTTTTCTTTTTTATTTTCATTTTAATCTTCTATAGATTTTTCTGGAGAAATTACCGTGCAAAAGTTTTCTTTTTAACGGTAATGTCGCTTTACTTTTATTATAAATCCAGCGGATTATTCTTCTATCTTGTTGTACTTAGTTCAGTTGTCGATTTTATTGCCGGTAAGTACATTCATTCAACTGAAGTGCCCGCAAGGAAAAAGCTTTTCTTAGTTTTAAGCATTCTCACAAACTTAGGAATACTAGGATATTTTAAGTACACCAACTTTTTTATTAATACAATCAATAACATGTTATCCGGAGGGATTGAATTTGTTGATATATTTCTTCCGGTTGGAGTATCGTTTTTTACTTTTCAGTCTATGAGTTATACTATTGATATCTATAAAGGTAAGCTGGAACCGGAAAATAAATTTATAGATTTTCTATTCTTTGTATCGTTCTTTCCACAGCTTGTTGCCGGGCCCATTGTAAGAGCAAAAGAATTTTTGCCTCAAATTAAAAACGATGTATTAATTACAAAGGAAGAAATCGGGCGTGCTTTGTTTTTAATTCTTGCCGGATTAATGAAAAAGGCAATAATAGCGGATTATATAAGTATCAATTTTATAGATCGCGTTTTTGAATGGCCTACCCGTTATACCGGTGCTGAAAACTTGATGGCTGTTTATGCATACCTTGTTCAGATATATTGTGACTTTTCGGGTTATTCGGATATGGCAATAGGTCTTGCGCTTTTACTTGGATTTAAATTGCCATTAAATTTTAATGCGCCCTATAGAGCGAAAACAATCACAGAGTTTTGGCAGAGATGGCATATATCCCTTTCGTCTTGGTTAAGAGATTATCTTTATATTTCATTGGGTGGTAATAGAAAAGGAAAAGGAAGAACATATATTAATTTGATGTTAACCATGTTGTTGGGCGGATTGTGGCACGGGGCGTCCTGGCGGTTTGTGATTTGGGGTGGTTGGCATGGTTTAGCACTCGCAGTTGAGAGAATATTTAATATTCCGGAATGGATATCAAAAAAGAACATTGTAGTAAAATTTGTTGGTGTTTTTATAACAATGCATGTATGGGCTGTCTCAATGATCTTTTTCCGTGCACAATCTTATGAAACAGGTTTCCAGATAATCAATCAGATAATACATTTTTTCCATTTTGAAGTCCTCTTTCAATTTATTGAAGGTTACACTTTAGTCTTTATTCTAATTATTATTGGCTACGTAACACATTATGTTCCTCAAAAGGTTGAAGATAAAGTTCAAGCATTTATTACAAATTTACCTCTGGTTGGAAAAGCATTTTTAATTACGTTTGTAATTTGGCTGGTTGCACAATTCAAAGCTGCCGATATTCAACCGTTTATTTATTTCCAATTTTAAAATCGATTCAATTTAGGCAGTGTAATAATTTCGGCACTTTCTTAAATAATTCTTTATATGATTTTGATTTTATGTTATCTTTAACGGATACTATAATCTGAAATTATAATTTATTCTAACTTGATGGCAAATTCTCTTATTAATAAAAAAAAATCCTTTTACCTGTCTTTTATTTTGATGGGTTTGTTTTTTATTTTTTTACATAGTTCATCGGCTCAAACGCCTTCGGAAGTAAGAGAATTTAAGAATAAAGCTATTGAACATATGCAGGCAGGTAGATTTGGTGAAGCAATTGACCTTCTGAATAAATACATTTCTACAAATGCTCGCGAAGCCGAAGGATATAATTTAAGAGCTATTTGTTACGAAAACAGATCACAATATCAGAACGCAGTACTTGATTTTAGACGAGCAATCGCTCTTGAACCCCAAAACCAAGAATACAGAAACAATCTAAACCGGGTAATTGCGGTTTGGTATGAACAGCTGCGTAAGAAAATTGAAGGGCACCACAGAGAAATTGCTATCGATCCCAACAACCCGTTTAATTATCTCGAAATAGGTAAATCATATAGATGGATGGAGATGTGGCCCGAAGCAGAGTTATGGTATGATGAATATCTGCTTCGCGATAACAACGCTTCCCCGGATGAGATAATTCGTTACACGGAAATATTAGCAAAAACAGGAAGTATTCTAAAAGGTGAAAGGATCCTTAGAGAATATGTTGGAAGATACCCGGATGACTGGCGGCTTTGGAGTCGGTTTGGGTACTTTCTTATATGGCTTGCCAGGTATAACGAAGCAAGACAGGCTTTCGAAACAGCTTTGAGTTTTAAACCATTTTTTAAAGAAGCACAAGACGGGCTGGATATTGCCCGCAGTGAAGCTTACGTTACACAAGAAGACCCGCGTGCATTTGAAAGAGTTTATCCTATCGATAGATATTATAGTCTGTTAAGAAGAAATCCTGCCGATGATGAAACTCGTTTCAGGCTGGTTGAAGAGTTAATTAAAGAAGAGCGTATTGAAGAAGCATATCAACAATTACAAAGACTTGCAGCAAGGCATCAAGGCGAAGAAAAATTTGAAGAGCTTTGGCTATATGTTACAAATTACCGAGATCAAAATTATCGTACAAAAGTTGAGGAGTTCCGTCAAAGGCTTGAAGCTGATCCTAATAATTTACAAGCTGTAAAAAGTTTGGCACAATATCATGAATATTTACAAGAATATGATCAAGCTTTGCAAGTGCTGGATAATTATTTTGCTCTAAATCCGGACGAGACAGATCAAACCTTAAGATACCAGTATGCGCGTGTTAATGCATGGGCACGATACTTTGACCGTGCGATTAATATAATGGATAATTTACTTGCAGATTATCCGAATAACTTAGATTACCAGCTTTTTAGAGCTCAGCTTTCTATTTGGACAAGTCAAGATATTCAATTAGCTCGTGAATATTTGGAAAATGTTCTTTCAACGCGCCCTGAAAATGTTGATGCGTTAATAGCAATGGGATCATTAAAATTGATCGACAACGATTTTGAAGCTGCTCAATCTTATGCAGACCAGGCACGAGAGGTTGATCCGAATAATAACGAGGTTATTAAGCTTGAACAAAATATTGAATTTCAAAAACTGCGTTATGAAGAAGAATTACTTTTCAGAATTTTAAATGAAGGTAGAGAATTAGTTCTTGATGGTGATTGTGAAGGAGCACTTCATTATTACGAAGACTATCTTAACCAAGCTGAACCGAATAATATTATCCTAAAAGAATACGGCGATGTTCTTTTTTGTGCCGGTAGGCTGCAAGAAGCAAAAAATGCATATGACCAAGCTGCGTCAGACGGATATTATTATGAAGCATCTTTACAGCGTGCTAAAGTTGCTTATGCTCTTGATGACACCACAGGCGCAATCAGAATGTTTAAAGAGTTGGTTCATGAAGAACCCTATGAATTTGAACCGAGACTATATCTTGGTGATTCATATGCAAAAGCAAAACTTTTTGATAGTGCCAGAGCACAATATGATTCGCTTTTAACTTGGGATGATCTTGACTCCACCGAAATAGCAATGATAGATCTGCGTAAGGGATATTTACCTGTTACAGGTTTAGCTGCTATCTTTGAAACTTTCCCAAATTACATTGGCTTAGCCCCGCAGGCTTCATTTTACTCGGATAATCTGAGTTTTAGATTTTGGAATATGGGAGCCCGGATGGAGCTTGGTTTTACATACTGGTTAACTTTTGGTGTGTCTTACTTTAAAACCCAAATGAATGCTAATGCAGCAAGTTTAAATGAGGATGTTTTGGCTGCATATCCATTTACAGGAGACAAAACTTTTACAACTTTTAAAGGGCATCTATACCTTCGATTCATTGACAATGTAACTATCGGGGCAGGATTTGGTAAAGTTAATGTTGATGGATTTGAAACCCGTGATGAATCCGATGCATTTATAAATTTTGAAAAGAAAGATACTATTGCCGTTAATTTCCAATACTTAAATACCGATGCGGCGCTTGTTCTTTATTCACCTTATTTAATCGACAACCGTTTATATACGACTTATTACAGAATAGGTGGTTACTATAATCATAGAAACGGATTTCATTTCTCCGGTTATTTTTCATATTTAACCGTTACCGATGGTAATGAAGGAAATGATTTGCAGCTTCGTATAGGAAGAAGATTCTTGCCTGAAGTGATTGCCGGATACGAATACTTCTATTCAAATTATAAATATGATGCCGACCTCTATTATTCACCTAATAATTTTGAGTCACATAGTTTATTTATTGATTCATGGTTGGAAAAGAAAAAACATCTTGAAGTTAAACTCGGCGGTAAAATAGGTTTTGTTCCGGCAAGTAATTTCCTTCTGCTCGCTGCAAATCTTGATATAAATTACAGAATTGCCGAAAGGTTAACTATGCAGGCAAGATTAAATCTCGGCAGTACTTCGCGTGATAATGCAAGCTATAAGTATATTCAAGGACAGATTTCCGCATACTGGACTATTTATTAATTCCCGTCTAAAATTTTATGAAAAAAATCATCTTATTAATAATCTGCTTTCAGATAATAGTAATTTCACAAGAACTAAAATTATTTGGTGTCGCACAACCGGGTAATGCGGTGATAGGAAAAGCAGACAACATTTCTCAAGTAATGTTAAATGATAAAATTCTGCAATTTGATAAAAACGGATATTTCACCTTCGGATTTGACAGGGATGCAAAAGGAACTCACTTACTTAAAATCAAATACACAAACGGTAAATCTGAAATAAAAAGAGTTGATCTTCCCGGAAGAGAATATGAAATTCAAAAAATTACAAGTACTAAACAAGAATTTACGGGACCACCGCCGGAAGAACTTCCGCGCATTGAACGCGAGAGAGAATTAATGAGAAATGCGCGAAGAAAAATCGGAATAATTGATACTGCTTATTTTTCTTCCGGATTTACGTTGCCGATAGAGAATGCAAAAATAACAGGTGTGTTCGGAAGTCAAAGAATTATAAATGAAGTACCGCAAAACATTCATAACGGAATTGATTATGCGGCTCCGACCGGAACAGATGTTCTTGCTTTGGCAGACGGATTAGTTCAACTTGCAGGAGATAATTTCTATTATAACGGTAATTTTGTTTTAATTGATCACGGGCAAGGACTCTCCAGTATTTATCTGCACTTAAATAAATTATACGTCACCACAGGAGAGTTTGTAAAAAAAGGTCAGAAAGTAGGTGAGGTGGGTTCAACAGGAAGATCAACCGGTCCACATCTTCATTTGGGTGTCAATTGGTATAACAATAAAATTGATCCTAATTCGTTAATTGGTATTGGACTTTAAAAGTAGAAAAAATTAATTGATTGCAAAAATCAATATGCATGAATCGAGTATTTCATTTCAGAATGAGTACATACTTAATCAACCGATCACTCCCCAATCCACTTGAAATTCACAGATATTAAAAAAAGATTATATTTGCAATTAAATGCTTTGAAAAACTATTTGAAGAATGAGTAAACTATGAAAACATCAAATATATCACGTGTACATTTAATAGGGCTATATATTCTTCTGGCTGTATCAATATTGTTCTTATTTAACTTTTACATACATGTTGAAGAAGCAAGAACCGGCATCATCCAATCAACACCACAAAGTTTGCAAATTGTTGTTCCGCCGATTCCCGAAAGAGTAGAAATATTCGGTGAAGAGGTTCCCTTGCTTGATATTGATGTGAGAGAAAGATTAGAACGCGAAATTATTGTTAATACTTATTGGCATTCAAATACCATATTAATGCTGAAGCGTGCTAAGCGGTGGTTCCCGGTGATTGAACCGATTCTTGTAAAGAATAAAATTCCCGACGATTTTAAATATATTTCTGTAATTGAAAGTAATTTAGATAATCTTGTTTCTCCTGCCGGTGCTTCCGGGTTTTGGCAGTTTATGAAAGGTACGTCACCCAAATATAAACTTGAAATCACTGATGGTGTTGACGAAAGATATCACCTTGAAAAAGCAACTCAAGCTGCTTGTGATTATCTTAACGAAGCTTATGCAAAATTCGGAAGCTGGGCTACGGCAGCAGCAAGTTATAATATGGGTATTGACGGCGTTGCCAAGCAGATTGAAAGACAAAAGACAACTAATTATTTTAACTTTACTTTGAATGAAGAAACATCACGATATTTATTCAGAGCAATTGCGCTGAAACTGATTCTTACAAACCCTGCACAATATGGATTTTTTATTGAAGAGTATGAAAAATATGATCCTTATAAAACTTATGAAATTGAAGTTACATCGGATATAAATGACCTTGCAGTTTGGGCAATTGATAAACAAATAAATTACAAGTGGCTCAAAAAATTAAATCCTTGGCTGCGTGATAATAAACTGAAAGTACCGGCCGGTAAATCTTATAAAATTAAACTCCCGGTTCCGGGTTCAATTTATATTATACCGGATTAATAAAGAGAGCAGATGGAATTTAAATTTCTCAACGACGTTATTATAATATTTGCGCTTTCAATCGTAATCCTGCTGATTTTTCATCGACTGAAGCTTCCAATAATAATTGGTTTTTTAATTACCGGTATATTCACCGGTCCGTTTGGTTTCGGACTGGTTGACTCTGTTCATCAAGTTGAAGTACTTGCCGAAATTGGTATTCTTCTTCTTCTTTTTACTATCGGCATTGAATTTTCTTTTAAAGAAATGCTTCAACTAAAAAGATCTGTTCTAATCGGCGGTTCACTTCAAGTTGTTTTTACCACTATAATTATTGCAGTAGTCGCATATTCAATTGTACCTGATATAAATGAAGCGATATTTATAGGTTTTCTAGTTGCATTAAGTTCAACTGCAATACTACTTAAGTCATACAGTGAAAAAGGCGAAATAGAAACCCCTCACGGTAAAATTCTTTTATCTATCCTCATCTTTCAAGATATAATTGTAGTCCCGATGATTTTAATCACCCCTATCCTTGCCGGTATTGAAGGTGATTTTGGTTCGGAGATGTTGATGTTGTTTTTGAAGATAGTTGGTGTTCTTATTCTTGTACTTCTCGGTACTAAATATATTGTCCCGTTTTTACTTCACATCGTAACAAAAACAAAAAGTCGGGAATTGTTTCTATTTACAATTATAGTAATCTGTTTTGGAATTGTTTGGTTCACCGGTGAACTCGGTCTTTCTTTGGCACTTGGTGCATTTTTAGCGGGATTAATAATTTCCGAGTCCGAATATAGCCATCAAGCATTAAGCAACATTATGCCTTTTCGCGATGCATTCTCAAGTCTGTTTTTTGTTTCCATCGGTATGCTTCTCGATATAAAATTCTTATATGAAAATATAGGCACTGCATTACTTTTAACCGGAATTGTTTTGCTGGTAAAATCTTTTACAGGAATCACTGCAATAAAATTTTTACAGCTTCCCTGGCGTATATCAATAATTGCCGGATTAGCATTGGCTCAAGTCGGAGAATTTTCTTTTATTCTTGCCAAAACCGGTTTAACGGTTGGATTCTTAAGTGATAATTTTTATCAAAACTTTTTGGCGGTTTCAATTCTTACAATGTCATTAACTCCGGTGTTGTTGAAAGTATCACCTATTCTTGGCAGCAAGCTAGCTTCAATTTTGAAAGAATCCAGAGGAACAGGGGATGGAGTAAAACAATCAAATCTTGAAGACCATCTAATTATTGTCGGTTTCGGAATTAACGGAAGAAACCTTGCTCGAGCAGCAACAAGTGCTAAAATTCCTTTTGTTGTGCTGGATGTAAATCCCGATACGGTTAAAGAAGAAAAAGAGAAGGGAACCAATATCATTTTCGGTGATGCTGTTTATCCGGAAATACTTCATCAAGCAAATATTGAAAAAGCAAGAATAGTAGTGATTGCTATAAACGATCCGGCGGCTGTACAGAGAACGGTTGCACTGGTGAAATCGGAAAATTCAAATGTATATGTAATTGTAAGAACACGCCACGTTAAAGAAGTAGAAACACTAATAGAGCTTGGAGCAGATGAAGTTATACCGGAAGAATTCGAAACTTCCATTGAAATATTTTCAAGAGTACTTGCCAAATATTTAATACCGCGCAATCAAATTGAAAAATTTGTAAATGAAATTCGCGCTGATAGTTATGAATTGTTCCGTTCAATACCAAAGGATGTTTCACCGATTCCTTATCTACCATTGAACTTTCCCGATCTTGAAATTTGCAGCTTTATTATAAATGATGATTCTTTGTTCGCGGATAAATCCTTAGCTGAATTAGATCTTCGCAATAAATACGGCTTTTCAATCTTAGCAATTAAGCGGAACAGTGAAGTTATTGCAAATCCGACAGCAGTGACCGTCCTTAAATCCGGTGATCTAATTTTTGTATTAACAGAGCACGACAAAATCTCAGGGCTTTCCAAGCTCTTTAAAGAACAATAATAATTATGAGCGAAAAGAAAAAATTTAGAAAAGGATTGCTGATTGCGTTTTCAATACTAATTATCATTTGGCTCGTAAAGATTTTTGAACTTAGTTCCGGTATAAGTCTTGTGCACTTTGGTGTTTTACCGAGAAATATTTCGGGAATAATCGGAATCTTCTTATTCCCGTTTATTCACTCAGGTTTCGAACATCTTATTTCTAATTCATTTCCGATATTGCTTTTAGTTACTGCGATTTTTTACTTCTATCCAACCTCATCACTCAAAGTATTGATAATAATATATTTTTTATCAGGTGCGCTGCTCTGGATTATCGGAAGAGAATCTTATCATATCGGGGCAAGTGCGGTTGTATACGGTTTGGTAACATTTATTTTTTTCAGCGGCATTATTAGATGGGATAGAAGATCAATTGTACTTTCTTTATTAGTAACATTTTTATACGGTGGTTTTACATGGGGCGTTCTTCCGATTGACGAAAGTGTTTCATGGGAAGGACATCTTTCAGGTGCTTTAGTAGGATTGCTATGTGCAATTATATTTCGTAAATATGATCCGTACGAAAAATTTGCCTCGATGGAGGATGAAGATGAAGAACTTGAAAATTTTGAAAGCTGATTCAATTTTGAATGGAATTTTATTTTTAATTATAATAACATTTTTTTCTGCATGTACCTCCGATACAAAAATTAGAATGGCTGCTTACCCGGAACTTTTCGACGGGAAGTATGACAGCGAATTCCCTTCACGAAACAGTTCCGAACAATTAGAAGAAATAGCGAACTCAATCAGACTTGTTAATAGCATTGCTTTTTACAGAACTTATAATTTTTCTTTAGATGACAGTATTACCACAACATCTATTTCAAGCGGTGATTTTAAGAAATTCATATCATCTACCACAACATTTGAAGAAACTGCTTCCGGAACAGGTACTCTTATCTACAACAACAATAATACTCTTGCGATTTTAACTTGCGCACATGTGATTAACTTCCCGGATTCAATAAAGATATTTTATTTAACAGATGAAGGGAAAAGATCATCTTTGCTAAAAAGTTTTTCTGTTATTGCAAAGAAAGATATTTATGTTGTCCCTTCTTATGAAGAGGGAACTTTTGAAGTAATACTTGAAGACAAAGAACTTGATGCGGCTATTCTAAAAAAGAAAATAACCGGCGAACCAAAAATAAAATCCAAAGTATTCAATCTGCCGCTCGGTAATGCCGAAGAACTAAACTGGGGAACATTTGTTTATGTGTTCGGATTTCCGGCAAATTATAAAATGATTTCAAAAGCAATTGTATCCAGCCCAAACTATGATAAAAAATCATCATTTATAATTGATGCGGTTTCAAACCAAGGGCTAAGCGGCGGAATTGTTCTGGCAATACGAGATGGCGTGCCGAATTTTGAGTTGGTCGGTATGGTTCTTTCCGCACCTGCGGCTTATGAATATGTGTTGAGACCGCATAGGGACAGCGAGGTTGTAATCGGTTCCGAATACAAAGGGGCACTTATACCTGATGCACAGAGAAATATAAAATACGGTATTACAAAAGTTCTCTCTATTGAAGCGATACTTTCGTTAATTGAAAAGAATAAAACTCTCTTGCAAAGAAACGATATTTTTTCGGGGTTGTTGTTTCAGTAGAATTGCATGCACTAATACATTTTAAAGCAATCATTTTTGTTATCTCAAAGAAAAATCACATCTTTGTCATTCATTATTAAAAACAACTGAGCGGCAATGGATATATCAAAATACAAACACATCATCTGGGATTGGAACGGAACCATTCTTAATGATCTTGATATGTGTGTTAAAATTATTAATGAACTTCTCGAACAACATAAAATGAGCACAATCACAACCGAATATTATAAAGATGTTTTTACTATACCGGTTGAAAATTATTACAAAGCAATCGGCTTTGATTTCGACAAAAAGAGTTTTGCCGTAATCGGTAAAGAATGGATGGATGAATATGAAAGAAGAAAATATGATTATGCAGAAATTCATCCCGATGCGAAAGAAATTATAAACAAAATACATCAAAACGGGCAAAGTCAGTCAATACTTTCCGCTTATATGCAGCACACTTTGGAAGAACTTGTAGATCACTATAACCTTTCAAGTTATTTCGACTATCTTGTCGGAGCCGGTGATATTTATGCATACGGTAAAGTTGAACAGGGTAAAATGCTCATGCAGAAATTAGGTCTGCAAAAAGGTGAATCCATTTTAATCGGTGATACTATTCATGATTATGAAGTTGCAAAAGAAATCGGTGCAGATTGTTTGCTAACAGCAGAGGGTCATCAATCATACGAAAGATTAGCTTCAACCGGTTGCAAAGTTATCCATTCATTAAAAGAACTTGTTAACAGGAATTAATTCATTTTATTCTAATGAAGCAATTTTTGTTGAATTTATACATCTAACTTTATTACAATAGTTTTAAGAAATTCCTTCTTTTGAATTATCAGCAGGTACTAATTGCTATCCATAGATTTACTTTTATTAATTGGTGCAGCGCTTATACTGATAAGTATATTACTCGCTAAGTTATCCCATAATATCGGTATACCGACAATGCTGTTGTTTATAGGGGTAGGTATTCTTGCCGGTTCGGAAGGTTTAGGAGGAATTTATTTTGACGATGCCGGTCTTGCTCAGTCAATTGGTATAATTGCTTTGGTGTTCATTTTGTTTTCCGGTGGTCTTGAAACAAATTGGAGTGAATCCAAACAAGTTTCCTTACCCTCCTTCTTTTTAGCTTCAATCGGTGTGTTAATTACCGCAGTAATTATCGGTCTATTTGTTATGTGGTTGTTTGATACATCATTCTTATGGGGTTTACTTTTCGGGTCAATAATTTCATCAACCGATGCCTCCGCTGTTTTTTCAATTCTGCGAACCGGCAACATTTCATTAAAGGGAAAAATAAAACCTCTGCTCGAACTTGAATCGGGTAGTAACGATCCTATGGCTGTTTTTTTAACTATTGGGACAATAGAATTATTGCTTTCACCCGAGAAAACAGTTCTAAGTTTAATATCATTATTTCTGCTCCAAATTGGTTTGGGCGGTGTTATTGGTTTCGGCGGCGGTAGATTAATGGCATACTTAGTAAACAAATTAAATTTTTTCTATGAAGGTATATATCCGATTTTTGCATTGTCGGTTGCACTTTTAATATACTCTTCCACTGCTGTATTAGGCGGAAGCGGATTTCTTGCCATCTATATTGCAGGTGTTGTTTTAGGTAATTGTCAATTTGTACATAAAAGATCTTTAATTAGATTTTTTGACGGCTTGGCAGTATTAAGCCAGATCACTATGTTCTTAACGTTAGGTTTGCTTCTCTTTCCATCAGTATTGTTGGATTATATAGGTTTGGGTTTTCTTTTAAGCGGCGTTCTTATGTTTATTGCCAGACCATTAAGTGTATTGATTACACTGATTCCTTTCAAGTTCCAAATTAAAGAAAAGATTTTCGCCTCTTGGGTTGGATTAAGAGGTGCTGTCCCGATTATCCTTGCGACATTTCCTCTTATTATGGGAATTGAAAACTCACATCTAATATTCAATCTCGTATTTTTTATTGTGTTAACTTCGGCATTATTTCAAGGGTGGTCAATTAATTTTATTGCAAAATTATTAAATCTTGCCGCACCCCTCGAGAAAAAAAGGAACCTGCCGATTGAATTTACATCTTCGGTAAAAGATGATACGGAGCTTATTGAGATCGTAGTACCTTATAATTCTAAAGTAGTTGGTCAGCAGATTGTTGACTTAAATTTTCCTGAAGACAGCAGAATAATATTGGTAACGCGGGATGAAAGAAATATTGTCCCAAGCGGACAGACAACTCTTGAAGAAGGGGATATTCTTTCTATGCTAATTAACATTAAGAATATAGATTCAATCAAGCAAATATTTTCTTAATTCATTTCCAACACTATCTAGTCAATTTACTCACAGTATAGAAAATTTTCATTTTTTGTTGATTTTTCTTGCCGTTTTAAAGAATTTTGTCTTGGGCAGTTGTTTGAAAATTTTGTGGCTTTCAAAAAATAAGTAAAGACACGGTTTTATCATCTGCCAAATTTTGTTTATAAATTATCGGAGGTTTTTCAAATGGCAGAGCGCGAAACCGGTACCGTTAAATGGTTCAACGCATCAAAAGGATTCGGATTCATTACCCGCGAAAGCGGTGACGAAATTTTTGTTCACTTCAGTGCAATTCAATCAGATGGTTATAAGAAATTGGCGGAAGGACAAAAAGTTGAGTTTACCGTTGTTGAAGCAGATAAAGGACCGCAAGCTCAAGAAGTTGTTGTCGTAGAGGGCTAACACAGATATCCAACTTAACTAAGCGGCATTAAAAGTGCCGCTTATTTTTTAAAGGAATATTAAAATGAAAAAACCACTCCTCACCGATTTCCCTGAATATTATAGAAGATACATCGAAAAGGTTATCGATAAAGATATACTTAATTACTTTGCCGAACAGAAAAATTATGTAGTTGATTTTTTTGCTTCTATCGACGAAGAAAAATCAAAATATAGATATGCCGAAAATAAATGGAGCATTAAACAAATCTTGGGACATTTGTGTGACTCGGAAAGAATATTTATAACACGCGCTTTAAAATTTGCAAGAAACGAAAAGCAATCCCTTCCGGGTTTTGATGAAAACGAGTACGTTGATTCGGCTAATTTTGATGAGCTTTCTTTAGAAATCCTGGTTGATGACTTTAAAAAAATGAGAGATTCTCACATCTCACTCTTTAAGACATTTAACGATGAAATTTTGGATAGAAAAGGAATTGCTAACAATACGGAATATTCTGTTTCGTCTGTTTTATATATTATGGCGGGGCACGTGGACCATCATATCAATGTTATTAGAGAAAGATATCTCTAACAAGTTATAAGAAAAGCAGTCGTGTAATCATAAATCCAAGTCTTAAATCACCGTCATCGAAAGATTTATCGGCTCCCGATAAGAATTGTGTTTGATTTAAATCAGTACTGTTGCTTAAGAATATTTTAAAGAAGTGTCCCCCCGTTTCAATTTCCAAACCAAAACTCATAGGGTTATGGTAATCCCGCCAGCCTGTTACGGTTGGGTTGTATTCCCAAACAATACTGAACACTTCGCTTAAATAATATTGCAAATAAGTTCCGAGTGTAAAACTATATTGATTTTCTTTACAAGCCGGATGACTGTTGTGGAGATAAGACGGAACAACTCCCAAACCGAGTTTTTTATCATACATAGTATTAAAAACTAACTGAGCAAAAAATTGAAACGCTTTTGAATCGGAAGATTCAATAACCGGGTGCTCCGAATTCCATGCTGTACCTCCGTTAAAAGTCAACATGAAAGGAAAAAGTTCGTTGTCGTTTTCATATAATTTTTGTTTAACGGAAAACTCATAATTATCATATAGATTAGATCGACCCAGCGAAATTTGTGTAGAGGAAGTTATACCGTAACTTAATGCCAACCTGTTGATAACGGGTCCATCCAACCCCCAAAAATCTTTTCTGCCGCTTTTTATTGTTGGTATGAATCTATGTGATATTTCAATTTCTAATTCTCTTGAACCTATTGTTTCGGCAGTTGGTAAATTAACTGCATAGGTGGAATGAAATAACTCTACGGGAAGCTGAACCTCGCTTCGCGCTCTTTCCCAATTTACTTGAGCGGAAGTTGATAATGTTATTAGAAAAATAATATACCAGTAAAATTTTTTCATGCTATTCCTCTTCTTGGGTAATACTTTCAAGATATAATTTAAGCTGAAGCTGCATTACTTCATCTATCTTCATAAACATTAATTGAGGTATATCGACATTGTAGTCGACAAGGGAAATGGGAAATTCTGTTTCGATATAAAATCCTAAATCAATTTTTTTAATCAATCCATTTATCGTAATTTCATTTGTAACACCATGGATAAACATAGTACCGTTAACTTCAACGCTGTATTCATCTTTTAATATTGCTTCTGAGTTATCAATCTTTCCTTGAAAAAAAGCATAACGGTATTTATTTGTTTCAAGATAGTTATCGCGCATATGCCTGTTGCGCAATCCAATGCCAGTATCGAGTGTTGTTAAATCCACTTCAAAATAAATTTGATTATCGGTAAGATCGTTAAGCTCTTTTAAGTACATATAGCCGTCAATATTGTTTGTAACACCTTCAAAATTTTCAAGCGGTGCATCCGAAATAAACTTAACGAGGTTATCTTTCGATTTATTCACATGATATTCTTGTGCGATAATAATCGAACTAAGCAATATCATTGCTGATAAAAAACGTTTCATAAGTTCACCTAATTATTAATTGCACCGTTGTCTATCCACATAGCTACTGAATCAATAATCGAATCACTCAATTTACCGGTTGGGGGCATTTGTGATAATTCACCTTTTAATACTTTTATTAACAAACTGTTTTCACTGTCGCCCGGTTTAACTCTTAAGAATTGCGGAAAGATTGAACCTTGTTGGTTAACTAATGCAGGGTAAGAGTTTCCCGGGGTCAATAATAAATTAGCTTGAGTTGCATTACTTCCGTGACAGCCTGATAGCGCACATGTAGTATCAAAGAGTTTTGTTTGAATACCGCTGAAAGTATTAAGTGTTGTATTGTTTTGAATTGGATTGCATTCTTCACACTCGGAAACAATATGGTCGGCACATCCTACAATAAAAATTATTAAACCAATTACCGGTATTATATATTTGAAATGCCGCATTATTGTTATCCCCTGTTGCAATCATTATTACTACCTATTAAAATATAAATTTTATCGAAATTATCAAGACATTATGTCGGTTTTGCGGTAAGTAAAATATAATGGCTAATTTGATGTTAGAAGAAAATCACGAAAAATCGATTTGAACGTGCAGAAAATAGTTTTGAATCATGGAATTCTTCATCCGGTAAAAGAATATAAGTCAACTTTCTAAGGATTTCTTTATATGATCCCAAACTTCTTTCACATGTTTTTCGGTTGTACGTATACCCGAAATAACAATTCTAATTGTAAACTTACCGTTCAATTTTGTGTGAGTTAAAAAGAATTCACCGCTTTCATTTATTTTTTCGAGGAGTTTTTCATTAAAATTATTCAACTCTGCTTCCGATTGAATATCTTTTGGAACAGCACGCATACAGATCGTACTCAAATTTACCGGCGCAATTAATTCAAAAATATCGGATTCAATCACCCAGCCTTCGACAAGTTTAGCGAGCCGTAAATGTTCACGAATAATTTTCTGTAAACCTTCCACACCGAAGTAACGTATTAAAAACCATAACTTAAGCGATCGGAATCTTCTCCCCAACTGAAGACCGTAATCCATGTGATTTTTTGCTTTGGTGTCATGTTCTGTTTTTAAGTATTCGGCTGTAAGACTAAATGTTCTTTTAAGAATTTCAGGATGTTTTGTAAAAAATGCGGAAACATCAATCGGGACAAACATCCATTTGTGCGGATTAAAATAAAACGAGTCGGCTTCTTCACATCCGTTTAATATATATCTCATTTCCAGTAGAATTGCAGCCGATCCGGCATGTGCAGCATCAACATGAAGCCAAAGTTTATCTTCTTTACATATTTTTGCAATTTCGGGTATTGGGTCAATAGCAGTTGAAGAAGTTGTGCCGACGGTACCGACAACACAAAACGGAAGCCACCCGTTTTTTCTATCTTCATCAATTGCTTTTTTTAATTCGGCAGGAATCATTTTAAATTCGTTATCAACAGAAATTTTTCGAACACCCTCGACACCAATCCCTAAAGTTAAAGCAGCTTTTTCAACAGATGAGTGAGCGTGTTCGGACTGATACAATCTTAATTTTTTCCCATTCTTATCTCCCATCATACCTTTAACACGAAATTGATTCCCTTCAATTGCTTCTTTAGCCATTGCAATTCCATGTAAAGTTGAAGCAGAACCACCGTCGTAAATTATTCCCCAAAAATTTTCGGGCAGACCGATCATTTGTCTCAGCCAGTCCATCATTACTTCTTCTAATTCGGTTGAAGCAGGTGAAGATTTCCAAACCATTCCGTTAATATTAAAAGCTGCTGAAAGCAATTCTGCTAATACACCCGGTCCGCTCGCAGTTGAATTAAAATACGCCATAAACTTCGGGTGATTCCAGTGTGTCATCCCCGGCATTATTATCCTGTCGATGTCTGTAAAAATTTCTTTCATACTTTCATGATTTGAAGGAGGGGATTTCGGTAATTTTAATTTGATATCACCGGGATTAATTTTAGCAAGAACCGGGTATTCTTCAATATTTTTAAAATAATCGGTAATCCAATCAATTAATTCATATCCGTATTTTCGGAATTCTTCCGGCGACATATCAACATTGTTAGACATTAAAATTACTCAATGCTTGTTAACCAATTTATAATAACTCTTGTTAATTCAATTCTCTTATCGGAAAACGAATGCCCAGTTGAAATAATTATATCATCTAATTTAGTTCCAGCAGTTTTTAGAACTTTTACAAGAGGACTATGATGAAGTTCAACCGGGGCAAGCTGGTCATATTTAGCGGCAATTAATAATAAATTATTCTTTGATAAGCTTTCGACTTTATTGACTAAATTCCATTGTTCGTGATTCAAAATCATCTCTTCAAGAAGAGCTTCGGCAGATGTCCCTTTAATTAACTCAACGGAATCTTTCATTCTTTCGAGCGAAATTAATTTTATTTCTTCATTTCCCTTTACAAAATCAGCCCAAAGTCCCAAATTAAATCCCGCAAAAGAACAAGCATGATTAATAGAACTATGTTCGGCAATCTTCATCAACGATATGAAGCCGCCCATACTATGCCCGATTAATATTAACCTGTTAGGATCACAACGATATAATTCCTTAACTTCTTCTTTACGAAAATGATTTATAATTGTTTCAGTATCATCCAATGAATTCTGCCATGAATAATTGCCGTCACTTCCCCAAGAACCTCTATAATGAAATTGCACAACATTAAAACCGGCTCTTCTGATTGCATGAGCAATATCCATATTCGTTTCATTACCGGGGAAACCGCTTAGCATTATAACAGTAGGATGAATCGGTTCACCGGATGCAATTAATACAGAACCCAACAGTTTACTTCCATGTGAATCAATAGTAAATGTTCTTGTGGTTGGAAGAAATTTTCCATCCCCTTCCGGCAGGTCTTGTGTAACAGGATCAAAGTTAAGTTCCATTGTTACTCCTTTCCAAAACTGCATCAAATTCTATTTCTATTAAAAATTTAGGATCGATAAGCTTGCTGACTTCAACCATTGTTGTTGCCGGTTTTATTGAATGAAAATATTCTCCGTGAGCTCTGCCGATTTCTTCCCATTTTGAAATATCGGTTACAAACATTCTTGTACGAACTACATTATCTAAATCTGCACCGACTTGATTCAAAATATTTTTTATCTTCTCAATAATAAATTTGGTTTGTTCATATACATTGTTTTCGCCAACAACATTTCCGTTTTCATCAACAGCAACTGTACCGGTAATAAATATGTGGTTATCAACTTTTACAAGACGTGAGTAACCTACAATGTCTTCCCATTTTGTCCCGGTCGATATGTTTATTCTATTCTTCATTTGTCCTGTTTTTGTTATGGACACAAAAATAAACAATTACTTTAGAATAACGAACCAATACAGTAATGTGGGGATTGTTCCAATCATTTACTATTTTTGCTAATTCGATTATTGGAGATATAATATTTATGCGTTTATCAAAATCCTTTGTACCAACATTAAAGGAAGTACCTGCAGATGCAGTTATACCAAGTCACATTTTAATGGTAAGAGCCGGTTTGGTCAGAATGTTATCCGCCGGAATTTATTCTTTTCTGCCGGTCGGTTATAAAATGATTAAAAAGATTTCCGATATAATAAGAGAAGAAATGGATGCAATCAGCGGACAGGAATTTCATCTGCCTGCACTTAACCCGAAAGAAATTTGGGAAGAAACCGGAAGAGTCGAGGCTTTCGGTGATACTATGTTTCATATAAAAAATCGCGAATATGTTTTAGCGCCGACACACGAAGAGATTATGACTTTCCATGCAAAGGGTGTTGTTAAATCATATAAAGATTTACCGCAAATTTGGTATCAGATTCAAACCAAATTTAGAAACGAACCCCGCCCGAGAAGCGGCGTTATCCGGGGAAGACAATTTTTAATGAAGGATGCATATTCATTTGATGTTTCATATGAAGCACTTGATAAATCTTATGAACTTCACGATCAAGCTTACAGAAAAATATTCGACAGATGCGGATTGAAGTATTTTGTTGTCGGTGCATCATCCGGTGCAATGGGCGGAAGTAAATCCGAAGAGTTTATGGTTAAGTCCGACGCCGGTGAAGATACTGTTGCTTATTGTGAAAAATGCGGTTACGCTGCAAATGTTGAAGTTGCCGAATCTGTTATCCAACCAGTTGTGCGCTATTCTGAAAGTAAACAAATTGAAAAAATAAGTACGCCTAACATTAAATCAATTGATGAACTTTGTGAGTTCTTGAAAATTGACCAGAGAGAAACTGCAAAGTCAAGAATTTATATTCACGATGACAAACCTGTTATTATCTTAATGAGCGGTAACAATGAAGTTAATGAAACAAAATTAGAAAAAGTCCTTGGTGGAAATGTTCGTCCCGGACATCCGGAGGAACTAAAAGAAATTTCAGGTGCGGATGCCGGTTCAATCGGTCCTATCGGATTCAATGGAAGAATAATTGCCGATAATAGATTAAAGAACGGAAATAATTTATACAGCGGTGCGAACGAAAATGATTTTCACATCGGCGGTATTGACTTGAAGCGCGATGTTCCAACCGTTGAGTATTTTGATCTTCGAACTGTTGAAAGCGGAGAGGGTTGTATAAATTGTAAATCTCCGATTGATGTTTTCAAAGCAATTGAACTCGGACATATTTTTAAACTCGGCACAAAATATACCGATGCCATGGGAGTAAATTATCTGGATGAAAACGGTAAAGAGCATCCGATTGTTATGGGAAGTTACGGCATTGGTGTTGAAAGAGTTTTAGCTTGTTATCTTGAACAAAATCATGATGAGCGCGGAATTATATGGAATGAAAATTTAACGCCGTTTCATATTCATCTAATCGGGCTGAATATGAAAAATGATGAAATCAATTCAGCCTCAAGTAATCTTTATAGTGAACTTACAAGTGAAGGTTACGAAGTTTTATTTGATGATAGACTCGATGCCTCTGCCGGGTTCAAATTTAACGATGCCGATTTAATGGGAATGCCTATTCAAATAGTTGTAGGAGAAAAGAATTATAAAAACGGTAATGTCGAAATTAAGCTTCGCAGAACAGGCGAGAAGGAAGTTGTTGCATTAAGTGAGTTGAAATCAAAATTGAGAGAGTTATTAAATTAAACCGCACAGACGCAAGGGCGCTAAGATTTACTTTGCGGTAAATATATGAACCACAAACTTTATTTAGTTTCTACACCGATTGGCAACCCCGAAGATATAACACTTCGTGCGTTAAAAGTTCTACGGGAATCCGATATAATTATTTGCGAAGAATTAAAACCGGCTCGCCGACTTTTATCTAATTATGAAATTCAGAAAGAACTAATTCCTTTAAACGAACACAACGAAACAGAATCTGCAAAAGAAGTATTAAAATTTATTAAAGAAGGGAAAAAAGTATCTTTAATCTCTGACGGCGGAACACCATTATTTTCAGATCCCGGTCATTATCTTGTTTCTCTCTGTATACAAAACAATATCGATATTATACCGGTAGTCGGGGCAAATTCTTTAATGCCTGCTTTAATTGGTTCTGGATTGGATATAGAAAAGTTTTATTATTACGGGTGGCTTTCTCCAAATAAAGAAAATAGGCGCAAGGAATTAAATCAACTAAAAAATCTTAATCAGCTGATTCTTATATTAGACACACCATATCGACTAATAAAGTTATTAACAGATGTAGAAATGATTTTCGGGAAAAACGTAAAAGTAGTTGTAGCATATAAACTGACAATGGAAGAAGAAAAATTCTATCGTGGTGAAATTTCTTCGGTTCTTTCCGAAATTAAGAAAAACGCGCTCAAAGGAGAATTTGTACTCTTGATTGATAATAGAAAATAGCATAAATTTTTGGCAAAATTATTGATGAATATTAGAATTAAGTGAACTGATTTCACAAAAATTGAATTTATTAGTTATAAAAAGAACCGGAGGAAAACATGTTACAGGTTCAAGATGTTGATTTAACCCCCAACCCGCAAGCTTTGAAGTTTATTCTAAATGAAAAGCTTTTGCAGCATGAAACCCGCAATTTTGCGAAAAAAGAGGATGCTGCGAATGATCCGCTTGCAAAAGGTATTTTTGATTTAGAAGGAGTTGTTTCTGTTTTTTATATGGATAGATTCGTTACTATTGAAAAAGAACCAAAAGCGAGCTGGGGACAGATTCAGAAACCGTTTGTTGAATTTATTGCCAAATTTGATAAATCACTCATTCCTGCTGAGAAAGAAGTAAAAATTTCTGAGGATGAACAGTCGGATTTGTTAAAACAAATCAATGCAATTTTAGATCAACGAGTTAGACCGGCATTAGCCGGAGACGGCGGCGGTTTGGAAGTTACCGGTCTTGACGGAAATACATTAAAAATCAGGTACCAAGGCGCATGCGGTACGTGCCCAAGTGCAATCCGCGGTACTTTAGTTGCGATTGAAAATTTATTGAAACGGGAAATTAATCCTGCTATTGAAGTAGTATCGGATTTGTGATATTAAGATAGAGCCTTGATTGCAGACTTGTTAATCAAGGCTCTGCTAAAACAATTAAATATTACTCTCCCTGCAATTCTAAAAGAAAATCTGAAATTATTCCCAAATCTTTAACGTCTAAATTCTCATAAGACGGCATCATAATATTTCTAAACTGATTTTTGTATTCATCAAAACGTGGATCCCGGCTATAATCGCCTGGGTTACGGAGATAATTTATTAGTTCATCACGATTCCAGTGTTTTTTAGCATTATATAAACTTGGACCGAGATTAGGATTTCCTCTTAAATCTTGTCCGTGACAAGCTAAACAACCATTTTGTTTTATTAAAGTTAGTCCGGGCGGATCTTGAACTCTCTCTTCATTATATTCTTGTGTATCATAACCTGGAATTTCATCATGTCTTATTATTGTATCTTCCTTCAAAATATCGGATAAGATAAACAGGAAGATAAAAGCGGCAAGTACAACTGTTACCCATTTTTGTGAATTAGTCATTCTATTCCTTTCATTACATTTTTATTAACTGAGATGTAAAATTAATCTTAGTGCGGGAAATATCAAAGTAAATATCAATTGACTGCTTCTTCAAATGTTTTATCGTAATAATCTTTGTAAGTGATTATGGAATTCAAAACTGCATTTGCAATCTCCTGTTGACCGACACTGCTTTTTAAGTATGCTTCATCTTGCCGGTTGGTTAGAAAACCGGCTTCAACTAAAACACTCGGCATAGATGCACCAACCAAAACATAAAACCCGGCTTGCTTTATACCTCGCGAAGGAATTTTTGTGTGCTTAGTCCAAGTTTGATTTAATATATCCGAAAACTTTTCGGAATATCTCATGTATGAAGAATGTGCCATACTAACTAATATAAAATTCTCATCAGTCAATGCTTGATATCTATCCGGATTATCTTCGAAGTGGATAACACTGTTTTCAAATTCGGCGATTTGAATTGCTTCTTTTGTTCTGCCCGGACGAAGAAGATAAACTTCAAAACCTCTTGTATCACTTGGTTTTTTCTTAAGCGCGTTACAATGAATGGAAATAAAAAGTTTACCTTTTGCCTCATTGGCAATTTTACCGCGTTTGTAAAGTTCAACAAACGTATCGTCATTTCTTGTATAAACAACTTTAACATCGGGTAGTTTTTGCTCGATGAGTTTACCAAGTTTTAATGCAATTCCAAGGTTTACATCTTTCTCACGAACACCGCTTACACCAATTGCACCGGGATCTTTGCCCCCATGCCCTGCATCGATTACTACAACATCAAACTTCCATTCTTCTTTCTTGCTCGTAAAATCTATAACCGGTGTTTCAAACATTTTGTTCTGAATAGAAATAAGTATATCGTTGCTCTCTATATCCTGAAAAGTCTCGTGGGATGCAAAACCGTCTTTTAGATCAAACTCAAGTTGAATATTACCGGCAACATTTTTGCGAGTTATTTTCTTTACTAATCCTGTCGGTTTTATACTTGCTAAATTTGGGTCAACAGTCGTGCCTGTTAAAAATAAAAATAGAGTGTTGTTTTTTATGGAACTTCGATATCCTTTCAGATTCTTTTGAGATTTTAATCTGATCATTGTACCATTAGTTTTCTCATCAATCAGCATGTCGTAAACATCAAACTTCGAATCAATAACAACCGGGGTTTTATCCTTTGGTTTTACCGGCGGCGGAGTTACCGGTTTATCTTCTTTTGGTGGTAGTCCGGCAATTACAGGGGGACTTTTCTCTGTTACCTGAATATGTTTTCTATTATCGTCATAAGTAATTTCTTTTCCGTAAGCTATAGATAACAGCTTTGAAGAATATATCATAGGTATTAGAACATCGTCCTTTGCTAAAAGTGTCGAAATTGGAATTTGTACAACTTGCTGTGAATTATCTATTCTATTTATCAAAACAAAAAATTGATTTCTTGCTGTGATCTTTAGATTGTAAGTACTAAACTTCAATTCAATTTTAGCAGCGTCATTGTTGTAATAATAATTGCCGCCTAATGCTAAAGAAATTTCTTTTGCGGAAGCATATGATATACCTCCTCTAGTTAGATAGGAAATGTGTTCGGTTCTGTCATTAATATTTAATGACATCTTCAACATACGCTGTGCATTTATGCTTGAAGTGATTAACAGAAATATTAGAAAAAGGTTTGCTTTATGTAAGAAAAGTTTTTTCAACTTAACCAATGAATGGAATTATGAATCCTGTTTTCTTTTTATACTTTTGATATTCATCAGGGAATCTTTTGTTTAGCAATTTCTCTTCAAGCTGTGCGCGTAAAATAAAAAGCGGTATTTGAATAAAAATTACCATTGGAATAACCAGGAAACTTGCAAGAGCCAGTCCCGCACCAAAATCACTTAATAGCTGTGATATATACTGGGGATGTCTAACTATTTTGAATGGTCCTGATGTTACTAACTGTTGTTTTTTTGTTATTACAACTTCTTGTGAATAATTATTGCCGAGTGTTTTGTATGACCAAACTTGAAGCCAGGAAAAGATAATAAATAATAACAAACCGGCTAAACGAATAGTATAATAAGGATCGGACTCTTTTATATCAAAAGTTCCTAATTGAAAGACACCAAGTATCTGTAAGATCAACACAAGAGCGGCAATATTTAAAGGTACTTTTTGAAGATAAGTTTTCGGGCGTTCAATAACTTCACTAATCGAGGACTTCAATCCCTTTTTTGCACCGGAGGCATTTGCAGTTATTGTAACGAATAGATTTATACCAACAAGTATATTAATTACGTCCATTTAAGAATCTACTTTAGATGTTTGCCGTAATATAAAATATTATTATAAAATATGCTGACGCAAAAATGAAAGTTGTTCACTTATACAAAAATACGATGTATTTAATACAGGTAATAATTACTAACTTTTTATTGTCACTTTGCAAGAATTGAAAATTTTGTCCAATATATAAGTATATACTCTTAGCATAAAATTTGATAGGTTTATTTAAGACTTTTCTCTAATTTAAAAGAGAATTAATGTAGGTAATTATGAATACAGGTCAAATGCTTATCACTATTGCCGCACTAACTTTGTTGGGACTTGTTATATTAAGAGTAAACAATAACTTTCTCAATACAAATGTTGTCCTTATGGAAAACAAATTCAGTATTTTAGCTGTTTCTCTAGGTACTTCAATTCTTGAAGAAGCAAGAGGTAAAGCTTTTGATCATAATACAGATTCAGCGGTTGTTACAAGTCTTAATGAACTAAGTAGCCTCGGACCTGAAAGCGGTGAGGTCTACCCGTTTTTTAATGACTTTGACGATTTTAATGGACTAGTTAGAATAGACTCTTCACTTCCATCTGCCCCTTTCAAAATTGAAAGTGTGGTCAATTATGTTAATCCACAAAATCCTGATGGTATTTCAGCTTCTAAGACGTGGCATAAAAAAATGACTATTACTGTAACAAGTGATTTTATGCAAGATACAATAAGGCTTTCAACAATATATAGTTATTTTTATTTTAGGTAATTATTATGGGTTTCAGTACAATAATAGATATAATTGGTTCAATGTTAATTGGGGGAATGCTACTGATGATATTGTTCAGAATGAATGATGCAGCAGTAGAAAATACATATGTATATGGTGGAGAACTTTTAGTTCAGCAAAATCTTGTAGAGGTTGTCTCCTTACTTGAATATGATTTTAGAAAAATAGGTTATTGTGCCGACTGGCAGAAAATTCCCGATCCTTCGCAGGCAATTTTAGCAGCAGATTCAAATGATATTACTTTTCTTACTGATCTTAATTCGGACGGTAATGTTGATACTCTAAGGTATTTTACAGGACCAACGAGCGAACTTTCAGGTACTTCAAATCCAAGAGATAGAATGCTGTATCGGGTTGAAAATAATGAAACTCCCAAAGGGGCAAATTTAGGAGTTACACAGTTCAAGCTACTTTATTTCGATGCAATTGGAAATGTTATCAATTTCCCAATAACACAGCCCGGTCAAATATATACTATGCAGATCAATATTACGGTTGAAAATACAGAAGCATATGATGAAAATTATTCATCAGCGTTTTGGCGACAGATAAGATTAGCTGCCAGAAATTTAAGGAACAGATAATAAATGGGTGGAAAAGCATCTATATTAATTGTATTAGGGTTTGCTCTTATTTTTCTGGTAATCGGTTACAGTTTTGGTGGATTAACTAATAGAGCTGTTGATAATTCAGTTAATTACTTTACCAAGTTAAGTGCCTATAATATTGCGGTGAGTGGTGTTAACATGGCATTAAATGAAATATTCATTGATCCAACGTGGAACAACGGTTACTCTAACCTTGCTATTGGAGAAGGTGCGGTTAATGTTGGCGTTTCGTCTAATGGAAGTGAATTAATAGTAACATCTGTTGGTACTTACTATAACGAAACATCCACAGTTATCGTAAAACTACAAGCAAGCAGTTTTGCCAAATATGCTTGGTATGCAGGCAATATGAGTTCCAAAGAATTTGTTACGGGTGATACGATCTGGGGTCCGCTTCATACAGAATCAAAATTAAATATTGGCGGAAGCCCGGTATTTTGGGGAAAAGTTACCGCGCTTAAAGGCATGAATCCATCGGAAAAAAATTTGGAGAAAAACGGTTACTACCCGGAGTTTCATGGTGGGTATGAATCCGGTGTGAGTGTTGAAATACCTACTAATTATCAATTTACCGATCAAAAAGCTGCGGCAATAGATGGTCTATCAAGCGGCGGTGCATCTTATTTTACCGGAACAGATGTTTGGTTAACATTTAATGCGGACGGAACGGTAACATATAGAACCGGATCCGGAAGCGACAGTTCTACATATAGTACACCTATTACACAATCACTCTCTACTTTTGCACCTAATAATATAATCTATGTTGGATTCGGTAATGTTTATACATCAGGAACAGTAAAAGGTAAAATTACTATTGCTGCAGGCGAGTCTTCAGGCTCGGGACATGGAAACGTTTACCTTGTGGATGATTTAGTTTACACCCAACCTCCGATGATCTGGGATCCTTCAATAAATAATTACGTAGTTAACGAAGCAAGTACGGATATGCTGGGGATATTAGCAAGTAATAATGTGAGAATTGCAAATACTACCGCCAACGTGCAAGATAAAGATATTAACCTTCACGCGGCAATTTTTGCGGCTCAAGGCGGTTTTGAAATGGAAGATAAATCTATTCCACCGAGCGGAACATTAAAACTACTTGGGAGTGCTGTAGCTGCTAAGGAAGAAGTTGTCGCACTTACAGACAAGTGGGGAAATATTACCAACGGATATATAAGGCATGTTGTTTATGATGAAAGAATGTTAACAACTATTCCTCCTTACTTTCCTAGCACAGATCAATTTGAAATTGTTTCTTGGTTCGAATAAGGAGAATAATTTAAATGGGTGGAAAAGCAGCAATATTATTAGTTCTCGGTTTCAGTTTAATTTTTTTATTTATCGGACATAACTTTAACAATATTGTAAACCGTTCAGTAGATAATTCAATTAAATACTTTACTGAAACAAATGCTTACAATATTGCGGTTAGCGGTGCTAATATGGCAGCAGCTAATATTTTCTTTGATAATACCTGGGGTACCGGGTACAATAATATACCATTCAATGGAGGTTTCCTTACAGTCTATGTTTCAAATCCATTAGCAACGAGTGGAGGAAAAGTAACAATTTGTCATATACCACCTGGAAATCCCAATGCTCGCCATACAATTGAAATACCTACTGCCGCATTAGCAGCTCATTTAGCACACGGTGATTATCTTGGACCTTGTAACGGCGGTGGAGCAAGTGATGCAAATATGATTACTATTATTGCCGAAGGGACATTCAACGGAATTACAAGCCTGGTTACGGTAGAATTGTTACCAAGTAAATTTTCAAAGTTTGCATACTATTCGGCTTATGAACCTGGAAATATTTGGTGGACAACTGGTGACACTGTGTGGGGACCTTTGCATGTTCAAGGTAATTTGAAGGTCGATGGTTCTCCGGTTTTTTGGGGAAAGGTTACAACTGAATCCGGGTTGGTTAGTGATGGACATTGGGAATACGTTCAAGTAGGTGGTTATTGGACAACTGAAAGACGACGGGTCGGGAGAAATTGGGTTTGGGTGGATGTTTGGGTTCCGCAATATGAGTGGCAGTGGGTATCATCTGCTACTCCAAAATTTTATGGAGGGCTTGAACAAGGCATTAGTCTTCCTCTACCAAGTAATGGCGTTTCCGAGGTTGAGTTTGCTGCTGACAACGGAGGTCATACTTTCAGTGGACAGGATACTGTAATAATAACATTTATGGCGGATAGTATTAATTATAAGCATTCTGCAAAAGATTTAATTGGGACAACGGTATTGGGTAGTTCCTTAGCTCCTAATGGTGTAATATTTGTTGATGACGCAACTGTTCGAGTATCGGGAGTTGTTTCAGGGCGATATACATTGGGTGTCGACGGAAATAAGCACCATGGTAAAGGAAATTTATTTTTTGATGATGATATTGTTTATAATATTAATCCACTTGCAAACCCCAACTCAAATGATTTACTTGGGATAGTTGTAAAAAATTCCGCTTTAATAACAGATAATCTAGCTAATGCAAGCGATATAAATATCCATGCATCAATTTATGTAGAAAATGGAGGATTTGGTGCGGAAAATTATGCTAGTAGACCCGCAAGTGGTAATATTAATTTACTTGGTGGAATTATTCAAGCAGAAAGATTTGCTGTTGGGACGTTTAATCAGTGGGGCATCTCTTCTGGATTTAATAAAAAGTATAGATATGACAACAGATTACTTAGAGTTTCTCCCCCGTTTTTCCCTGGTACAGGGCAATATGAAATCGTTTCTTGGTACGAATAGGAACTTTTTCTCATTTTGATCCTCTTTCTCATTTTTTAACAAAAAAGTTAAATAGAACACATATTCTTTTTAAAAATAAGTATATTTTCCTGGCGTACTAATTGACTATTACCTTATGGATTATTTAGGTATTTTATTCTGTAGGCAGATTCAATATTTAATCATAGGTAGCTGGAATGGGTGGTAATTTGTTGATAACACTAGGAGCAATGAGTTTGGTTGGATTATTAATCTTAACTACTATTAATGGTCTTTCAAACAATGAAATGACAATTTCCGAAAGCGAAATTGTGATAACAGGTGTTTCGCTAGCTCAATCCCTTATTGATGAAATTAAGACCAAAGCATTTGACCAGGTTGAAATTACGGGAACAATAAATTCTCCGAATGATTTATCATCTTCTTTGGGTCCCGAAACAGGTGAAAATATTAGTATGCCAGATACATCCGGCAATCAAGTTTTTGCTTCATTAACAACTTATAACGATGTTGATGATTATAACGGTTATTCAAGATTGGTAAATACGGATATTGCAGAGAATTTTTTGTTAACGTGTCAAGTTCAATATGTCTCGGTATCAAACCCGGAAAATGTATCCGGGTCAAGAACCTTTTGTAAACGTATATCGGTAACGGTAACAAGTCCGTTTTTTTCAACTCTGCCGTCTGTACAAATTAGAAGTGCGGTAACATACTAGGTAATTAATGGCATATTTATTAGAAATAGCGGGATCAACATTTATAGGCGGAATGATAATTTTTATCATTTTGAATCTGAATTCGAATGTGCTACGTTCATCAAGCAGTTTTTCTTTTAGTAAAATTACACAAGAGAATCTTACTTCCGTAGTTGAAGAGATCGAGTATGATCTTAAGAAAATAGGTTATAGATCTCCCGACCCTGTAATATTATTAGCAGATTCAAACGCAATAACTTTTAGATATGATATTAATAATGACGGCACACCCGAAACTATTGCATACTTTACAAGTGATACTACTGCACTAATTAATACTCCTAATCCGAGAGATATATTATTATATAGAACGGTAAACGGAAGTACGCCGCAGACAAGCAACATAGGAGTCACAAGATTTAGATTATGGTATTACGATGCTTTAGGTAATTTAACAACAACTCCGGCTGATATCAGATCAATAAAATTTGCTTTGAATATTGAAAGTGTTTATGCATTTGATGAAGAATATACGGTTACCTATATAGAAAGATTAATACAACCGAATAATTTGAGATAACCATGAGTGGAAAAGCGATACTAATACTTGTACTTGGTGTAACAGCTGTAATTTCGGTAACATTTACTAATCTCACCGAGACATCAAGCCAGGCAACAAATAATATGATTCGTTATTACAATCAGCAGAATGCTCATAATATAGCTCAAACCGGCATTCATATGGCATTAAGAGAATTAACCGATTCGAGTTCATGGCGAACAGGTTACGGTAGTCTTTCTCTATTTAATGGAATATTGAATACAGCTTTAGTTGATACAACTTTTGATACACTTAACGTAGTAATGATTACATCAACAGGCACGTTTGGCGGTGGAACTGATTTGGAAGTAAGTTCTACATCAATTGTTTATACCGTTGTTGGTGGTGGAGGTGGATTCATACCTGCATCCGTTCTTGCAGCTATTACTACTAACAATCAAGTAGAAACAAGTGGAAATTTGACAGTTGACGGAAGAGATCATGACTTAAATGGGAACTTGGTACCCGGAGCAGGAACTTATGCAATATGGACAACAAATAATTTTAATCGTAAAGGGAATTCACATCTCGGCTCTACTGAGAGCGGTACGGATTATGCACCTGCTAAAGTTGAAAACAATAATGTGAGACTGGAGGGGCAGTCGTATCCTGGTGGTTATCCTTCAACACCCGATGGTGTACTTGGTGGGGCAGCAATGGGTTATCCTCCCGGCACATTAAAATCTATAGCGTTAAGCGGCGCAGGTGGAAGTCAATATGTAACAAATCCTTCACTACTAACTTATCCGCTAAAAGGCGTAACTTATGTTGAATTACCTGCAGGAGGAACTTGGAACCCGGCTAATATTGACGGAGAAGGGATCCTGGTTGTTCATAACTCAACAAATGATGCGACAATAAAGAATATGAACTGGGGTACATTCAAAGGGTTGATGATAGCCGATGATATTGTGCATATTCACAATAATATAATTGGTGCGGTAGTAGGTTTATCGCCGTCTCCTTCTAGCGGCAAGCAAATCGGTAACGGTACAGGAAGCATATTATATTCTCGCGAAGCATTGATGAATGCCACTTCAATCGGCGGCAGTTCCGCAGGCGGAAGTAGTACTTCTAATGTCATTGCTTGGTGGGACTAATCCGATAGAATATTTTTTAATGCTTGTTGCAAATCTGTATATGAAAAATTAAATCCTTCTTCCATAGTCCTCTTAGGAATTATCTTCGATCCCTTAACTACGGTTTCAGCAGCTTCTCCAAGAACTAGCTTAAGAATAAATTCCGGTACTCTGAACAAAGAAGGACGGTTAAGCGTTCTTCCTAATACTTTAGAAAAATCATTCATTTTTATATAATTTGGTGCAACTCCGTTTAATATTCCCTTTATATCATTATCAACGGCAAAAATGAAAAGATCGGAAATATCATCAATGTGAATCCAAGGCAACCACTGATTACCCGAACCTAATGGACCCCCAATAAAGAAATTAAAAGGGGTCAGCATTTTTGCAAGTGCTCCGTCATTTTTGGCTAATACAATTCCGGTTCTAATATTAACTCTTCGAACTCCGCAATCATCAATTTTGGTAGATTCTTTTTCCCATTTTTGTACTACTTCAGATAGAAATCCTTTCCCTTCAGATGAGTATTCATCAACTTCAAGATTAATTTCGTTGTTGTAAAAACCAACTGCCGATGCACAAACAAACACCGATGGTTTTTTTTCAGCTTTGCAAACAGCATCAACTATATTTCGTGTACCAATAACCCTGCTATCCAAAACTTTTTTCTTATGAGATTGACCCCATCTTTTTCCCATGACATTTTCACCGGCAAGATGAATAACTGCATGTGATTCTTCAATAGATTCTTGCCATTCTTTTTCTAAGTTATAATCCCAGGTAACATGTTTAACGGCATCAGGGAAGATAGTTGCTACTTTCTCTTTTGACCTGGAAAAGATGATAACTTCATCACCGCGATCTATTAATTTATTTACAATGCTTTGTCCAATTAAACCTGTTGCACCGGTGACTACAATTTTTTTCATATTTTTCTCCATTTCATATTAAATGTATATTAACAACCAAAGTTTATCGAATATAGTTCATACTAATATTAAAAACATTTAGCAGTCTTCAAAATCAGGAGTTTAAGTGTCAAAAGAATTTTATAGAAATACAAAAGCATACGACATTGCGTTTTCAGACCGCGAGTTTGATACTGAATGTGATTTTTTAATTTGGTGCTTGCATAACCTAGGGAAGGTAAAAATAACAAAATTAGAAAAGAAAAATTTTCTTGAACTCGGATGCGGACCTGCAAGGCATACACGTGAATTTGCAAAACGGGGATGGGACTCTTATGCATTGGATATCTCGGAGGAAATGATTGAATATGCTTTACACGAAGCAAGAAAAGAAGGGCTGCAGATTAACGGTATTGTTGGGAATATGATCGACTTTAAATTGAATAAAAAGGTAATACTTGCAGCAACTTTAATGGAAAGCATAGCTCATATTTTGACAAATGACGATATGGTTAATCACTTTATAGCTGTTTCTAATAATTTAGTAGACGGCGGTATATATATAATTGAAGGGACACATCCGCAATTTTTCTTCCCGGATGATGAAACAAATTCATGGATTTCGGAAGAGGGAAATTTTTCTGTTGAAATTACATTTGGTACTCCGGATGATACCTATAATTCACTTAAGCAAACTTGGCAAGTATCAAACAATATGAAAATCAAGCATGGTAATGCACCGGTTGTCGAAACAAAAAGTATAAGTGAAGTCAGATGGTATCTTCTTCAAGAAATGAAACTGCTGATTGAAAAAGCCGGTGTGTTTGATAAAGCATGGTTCTTCGGAAGTCTATACTCCATTCCGCCTTTTGTACTTGACGAATCCGAAAATTCCGATGCAATGGTAATTGTTTTAAGAAAAGCAAAGAAAAAAGTTAATAAAGTAAAATTCAACTTGGATTTATAAATATTATGAAGTGTTTTAGAGTAATTTTTATCGGGTTGTTAATAATTACTGTCAATATTATAGGACAAACTTTTGAACTCCGCGGAGTAATAATTGACGGTGTTATAGGCAGTCCGTTAAGTTTTGCAAACATAAGAGCTATTAATACAAATACGGGAACTGCTGCTACAATTAACGGAGAGTATTTATTAAAACTAAATAGCGGAGAATATACTTTAGTCGCTTCTTATATCGGTTATAACTCGGATACACTAAGAGTTTATTTAAAGAGTGATCTAAATGTTAATTTTATTTTGATGCCTTCGGCAATTGAATTGGGAGAAGTTACGGTTATACCTGGAGTTAATCCGGCAGTTGAAATAATTAAAAAAGCTATCAAAAGAAAACATGAACGTAATGAATTATTGACTTCATATATTTTCAATGCTTATACAAAAGGGAAAATATTAAGTACGCAGGAAATTTCCGCCAGAGGAACAAGTATTGGAATAGGTATTGGAAAAGATACGGCTGATTTAAAGATTACGGGAATTTTGGAAAATCAAAGTAAAGGTTATTTCCTTAGACCCAACAATTATAAAGAAGAAATAATTGCAAGAAAACAGACTGCCAACTTCCCGGCAACAATAAACATATTAACCGGTGGCAGAGTTATACAAAATTTTTATTCGGATGATATACAATTTTTCGGAAGGCAATTAGTTGGACCGATTTCAGACAATGCACTAAACTATTACTATTATTATATCGAAGATACGCTTGCTATAGATAATAAAAATGTCTTTCAAATATATTTTTCTACTATCGATGAAAATGATCCGGGTTTTTACGGTAGAATATTTATTTCCTCAAAAACATATGATCTGTTAAAAATCGATATCGACCTAAATTCCGCTGCAAATCCCGGTGGTTTATTTACTAATGTGAATATCTTCCAACAATTTGTTCCTTATGAAAACAACATTTACGTTCCTATTGATTACCGTTTGTTTGTCGAAGGAAATTATCTGGGATTATTCAAGTTCGGTTTCGAAATAAACTCAATATTGTATGACTATGAAATTAATCCGGCTCTAGATAAAAATGATTTTGGTATGCTTGTTCTCAAAGTACAACCTGAAGCAGATAAAAAAGACTCTTCATATTGGAGAGACATTCAAACAATCCCCTCAAGTTTATATGAAGTAGAAGCATATAGAAGAATTGACAGCCTCGCATCAATTGAGACAACATTTTGGGATAGGTTTTCTTTTTTCGCCGACAGGCTCTACTTGAATGATAATTTTTATGTTCAGGGAATAATGGGTTTGTATCATTTCAATCATGTTGAAGGGCATTCGCTGGATCTTTCAACCGGTTTCCAAAGTTTATTTAATGATCGTTTTAACGGCTCACTCGATTTGAGTTATGGTTTCTCAGATAAAAAATTTAAAAAAGATCTCAACTTTCTTTTTTTATTAGGTGAGTACAGAACCACAAGCGTATCTATCGGAATTTATGACAAAACTAATATTCTTTTTGATGAATCGGATAATTATAATGCCTTTACTTCAACAATAACTAGTTTATTCGGCAAATATGATTTTCGTGATTATTACAGAACCAGCGGTTTTTCAGTTGATTACAAAAGTGAAATCTTTCCGATTCTTAGTTTGAATCTTGGATTTATAAATAGAACAGACAGAAGTTTGAGCAGCAAATCCGATTTTTCTTTTTTTAATAAAAACAAATCTTATCCCACTAACTCTTCCGTATACGATAAAAAACTAAATGCGGTTAAGGTAGGTTTTCAATTCGATTTCAGAAAATATATTGAAGACGGTAAATTTAGAAGAAGAATGGGTGAGAGCGGATCAAATATAAGTTTTGGAGGAGAGGCAATGTTCAGCGATCCTTCTTTACTAAAAAGCGAAATGGATTTTCAAATGTATTCATTGAATGTTAATTCACGAATAAGATCATTTGCATCGACATATTTCAATTTGCTCTTGGAAGGAAATATTTCAAAAGGTGCTGTCCCGATCCAAATAATGAAAGCTCTTCCGGGTAATATTGAGTCTTCAGGTAAAAACAATACTTTTCGTACTCTTGGAGTCGGAGAGGTATTTGGAGATAAAACCATTACTGCTTTTGTTGAATACAATTTTGGAACCGAGTTGTGGAGATTATTAAATTTTACTTTGCTCCAAGATTTACAGATTAATTTAACCGCATTCGTTAATGCAGCTTATCTGGATATTTCCCAATCAAGCCGTGCAATTTTATCCAATGATTTCAAATCCTTTAAAAATCCATTCTATGAAAGTGGTTTTAGTATAGGTCATCCCTTAATTCCTCTCAGAATTGAGTTTACATGGAAGTTAAATCACCGCGGAAGCAACAATTTTGTCCTCGGTATAAACACGTTTGTGTTATAGAATAAAATTTGTTCCATTTCTTTCTCTACAAAATTGTTCATGACAATTTTTGACAATCTCTTACCTTGTAATGACAACTTATCCATTTTATCCTCCGTCTGAATTACCAGAAACTAAAAGAAATTAATCATACAAAGGAGGACAAAATGAAACGTAGATTTGCTTATTTAACATTACTATTGGTTGTTGCCGTCGGATTAAACGTAGCCCAAACTAAAGATCAGTTAAATCCGATAGCAATTAAAAATTTGGTTGCCGGAATTCATTCCGAGAATCTCGGTTTACAAAAAAGTTCTATTTTCTTTGCAGGTTTTTACAAAATTGAAGAAGCAATGGATGCACTTCGTGAAGAAATGTTGTTGAATGAAAATCCGAGCATAAAGGTTCTTGCTGCTCTTGCTTTATATGAAATTCATAATGAAGATGTGTTAGATGATTTAGAACGCTTGGTCAGAGATGTTAATCAGGATTATCAAGTAAGAAGAATGGCTAAAGCAATCTGTGACGAGTGGTATATAAAAGATGCAAATGCAATAACAGTTGCGAAATAGTGATTAAATCATCTTACGCATGAACCTGGAAGGTCACTTGAATTTGACCTCCCAGGTTGCTTTAATAGTTAATCAGAATCGAACAGCCTTTGTAGAAAAAACAACTTTTAAAAAGGTTGTTTTTTTATTTTAAAGAATCATCGCATTTTATTTGGAAGGGTAAACGAAAATGTACTTCCGTTTCCTAAACTACTTTCGACAAAAATGTGCCCGGAATTTTTTTCGATCATTTCTTTAGATAATATTAAACCAAGCCCGGTACCTCTTTCTTGTTTTGTGCCTAATGTGGTATGATTAATATCAACTCTAAACAACTTTTGAATATCTTCATGCAGCATTCCAATTCCAAAATCTTTTATACTTACTTTCACTTTATCGATATCGTTCTTTGCGGTTATTTCAATTTTGGAATTTTCATTTGAGAACTTAATTGCATTTGAAATAATATTTCTAAGAACGGTTGATATCATATTTTGATCAGCATATGCCAGGCATCTATCATCGCACTCAATCAACAATTCAATATTTTTGCTTTTTGCAATTTCTTTTAAAAGATTACATACCTTTGAAATCGTCTGCTCCATGTCGATAACTTCCGGCGAGAAATAGAATTTATCGGTTTGAATTTTCGACCAATCCAATAAGTTGTTAAGCAGGTCAAAAATGTTGGCGGAGACATTGTTGATATGAGTTATATATTCTTTTAATTCCTCTCGGCTAAGTTCATCAAATTCATCAAGTAAAATATCCGAGTAGCTTAAAAGTGCATTGAAAGGGCTGCGTAGATCATGTGCAATTATTGAAAAGAATTTATCCTTAGCAAAATTAGAACGCTTCAATTCTTCATTATATTTTTGAATACTTTCTTCTGTTCTTTTTCTATCTCGAATATCACGGGCAACCAATAAAATATGCTCGTAATGATTCCGCTTTTTCATTTTTGTAAGACTAATTTCAACCGGGATTTTCACCTTATCTTTGTTGATAAGATCAACTTCAAAAAGAAAAAGAGAATCTTTTTTCTTTTCATTTGATAAATATTCAAAAACTTTTCTACTATATACATGGTTAAGTATAACAGAAACATTAGAATTTATTATCTCGTCGGCTTCTAAATTTGTTAAACCAAGTCCGGCTTCATTTATATAAATAATTTTCCCTTCCTGGTCATGAACTAAAATCATATCATCAATATTTTCTGCCAACAATCTATATTTTTCTTCGCTTTCCTTAAGGTTTTGTAGAATCTGTTTATGCTCGTTAATATTCTCGCAGGCAATAAATATCTGTACTTCCCCGTTGGGCAGATTTAATATGCTTGCCGATTCGCGCACCCAGACAACTTTCCCGCTTTTTGAAATTTTTCTCAGTTCCCATTTATGATCGACATCCTTATTCAGCAAACACTCATTTAATGTTTGTTGTACTTTTTCTTTGTCTTCTTCATGAAATACTTTTGTAACATTCAGACCTTTCAATTCCTCGGGCGAATATTCCAGGTCAATATTTACTCTGGCATTTGCATCGACAATTTTACCTTTTTCATCTAATATGAAAAGCATATAAGGATTTTTTTCAAAAAGAATTCGAAATTTTTGTTCGCTGGATTTGAGAAATTCTTCGGATTGCTTATACTTAATTGCTAAAGCGATATGCTGCGAAATCGAACTCAGAAAATTTATATGTTCTTCATTATATATTAGTTCATCCGCACTTCGCTGCAGGGCAAGGAGACCGATAGTTTTGTTATCCAAAGATTTAAGAGGAACACCAAGCCACTCGCTGAACCTTAGCAAGTCAGCTTCAACCACACCGGATCTAATTAGTTCTTTTAACATCTTTGACGTTATTAAAAGGGGATTGGGTTTGCTGAGTGCGTAATTTGTTATTCCATCAACTTGATTTTTCAATTCTGCCGGGTCGGGGACTGACTCTAACTTGCTTCTGAAGAAGGGATATGTAATTGTTTTTGTTCTATAATTATATATTGCAAAATAAAAACTGTCGGTACTTATATACGTACTTATAATTTTATAGATTTTGTAATATAGTTCATCAATACTACTTGAACAGTTAACAGCTTCTGAAATTTTTAGGATCGTTAGAGAAATAATTTGAGAGTTGGTGAGCGAATTTTCAGAGCTAAATTCTACTCTTTTTTCCATGGAGAATAACCTTTATAATTTACCTTGCCTCCTAATTGTAATAAAGTTAATCATTAAACGTAAGTTTTGCAATGTTTAAGTAGCAATTAATATAAAACAAAAGATATTCGGTCTATTGAAGTGAGTGAAAGATAAATGGACTTGAAATCTGTTATTAAAATTAATTACATTTGCAACATGTTATCTCTCATTAAAATAACGCAGGCAAAAAGATTGTCCTTAACAGTATTGTTTTTCTACGTACTGTTATACCTCTGCATAACTTTCCATTTCCATCCTTTATACATCTATACGGAAAATGAAGTACTTAAAAGTGTAAGCCCTACGGCAAACACTATTAACAACCACGCCAATTTTCACTGTGAAATTTGTCATATAACTGCTTCTTTTAATTATCTAAAGGTTTCTGGAAATAATTTAACTGCAATTACCTTTCTTGATTCTAAGGTTATAATTTTAGACAACACCTTTCATTTAAACAACCTACTTTATACTCCCCAGCTTAGAGCTCCTCCGATAGTTTAGAATTAATATCATTTTTTTAATCTAACAAAAATTTGGAGGAGAATATGTTTTCTATTCTTAAAAAGAATATGACTATTTTATTTATTATTTCTTTTATAGTTACATTTACCGCATGCAGCAGTGATGATCCGGTTGCACCACATGAGGAACACTTTGAAGCAATCGGTACCGTGATCTACGATGGAACCGGTGCTGAAATTTTTAGAATTTTGAGAGGTGTAACAAATGACACACTCCTTGCTAAAGTTGGAGTTCTTTCGGATCACTTTGATGTTAAATTTATAAATGAAGATGAACAAGTTGTAAATCCGCCTGATGATGACGATTTATCCATGGGTATTGATATTACTAATCCAAATCTGCTTGAAATAGAACAGGATGAACCCGGCGAGTTCGAATTTCATCTAATGGGTTTAGCAGAAGGTCTAACTACTATCGAAATAAAAATTTTGCATGGTAATCATGCGGATTACAGATCCGGCTTAATACCGGTTAAGATAACTAATTAAAAAAGTACTTTTCTATTTCTTAATTATGAAATTATTTTCTAAACAACTTTACCGCTCAAATAGTTGGGCGGTTTTTTTATTTTTTTTGGTTGTAACTAATCTGTTTGCACAGCATCCGGATTATCATCTTCAAGGAATTGTACTAAACAGCGAGAACAACAAACCATTAGCTAATGTTAATATTTTAGTAATTAACCATAACATTTTTGCTGTTACGAAAAATGACGGTTCATTTGATCTGGAATTCGACCGACTTGGTCAATATCAACTCAAAATTACACACGTTGCATTTAGAGAAGAGTTGATTACATTCAATCTTGCAGACTATAATCACAAGAAAATAATTGTTTATATGATTCCCAAGATGATAGATATTTCTCCCGTGATTGTTATGGGGCAAAATACACTTACTAAGTTTGATGAGTTATACGAATCTTCGAATGTATTAAGAGGAAAAGAACTACAAAGAGAATTAGGATTAAGCTTGGCTGCAACTCTAAAAAATGAAACAGGGTTAGCAATTCGATCTATGGGACCGGCACCGGCTCGCCCTGTTATTAGAGGTTTAGGCGGTGACAGAGTAATGATAACCGAAGATGGAGTTAAAGTAACGGATCTTTCGGCTACTTCGCCGGATCATGCCGTTACAATTGAACCATTTAGTTTGGATAAAATTGAAGTGATTCGCGGTCCGAGAGTTTTGATTAAAACTCCTATAACTATCGGCGGTGTTGTTAACGTTGTTAGAAATGAAATACCTGTTGAAATACATAACCAGGTGTACGGGATTGCAGGCATATACGGTGAATCCGCTAATAACGGCTATCTCGGCTCCATTATTACGGAAATACCATTTAAACCGGTTGTAGTTAGGTTAGAAGGAAGCCGTAGAAAAGTTAATGATTTAATGACTCCCGTTGGAAAGCTGCCGAATTCCCATGCTGAAAATTATAATTGGAGTATCGGAAGCAGTTATTTCCCTTCATTTGGTAAAGTTGGTGCATCCTACAGGGATTTTAATTTAAGTTACGGAATACCCGGTGGATTTATCGGGGCTCACCCAAATGGTGTCGATATTGATATGTATAGAAGACAGTTTAACGTAATCTCAAAAATTAATCTGCCTTCAAAAACTTTTGAAAATATTGAGGTTCATTTAAGTCACGTTGTATATCGCCACAAAGAATTTGAAGATACCGGGTTAATCGGCTCGGAGTTTAAAGTAAAAAGTTACTTAGGTTACATCAACACTAATTACCGCGGGTTTGGATTTTTAAGTAACGGTACATTCGGTATCTCTTCTCAATACAGGGATTTTGAAATCGGCGGTTTTGTGTTTACTCCACGTTCACATTCGCTAAACTTATCAACATATGTATACGAGTCGTTCAATTATAACAACTTCAGTTTTGAATTTGGAGCGAGATATAATTACGATAGAATAACACCGGAAGAAGAAAAACCGAATGCAAAAATCGGTCATATTAGAAAACGAGAATTTCATACTTACTCACTTTCGTTTTCCGCGCTTTATACATTGACGAATATTGTTCATTTCGGAATAAATATTAACAAGTCGTCTCGTGTACCGACAATTGAAGAATTATATTCCGAAGGACCTCATCTTGCCGCATACTCCTATGAAACCGGTAATCCTAATCTTGAAGATGAAAGAGGATGGGGCGCGGAATTTTTTGTTTATCATAATTTTAGTGATTTATTTTTTCATCTAAACATTTTCAGAAATGATCTAAGATATTATATAGTGCCTCGAAACACAGGTGAATTAAATTACGCTACATTCTTACCTATTTATCAAACCGAGGGTGTCGGGGCATTATTTTATGGTGTTGAAGGGCAAATACAATGGGAGTTTTTGAACAATTTCAGAATTGGTTTTACACTAAGCCATACAAAGGGAAATTTCAAAAATTCTGATCAGCCATTACCGCAAATTCCACCGCTCAAAGGTAATTTTGAATTCATATATTTTTCGGATCACTTGACCATAGGCATTAACTCCGAGGTTGCTGCTGCTCAAAAGAGAGTTGATGAATTCGAAGAAACAACTGCAGGTTACGGAGTTTTGAATTCTTTTGTTCAATATTCAATCAGCAATGAAAATTTACTCCACTTATTTTCGTTAAGTGTTGATAATATTTTCGATAAGGAATACCGTAATCATCTCTCAAGAGTAAAATCAATCCTCCCGGAAGCCGGTAGAAATTTTAGACTAACATATAAATTGTATTTTCATATCTAATTCATAATGGTTGCAAAGTTCGCGACCACTACCGACTATTGGAATTTGAACTCTATCAACATTATCTTATCATTTATGAATAAAGAAAAATTTACAGAGCTAAAGAACTTTCCAAAGTTTTCAATTGATGAAATGAAAAAACGTTCGGTGGAGTTCTCGAATTTTCTTAAAAAAAGGAGAACCATTCGCGAATATTCTTCACAAGATTTTCCGATTGAGATTATTACGAATTGTATTGAAGCAGCAAGCTCATCTCCGAGCGGTGCAAATATGCAGCCTTGGCATTTTGTAATTGTTCAAGACCCCGAAATAAAAAAGAAAATAAGAGAAGGTGCAGAAAAAGAAGAGCGGGAATTTTATGGCGGTAAAGCCCCCAACGAATGGCTGCAAGCTCTTAAACAATTTGAAACCAACGCGGAGAAACCCTTTCTCGAATATGCCCCTTATTTAATAATCATATTCGAAAAGAAATATGGTATTGATGATAAAGGGAAAAAAGTAAAACACTATTACACAAAAGAATCGGTTGGAATTGCAACTGGAGTTTTAATTACTGCCTTACATAATTGCGGCTTGGCTACATTAACACATACCCCAAGTCCAATGAATTTCTTAAATGAAATATTAAACAGACCTGAAAACGAGAAACCATACTTGATTCTTGTTACCGGATTCCCTAAAGAAGGAACGAGAGTTCCAAACATCTCTAAAAGATCAATTGATGAAATCTGTTCGATTATTTAATCATCTTGATTCTTACCGCAAAGAAAGCTAATATTTCTTAAACAATATTAAAGAGAGAATAACAATGACCTTTCTTTGCATTGCCAGTTATGAAAAGGGCTATGACTTTATGGTGGCTCTAAAGAAGTTAGGAGCAAAAGTAATTTTACTTACCTCGCAGAGTTTGGAAAATGCAAACTGGCCTCGAGAATTTTTAGATGATATTTATTATATGCCCGATGTAAACAAAGAATGGAACATGAATGATGTCATTAATGCAGTTAGTTATTTAGCGCGCTCTGTTAAAATAGATAGAATTGTTGCACTTGATGACTTTGATGTTGAGAAAGCAGCAAAGTTAAGAGAACATTTAAGAGTGCCGGGAATGGGTGATACGACTGCAAGATATTTTAGAGATAAACTTGCAATGAGAATGAGAGCAAAGGAAGTTGGTATTAATGCTCCTGAATTTGTCCACGTATTAAATTATGACGAGATAAAAAGTTTTCTAAAAAAAGTTCAACCTCCGTATGTTCTAAAACCAAGAATGCAAGCCGGTGCAATTGGTATTAAAAAAATTCATTCACCGGCAGAGCTCTGGGAAATATTGGATAAACTTGGCGATGATCAATCATTCTATCTGCTTGAACAGTTTATCCCGGGCGATATTTATCATGTCGATTCTATCATTTACAATAACGATGTTAAGTTTTCGATTTCAAGTAAGTACGGAAATCCGCCGATGGAAGTTGCCCATGAAGGCAGAGTTTTTACAAGCCGCACTATCCAAAGAGAAACGAATGAAGACAAAGCATTGAAGATAATGAATAAGCAAGTGCTTAATGCTATGGGATTGCTACGTGGTGTTTCTCATACAGAATTTATCAAAGCCAAAAGTGATGGTAAGTTTTATTTTCTCGAAACATCCGCTCGTGTAGGCGGTGCAAATTTACATGAACTTGTTAAAGCCGCAAGCGGAATTAATCTTTGGGAAGAATGGGCAAAAATTGAATTGCTTGGCGGTAAAGGTGATTATGAATTACCGAATATTGAGGACAATCATTCTGCTATTTTACTTTCTCTTGCCAAACAAGAATGGCCCGATATGAACGTGTTCACAGATAAAGAAGTTGTTTGGAAATTGAATAAAAAAAATCACGCCGGAGTTATTGTAAAATCAGAAAACTATGATAGAATTACTGAATTGATTGATAATTATGCTGTGAAATTTTATGAGGAGTTTTTTGCCAGTTATCCCGCCCCCGAAAAACCGACTGATTAATAGAGTAGAGATTCCATCTTTCCAAAAGATGGAATCTCTTTTTATAATTCGATATATTGAAATGTGCAGGAAGAATCATCATATCATTTACCTCTTTACAATGACTGCTATTTTCATGCCTATAATAGAGCAGTAGGTAACGATAAGTTATTTTTCAAGCCTGAGAATTATCTATATTTTTTGAGCAGATTCAAATTTTATCTTGCAAGCTTTATCGATGTTTATGCCTTTTGTTTAATGCCTAATCATTTTCATTTTTTAATTAGAATAAATGAAGAAGATCCTAACATTGTCAGTAAACAATTTAGACGATTGTTTATCAGTTATGCAATGGCAGTAAATGCTCAAGAGAAAAGGAAAGGAAATCTGTTCATAAAAAATTTTAAAAGAAGATTGATCGAAGATGAAAGATATTTGTTAAGTGTTGTCAGGTATATTCACTTAAATCCGGTTCATCATAAATTGACAAAGGACTATAGTAATTATAAATACAGTTCATATAAAACTTTTCTTTCAAATAAACCTACAATAATTAAAAGAAAAGATGTCTTAGATTGGTTTGGAAATAGAGCGAGATTTGAAGAATTCCATGAAGAAGGAAAAGAAAAAATAGAAGAAGATTTTTATAATTTTGAGATTGAATAGTTGTGAAATATAAAACAGAGATTCCATCTTTCCAAAAGATGGAATCTCTAGTGGAATTATAATTATTTCTGCATAAACGGATACTTCCAATCTTTGGGAGGATCGAAAGTTTCCTTCATAGTACGTACCGACACCCATCTCATTAAGTTCATTGCACTGCCGGCTTTATCATTTGTACCGCTTGCTCTGCCGCCGCCAAATGGCTGTTGACCAACAACCGCCGCAGTAGGCTTATCATTGATATAGAAATTACCCGCAGCATTTTTTAGTTTATCGGACATTTTAATTAATGCATATCTATCCTGCGCCCAAATTGCACCGGTTAATGCATAAGGTGAAGTTGTATCACACAGATCAAGAGCTTCATCAAATTTTTCATCTTCGTAAACATAAATAGTTAATACCGGACCGAAGATTTCTTCCTGCATTGTTTTGAACATTGGATCAGTTGTAACAATCGTAGTTGGTTCAATAAAGTAACCTTTAGAGGCATCGTAATTTCCACCGGTTATAATTTCAGCATCTTTAGATTCTTTTGCATAGTCAATATATTCTGTAATAGATTTGAAAGCCGCATCATCAATAACCGCCGAGAAGAAATTAGTGAAGTCTTCTACATCACCCATTTTGATTTTTTTTACTTCAGCAACAAACTTTTCTTTGAATTCACCCCAAATGGATTTTGGAACATACATTCTTGAAGCGGCAGAACATTTCTGTCCTTGATATTCAAACGCCCCGCGAAGTGCAGCAACTACAAGTGCATCAACATCTGCTGAATTGTGAGCAAAGATAAAATCTTTACCGCCTGTTTCACCTACAATTCTCGGATAGTATTTCATTTTAGAAATATTATCACCAACGGTTTTCCACATATTTTGGAAAACTGCTGTTGAACCGGTGAAGTGAATACCTGCTAAATAAGGACTTGCCATTACAGGGTTGCCAACTTGTCCGCCTGAACCCGGAACATAATTAATAACACCTTTTGGAAGACCGGCTTCTTCGAACAATTTCATTAACCAATAGCCTGAGTAAACCGAACTTGATGCAGGTTTCCAAAGAGATACGTTACCGACAATTGCCGGAGCAGTTGGAAGATTACCAGCAATAGAGGTAAAGTTAAAAGGTGTTACAGCAAAGACAAATCCTTCAAGCGGTCTGTATTCAACTCTATTCCACATTCCTGCAGGAGAGTAAGGTTGATCTGACATAATTTGTGTCATGTAATAAGTATTGAATCTGTAAAAATCAATCAGCTCGCATGCTGAATCAATTTCTGCCTGATAAACTGTTTTGGATTGACCGAGCATTGTTGCAGCATTTAAAGTCGCTCGCCATGGACCGGCGAGTAAATCAGCCATCTTCAAGAATATTGCAGCACGTTGTTCCCATGGCATTTCAGCCCATTTCTTTCTTGCTTCGAGTGCGGCTTCAATTGCCATATCAACTTCTTTTTTACCCGCTTTGTGGTAAACTCCTAGAACATGTTTATGGTTGTGAGGAATAACCATTTCCTGAGTGTTACCTGTTTTAACTTCTTCGCCGCCGATTATCAAGGGAACTTCAATTTGTTGTGATTTTAATTCACTTATTCTTTTTGTAAGCGCTTCTCTTTCGGGACTTCCCGGAACATAACTTTTTACCGGTTCGTTAATAGGTACCGGAACCTTGAAATACGCGTTAGACATACTACTACCTCCATCTTCCTTTCAATTTCTAAATGATATTTATTCGTACTTTTTATAAAAAATGTATGAGTAAAAATAGTATTAACCCCCTGTAAATACAATCAAAAGAGACTGAAATCGGCTTTAGAATTCGTTATTTTTACGTACAAATTAGTACATATTCCGTTCCCGAATAAATTAACCCCGATTGTCCATTAGGGAAATTTATCAATATCGCAATTAAGAAATTTCAGTATGTGTAAAAAATCAAAATTAGTGGTCAGTAAAATTATTTAAGTAATTATATTATTCCTTTCTTAGGAAATAATTTTATGTCGGTTTTCAAGTTGAACAAATTATATAATATTCATATTATAACTAAGGTGATAACATTTCATAATAATCGGAATATAGTTTAGTTATGTATTTAGTAATTTTTATGAAAACTTCACTATTTCTTGATTAAATTTAGTCTTTAGAATAATGCGGAAATAAACTTGCCTGAACCGAATGTTACATACATAAAATATTTGCTCGGTCTTTCTCAAAAAGGAAGAAAGAATTCTTTCTTAGAACTTTGTGAACTTAATCTTAACAAAGTTTTTGCTATCTGTGGTTTATGTTTAGGCGATGTTAAAATTGCCGAAGAAGTTGCAAAGGATGTTTTCCTTTCCGCTTGGCACAATTTAAAATTTGTACGAGAGGACATGTCGGTAAACTCATGGCTGAGGGGTATTGCTGTCTTTGAAATTATGGAAGAATTACGAACTCGTGAAAGAAGACAAAAAGTTTATCCCAATGCCAAAAAGTTTGACTCTACGGTTTATAACCGCGTTCACACAAACAACCAGTTCGAGAGTACAATATTAGAATTACCTGAATTAGAAAGAACAATCTTTGTTCTTCATGATGTAGAGGGATATGACTTTGACGAAATAGCCGGTTTTTTTGATGACCTTTCAATTGAAGAAATTAAAAAAATAATTCGTACTTCTAGAGCAAATTTAGTCGGAATTGATATACAATGACTCGAGATGAAGTTAAAAATTTGATGCATGATTATGTTGACGGATTGCTTTCGCATGAGGACAAAAGCAGAGTAGATTCTTATCTAGAAGAGTATACGGATGTTGCCGGAGAGTTTGAACTGCTTAAAAAACTTCTTAATAAAGCGGAGTCTCTTCCAATTGGTATAAAAACTCCCGAAACTCTTCTTGAAAAAATTTCAGACGAACTTCTTTCTAAAAGCATAGAAAAAATTGAAGAAGAGAAACAAAAAAAACTAAAGCAGTTAACAGAAAATACCGAAGCAATTGGAGAGAAAAGAAAAAAAATAGTTAAGACTCGAGATTATAATAGAAATTCTGATACAACTTCTTCTGATGATGTAGAAGATAAAAAAGTTAAATCAGTGAATCTCTGGATTATTGTTGTTGTCCTACTGACAATAGTTGGGGCGTATTTCTTATATGATTTTCTTGATACAAACTTACCCTGGCAATTAAAATTAGATTATGGTAATTATCAAATAGGGACTGTTGGTCAGAAAACATCAATTGATTTTGATGAAACATTAACAACATTTGATTCTACAAAAGTTACTATGATTATTCCCAACGCCGGAAGATTAGAAATCGGAAGTTTCACATCTATAAAAGTTATAAAAGGGAAAGACAGCGATAACATTATATCCTTTATATCCGGAAAAATTTATGGTAATTGTAAAATCGATGACCCTCGATTAACCATCAAAACAAATATTTCTGAAATAAAAGTAGTAGCGGGGAAATTTATATCCGAGATTAATGATTATGGTGAACTTAACCTTATAACAAATAATGGAAAGCTTAAGATAACCACACCGAATAGAGAATTCTTTCTTGTAAAAGACCATAGATGTAAAATATCAGCAAACGGAAATGTCGGTATACCAATTCATCTCAAAACAAATCATCAACTGGCGGAAATATTTGAACAAATTAGCTATGACGATAAAAAAGTAAATAACTATGGTTTGATATTACAATTATCCTCACCTGTTGATGGAATTACTTTACTGCATCTTATTATGAAAGCAAAAACTATAGAAGAAAGACTTCCGCTCTTTGAAAAATTAAATGAATTTTATCCGCTTGTTCCCGGAATTTCCATAGAGGGAATTCTTAATTTGGATAAAGACATGCTGGATGAATGGCAGAGAGATATTGAATGGCAGTTATAAATACTTTCCTTAAAAATGTACCCCCCGTATTTTAGATTATAAAAATTTCGTTATATCCAAGAGTATTTCATTTTTTAATTCACATCTAATTTTCTATTTTCGATGAATCAACAAAACAAAATCTAAATGAAAAAATTTTTAGTTGGAATTGACGGTGGAGGAAGCAACACAAAGTTATTGCTCACCGATACTAATTTAAATATACTGGAAGAATCTATTGGGGGACCATCAAATTTCTTGAAGATAGGACACGAATCTGCATCACGAAATGTTTATGAATTAGTTATTCCCTTTATTCATAAATACAAAAATGATGAGTTTTATATTGTGATTGGAACAGCAGGTGCCGGGAGAAAAAATGATGCCGAAGAATTTGAGTTAAACCTTAGAAATAGTTTTTATCGAAATACAGTTATCAAAGTTGTTTCCGATGCAGAGATAACGCTAAAGGGTGCATTCGAAAATGAAAAAGGTGCAATTTTAATTGCCGGTACAGGTTCAATTTTATATTATAAATCAGATCGAGAAGTAAGTAGAGTGGGTGGTTTTGGAAGACTAATTGGCGATGAAGGCTCGGGTTATTCAATCGGTAGAAAAGGTCTTGTAACTCTAGCCAAAATTTTAGATGGTCGTCTGCAGTCTTCTGGTATAAGGATTTTTGCCGAAGAAAAATTCGAAATTAATTCTCAAGAATCACTTATCAACAAAGTTTATAAAGGAAGTTTTGATATTGCATCTTTTGCCGAGGTTGTGATTGAAGCAGCAAAGCAAAGGGATGAATATTCATTGAAAATTCTTGAAGAAGAAGCCGTAGAATTGTTTGATCATATCACAACTCTAATTGGAAAAGAAAATTTAAAGAAGCTTAATCTTGTTTTAACCGGCGGATTATTATCTAATGATAATATCTTTAAGTCAACATTAATGAATAAAATAAAAAAAGAACTACCTCAGGTTGAAGTTGTAAATCCCAAACATTCACCGGAATATGGTGCGTTGTTAATTGCTAAAGAAATTGTTACGGGAAAAAATGAAAATTAAAACAAGTAGAAATCCATGGAGCTGGGTGCCTTCATTGTACTTTGCCGAAGGGATGCCGTATGTAATTGTTATGACCGTATCGGTTATTATGTACAAGCGATTAGGGTTGTCGAACACCGATATTGCACTTTATACAAGCTGGCTGTATTTACCATGGGTAATTAAACCGTTATGGAGTCCCGTAGTTGATTTATTTAGAACAAAGCGATTCTGGATAATTATAATGCAGTTAATTATCGGCGCTGCTTTAGCAGGCGTTGCATTAACAATTCCAACCGAACCATTTTTGAAATATACATTAATGTTTTTATGGCTTATGGCATTTAGCTCTGCTACACACGATATAGCAGCCGACGGGTTTTACATGCTTGGATTAACGGAAAATCAGCAGGCATTTTTTGTCGGTATAAGGGCAACTTTTTATAGATTTGCAATGCTAGCAGGGCAGGGACTGCTTGTAATTCTTGCCGGTTATTTTGAAAACATCTATACAATTAAAATAGCTTGGTTAATTGTCTTCTTAATTTTAGCGGTTTTATTTGCGCTGTTTTTTCTTTACCATAATTTTATACTTCCACATCCCCCGAGCGATACATTAAGAAGCACGACTTCACCGCAAAAATTTGTTGAAGATTTTCTTAACACTTTTATTTTATTCTTCCGAAGAAAAGGAATACTCATAATCATAGGGTTTTTATTATTATATAGATTCAGCGAAGCACAGCTTGTAAAAATTGCAGCCCCGTTCTTATTAGACGGCAGAGATATCGGCGGTTTAGGTTTAAGCACAAGTGAAGTAGGCGTTATCTACGGAACAATCGGGTTAATTGCATTAATGGTAGGCGGAATTTCCGGCGGAATAGTTTGCGCTAAAGACGGTTTAAAGAAATGGCTTTGGTGGATGTTAATATCAATTAATTTGCCGAACGCAGTTTATCTTTACATGTCCGTCTTTCAACCGGAATCGTTTATAACCATAAGCTCACTAATTGCTGTTGAGCAATTCGGTTACGGTTTCGGGTTTACTGCCTATATGCTTTATATGATTCATATTTCCGAAGGGGCTCACAAAACTTCCCACTACGCAATTGCTACCGGTTTTATGGCTTTGGGTATGATGATACCCGGAATGTTCAGCGGATGGATTCAAGAAAGTCTCGGTTACAAATTATTTTTTATGTGGATATTATTTGCAACGATTCCTTCTTTTATCATTGCGAAGTTTGTAAAAATTGATCCAACTTTCGGAATAAAAAAGAAAACTAGTTGATGCGATATACAATTTCTATAATTGTTTTTTTAATAATATCATTACTGATTCCTTCTGAAAGAGTTAATCAGTATAGCAAACCTAAATATACGTTCGATAAATTATTTCCGTTACAATTAGAAGATCTTCTTTGGGTTGATTCTGTTTTCAACTCGTTAACATTAAGAGAAAAAGTTGCTCAGCTTATTATTCCATTTGCTTACGGTAGAGATACAATTGAAGACTCAAAACAATATAGACGTCTTAAGCAACTGGTAGAAGAAGAAAAGGTTGGAGGATTCCTATTTCTTCAAGGAACAATAAAAATCCAAACGGCAATTCTAAATCAACTTCAAAAAATATCCAAAGTACCACTGCTAATATCAGCTGATTATGAAAGAGGGTTGGGAATGCGTCTTAATGATGCTGTTGAGTTCCCTTACAAAATGGCTTTTGCTGCTGCAGGTAAACCTATAAATGATTATAAAATGGGTAAGATAGTTGGGCTTGAAGCTCGTGCAATTGGTGTCCATCATAATTATTCACCATTGGTTGATGTCGTTCATGATTATCGCAACCCGATTATCAATGTTCGTTCTTACTCTTCCGATCCCGAAATTATTTCGATTCACTCGGAAGCATTCATTAAAGGAATGCATGAAAGTAAAGTAATTACTACCGCAAAACATTTTCCCGGTCATGGTGCAACAGATTTGGATTCACACAACGAACTTCCTTTAATTGATTTGAATAAAGATGAGTTGTGGGAAGTCGATTTGAAAACTTTTAAGTCGGTTATTGATGCCGGTGTTAAATCTGTTATGATAGGTCATCTTGATGTTCCAGAATTATCGGATGTAAACGGAGTTCCTGCCACATTTTCTTACAATGTTGTAACAAGACTATTAAAAAATGAAATAGGTTTTGACGGACTTGTAGTGACTGATGCTCTTAATATGCAAGCATTGACAAAAGAGTATTCACAAAAGCAAATTGGTGTTTTATCAATTCAAGCCGGGAATGACATTCTGTTATTTCCTTCAAATGAAAAAGAAATGATCGACGGTATTGTTGAAGCAGTTAATACAGGAAGATTGTCGGAAGAACGAATCAATGAATCGGTTAGAAAAATCTTAAAAGTAAAAAAATGGCTTGGGATTGATAAAAAAAGATTTGTTAATTGTGAACAAGCCGAAAGAGAAATTAATAAAAAATCGCACTTTAGATTAGCGCAGGATATTGCGGAGGCTTCGGTTACTTTGGTTAAAGACGAAACAAAACTAATTCCTATTGATCCGAATAAGTATGGAAAAGTTTACAGCATTACTATTAGCGACAGCAGATTCAAAAGAACAATTGAAGAACCCTTCCCGTTTGAGAAGTCACTAAATGAAAACTTCGGTTATGTAAAAAATTACCGAGTCAATTTCAGTACTAAAAAGAATGAATACAAAAAAATACTTTCGGAAATACATCAGGCTGATTTAATTATTATTTCCATCTATGCAAATGTACGTTCATCGAGCGGTAGAATAGATTTACATCAAGAGCAGTTTAATTTTATAAATGATATACTTGACAAAAATAAACCAACTGTTGCGGTTAGTCTTGGCAATCCCTTTATACTTTCCGAGGTTACAAGAATCCCAACATACCTGACTACATACGGCAATGTTGCTTTATCACAAATCGCCGCACTCGATGCAATATTGGGCAACACAAAAATTTCCGGTAAACTTCCGGTATCACTTCCTAATACTGAATTTATTATTGGAAGCGGAATTAGTAAATCGGCTAAAGGTTTATTCTTCTCCAAGAATAGAGTAGATACAAATTACAATTTCAACAAAGTTGACTCGTTGATGAAGTATGCACTAATGGAAAAAATATTCCCGGGCGCATCAATAATAATTGGTCATAGAAATAGAATAGTATATCATCAAAATTATGGAAAAGGTACTTATGAAAAAGATGGGAAACCGATAGATGATAATTCAATTTTTGATATAGCTTCACTCACTAAAGTAGCCGCAACAACATCGGCAGCAATGCTGCTGTTCGATAAAGGCAAAATCAACTTAGATGATAAAGTGGAAAAATACTTGCCGCGATTCGGAAGCAATGGTAAAGAAACCGTTACCGTGAAAAACTTACTCCTTCATAATTCGGGCTTACCGGCATGGGAACCTTTTTATAAAAAATATACGAACCCCGATGAAGTAATAGCTGCAATAATGAAAATGGAATTGGAATTCTCACCGGGCACAAAATATCTATATAGCGATATTGGAATGATTGTTCTACAAAAAGTGATTGAAAAAATTACCAATAAAGGTATCGATGAATACCTGAAAGCGACCTTATTCGATCAACTCGAAATGAAAAATACTTTTTTCAGCCCGTCACCTAAAGTTTGGTATAACTGCGTACCTACTGAAACGGATGATTATTGGAGGATGCAAACATTAAAAGGCAAAGTTCATGACGAGACCGCATATTTACTTGGCGGAGTTGCGGGGCATGCCGGTTTATTCTCTACTACGGAAGACTTAGCAAAACTTATTTCAACTTATGTGAATGACGGATACTTTGGCAGCAAGCAAATTTTTAGTAAAAAAACGATCGATCATTTTACAAAGAAAAATTCTAATCAAAGTACTCGAGCCTTGGGATGGGATACTAAATCGGCAGAGAAATCATCTGCTGGAAATTTATTTTCCGAAGATTCGTTTGGTCATACAGGGTTTACCGGCACATCAATCTGGGTTGATAGCAAAGAAGGATTATTCGTAATTCTTCTTACGAACCGGGTTCATCCAACAAGGTCAAATACGAAAATCATTCAATTCAGACCCTTGCTGCATGATGAAATATATAAAGCGGTAACTGACTAAATAACTTCTTTTCTTCCGAAGCGTCTAAACATCAAAATTGTTGAGGCATTTTGAATATCGAAAAAATTATCGAGGTAAAGGGCTTAACTAAAAAGTATAAAAATTTAGTTGCCGTCGACAATCTCGATCTGAATGTTTACCGGGGAGATGTTTTCGGATTTTTAGGACCAAACGGTGCCGGTAAAAGTACGACAATCAGAATGCTTCTTACCTTAATTAAGCCTACATCAGGTTATATTAAAATCTTCGGAAAATCACTTCAAAAAAGTCGAATTGAAATTTTAAAAAAAATTGGTGCTATTGTAGAGAAGCCCGATTTCTATCTCTATCTAACCGCATATAAAAATTTGGAAGTACTTGGTAAAATTTCCGGCGGCGATACTTCAAAAAAAAATATTATGAAAATGCTTGAGCTTGTTGGTCTTGAGAAAAGATATAACAGCAAAGTAAAAACTTTTTCGCACGGTATGAAACAAAGACTTGGTATAGCGCAGGCTTTGCTGCATGATCCCGAGTTGATAATTTTAGATGAACCCACAACCGGTTTGGATCCTCAAGGCATGAAAGAAATAAGAGACTTAATTCTTTATTTAAGTAAGGAAAAAAATAAAACCGTTTTTCTCTCATCGCATATTCTGCATGAAGTGGAGATAATAGCCGATAGAATGATTATAATTAATAAAGGTGCCACACAAGTTGAAGGTACTGTTGATGAACTACTCAATCCGGATAAACTGCGTGTGACATTTGAGGTAAATGATATTTCGAAAGCTTTTGATATTGTTAAACTGACGCAGTGGAATGAAAATTTTATTATGAAAGAGAAAAATCGATTAGTGTTTGAGCTTCCTAAAAATGAATCAGCTGAGTTAAATAAATATTTTGTTGAAAACGGACTTGAGGTTAGTGCTGTAATCCCAACAAGATCGCTGGAGGATTATTTCTTAAAAATTACCGAGACAAACAAATGATTCTAAAATTAATCTCTATAGAACTCGGTAAAATATTTAGAAAGCTGAGAACATATATAGGCTTTATTGCTATCGGAGTGCTTGTCCCGGTGGTTCAAATATCTTTATACTTTACAGGTGAAGGTTATGTCGATTTTGCGACACGTAATTTAAAGGACTCGTTTTTCTTCGTCGGTAATTTGATGAACGGATATTTAATTGCTTATCTGATATTGCAGGCTCTATTCATTCATATACCCTTTTTAATTGTATTAGTCGGAAGCGATTTACTTGCCGGAGAAGCTACATCCGGTACTTATAGAATGCTTGTTACAAGACCCGTATCAAGAGTTAGCATTTCCATCTCAAAGTTTGTTGCCGGATTTATATATACCAACATACTGCTTCTTTGGTTGTTGTTAATAAGTCTCTTTGTAAGTATAATAATCTTTGGAACAGGTGAACTAATAGTTCTTCGTGACAAAGTTTATATTTTTGCTTCGGACGATATAATGTGGAGGTTTTTCCTCGCCTACGGTTTTGCAGTTTTAAGTATGACCACCGTTTTAGCATTATCGTACTTGTTTTCTTCAATGGTTGAAAATGCCATTGGACCTATTGTTGCATCAATGGCGGTTATGATTGTATTCATTATTATCTCGGCACTGCCGATTGATATATTAGAACCGGTTAGACCATATCTTTTTACAAATCATATGATAAAATGGAGAGAGTTTTTTGGTGATCCCGTAAATTACTCCGAAGCGATTAACTCCGGTTTAATACTTTTATTACATATTATTGGTTTGTTTTTAATAACGACGTATATCTTTAATCGTAAGGATATTCTTTCATGAAAAAAATATTTTTATCAATTATTATAACATTATTAACAGTTTCGGCAGGACTCCCGAATCCCGATGATATCCTGGAAAAAGTTAAATCAAAAATAAATGGAGTTAACGATTATAGAGTTGAAGCGGTAATAAAAGTAGATGTTAACTTTTTAAGAGTACCGGAAACACACGCAACAATTTTCTTTAAACAACCTGATAAGATAAAATTAGAATCAGACGGATTTGCTTTATTGCCGAAAGAGGGGTTGAATTTTTCACCGGCTAAATTATTAAAAGACGAGTATACTGCCGTAATTGCAAAAGAAGAAGTCATTAACGGTAAAGATGTTTATCTAATTAAAATTATTCCTCTTTCCGATACAAGCGAATTTGTTTTAGCCGACTTATGGATTGATAAAACAGAGTATGTGGTTCATAAAATTGAAACAACAACAAAGAAAAGCGGTACGGTAACAATTGAACTTAGCTATAAAGATCAATTAAAATATGCTCTCCCGTCCGAATTGAAATTGTCGTTCAAAGTTGAACAGATGAATCTACCGCCGGGTATGACCGGTGAATATCAGCCGAATCAAGAAACTCAAAAATCAGGTAAAATGACTGGAACAGTTATAGTTGAGTATAAAGATTATCAAATTAATATTGGATTAAGTGATGAGTTTTTTGATGAAGCGGATAAGATAAATAAATCAAAATAGCATCCGGATTTCCATCACTAATAACAGACTTTTCCGTTATTGCAGTATCTTCACTCATTATCCTCAAATTGATTCTTAAAACCAAAAGGATTAATTTAGCACTCAATTTTAACGGAAATTAACGGAAGGAAATAATGAAAATCCACGAATATCAAGCTAAAGAGATATTAAGAAAGTTTAAGGTGCCGGTACCCGAAGGTATGGTTGCATTTACTGTTGAAGAAGCCGTTTCTGCTGCCGAAAAAATCGGTGGAAAGGTTTGGGTTGTTAAAGCTCAAATTCACGCAGGCGGAAGAGGCAAAGGCGGCGGTGTTAAAGTTGCCAAAAGTATAGATGAAGTTCGTGCTTATGCCAAGCAAATTTTAGGTATGAATTTAGTTACACATCAAACAGGACCCGAAGGAAGAGTAGTTAAAAGATTATTGATTGAGCAAGGCATTAACATTGACCGGGAACTTTATCTGGGCATTACACTTGATAGAGCACAATCCAAAAATGTAATTATGGTTTCAACCGAAGGGGGCGTTGAAATTGAAAAAGTTGCTGCCGAAACACCCGAAAAAATATTGAAAGAAACTATTGATCCGGCGGTAGGAATTCAAACTTATCAAGCAAGAAAACTTGCGTTTGGTTTAGGTTTACAAGGGGATCAATTGAAGAATGCGGTGAAATTCATTTTATCGCTTTATAAAACTTATGAAGATACTGATGCATCACTCGCAGAAATTAATCCGCTTGTTGTAACAAAAGAAGGTAGTGTTATTGCATTAGATGCGAAAATGAATTTTGATGATAATGCTTTGTATCGTCATCCTGATATTCTTGAATACAGAGATTTGGATGAAGAGGAACCGCTTGAAATAGAAGCATCAAAATATAATCTCAACTATATTAAGTTAGACGGCAATGTGGGTTGTATGGTAAACGGTGCAGGGTTAGCGATGGCAACTATGGATATTATTAAACTTGCCGGTGGTGAACCTGCCAACTTTTTAGATGTAGGCGGCGGTGCAAATAAAGAAACAGTTGCTAACGGATTTAAAATAATTTTATCCGATAAAAACGTAAAAGCAATATTAATAAATATCTTCGGCGGAATTGTAAGATGTGATAGAGTTGCCCAAGGTGTTATTGATGCGGTAAAAGAAATTAATGTGCAGGTTCCTATTGTTGTTAGATTAGAGGGAACTAATGCAGAAGAAGCAGGTGTTCTATTAAATGAATCCGGACTTAAATTCGAAGTTGCGCAGAGCTTACAAGAAGCAGCTCAAAAAGTCACAACGGTTTTGAACTAAAAGAGTTACTGAAATTCTAAACATAAAAATGGCGGTATGTCGTTTATATCGCCATTATCCAAGAATCAATTTTAACTTGTCTTTTATCTTTAGTTTTTTATCTTACACTAAACAGAAAAAATTATAACCATGATTGAAATAAATTTACCTACTGAAGCGGCAATAAACTTATTGAGTGATCAATTTGTTCATGAGTTTAAACATCAAAAGAAAATAAAAAAAGTTAAACCCGGTATTTCTATAACTGAGCTTAACGGGATACAGTTTAAGGAAATTTTAGAATTAGCACTTTTTGATATACTAGTTCTTTTACCGGTGACCCTAATCACAGAAGAAAGCAACCTCCCCACAATCATTTACAAATCAACCTATGGTTTAGCGGTTAAATACGATAAATTGGCTGAATTAAAATTCAGCGAAAATGATGCTGAAAAGCTGTTATTAAAGATTAAAAAATCCTTCGGAAATTTTAGTAGCTCTACTACCTACCAGAATAATTAATTTCAGAATTTAATTTGTTGCAGTTCACAAACCCTGTAACGGACTCTTGTGTCTAATTTTTTTATTCTATACTTTATATTTGGTTTCGTAAAAAATTTTTACAAATTGTTTCTAACTATAAGGAGGGATCATGTCAAAAAAATTATTACTTATTCTTTTGGTTGTAATGAGTTTAATTTTCTTCGGTTGCGATAAGGCAGAAGATGACGATAATTCAAATAAAGATATTCCTGCTGACCCGGTCAATGTAACACCACCAAATCCAACAAAGAATAATGTTCAACCAACCGCCACTTTTCAAGCTCAGGGCGAACGTATTAAGTTGAATTTGCAAGGGCTGGTTGATCCGAATACATTACAGCCGATTACACTTTTCTATAATGCATCAAACCCGTCTGGATCAAACATTTTCGTTACTCAAAACGGGGTTACAAAAGGTTTATTGTTAACTAAAGTAAGTACCGGTAATGTTCTAAAGGCTGATGTAGTTTTCACTGTTGATAATTCCGGTAGTATGTGGGAAGAAGCCGATGTTGTTGCTAATAATATCGTTAGCTTTGCTCAAGCCCTTGCTGCAAGCGGCTTGGATGTTCAGTTCGGTTGCGTTGGTTACGATGGACCCGTTAATGGTGCACTTAATATGACAACCTCTGCCAGCCTGTCGACTTATCTTAATCGTACAGATTATACAGGAACATTCCGTACTTTTGGATTTGAAGGACCGGACGCAACAACACTTCAGAATTCGGCATCAGGCTTTGCCCCCGGTGTTTGGGGTGAAAACGGCGCAATGGCTGTTCTATATGCACACCAGTATTTTGCATGGAGAGCCGGAGCTTCAAGAGTATTTATCAACTTTACGGATGAGTCAACTCAGCCGGCTTCCGACTTAAGTTTTAATACAGCTCAAATGTGTAACACTATTGGTGGTCTGGCAACTGTTCATACTGTATATAGCGGACCTGCAGATACTACTCGAGGATTAAACGGAGCATGGAGCGATCGCCACGAAAGACCATGGTTAATGTCTGACTGCACAGGCGGTACAAAGAAATTTATTGCGCAAGATGCGTCTGACTTAGTGCTTACGGATCTCCCGGTAGTCGGTGCTCTGTCTAATAGTTATCTTGTTGAATATCTGAAAGGTTCATCTGAGGTTCAAGATTGGCTGGTAAAAATAATTATTTTTACTTCTACCGCTGATGGTTCGACGACATATTCGGTCAAATACTAGTATTGATATTCAATATGTTCTTTAATAAGTTTTATTATCCAATAACAATAATTAGTGAGGAGACTCTCACTACTTGCCGACAAACCCATCATAACACGATGGGTTTGTTGTTTTAAATAATAAATTTATTGTTCTGCGTTCAAATTAATTTTGCTATTTTATCTTATCACCATAAAGGAGATTATTCATGCTAAAAGAATTCAAAGAATTTGCAATGCGGGGGAATGTAGTTGATATGGCAGTCGGTATTATAATTGGTGCCGCATTCGGTACGATAGTAAAATCCTTAGTCTCCGATGTAATAATGCCGCCGGTAGGTTTGCTGCTTGGAGGTGTTGATTTCTCAAATTTGTTTTTTGTAATTAGAGAAGGAACAATATCCGGTCCTTTTGATTCTCTCAAACAAGCACAGGAAGCAGGCGCAGTTACATTAAATTATGGAGTATTTTTAGACACCGTAGTGAGCTTTTTAATTGTAGCATGGGCAATCTTTATTCTTATTAAAGGGATGAACAAAATGAAAAAGAAGGAAGCGGAAGTTCCAGCCGAAGCAACAACAAAAGAATGCCCTTATTGCTTCAACACAATTTCGATTAAGGCTACCCGGTGCCCGGCTTGTACATCTTCGCTGACATAAAAGATTAACACAAAGTTTTTTACCAAACCCGGATTATTAAAATGATTCGGGTTTTGTATTTTATTCAATTTGTGAATTCGAAATTGACTTGAGAACTAAAATAGGTTAAGCATGCATCCTAAATTTTTTAAAACTCAAAAAGACTTAAGAAGTTGGTTTGAAAAAAATCACAATAAATTAGATGAAATGTGGATTGGCTATTACAAAAAAGCTACAGGGAAGCAAAGCATTACCTGGTCTGAATCTGTTGATGAAGCTATTTGTTTTGGGTGGATTGACGGAATAAGGAAATCGATAAATGACGAAAGTTATATGATTCGTTTTACACCGCGGAAACCGAACAGTAATTGGAGTGCCGTAAATATTGAGAAGGTGAAAAACCTAACTAAACTCGGACTAATGAAACCGGAAGGGATTGAAGCTTACGGAAGAAGACAGGAACATAAATCAAAAATATATTCATACGAACAAGATGTTGTTCAATTAGATAAAAGTTTTGAGGAAGAATTCAAAAAGAATAAAAAAGCATGGCAGTTTTTTATTAAAGAATTAGCCCCTTCTTATAGAAAAATTTCAATAAGATGGGTGATGAGTGCAAAGCAAGAAAAGACGAGATTAAAAAGGCTGGAAATATTAATCGCCTCCTCTGCCAAAGGAGAAAAAATACCACTACTTGTTAAATAATAGAATTTATTTAAAATAAAAAAAGCCCGAATTCTTTGCGAAATCGAGCTTTTTACTGAGCTGGCAATGGGACTCTCCCGAAGGGATTCCTGTGGAAGAACCCGCAACCTGCTGATTACAAAGTAGATCAAAAACTCATAAACCCCAGTATTCATAAGGGTTACGTGAGTACTGCCATAGTGATTGCCATAGTAGAGTGCATTTTGAGGGCTAAAAAGGGGTAGATTAGGGTAAATACAGTAAAATTTAAAGTAATGTTAAACACCAAAAAACCCCGATTTCAACTTAAAATCGGGGTTTCTTGAGCTGGCAATGGGACTCGAACCCGCAACCTGCTGATTACAAATCAGCTGCTCTACCAATTGAGCTATGCCAGCATTTTTGAAGAGTTCAAATCTAATATATTTTCGTTTTCTAAACAAGACGAAGATTAATATTTTGTGAAGTGATATATTTGCAGATAACAAAGTTCAAGAAAGGAAAATTTGTGAGTCCGACTCAAATAAAAATCACCGATAAAAATTCTTTAAAAATAAATTGGGATAATAACACGCAAAGTGAAATATCCTTAAAGTACCTGCGCGATGAATGTCCGTGTGCAAATTGTAAAGGCGAAACAATATTATTAAAAACTATGCGACCGGCAAGACAAAATAAACTTGCTGTTGGAAGATACAATATTACAAATATCGAAGTTGTCGGCGGCTATGCAGTAAAGATTTCATGGAAAGATGGTCACGATACCGGTATTTACAGTTGGCAGTATCTTAAAGCTCTTGCAGATGACGAGGCTAGCGGTATTTCTCACGATTACAAACCTTTGGTATAAATGCTTAGTAAAAACGGTGTTAAATATTATTCAACTCTGCTTCTTAAAAAGTACCGTGATAGAGAACGTAAATTTATTGTCGAAGGAAAACGACTTGTTGAAGAAGCATTAAACAGTCCATTCGAATGTGAAGTAGTTGTTGTAACAGAAAACTTTATTTCTTCTAATCAAGTTCTCGTTTCGGAAATTCGAAAAAGTAATACATTGGAAATTGTAAAGGAAGTTGATTTTAAACGAATTACTGATACACAAAATCCGCAAGGAGTTTTGGCGGTATTGAAGAAAAAGAATTTGAAATTCATCTTTGAACTAAACTCTAATTTTATCCTTGCTTTAGAAAATATTTCGGATCCAGGGAACCTTGGGACAATTTTCCGGAATGCGGATTGGTTTGGTATCAAGCAGATTATTTTAAGTAATGATTCGGCTGAAGTATATAATCCAAAAGTATTACGTGCTTCGATGGGTTCGGTTTTTCATGTTGAATTTTCTGACGGATTAGACCTATACCATGAATTAACTCATCTAAAAGAAAAAGGTTATAAAATTATTACTGCCGATATGAATGGAGAGAATGTTTATTCTTTCAACAAACCGGAAAAATTTGTTTTGGTTTTATGCAATGAAGCACACGGAGCTTCCGATAAATTATTGGAAATAACCGATACACAAATAACCATTCCAAGAAAAGGAAAAGCCGAATCACTAAATGTTGCAAGTGCTTCGGCTATCCTTTTAAGTGAACTTACTAAATAATTATTCTCTCACATAAATAATGTGATCAATTCTAGCCGGTTCAATTTGATCCTAATAAAGTAGTCGATTAGTTTTTCCAACTGTTGTATGGAAGTAACGATATAAAATATTTTTTTTGGTAAGCCTCCAGTACTGAATGAACTGTTTTTAATAGATTGACTTTTTTAACATTACCCCCACGAATTTATCCGGTTAGGAACCATATTGTTCCCCTGTTTCAAAGAAATCTATCGATATATCCCTTTAGCATTTTATGCATGAAAATATTGATGAATCGCGAATAGAGATTCCTTCTTAACTTACATCAATAATAAAAAGCCAGAGTGTTCACTGCTATACTTGGATACAAGTATTAGAATGCATAATCCTTTTTACATTACAAAAACGATATAATTGTACGGTTTTTCTTGCAATAATAATCCGTCTTCTATATATTTGGATATACTTGGTATATTAAGCATACTAAATAGAGTGAAAAATGCCAGAAAGACTTAAATTCAACGACCCGACACCCCTTTATGAGCAAATTCAAATTGATATAAAGAAGCGAATTGAATCAGGCGAACTCAACGTCGGTGATCAGATCGGTTCTCAAAATGAACTTGCACGGGAATATGACGTGAGCGTAATTACAATTAAAAAGGCTCTGCTGAACTTGGTAAATGAAAGAATTTTATATACTCGAGTCGGCAAAGGCACTTATGTCTCTGACCAAACATTTTCGAAGAGAAAATTCTCCGATCAAAAAACTATTGGGCTGGTTCTTAGAGATCTTAAGCATCCGTTCTTTTCGATGATAGTTCAAAGTATCGAAGAGGAAGCATATAATCTTGGCTATACTCTTGTTCTTACAAGTTCGTCAAACAAGATTGAAAAAGAAGAGTATCAAATAAAGAATTTTAAAAACATGGGAGTTGACGGATTAATTATTGCATCTCTTTCACTGGAATATACAGCCACAAATTACATTCAAAAACTTCATGATGATAAATTCCCTTATATAATGATCTCATATATGCATGACCCGCAATATTGGTTTATAGGTTCTGATCATGAATTTGGCGGTTATTTGGCAACCGAACATTTGATTAAAACCGGATATAAACGAATTGGTTATGTTCATATAGGAAAAGGCAATTTACTTAGTGAAGTAAGAAAAAACGGGTATTCCCGGGCTTTAATGGATTGCGGTATTTCATTCGATTCAAAACTTATCTTCTCTTTAAGAAAAGAACAATTCGATTCAGGCGAAGATAGAGTTGAACTTGGTTATGAATTCGGTAGTGAGTTTATAAATATGAAACAAAAGCCGGAAGCCCTTTTCTTTTATAACGATTCTACTGCATTAGGTTTTATTAAATCACTCAATGAACATAATTTTAAAGTGCCAAACGATATAGCTATTGTTGGTTATGATGATATTGAGTTGGCAAAATTTGCATCGGTTCCTCTTACAACAATCCGGCAGCCGGTTAGTAAAATCGGGTCTCAAGCCGTTCAAATAATTAATAGACGAATAAATGGAGAAGATGTAACAAACAGAACTATTTATCGTCCCGAACTGGTGATCCGAAATTCATGTGGTTCAAAAGTTCATTCGAATAATAATCTTATTAATCAACAACAAGAACCGGAAGGAATCTGATTATATAATGGTATTGATTGATAAAAAATATAATTGTGTACTTAAACGATTACTTAATATTGTATTTAGTACGTTTATCATTTTAATGATGATTTCTTGTGATTCAGATTCATCGATCAAACATTTAAAAATAGGACATGGGTTGGACAGGACACACCCTGTTCACCTTGCAATGGAATTTCTTGCTGATAGAGTTTACGAGAAGTCAAGTGGAAAAATCGAAATAACCGTTTATCCCAGCCAACAGCTTGGAACAGAAAGGGAATGTTTAGAATTACTTCAAATCGGTAGCCTTGCCATGACAAAAGTTTCAGCATCGGTATTGGAAGGATTCGCTCCCAATTTCAAAGTATTTTCTCTACCGTATATTTTTAGAAGCGATGAACATAAATTCACTTTTTTTGAAAGTGATTTGGGATTGGAATTACTCCGGAGTCCGAAAGAGTTTTGGCTTAGAGGACTTTGCTATTATGATGCGGGAAGCAGAAGTTTTTATACGATAAACAAACCAATACTATCACCTGATGATTTAACCGGATTAAAAATTAGAACGCAGGAAAGTCCGACTTCTGTAAAATTAGTTAACTCACTGGGCGGTTCTGCAACTCCAATTTCTTGGGGTGAACTTTATACCGCACTTCAGCAAGGCGTTGTTGACGGTGCCGAGAATAATCCACCTTCATTTTACTTATCAAGACATTATGAAGTATGCAAATATTATTCATTAAACGAGCATACCTCTGTTCCCGATGTTTTACTTATTAGTACAATAATTTGGGATGATCTTTCCGGCGAAGAACAAAAATGGCTTGAAGATGCTGCAATGGAATCTTATGATTATCAAAAAAAGCTTTGGCAGAAGGCTACTGTTGAAGCACTTGAAAAAGTTAAAGAAGCCGGAGTAGAAATATATTATCCCGATAAAGAATTATTTGCTGAGAAAGCCGAGTCGCTTTTACTCGAGTTCAGCAATCAACCGGAAGTTTGGAAGCTCATTCAAAAAATTGATGAGATACAATGAAACTTTCTCAAGTTAAAAATAGCGTAGATTCAGTGCTGAAGTGGATTCTTATAATTCTTATGGCACTTATGACTATCAATGTCTTATGGCAAGTTTTTTCGAGATTTGTTTTACAAACTCCCAGTTCGTTTACCGAAGAACTTGCCCGATATATGTTAATTTGGGTTGGAATTTTGGGCGCTGCCTATGTTGCCGGACAGAAAATGCATCTTGCGATTGATCTTCTTCCAACCAAATTAAAAGGAAAATCAAAAGCTGTACTTGACATTTTTATTCAATCGACAATTTTTTTGTTTGCTCTTGTTGTTATGGTTTTAGGTGGAATAAGATTAGTTGTTATAACGTTAACATTAAACCAGATTTCCGCGGCTATGCAAATTCCACTTGGGTACATTTATACGGTTTTACCTCTTAGCGGAACACTGATGCTATTTTATTCTTACTACTTTATTATTTCACAAATAAAAATGCTCAAGAGTATAAAGGTAAATTAAGAGAAAACAATAATGGAATTACTGGAAATAACCATACTAATATTAACATTTGTAATACTTCTTGCAGTTGGTGTGCCAATCTCATTCAGTATCGGTATTTCAAGTTTGGTAACTATGTTGATAAGTATCAACACTATCCCATCCTTTACTACTGTAGCACAAAGGATGGCAACCGGACTTGACAGCTTTGCATTGCTGGCAATACCTTTTTTTATACTTGCGGGTCAGTTAATGAACAGCGGTGGTATTGCAAGAAGATTAATTGATTTTGCTAAGGTACTTGTCGGTAAACTTCCCGGTGGACTTGCATTCGTAAACATTATGGCAGCAATGTTATTTGGGGCAATTTCCGGCTCTGCAGTTGCCGCTGCTTCGGCAATTGGCGGTTTTATGACTCCGGTTATGAAAAAGGAGGGCTATGATCCCGGTTTTTCTGCCGCTGTTAATATAACCTCATCAACTACAGGTCTTATTATACCGCCAAGCAACATACTTATTGTTTATTCTTTGGCAAGCGGCGGCGTTTCAATAGCGGCTCTTTTTCTTGCCGGTTATATCCCGGGAATTATAATTGGTCTTAGCTTAATGATTGTTGCCGGTATCTATGCAAAACGAAGTGACTACAAAGTTCAATTCGATATTACTTTCGGTTATGCCGTAAAAAAATTTTTTGATGCAATTCCAAGTTTACTTCTTATCGTAATTGTAATAGGCGGAATTGTTGCGGGATATTTTACCGCAACAGAAGCCTCGGCAGTTGCCGTTTTGTATGCGTTTATTTTATCGGTATTCATATATCGCGAAGTAAAGTTTACAGATCTGCCAAAAATTTTATTGAGTAGTGTAACTACGACTGCAATAGTAATGCTGTTAGTTGGTACTTCTATGGCAATGTCTTGGGTGATGGCATATGAAAACATCCCGCAAAATGTAGCAGAAGCACTATTAGCATTATCCGATAACGGCATTGTAATATTAATAATCATTAATCTGATTCTTTTGTTTATCGGTACATTCATGGACATGACCCCGGCGGTACTCATATTTACCCCTATATTTCTGCCTATAGCTGTTCAGTTGGGAGTTGATCCGATTCACTTCGGAATATTTATGGTGATGAATCTCAGTATCGGGTTATGCACACCGCCTGTCGGTAGTGTTTTATTTGTCGGATGCTCGGTTGCAGATTTACCGATCACTAAAGTTATTAAGCCGCTCATTCCAATGTTCATTGCAATGATTATCTCTCTTTTGTTAGTTACCTATATCCCTGAATTGAGCTTATTTATTCCGAAATTGTTTGGCTATTAAACTGAAGAAAACGTGTATTTGTATTAATATAAAATAAAGGGTGAATCATGAAAAAAAAATATGTGATAATGTTTTCGACAATAGTTTTGATTCTCTTTTCCGCAGTTAAGATCGAAGCTGAAGATAATTTGAAAAAGCAAAAAGTACTTCAGGCACTAAACGAATTAGCATATCACGCAAGTAACGTGCTTCTTGATGAAGAAGGGAAATCCAGATGTGATTATAATATTGTTCAAGGCAAATGGTATCCTTACGAACCTGCATGGCATACAGGTCAAATAATTAATGGATTGGTTGATGCTTATCGAGTTACGGATAATGAAGAATATTTAATCGCCGCAAAAAAAGCAGGGAATTGGTGGACAAGTTTACTTATTAAAGATCATCCTAAATTAGAAGGAATGTTATATGCAGTTCACGGCGATCATGCCGGAGAAGTATTAGTGTTTGCTACTATTTCTGATGGCACACCCGGATTATTTAATCTTTATAAAGCAACTAAAATTGATAAATATGCTGCGGTTCCTACAAGTGCCGGCAGATGGATGCTTGAACATATGTATGTTCCGGAACATGGAGTTTTTTATGACACTGTTGACCCTGAAACTGGTGAAGTAAGAAAAGAAAACAGTCCTTTTTGGAAAGATAAAGAAGTACAAGAATTATTCGATGTTTCCAGACCAAATAATGAAGGGTCGCTTTTCAAAGATATGTATGAATATACCGGAGATGAAAAGTATAAAAAAGTATTTATTCAACTTTGCAACAGTTTGGTTGAAAAACAAGATGAATACGGTTTGTGGATGGATTTTATGCCCAATCACAAACATGAAGGAACTTTTCATCCGCGCTTCAATTTATGGTACGCCGAATCATTAATTGACGGATATGAATTGACAGGCGACAAGAGATACCTTGAAGCAGCAAAAAAGACTTTAGAGTTTCATGTTAAGTTTCAAGGAAAAGATGGTTCTTTTCATTATGTGAATTTTGTTGACGGAAGAACGGACAGAGGTTCAAAAACTGGTTCGGCAGTTGCTTTCATTGGAATTTTAGGAATCAGGTTAATAGAACATGGCATTGGTGAACAATTTAAAGAAAACGTAGAAAGATCATTCAACTGGGTAATTAAAAATCGATTCGCTCAAAATCATCCCGATCCAAATTTGAGAGGTGGATTGATTAATCTTAGATCTCGACATCGTCAAGGTATGCATTGGATTACTCAAAGAGATGTCGGTACAGCGTTCGGAATGAGATTTCTTGCAAAATATTACGAACATTATTTCGGTGACGAAGATAAAAAATGAAACGAATCACTTTTTTAATATTGTTTTTGATCGTGAGTTGGGCTTCAGCTCAAACTTTACAACCGCAGCCTAAAGAGATTATTAATTTAAGCCAATCAATATTTCTTGATACTGAATTATCTGTTCATGTAGAATTTAAAAACGAGATTGAACAAAAAGCAGCTAATTATTTGGAAAGATTGATAGGGCAGAAATTTAACAATCGTTTTTCGGTTGCCGAATTCGAAAACAGACCAGGTTGGAAAATAGTTTTTAGTTCAATCCCAATTTCAAACGAATTCATTAATGATCAATATTATGAGATAAATCCATCGGTAGATAGAAAAATAGTCGAAATATCATCTCCGAGTCAACTCGGTTTGCTTTATGGCGCGGTTACCTTTGTTGATTTATTAAGAATGAAAGATGATAGACTTAATTTTGATTTGGTTGAGATTAAGGATTATCCGGATTTTTCAAGAAGATTGCTTGTAGCTAATCCTTCTCCAAATGAAGTATCCGCTCTTTTTGATTTAGCACTTCAAAACAAATTTGAAACTGTAGTTATTGCAAGCCGTCAGCACCCGTGGTACGAATTAAGTGATGAGTATTTATCTATACTTAAAGAAATAAAAAGTTGGAAGGATAAATACGGCGGTCCAGAAGTTATGCAGTCGCATAATATTTATGAAGAAAAGAAAATCATTATTTCAAATCAATCGCATGTTAATGCATTGAAAGAGGTGATTGAAACTTCATATCAACATGGTGTTGAAAAACTTATGATTCTTTCTGACGATACTCCTCCATACAAATTTGGGGAAGGTTATATACTTGTTGATGAGAACGATAAAAACACTTTCCCGCATTTTGAAGCTGCTAATACTTATTTAATGAATGAACTTGAAAATTGGTTTAACAAGAAGAACTATAAAATTGAGTCATATTATGTGCCGGCATATTATACTTATGAAGATATGCATCAAGGCGATATTGAATTATTCATTGGTACACAATGGGAAAGCGGTGCTTTGGAACCGCTGTATAGAGATTTGGAATACATTGGGACTAATATGAATGAGAATATTTACCTTATTTGGTGCGGTCCCTATGTACGGAGCAGAAAAATTACTAAAGAACATATCGATGATTGGACGAAAAATCTAAGTGGTAGAATTCCTTTCTTATGGGATAACACAATTTACAGTCATCATCCCTTTACAAGTACCCCGTTATTTACTGCGTATGAAAATGAATTCCCCGAAGAACTTTATTTACTTACAGGCGGCAATGGTATTTTTATTAATGGTGATTTCAATTTGGAAGATCACAAAGTAGCGGCAATTACAGCAAATGATTATATGTGGAACCCGGAAAAATATAATCCGGTGTTATCTCTTAAGTTAGCAATTAAAAGACTTTATGGCGATGAATTATATAAACCGTTACTTGAATTTAATGAGGTAGAATTAGGACTTAGAAAAGTAATTGGTCAAAGAAAACTTTGGTTTGAAACCGAAAAACTTTGGCAGCAAATCCGCAATGTGAGATTTGTTACTGAAAAAAATCCATTTGACTATCACCTGAATTATACCCGGTTGAAAGGATTGAGATTGCAGTTGAAATCTTCGGTGCCGGAACCCAAGTCTAAAGAAGATTTTATCTCAGAATGTAAAGTATTGGAAATGCAAAGAGAGCAAGTGTTGAATAAAGTAAAATCACTTGACGAATCGGTTTTTATGAGAATTAAAAAATTAGCAATTGAGTTGCCGGATTTAGAAACGATTGATTAAAGTTAATAAGCGGAGATAAGAATTGAAAAAATCTTGGAAGAAAATATTACTATTTATTTCTACGATAGGTCCCGGTTTATTTTTAGTCGGTTATAATATCGGAACCGGCAGTGTAACAACAATGGCTTCTGCCGGGGCAGCACACGGGATGGGACTGACTTGGGCTGTATTATTGTCCGTAATCTTTACCTATTTCTTAATTATAATCTTCGGAAAATTTACGCTGGTTACCGGGGACACAGCATTGCACAGTTATAAAAAACATTTTGGTAAAGGTTATGCCGGATTTGTATTAATGACATTAATCTTCACCGAAATGATATCAAGCATGGGTGTGATGGCTGTCTTGGTTGAAGTTGTAAACGAGTGGTCAAAACCACTTACACCTTCCGGCGAAGGCTTTGATATGATAATTGTTACAATTTTCTTTGCTGTTATCTTAGTTTACTTTTTATTCAGCGGTCATTACAGAAAAATTGAAAATATACTTGCATTTTTTGTTGCCATTATGGGTTTAAGTTTTATACTATCTGCATTTATGGTAATTCCTGATGCGGCAATGGTTATCTCAGGCCTTGTCCCAAATATACCCGGTGGTGAAAACGGGGGATTAATTGTTGCCGGAATGATCGGAACAACTATGGGTGGAGTTTTATTTATTGTCAGATCTGCAACAATTAAACAAAAAGAATGGAGTCTCAAAGATCTAAAAACTGAAAAGCGTGATGCTATTGTATCTGTATCACTTATGTTTTTCCTTAGTTTAGCAATTATGGCAGCAGCTGCAGGCACACTTAATCCGCTGGGATTAACAGTTGAGAATGCAGTAGATATGGTCAAATCGTTGGAACCAATCGCAGGCAGGTTTGCAATATCAATATTTGTGACTGGGATTGTTGCCGCAGGTTTATCTTCGTTATTCCCTCATTATATTCTAGTTCCTCTTCTATTATCGGATTATAAGCAAGAAGAATTCACACTTAACAGTTGGCGTAATAGAGGCATAATAATTTTTTATGCATCACTCGGTCTTGTAATTCCGATCTTTGGCGGGCGTCCTGTCTTAGTTTTGATAATTGCCCAAGCTTTAACCTTGGTTGCTACTCCTTTGGTTCTTATCCTTATGATGATATTAATCAATCGTGAAGGTTTAATGGGGAAATACAAAGCAACCCTTTTCACCAATGTATTAATGGTATTAGTCACTTTATTCACCGCTGCAATGGCAATGGTCGGTATTATTGGAATAATGGATAGCTTTTAATTATGAACAAAAAATATAATTCAAATATTGTTTGTGCTTATTTATACACAATTACAAAGTACGGTTATCCCCCTCCTGTTGATAATTACATTAATCAAATTGAGGAAATGGCTGCACTTGGTTTTGAAAGTATTGAACTGGAAGGTATTAGGGAAGAGCATTTAACTGCAGTCTATAAAATTAAGGATAAGATTAACGATAGAATAACAGAATTGAAAATCAGAGTACCTCATTTCTGTACCGTTCTGCCCGGTCTTTCAAGTACTGATGAAAATGTTAGAAAAGAGCAAATTAAATTATTTGAAAGAGGTTGTGAAATCGCCATTGCTATTGGTGCAAAATCCGTTTTAGATAATGGACCTTTACCCCCGTTTACTTTTAAAGGGGATATACCAATTACACGGCACTATGATTCGAAAACTTTAGCGAATGCATATATCCCGAAAAATCTTGATTGGAAAAAGTATTGGCTCACCTTAATTGAAACAATAAAAACATTATGTGACATTGCCAAAAGTTACGGACTAACGTATCAAATTCATCCGGCTGAAGGGGTTCTATGTTCAACAACTGACGGATTTCTGAATTTATTTGATGCGGTTAAAAAAGATAATTTAAAATTTACTTTTGATACGGCTAACCAATTTGCTGTTAAAGAGAATCTCTCAATGTCTCTACACAGACTTAAAGATCATATTGAATACATTCACATTTCGGATAACAGCGGTGATAGAATTGAGCACCTTGAATTAACGAAAGGACAAATTAATTGGGATATTTTTTTCGAAACGTTAGACGTAATAAATTATAAAGGCGAATTTGGTTTAGATATTGGTGGCTCGGAATCTAATGTTCAGGATTTAGATTCGGCATATATAAATTCTGCAGAGTACTTAGAGCAAAAATATTTTTCTAAAATAAAAAAATGAATAAAATGAAAAAACTATTATCAATTATAATATTCACTATACTTTTTGGTTTTGCTGAGGCATCAGAAATTCCAGTTATTCCGTTGCCGAAACAAGTCGATTACAATAATTCGAAATTTTCTCTTGAAGTTTCGGAATTAAATCTAAAATTATTTGTAAAGGATACTAACCATGTAATGCATGGTGTTTCTGAGTTACAAGTTGAATTCAAAAGGTGGCACAATGTTGATGTTAATTTATCCGAGAATCAAAATGCCCAAATTATATTGGGATTAAAAGGAAGCAATAGAAATTTCGATAAGCTTTGCAAAGAAGCAAATTTTAATTTAGATAATGAGCTTGGTGAACAAGGTTATCAATTACAAGTATCTAATGATCGAATTATTGTAGCTGCTAATAAGAAACAAGGACTTTATTACGGAATTCAAACTTTAAAACAACTGCTAAGAGGATTTCTTAATCAAACCGAGTTACCGGGAATGATCGTTAGAGATTATCCTGATTTGAAATATCGTATTCTGATGGATGATATAAGCCGAGGTCCAATCCCGACAATGGAGTTCATGAAATATCAAATTAGGCGCATTGCCGAATTAAAAATGAATGGTATGACTCATTATGTCGAGCATGTTGTTAAAACTAAGAAACATGGTGCATTTGCTCCGCCTGATGGATCAATTACAATTGAAGAGTGGAAAGAACTTTCAGATTATGCAAAAAAATATTTTGTAACTCTTGTAGGAAGCTTTCAGTCTTTCGGTCATTTCCAGAGTATTCAAAACCATCCAAAGTATGCACCTCTTGCGGAAAGCGGAAGCTTAATTTCTCCTGTGCTACCTGAAAGCATGGAATTTTTAAGAGATATCTATGAAGAAATGATACCTGCTTTCGATTCCCCTTGGTTTGCCATTAATTGTGATGAAACCTTTGATCTTGGAAGAGGATATTCAAAACAATTAGTTGAAGAGATCGGTTATGCTCAAGTATATAAAAAACATGTGCTAAAGTTAAATGATATCGTAAAAAAACACGGCAAGAGATCATGGATTTGGGGCGATATAATGCTGCAGTATCCCGAACTTATCGACCAACTTCCTAAGGATATGATTGTCGGTACTTGGACTTATGATTCCCGTGATTCTTTTGATGAATTTATAATCCCATTTAAAGAAAAAGGGTTTGATGTTCTTGTTGTACCGGGAGTTTTAAATTCCAGCAGAACAATGCCTGATTGGAATCAAACCGTTATTAATATTCATAATTTTATTAGAGACGGTGTAAAGCATAATGCTATGGGTTTCTTAAATACGGTTTGGGATGATGGCGGATTTGCTTTTTTCTCTCTCGACTGGTATGGAGTAGTATATTCGGCAGATCAAGGCTGGTATTCGCGAGAAATGAATCTTGAAAGTTTTCACCATCGATTTAACCGGTCAATTAATGTTGATAACAGCAATAATTTTACCGATGCGCTTTATAAATTGCTGGAGATAGGTGAACTTTCACCAACAGGAAGAATGAGTCAGAAAGTTGTGTGGTTAAAAGTTCTTCCTGAAAAATATGAGAGTGTTAATATATCTATTGATGAATGGGATCAAGTGATTAATTTATGTGATGAAGCCGAAGAATTGTTAAATAATTCATCTCCACAGTTATATACCGAGCAGAAAGAGTATTTCCAATTTATTGTTGAACTTTATCGATCGATGGCAAAGAAAAGATATAATATGATTGATGCAGCCGATGTATATAAAGAAGCTTCTATTCTGCAGGACACAGAACCGGAAAATTCGAGAAAATTGCTTTTAAAGGTACTTGAGTTAATATCGGATACAAAACAAATGCAGATTAAATTAGCAGCTAAATATAAATCGCTTTGGTTGAAGGAAAATCATACATATTCATTGATGAAAATAGTTGACCAGTTCTATAAAGAAATTGATGATCTGTATGTAATTGAAAAATTGGTTTTTGATGCACTCAAACTTTTTGATTCCGGTTTGTATATACCCAATCCAAACGAAGTTAGATTGGAAATTAATCAAGTATCAGGTAAGTATTTCAGAGAATGGATGATGATAAATCCGCTTCCAAACGCTGATAATCTTCCAAGTTCCCAAATTGATTATCTTGTTGAAATGGGGGGAGAAAAAAATGCACAGCCAAAAATAACTCAAGAGTTTTTCTATGATAATCAAAAATATAGATGGAGAAGAGTTGAAACCGAATATTTTGATGTGGTAAATCTTGTCGAACTTTTCCCGGATAAAAATGAAAATACCGTTATGTATGCACATGCAACTATAAATTCTCCTATTTCTCAAGTTGTTAAGGCTTCTGTCGGCAGTGCTGATGGCGTAAAAGTTTTCATAAACAGTAATATGGTTTTTGAATTCGATCGAACACGAACTTTGTCACCTGATGAAGATGCATTCGAAATAAATTTGAACGAAGGTGTCAATCATCTATTAATTAAGATAACTCAATTATCAGGAGAATGGGGATTCACATTTCGGCTTCCTGAAAGTAAAGTACAAAACAGTAAGAATCGTTATTACATAAGATGAACGATAATAAAGTAAAAATAGGAATTGTAGGATGCGGAAATATAGCTCCTGTTCATGCTGAAGCAATAAACAGTACCAAGTACGGTATGCTGATTTCTGTTTTTAGTAGAAGTGCATCTAATATTAAGAAAATGAAAGATAGATTTAATGTTGTCGGATATGATGATTTTGAAAAATTCTTATCGGATCCTAATTTAGATGCGGTTAGCATTTGTACACCAAACGGAACACATCTTGAATTCGCTGAAAAAGCTGCTCATGCCGGTAAACATGTGATAATTGAAAAACCAATTGAAGTTGATATTCCTCGAACAAAAAGAATTATTGATATATGTAATGAGAATAATGTTAAGCTCGCCGTTATATATCAAAATAGATTTTTGGAAGATGTGATTAAAATGAAAAATGTAATTGATAAAGGTGTTCTTGGTAAAATATTTATGTCTGATGCTCGTATTAAGTGGTATAGGGATCAGCAATATTATGATAGTGCTGAATGGCGTGGTTCTTTCAAATTAGACGGTGGCGGAGTACTTATCAATCAAGCAATTCACACAATAGATCTTTGGTTGTGGTTGATGGGCGATCCTAAAAAAATCTTTGCTCATACAGGAACTTTTACTCACAATAATATCGAAGGCGAAGATAATGCCGTTGCTGTAGTAGAATTTCGAAATGGGTCAATAGGAGTTCTACAAGGTTCAACTTCAATTATTCCAGCAATGAAAAGAAGAATTGAGATTCATGGTGAAAATGGGACAGGAATTTTAGACGGAGATGTTTTTTATTTGCTCGATAATCAGAACAAAGTAATCAAAGAAGATAATAATTCTGTTAATACGGGCGGGGCTAGTCCATTAGCCGGTTTTTCAATTGAACCCCATAAAAAACAATTTGAACAAATCTTTGATGCAATAATAAATAATAAAAAACCGGTTGTATCAGGTGAAGAAAGTTTAAAATCACTTGCATTTGTTAAAGCCGTATATGAGTCGGCAGAAAACAGAACAGAAGTAAACTATAATGAATATTTGGCTGGTCAATAACAATTAATTTGAGAAATGAAATGAATAAAAATGCTATACTTTTATTAATAACGTTATTTATAATTTCATGCGGTGATACAAATGAAAGAACCATATCTCTTGCTGTTCATAATCCTACTAATATTGAAAGAGAATCGGAGTTTGTTTTAGTTGACCTTAATATACTGAAAGAAAAATATCGCGATTTCAACATTGATGCCTTTAGGATCTTCGACGGAGAAGAAGAAATTCCCTATCAAATTATTGATAATAATTCTGCCGGGTTTACACTTAATGTTGAAGCAGCAGCCAGTAAAAAAATTAAAATCACTTTTTTAAAAGAGGGGAAACTAAATATTAAGTATCCTTCCAAAACTTATGCTGAAATTGCAATGAAAGTCGATTATGATTATAAAAATGGAAAGTATATGGGAGGTCGTTTTCAAAACTTTTCAAGAGTAAGAATTCCGGATGATCATACGGATCATAACGCACTCTTTAAGTATGAAGGTCCCGGTTGGGAGTCAGACAAAGTTGGATATCGTTTATATATTGACTGGCGTAATCGAATTGATATCTTCGGTAAGAAAATAAGTGATCTTGTCTTGCACAATGTCGGAATAAATGATTTGGATGCGGAAGACGATTCCTACCATTATATGCAGGAGTGGGGAAAAGACATCTTTAAAGTAGGGAGCTCTTTAGGAATTGGTTCTTTCGGAACAATGGTAAATGATGAAATAATTATGGTATCCGAAAGAGATAGTGTTATTTGTGAGATAATCGAAAATGGACCGGTTCAAGCCGCTGTTAAAATTGATTATTTCGGATGGGAAGTTGATAAAAGAAAATTTGATTTGAACGCACGACTTTCAATCAATTCGGCGAGTCGATTAACAGAAGTTCAACTTTCTGCTAATAACAATCCGGAAAATTTTGTTACAGGTTTTGCAAAACATGCAAATACAGAATTTTCTTCATCAATAAATGAAAACGAATGGTCTTACATTTCTTTATATGGAGTACAAACAGCTGCCGACTATGGTGATCCGCGCAATGCTGTTGATAATTTAGGTATTGCGGTTTTCTTTATGGAAAAAGATCTTATCGAACAAACCGAGACAGATGATAGTTATGTATTGATCCTAAAACCGATAGATGGAAAATTAAATTATTACTTTGCTGCAGCTTGGGAACAAGAACCCGAAGGTATTAAAACTTATGAAGAATTCATCAACTATTTAGATGAGACATTAATAATTCTTAATCAGCCTTTAGAAGTCATTTTTTAAATTTTGGAGTAAGTAATGCCCGTATACAGTTTGCATAAAGATAGATTTTTTGACCCCGACCCAACAGTTAGAAAATTTGCAAGAGAAATTTATAATAGTACAAAAGAATTACCGATTGTAAGTCCGCATGGTCATGTAGATCCGAAAATTTTTGCGGATAACCATCCTTTCCCAAATCCAACTGAATTGTTTCTAATACCTGACCATTATTTGTTTAGGATGCTTTATTCTCAAGGTATTTCATTGGAATCACTTGGCATACCGTCGGTTAATGGTGAAAAGGTTGAAACAGATCCACAAAAGATTTGGAAAATTTTTGCAGAAAATTATTACCTGTTTAATGGAACCCCATCCGGTGTTTGGCTCGATTATGAATTTAATCAAGTCTTCGGTATAAAAGAAAAGCTTAATGGTAATAATGCAATTAAGATTTATGATGAACTTCAGGAGAAAATTAATTCCCCCGATTTTTTACCGCGAAATCTTTTTGATAAATTTAATATAGAAATACTTGCTACTACCGATTGTGTTATAGACGATTTAACATATCACAAAGAAATCAAGACTTCAGGTTGGGATGGAAATATTGTGCCCTGTTTCAGACCGGATAGTCTCACCGACCTATCTTCAAATTTGTGGATGCCGAATATTATTAAACTTGGTGAAAAATTCGGAAGTGAAATCACATCATATAAGAAGTACATTCAAGCTTTAGAGGAACGAAGAAAATTCTTTAAAGAAATGGGAGCTACATCAACCGATCATGGTGTTTTTTCTCCTTTCACCCAAGAGTTATCTTACAACAAAGCTGAAGAAATTTTTCAAAGGGCATTAAAAGGTAAAACAACTCAGGAGGATGTAAAATTATTTACAGCTCATATGTTAATGGAAATGGCTAGAATGAGTTCGGAAGACGGACTAGTAATGCAAATCCATCCCGGTTCTTTTAGGAATCATAATCAAATTGTCTTTGAAAAATTTGGTACGGATAAAGGGTGTGATATTCCTATCAAAATGGATTTTACATTTAATTTGAAAGAACTGCTCAACAAATACGGAAATAATCCGAATTATACACTTATAATTTTTACATTGGATGAGTCAACCTATTCAAGAGAATTAGCTCCTCTCGCCGGTCATTATCCGGCAATGAAACTTGGACCGGCTTGGTGGTTTCATGATAGTATTGAAGGTATGACTAGATATCGTGAATTAGTTACCGAAACCGCGGGTTTTTATAATACGGTCGGATTTAATGATGATACAAGAGCTTTCGTATCAATTCCTGCAAGGCATGATTTGTCAAGACGTGTTGATGCTAATTATTTAGCCAAACTTACGGCTAAACATATTATCAACATAAGTGAAGCAATTGAAATTGGATATCAGCTTGCTTATGAATTAGTTAAAAAAACTTACAAGTTGTAAATAATAAGTAGGGGAATATATGTGCACTGTCAACATCAAAGAAAAAATTAAAATTGATCAGACCAAACCGAATTATTTAGTTCAACTCGATCTTGATCAAAATATTAAAGCAGTGGCTTACTCAAAATCTGTCTTAGAAAGTAAAGAGAAAGTATTTTTTATTGCAAGAGAAAGCGATAATAAGTATCTCTATATTATTAAGGATAATATGAAGGGAACTACAGTTGATTTATCTCATTTTGAAGGAACTTTTGTTGATGCAAATAAATTGGTTATGAAATGTGAATTATCGACTAAGAATAGGAAAGCTATACAGAAAGAACTATCATTTACAAATCCTGCGGTTATTGGCTTAACCAACTCCTTTGGCTTTGGTGATAGACTTGGTCTTTCAAACCCCGGTCATTTAAGAGCACTTCGCAACTCAAAATTCAAACCAATACTTGCTCAACAATCTATTCGTGAATTGATGCGAACCAATAGAACTCCCGATGAAGTTATGGATGCGGCTGTTTGGGCGGTTGTTCAAGAAGGATATAAAGAAGGATTCGGTGCCGATGCGGATCATCTTAAAACTACTGATGATATTGACCTTATGGTAAAAGCCGGGTTTACTATGTTTACTTTTGACCCTAGCGAACATGTCGATAATGAAGCCGATAACTATGATGAAGAAACACTTTTGGAAATGTTGGCAGCCTTACCTTGGAAATTACTTGAAGACTCTTTCCCTGATGCTGAACAAAGATATCTTTCTAAACCTATAAAGATTTCTGAAAGTTTAATCATTTCGCCGGACGAAATTGAGTTACTTAGGGCATATGCCAAATATGGTAAAGCTATTGCTCATATCAAGAATCTTTATAAGTATATTCAGGAAAATTACTCAAACCTTGAATTTGAAATAGAAGTTTCAGTAGATGAGACCGAATCGGTTACATCGCCATTTGAACATTTCTTTTTCTCAAATGAGTTAATACGGCTCGGGGTGAAATTCATTAGTCTTGCTCCCCGATTTATTGGTGATTTTGAAAAAGGAATTGATTACAAAGGGGACTTAAAAGCATTTGAAGAAGAATATAAAAAACATCTCGCAGTAACCGAATATTTTGGTTCTTATAAAATCAGCCTTCATTCAGGTAGTGATAAATTTTCTGTTTATCACATTATCGGGAAATTGAAAAGCGGTAAAACTCATGTAAAAACTGCCGGTACAAGTTATCTTGAGGCACTTAAAACTGCTGCAATAAAACAGCCCGATTTATTTAGAGAAATATTAGATTATTCAAGAAATTTGTATGAACATGAAAAGAAAACATACCATGTTTCTGCTGATATCCATAAAGTTCAACCATCAGTAAAATATAGTAATGAAGAATTGTTGAAACTTTTTCAATCAGATGATGCAAGACAAGTATTGCATGTTACTTTCGGAAGAGTATTAACGGATAAAGATGATAAGGGGAATTATATTTTTAAGAATAGAATTCTCGATTGCCTCAGGGAAAATGAAGATACACATTATGATTTGCTTATTGAACATTTTCGAAAACACTTGGAGCCATTCGAATAGTATGAATAAGAAAAAAATACTCGATGAAATATTCAAACGTAAAATCATTGCGGTAATACGTTTAGATGATAATGACAAGTTGATTAATGTTATTAAAGCTATTTATAAAGGCGGAGTATCGGTAATTGAAATAACAATGACTGTGCCGGATGCAATCAAAATGGTAAAGAAAATAACTAATCAACTGGATGAGGATATAATTCTTGGTGTAGGCTCAGTTGGTGATTCAAAAACTGCGGAAAGAGCAATTCAAGTCGGGGCACAATTTGTGGTAAGTCCGTTTTTTAAAAAAGAAATTATTAAGACTGCTCATAAATATGATACAGCGGTTATGTCTGGTGCATTCACTCCGACGGAAATACAAAAAGCTTATGAATCCGGTGCCGATGTTATTAAAATATTTCCTGCAGATGTTGTTGGAATGAAATTTTTTAAAGCTGTTCTTGCCCCGATGCCATATTTAAAGTTAATGCCTACCGGAGGAGTTAATTTAGATAATGCAGGTGAATGGATTAGAACCGGTGCATGTGCAGTGGGCGTTGGTTCTGCTTTACTTGATAAGTTTGCAATCAACAACAATAAGTTTGATACATTAACACAGAATGCAAAAAGAATAGTTACTTCATTAACAAATATTAATAAGATAGAATAGAGGCTGAAATGCATAATGATTTTTTTGAAGAAATTGAAGGGAAGGTTTGTGTTATTACAGGCGGCGGAGGTGTTATTGGTACCACAATTGCATTAAATCTTGCCAAACTTGGTGCTAAAATCGCTATCATTGATTACAAAAAAGATAGGTGTGACAATTGTGCAAAGATACTTACTGAAAATGCAGGCACTAAAGTTAAATGTCTTGTCGCTGATGTTTTAAATAAAGAAATGCTAGTTGAAGCCAGAGAAGAATTAAACAGAGATTTCGGGAAAATTGATGTTTTGGTAAATGCTGCCGGGGGTAATAGCCCTGCCGCAACAACTAAAGATGAATTTATTACATCCGAAAATTTTGAAAACTGGGATGACAATTTTTTTGGATTGAGTCTAAATGGATTTCGGGATGTATTTGATCTGAATTTTTTGGGAACACTGTTACCAAGTATGGTCTTTGCAAAGGATATGGTAAACAGAGGTGGATCAATAATTAATGTTTCATCGATGAATTCGTTCAGACCACTTACAAAAATACCTGCTTATTCGGTTGCTAAAGCTTCTGTAAATAATTTCACACAATGGCTTGCAGTTCACCTTGCAAAAGTAAATGTAAGAGTTAACGCAATTGCGCCAGGATTTTTATTAACACAGCAAAATGAATTTTTGCTAATTGATAAAGAGACTGGCGGGCTTACGGAAAGAGGTAAAAAAATTATTAATAGTACTCCTATGGAAAGATTCGGAGAGCCTGAAGAAATGGTTGGAACTGTTCTTTACTTAATGTCGGATCTTTCAAAATTTGTAACCGGAACGGTAATCCCTGTTGACGGCGGATTTAGCGCTTATAGTGGAGTATAGTAATTATTAGTTGATTTAAAAATTGTGAGGTATTATGTCTATTCAATTAAAAGATGATTGTAAATATTCATTGGTTGTTCCAACAAGCATAGGTATAAGAATTACACCGGTAAACGGACAACCGGTTCACAGCAGCGATGTTTTTATGATGCAGGTTACAAGTGCTGAAACAAATGTTGCAAGTATTTCTTCTTATTTAGGTCTGCCTGTAAAAGTATTAACAACTTTTGTAAAAGATAGTCCGATTTCCGAAAAAATAAAAAGCAACTTGAAAAGTAGATTCATGGATTTCGAAGGACCTGAAGTAGAACAAGGGAACCCATGGGGATATAGGCATCAATTTAATATTGCCGACAGCGGTTATGGTTCTCGCGGACCAAGAGTACATAATGATCGTGCAGGAGAAGTCGGTCGAACTCTTAATGTAAAAGATTTTGACCTGGAAAGAATTTTTGGAAAAGAAGGTGTTCAGGTTATTCATCTTTCAGGATTAATTGCGGCTCTCTCGGAAGAAACAAGTACTTTCTGTTTAGAACTTGCTAGAGCTGCAAAAAAATACGGCACTCGTATTTCTTTTGATCTTAACTACCGTGCTTCTTTCTGGAAAGGAAGAGAAAAAGAATTGAGAGAAGCATTTACCGAAATTGCCTCCGTATCGGATATTTTAGTTGGTAACGAAGAAGATTTCCAACTATGCTTAGGTATAAAAGGACCTGAAGCAGGGGGTAAGGATATCAAAGCAAAGATAGATAGCTTTAAAGAAATGATAACAAGAGTTAAAAAAGAATTTTCCAATTCTTCGGTATTTGCAACTACACTTAGAGAAGTAGTAAATACTAACAAACATCTTTGGGGAGCTATTATGTTAAGCGGGGATAAATGGCATGTTGTTGAACCGAGAGAAATCAATGTGCTTGATCGTATCGGCGGTGGTGATGGATTTGTCGGCGGTATGATATACGCAATTTTAAAAGGTTGGGAATCAGAGAAATGGATTCAATTTGGCTGGGCGAGCGGTGCATTGGCAACAACTTTTTTAACGGATTATGCTCAACCGGCAGATGAGGAAATGATTTGGAGCATTTGGCACGGTAATGCCCGGGTTAAAAGATAATTATAGAAATATACTTGATATTCTGTTGCATAATAAATCATTAATTACGTTAATATGAGTTAAAGATGTTATACTACTCAAAAGGTTCCGTAAATACCGTAATAACAAGAGATGAAGTCAAAGAAGCATTATTCACCACCTATGATAAGATTGGTGCAAAGAATAAAGTACTGGCACTTCCACCCGATTTTACCCGCTTTCATTCAAAAGCCGGTGAATTAACATCTATAACTTATGAATATTATAAAGATAAACTCACCGATATTCTACCCGCAATCGGTACGCACTACCCGATGACGGAAAAAGAAATTGATATAATGTTTAAAGACATTCCTCATAACTTATTTAGAATTCATAAATGGAGAGATGATTTAGTTACACTTGGGGTTGTGCCTTCCGAATTTGTAAATGAGGTGTCTGAAGGAAAATTAGATTACAGTTGGCCTGCTCAAGTTAATAAACTACTTAAAGTAGGCGGACACGATTTAATACTATCAATCGGACAAGTTGTTCCTCATGAAGTGGTTGGAATGGCTAACTACAATAAGAATGTTTTTATTGGAACCGGCGGGCAAGAAGGGATAAATAAAAGTCATTTCCTAGGAGCTGTTTATGGTATGGAACGAATGATGGGAAGAGCCGATACACCGGTTAGAAAAGTTTTGAATTTTGCATCCGAAAATTTTGCACAAGATCTTCCGATAGTATATGTGTTAACAGTTGTTGCAAAAGATGAGAATAACAACCTTGTATTACGCGGATTATATATTGGTGATGATTATGAGTGTTTCGAGAAAGCAGCAGAGTTATCATTAAAAGTAAATTTCATTATGCTTGATGAACCTCTTAAAAAAGTTGTAGTATATCTTGATCCCGGCGAGTTTAAAACTACATGGCTCGGAAATAAAAGTATTTATAGAACAAGGATGGCAATTGCAGACAATGGTGAGTTAATTGTTATTGCTCCCGGCTTAAAAGAGTTTGGCGAAGATAAAGAGATTGATAAATTAATTAGAAAATATGGTTACCAAACAACCCCGGAAATATTAGACTTCGTTGAACACAACGATGACTTAAAAAATAATTTAAGTGCAGCCGCTCATCTTATTCACGGTTCATCGGAAAATCGGTTTAAAATTACTTATGCACCCGGTCATATCACAAAAGAAGAAATTGAATCGGTTAATTTTTGTTATGCCGATCTAAAAGAAACAATTATAAGGTACAACCCGGAAGTATTGAAGGATGGTTATAATAAATTACCCGACGGTGAAGAAATATTTTTTATTTCAAATCCGGCTTTAGGTCTATGGGCATGCAAAGATAAATTTATTGAATAAATACAGGAGTAAAAAATGAGTAAAGCAGATATTGGTTTAATTGGATTAGCAGTAATGGGAGAAAACTTAGTTCTTAATATGGAAAGTCACGGTTACACTGTTGCTGTTTATAATCGTACAACACAAAAAGTTGATGACTTCATTAACGGAAGAGGAAAAGGCAAAAATATAATAGGCACACACACATTAGAAGAACTTGTTAAAAATCTTAAGTCCCCGCGAAAAATTATGATAATGGTTAAAGCCGGTAAGCCGGTTGATGCCGTAATTGATCAATTGCTTCCTTTGTTAGATAAAGGCGATATTATTATTGACGGCGGCAATTCACATTTCCCCGATTCAATTAGAAGAACAAAAGATCTTGAGGAGAAAGGATTTCTATATATCGGTACAGGAGTTTCAGGTGGTGAAGAAGGAGCTTTAAAAGGTCCTTCCATTATGCCCGGCGGTTCGCCTGCTGCATGGGAATATGTGAAACCAATATTTCAATCAATTGCAGCAAAAGTTGAAGATGGATCTCCTTGCTGCGACTGGGTTGGTGAAGGTGGTGCCGGTCATTTTGTTAAAATGGTTCATAACGGAATTGAATACGGGGATATGCAATTGATTTGTGAAGCTTATCAAATAATGAAGGAATTACTTGGTATGAATTACGAAGAAATGCATGAAGTATTCAAAGAATGGAATGAAGGTGAGTTAGATAGTTATCTTATCGAAATTACAAGAGATATACTTGCTTATAAAGATGAAGACGGTCAACCGCTTGTTGAAAAAATTCTTGACACTGCCGGACAAAAAGGAACCGGTAAATGGACCGGTATTGCTTCTCTCGAAATTGGGGTGCCGTTAACATTAATAGGTGAAGCTGTTTATGCAAGAACTCTTTCTGCACAGAAAGAAGATAGGGCTGAAGCTTCAAAAATTCTATCAGGTCCGAAACCAAAATTTGAAGGGGATAAGAAACAGTTTATCGAACAATTAAGACAAGCATTATATGCTTCAAAATTAGTTTCCTATGCACAAGGATATGTTCTCATGAAACATGCCGCTAAAGAATATGGTTGGCATCTTAATTACGGCGGTATAGCCTTAATGTGGCGCGGTGGCTGTATTATTCGTTCGGTATTCTTAGGGAAAATTAAAGAAGCTTTCGATAAGAATCCGGATTTAAACAACTTACTGTTAGATCCATTCTTCAAAGAAAAAATTGAAAATGCACAAGACGCCTGGAGAAAAGTAGTTAGCACTGCAATTACCAACGGCATTTGGATTCCCGCTATGTCCACGGCAATTAATTATTACGACGGGTATAGGACGGAAAAACTTCCGGCTAATTTGCTTCAGGCACAAAGAGATTATTTCGGAGCGCATACTTATGAAAGAATAGATAAACCACGAGGAGAGTTCTTCCATACTAATTGGACCGGAAGAGGAGGAACTACCGCTTCGTCAACTTATAATGTATAGAGGAAAAACATGAGCATTATTTCAGAATATACTTTTGATCATTTGCGTACGATTGTTTATGAAGATAGGAATTCAATGGGTAAAGCTGCGGCAAATTATGTAGAAGAAGTAATTAACAAATTACTTGTAGAGCAAGATGAAATACGAATGGTTTTTGCAGCAGCCCCCTCTCAAAACGAATTTCTTGCTGAGTTAATTAATAAAAATATTGATTGGAAGAATGTAATTGCCTTTCATATGGATGAATATGTTGGGTTGAAAGCCGGTGCCGATGAGTTATTCGGAACTTTTCTTAGAAAAAATATATTCGATAAAGTGAACTTTAAAAAAGTTCACTTTATCAACCCTATATATTATGATCTTGATGCAGAATGTGCAAGATATTCAAGATTACTTTCGGAAAGATCAATTGATATTGTTTGTATGGGAATCGGTGAGAATGGTCATTTAGCATTTAATGACCCACCAGTTGCAGACTTTAATGATCCAAAGAGTGTTAAAGTTGTTGAACTTGATAAAGCTTGCAGAGCACAACAAGTAAATGATGGTTGCTTCAAGAAAATAGAAGATGTGCCTACTCATGCAATAACTCTCACAATACCCACTTTAATTTCAGCTAAGTTCCTGTCTGTTGTTGTCCCGGGTAAATCCAAAGCAACGGCAGTGAAAAATACGCTTATGGGCAAAATAACAACCGACTGTCCGTCTACCATCCTTAGGATGCGCGATAATGCAGTTTTGTTTTTAGATAAAGATTCTGCAGCTAAGTTTTCTAAATAATTCCGTTAAATAATTCGAGGGCTCGATGAATAAGAAAAATATTTTCGCATACCTTTTTACTTTGTTATTGATGAGTACTTTTACGCTTGATGCTGTTGAACCAAAACACAAACATTTCTTTTTTGATGCAGGAAGTATAAATGCTCACAAAAACGAATTCGCCGTTAAAATTACCAAAGATGATACTTATATTGAAAGCAAAGGTTACGGTTGGCTTGAAAACAATTACGAAGAGTATGTCAATGAAGATTATCGAAGAAGATCAATTAGAGATGAACTTACTTATGACGGTATTAAAGCAAAAGAAATTAATTTCAAAATTGACCTGGATAAGGGAGATTGGTGGTTTACATTTTGGGTTGAAACAGGTTATGAACATGTTGCTACTACAAAGTTATTTATAAATAATAATTTTCATCCTCTTGTATGGCATGAATTAAAACCCGGAGCAGAGGATAGACCTTCGCCATTAGCAAACTATAGAGTTATCCACACAAAAGTAAGTGTATCAGATAACGGTTTAACATTTCGTTTAACAGGCGAATCTGATTTTATTTATTTGATGGGGTTCAGTTTTATAAATGCCGAGCAAGTTGAGAAAGATGTTGATGATAATATTATTAAAATTATAAAAAGAGCAGGCAAATATAAATCTTCGGTAATACTTTCCGATCTTGCCTCCGCATTGGAAGGTCGTTATCGTGAAGAAAGATCGAATAACTTTTACTTCTACTGGTATCAGCAAACTAAGCTTTTTGCAGAGGCAGAGAGATATCAAAATACAATGGGTTGGGAATGGTCCCGGCTGTTAATCGGATTATCGATTTTTGATCGTATGCATCAAGCATTATTTTTACTCGATTCTCAAATCGAAAATTTTGACACAAGCGATTATCCCTTTAAAGAAAGGGCTCTTTGGAACCGTGGAAAAATTTCATATGATCTGGTTCTTGAACGAGGCGGTGATTATCAGAAACAAATTTATGAAAATGATCTGCCGAAGTTATTCATGTGGCACCCAAATGATGATAATCTTGCAATGCTGAACGGAAAAAAAATTAGCCGTCCCCACCATTGTGATAACTTACATGATTATCCCAATGCTCCTAATTGGGCTTTATTGCAACGTGAATCAATTTGCCGGTTGAGTAGTGAAATTGATTGGTGGATATACGAACGACAAGATCCGCACGGAGAACTTGGCGGGAAAATCGGAGATGATGTTGAAATTTTACGAGAATGGACACCGTTACTTTTTTTAGGTGATAATAATACACGTGTTGGTTGGAGAAAATTGGCTGGTGCTGTTTGGGCGGATTCAAAAGTTTATAGAGGTTTCTCAGCTCGCCCGATTGATGTTGAACATGCTTCAGAATTTATTTCTGATTCAACACCGGAACTTCTACTATTGAATCACGATTCAAAAGTGAAGGAAATTCTTACTTACACAGCAGAGTATTTTGAAAATTTGTGGACGTATAAAAATGATTACGGCAGAAGATACTTTAAATCAAGCTGGTATAGCTCGACCGAAGTTGTTGAAACTCCTCCTAAAAATCGTGACCTAGGTTATAACACGAGAACCGCAAAACCGCTTAATTACCTAGCATGGACTTCAAGAAATTCTGATTATATAAAATTATTAAAAGAATGGGCAGATGGTTGGCATTTCGCCGCAATGTCTACTGAAAAAAACAAACCTATTGGAATAATTCCGGCATCTATAAGATACTATGATGAATCAATTAACGGTGATGAAAACACTTGGTATATAGCTAATATGTATTGGACTTATTTTGACTGGCAGCATGATGCCGGAACAATGATCTTAGATCAACTGCTCTTTACTTATACTCTAACAAATGACGAAAAATATTTACAGCCTATTGAATATGCTCTTGGATTAGTTGAAAAATATAAAGATCAATTAGGTACCCCTTCCAATTTCGAGGAAGGAAGCGAAACCTGGACTGCTTCAACTATTATTAGAAAAAATAGTTTCTGGAATGTTGTACAGAGATGGAGAATACTAACCGGTAATAATAAATATGATGAACTGATTGATTATTTCGGAAATCCTTATATAAAATATGTACTTACAAAAGATGAAAAGTATCTCGAAGAGACACTTCAGAGTTTATTGGATCAACTTAGATATAATGTACCCCTAAGAACTACCTTGGTTGTTCATACGGATAGAGTAAGAATAAATGGTACGGATGACTTAAAAGCAATGATTACCGGGGACGGAGGATCAGGTAATTCTCCATACTTTGCAGTTACATGGGAAAAAGCCGAGAAAGATGTGGCAATTCTTGTTGAAGAGTCTTCCCCGGAGTTTCTACATATAAAAATTTATTCTTTTGATGATAAACCCAAAGAAATAATTGCCAAACCTTGGTCATTAAAATTAGGTACTTATAAAATTATTATTGAAGATTCGGATAAAACAAAAACGAAAGAAGTAATAATTAACGAGCAAGGGCAAGTTACCCCTTTGAAAATCAGCCCCAAAATTTTAACATCAATAAAGTTTGTAAAGAATTAAAAATAGGAGGATAGAATGGATGTTAGATATTCACCCGATCGTGAAGGATTTCAATTTATGACAACAGATGAATTAAGAGAAACATTTTTGATTGATAATCTTTTTCAAAAAAATAAAATACCGATGACTTATTCGGATATTGATAGATCAATTACCGGTTCGGCGGTACCTTCGGGCAAGTCTTTGAAATTAACCGCTTCAAAAAAAGAAATGGCAGCAAAATATTTTACCGAACGAAGAGAAATCGGTGTAATCAATATCGGCGGGAAGGGGAGTATTAAAGTTGGAAGTAAAGAATTTAAGATGGATCGTAAAGATGCTCTTTATATCGGAAGAGGAAAACATAATATCGAATTTAAAAGTGATAAAGCTAATCAACCTGCAATGTTTTACTTTGTCAGTTACCCCGCGCACACAGAGTATCCTTCAAAACAAATAAAATTTGCAAAATCTACACCGGTAAGATTAGGCTCTGATGAAGCAGCAAACAAAAGAACTATTTATAAATATATTCATCCCGGTACTATGCCGACATGCCAATTGGTAATGGGCTTGACGGAATTAGATGAAGGGAGTGTTTGGAATACAATGCCAGCACATACTCACCAGCGAAGATCTGAAGTCTATATGTATTTTAATATTGATAAGAACTCAGTTTTAATACATATTTTCGGTGAGCCGACTGAAACAAGGCATCTGGTTATCAGAGATAAACAAGCGGCTCTATCGCCAAGTTGGTCAATGCATGCAGGCTGCGGAACTCAAAACTACTCCTTCATTTGGGCAATGGGTGGTGAAAATCAAGATTTTGATGATATGGACGCAATACCGATGACAGAATTGAAATAAAGTAAAACAAACTGGTGTTGAAATGATTCTAGATAAATTTAAACTCGATGGTAAAACCGCATTAGTTACAGGCTGTAAACGTGGAATAGGGAAAGCAATGGCGGTTGGATTAGCTGAAGCCGGAGCGGATGTAATTGGCGTAAGTGCTTCACTTGAAACTACCGGTAGCTATGTTGAAAAAGAAGTGAAAGCCTTAGGACGTAATTTCTTTGGTTATAAATGTGACTTTTCAAATCGCAACGAGCTTTATCAATTCATTAATAAAGCAATTAGTGACCACGCAGAAATTGATATCTTAGTAAATAATGCAGGTACGATTATGCGTAAACCTGCTGTTGAACATCCCGATGATTATTGGGATAAAGTTATTGAAGTGAATTTGAATGCACAGTTTATTCTTTCCCGCGAAATTGGGAAACGAATGGTAGATAGAGGAAAAGGCAAAATTATTTTTATCGCCTCTTTGTTATCATATCAAGGAGGAATTACTGTTCCAAGCTACTCCGCGAGTAAAGGCGGAATTAAACAAATCACAATGGCTCTTTCAAACGAATGGGCGGGTAAAGGCGTTAATGTAAACGCTATTGCACCTGGTTATATACGAACTGATAATACCCAAGCCTTACAAAATGATGAGAATAGAAACAGACAAATTCTTGAAAGAATACCTGCCGGTAGATGGGGTGAACCGGAAGATTTTAAAGGTATTGTGGTTTTCCTGGCATCAGAAGCTTCAAACTATATTAACGGAACTACAATTTTATGTGACGGCGGTTGGATGGGAAGATGAAAGCGTATCTTTTCATAATAGCAATCTCTTTTAATTTATTAATAGGATGTTTTTCAACTGAACAATCGTCAAGTGAGACATACGATTCAGACTTAGTAGAATTGTTAACAAAGTCAAAACCGGTTTATCCAGAAAATGCAAAATTAAAAAATCAAGAAGGAAGTGTTGAGCTTTATTTATTAATAGATACAACCGGGCATGTAAAAAAAGTCAATCTTATAAAATCTTCAGGATCTCAGGAGTTAGATTACGCAGCACAAACTTATTCTTCAAATCTAATCTTTAAGCCGATTATTATTGAAGACAAACCGGTAGTTAAATGGGTAAAATGGAAAGTTAATTATAAGTTAGAAGAGGACTTAATGGCAGCCGGACTTAGTGGTTTGAGTATTCTTCTCTATACCAAAGCAAATGAATTTGCACATGAATCCAGACATGCGGGAATTGAAGCAATAAACAAACTAAGTAGTAAATTTAACTTTAACGCTTTTGCTACTGAAGATTCCAGTCACTTTATCGAAGAAAATTTAGCAAAGTATGATGTAATAATATTTTTAAGTACAAGCGGTAATGTATTGGATGATAATGGAAAAAGTTCACTTAAAAATTTTATTAATAAAGGTGGTGGATTTGTCGGAATTCATGCTTCAACAGATACGGAATATAATTGGGAATGGTATGGTGAATTAATCGGTAATTATTTTAAGGATCATCCCAAACAGCAAGAAGCCGTTATTAATGTTTTAATTGAAGACCACCCTTCAACAAAACATCTTCCATCAAAATGGGTTTGGTTTGATGAGTGGTATAATTGGAGTAATGACTTTAATGAAAACATTACGGTTCTTATGACTGTAGACGAAGCAACATACGAGGGAGGAATTCACGGCGATTTCCACCCTGTTGCCTGGTGCCAAGAATTTGAAGGGGGAAGATCATGGTATACCGCTTTAGGTCATAGAGAAGAACATTTTAAGGATGAAAATTTCCTGAAACATATACTAGGGGGAATTCTTTGGGCAGCAAATACCGACTGATCAGTAATTTATAATAGATAGTTGATAAAAATAAATTTAAATACATATAGGGAGTGAAAATGAAAATAATCAAAATAGTACCCCTCCTTCTAATTTTAATTTTTGTTTTCTATGGAAACACACCCGAACCACCTTTTCAAATGATAACTCCAAGTTCTGAAATCAATGAAAGAATTATAGGAAAGAAAATAGATGAAACAGGTTTAATAAGATTTGAATACGAAGACGGGAAAATTATTTTAGACCCTACAATTCCTTCTGAATGGACTTGGGTTGCCGGTAAAAACTTGAACTCGAATAATGGCAGAATCGATTTCTTTTTTTGGAACGGATTAATGTTTACAAATAACACGGATGTGGAATATGTCAATTATAGAATTAGAACTTTTCCAAAATTATTTACAGACCAAATAGAAAGTAATGCCTTTGTTATAGGATTTGAAAAAGAAGATAAAGGAATTCTTTTCGTTGCAACCGATGAAGCAAAAGATATTTATGTAAGAATGCCGGAAGAGTTAATGGGGCGGGAAATGATCTATAATTTCCGTCTCGAAAAAAACGAAGCAAAAATGTTCCGCATTACTCGAAAAACAAAACCGTTTCTGCCATAAGGGGGGAAAATGAAAAGTTTATTTATAATAATTCTCGCTTTAGTAATAAATACCACATTTAGTTACACAGGTAACAGAGAAAAAATAAATATAAATGAAGACTGGTTTTTTATTAAAGGAGAACTGAAAACTGGTTTCGCAAAGAATTTAGCTCTACTTGAATGGGAAAAAGTTAATCTTCCGCATACATGGAATGTTTGGGATTCGTTCGATACAAGAGTTGAGGAAGATTCTCTCTTTGATATTGCGGAATATTATTATCGAGGTCCCGGCTGGTATAGAAAAGAAATCTTTTTCCCGAAATCCGATAAAGGGAAAAGAATCTTTATTGAATTTGAAGCAGCTAATGTTCTTGCAGATGTCTGGGTTAATGAAATACATGTTGGACAACATATTGGCGGCTATTCCGGATTTAAGTATGATATTACAGATTATTTGTACTACGGTAAAAATAATCTCATTGCAGTTAGAGTTGATAATTCATTCAATTATGATATTCCTCCTCAGCGCGCAGACTATACAATGTACGGCGGAATATATAGAGATGTTTACTTAGTAAAAACAAACCAAACTTATTTTGAATATGTTCATATTACTACGCCAAAAGTTTCGGAAAAAGAAGCGGAAATTTTTATTGAGCCTTTTATAATCAACAAAAGCGAAAATGATTTTAATGGTAGTCTTAAATTTGAAGTTTTTGATCCGGTAAAGAAAAAAATTAGCGAACAAAGTTTCGAAATTTCTATTAAAGGCAAAGATTCGGTAAAACTTAAATTCGATTTAGCAAATGTTGTTGATCCAAAGTTGTGGTCACCCGACTCACCAAATTTGTACAATTTTGCTGCTTCAATAGAAATTAATAGTTCTTCTGTCGATAGAATCACAAATCATTTTGGAATAAGGTGGTATGAGTTTGACGGACAAGAAGGATTTTTTCTAAATGGTAGTTACTTAAAACTGCATGGAGTTAACCGTCATCAAGATAGATATGGTTATGGGAATGCTCTTCCTAATGAACTCCATCGCGAAGATGTTAGAATCATTAAAGATATTGGAGCAAACTTTCTTCGGCTTGCTCATTATCAGCAAGATCCCGTTGTATTGAATATGTGTGATAGTCTAGGTCTACTTGTATGGGAAGAAATTCCTGTAATTACTTCTGTAGGCGAAGATAAATTTAAAGAAAATGCAAAAAGTATGTTATATGAAATGATAACGCAGCATTACAATCATCCAAGTATAATTGTTTGGGGGTTGATGAATGAAACAGTTAGAAGTCAACCGAATGATAGACTTCATATTAACGTTGAAATTTGTAAAGAGCTTAGTGAGATGGCAAAAGAATTAGATACTTACAGATACACAACACAAGCTCAAATGCGTGCTCGTGGTGAAGATATTCATAAATATACCGATATAAGAGCTTGGAATAAGTATTTTGGCTGGTACTATGATGACTTTGAAGATTTTGGTCCTTTTATGGATAATGAACATGCAAAAGATCCAAACCAACCTTTTATCATTAGCGAATACGGGGCAGGAAGCAAACTCGGTTATCATGTTGAGAATCCTACTGAACCGGATTTTAGTGAAGAATGGGCACTTGAATTTCACCGTTCGCATTGGGAACAAATAAAAGCGAGAAAATGGATTGCCGGTTCAACTGTATGGAATATGTACGATTTTGCTTCCGATGAAAAAGCCGGAAATGAACCACATATAAATCAAAAAGGTTTAGCTTCTTTCGATAGAAAACCTAAAGATGTTTTTTATTATTACCAAAGTGAATGGTCTAAAGAACCGATGATTTATATTGTTTCGCACACTTGGCTTGAACGTGAAGGGAAGAAGAATGAATTGAAAAAATTAGAGGTGTTGTCTAACTGCTACGAAGTAGAATTAGTATTAAATGAAAAGAGTTTTGGTACAAAAACAAACAAACCATTTATATGGGAAATAAATTATCAACCTGGAAAAAATATAATTAAAGCAATGGGGATTATGAAAGATGTTAAAGTGTACGATGAACTTGAGATAAATTATAAAGTTATTGACTAAAGACTTGAAGGTAAATCTATGATTAAGAAAATATCTATTTTTGTTTTGTTGATTGTTTTATTAACGACATCTTTAAACTCGCAAATTGCAAGTAATACTATTTATAATATTGTAGACTTTGGAGCCGTAGCTGACGGCAAATCATTAAGTACACAAGCAATTCAAATAGCGGTTGATAAGTGTTCGGAAACAGGGGGGACAGTTTTAATTCCTGCCGGCACTTTTTTAACCGGATCAATTGAATTAAAAAGCAATGTTGATATTTATCTTCAACAAGGTGCTCTTCTTTTAGCGAGTACGAATATTGACGATTATAAGTCCTTTATACCTGAACTCAAATCATATAATGACCTTTTCCTTGAGTACAGCATCTTCTATGCAGAGAAAAAAGAGAATATTTCAATTCGGGGTGAAGGAACAATTGACGGACAAGGTTGGGCATTTCAAGCAACCACTCTTAAGAAACCTGATAGATATAAAAATCGTCCTTATGTAATTCGTTTTGTGCAATGTAAGAATATAAAAATTATGAATGTTACTCTGCAGAATTCCGCAATGTGGATGCAGCAGTACCTTGCATGCGAAGATTTAATAATTAGAGGTATCAGAGTTTATAATCACGTTAACAAAAATAATGATATGATAGATATTGACGGCTGCAAGAATGTAATAATATCGGATTGTATTGGCGATACTGATGATGATGCATTAACACTAAAGAGCACTTCTCCTCATATAACTGAAAATGTAACAATAACAAATTGCGTATTAAGTAGTCATTGCAATGCAATTAAATTCGGTACAGAATCAACCGGTGGGTTTAGAAATATTACAATATCCAATATTGTAATAAAGCCCTCATCTTCCGAAACAAAGATTTACGGATTCGATGAAGGCATTAGCGGTATTACCTTAGCAACTGTTGACGGCGGAATAATTGAAGGAATACTTATCAATAATATCAGGATTGACGGTCCGCAAGTACCAATTTATCTTCGTTTAGGTAATAGAGCCCGTAAACATACTGAGAATGCTCCTACCCCCGAAGTCGGTATTTTCAAAGATGTAATGATTAGCAATGTTATCGCGACAAATATCAAATCTACCGGCTCATCAATAACAGGGATACCCGGACATAAAATTGAAAATGTAGTTTTAGAAAACATCTATATCGAATACGGCGGCGGTGGAACTTTAGAAGATGCCGATAAAATAATTCCTGAACTTGAAGATCATTATCCCGAAAGCACAAAGTGGGGATTACTTCCATCATACGGATTTTATGTTAGGCATGCTGAAAACATTACTCTTAACAACATAGAAGTAAAATTTAAGGAACCTGAACTAAGACCGGCATTTATTTTTGAGAATGTAGTTGGTTTAAGGATGTCTTTAATAAAAGCCGAATGTGATCAAAATACAAAATCCATTATTAAGTTTAATAATGTTTTTGATGCATCAATATTCAATTCAATGGCTGCATCTCCGGTTGAAAATTTCTTAATTGTCGAAGGGGAAGATTCAGATAATATTCGACTAATTGGAAATGATTTTTCGAATGTAAACGATGGTGTTCTGAACAAAACTAATGCTGAAATAAAACTAAACGGAAACATACGTTGATAATCAAAAAAAGGTAACTGTAATGAAAAGAAAAGATTTTTTTGGAGAGGCATCATTTCAATCATAGGTGATTCAGGCTTTTGCACTATTCGATTTTGCGCTATTTTCCCATAAATTTTATTAAATCATTTAGCCGCATTTGGAAATAACTTGACTTTATTCTCCAAATTATAGATATTCAGTAAGCAATAAAGTAAACGATTAAGTAAAAAATTAAATTTATCAAAAATGACCCCTCAACCCCATAAACATATCATTTTCCAAAGACTATCTTTTTTAATTGATTTCATTACTAAAAACTGATTTGGGAGAGAGGTAAATGATTTTTTATTATTATTAAATAAGATGTAATCAGCATGGCGAAGCCGTCTTTAAAATCAAAAACTATTTCACTCAATAAAAAGTTTATAAGATGAAAGATAAAGCCATTACATTAAGTGATATTGCACAAAAATTAAATGTTTCTATTGTAACTGTCTCTAAAGCTCTTCGTGATCATCCCGATATATCTAAGCAAACTACAAAGTTAATTAAAAAAGTTTCTGCTGAATTGGGGTACAGCCCCAATTTTATGGCTCGAAATTTATCGGCTAGAAATACAAACACAATAGGAGTTATTGTTCCTAAAATTGCTCACTTTTTCTTTGGCTCAATAATAGAAAAAATTTATGACGTTGCATTTGAACATAATTACGAAATCATCTTAATGGTTTCACAGGAAAATGCAGAACGCGAAAAAAAACATATTCAAACATTACTCTCAATGAAAGTAGACGGAATAATTATTTCGATTTCGCAAGAGACTAAAGACTACGAAATTTTTGAAACCGTTAAACGGAGAGGAGTACCTTTAGTTTTTATGGATCGAGTACCGGAAATTAATGGAGTTAATACAGTTGCTGTGGATGATTACACAGGCGCATATAAAGCTATTGAACATGCTATAAATATTGGTTACAAAAATATTGGACACTTTGCCGGCTATACGAAAATCAATATAGGATATGGCAGAAGTAAAGGGTTTGTTGATGCAATGAATAATCATGGTATTGAAGTTAATCCGGATTGGCTAATTGAAGGTGGTTTCGGTGAAAAATACGGTTATGAAGCTTTCTTAAAATTATATAAAGAAAATAATCTTCCCGATTTAATATTTACCGTTACATATCCCGTTGCGCTTGGCGTTTATCAAGCTGTTCACGAGGTTGGTCTGAAAATACCTGACACCATAGATTTATTATGTTTTGGTAATGCAAAAATGCAGAGTTTGCTTTCTCCGGCACTTAGTTGTATCGATCAACCGACGCATACAATTGCTGAGAAATCTATGGAGTTACTACTCGATAATATAAGATTAAGCGAGGATTTTGAAACAAAAAATGAACTGATAGAAACATCCTTAATATTAAGAGAAACTTGTGTTGCCAAGAATAAAAGTCTATTTACCGAATCAGGTGCTCATAATATAGCAGCAGATAATTAAAAAATTTTCAAAAGCTAAGTAAAGGTTTAAGTTATCAATAAAGTAATGTTTTTAACAATCCTAAAATACATGTGAATGAGAAATTATTAGAGGATGATATGAAACCTAAAAAACAAATTTTCAAGTTAATTCTATTAATATTATTCTGTGGAGCATTATTCGGTATTCATGCATCGGGATCCGTAAAAGGGGTAATTACTGATGCATTGACGGGAGAACCGCTTTTCGGAGCTAATGTTTTTATTGAGGGGACTTCACTGGGTTCTGCCACAGATAATGAAGGCAGGTATACTATAAGAAGAATACCTCCCGGTCAGTATAATTTGAAAATCAGCTATATTGGTTACCAACCCAAAACCGAGAGAATATCTATTGTTTCCGGAAGGACAGTAGAAGTTGATGTTACTCTCACGTATGATTTGATTGAGGGAGATGAGGTGCTCATTACCGCACAAGCTTTAGGGCAGGCTGCCGCCATTAATCAACAGTTATCCTCCAATACAATTGTTAATGTTGTCTCCAAAGATAGAATTCAAGAACTGCCAGATCAAAACGCAGCCGAATCGGTTGGTAGGTTGCCGGGTATTTCTATTGAAAGAGATGCTGGTGAAGGAACTAAAGTAATTGTTAGAGGACTTGCTCCAAAATTTAATTCTATTACTGTTAACGGGGAACGTCTTCCGGCAACAGATGCACAAAACAGATCGGTAGACCTCTCGATGATCTCTTCCGACATGCTCGAAGGGATTGAAGTTTATAAGGCTCTTACTCCGGATCGTGATGCAGATGCCGTTGGCGGTACTGTAAACTTTGTAATTAAAAAAGCACCTAAAGGGTTTAACGGAACTGTTTCATCTATGGGGGGCTACAATAATCATGATGCCGATTATGGAAATTATAGAGGTAATGTAAGTGCAAGCAACAGATTTTTTGATGATAAACTTGGTGTTTTAGTAACCGGTAATTTACAGAGAGCTAATAGAAGTTCTGATATTCTTGAGGCGAGTTATTCTTTTACTAGAGAAAAAAGAGAAGGTGAAGAAAGGGCAGTAATTTCAGTTGAGAATCTAAACCTTGGTGATAGAACAGAAATTAGGGATCGTTATGGAGCCAGTTTATCGCTAGATTATGAATTACCGAATGGCAGTATAGTCTTAAGTAGTTTGTATGGCAGAACCGATAGAGATGAGCAGAGACAGAGAAAACGATACCGCGTTGGCGCTTCTTTTGTTGAGTACTGGCTGCGTAATAGACAAATTAATACAGACTTGTTTACCAACACTTTACGAGGTGAACACAATTTTGACTTTGTAAAGATAGATTGGCGTACTTCTTATTCTCACACAAAAAGGGATATGCCCCGCTCTCATGATTCACAGTTTCAAGAGCTAGCTGCTTTTACTAATGACCTTATTGATGATAAGGGCCCCGAATTGATACCGCTTGGCGCCCGGAATAATCTTGATGAAACTTTTTTCAAACAAGATTTTCTTGATTCGGAGGTAACAAAGGACAATGATATCACCGGACAAGTAGACTTAACTTTTCCTTATAGGTTTGCAGATAATCTTTCGGGAAATCTTAAACTCGGTGGAAAATTCAGAGAAAAAAGTCGCGATAGAGATAAGTCTCAGTACATGACACTGGCATTTACAATTAATGAAATTGGGGCTGCTCACCCAGATCTTTTTGAAACAACTAGAGAAGGAAAAATAAAATTGAGCAACTTTTGGTTGCCTAATTATGATGCGAGAAATTTCTTAAATGGTTCTTATGAGTTTCCGATTGGATTAGATAAAGATAAGTTAGACAAATTCCTGGAAGATTGGAGGGACTATTATGTAAATAGCGGTTTTATGGATTTGGAGGACTATAAAGCCTCAGAAACAATTTACGCAGGATATTTAATGACCGAAATAAATATTGGACCCAACCTTTTAATCTTGCCGGGATTTAGGGTAGAAAGTACTGTCAACGATTATAAATCTATTTGGGGTGATGTTTACTTAGATGAAAATGGATTAACAAAATTTGTTGCAGCAGTAGATACAACAGGATCAAGAACTTACACCGAATTTCTTCCGATGGTTCACATTCGATACAAATTCACTCCTTGGTTTGATGCAAGAGTGGCAGTGACAAAATCTCTTTCCAGACCCGATTATTTTAACCTTGTTCCTTGGGAGAGAATTGAACATTTGGAAAATACTGTTGAAAGAGGCGACCCGAACCTAAAACATACTACAGTTTGGAACTATGATTTATTTCTATCTTTCTATAGCAATCTCGGGTTGTTAACTCTTGGTGGATATTATAAAACATTAGAAAATATTGATTATTTACGTACTAGCAGGATAACTGAGGCTGGTGCAACAAGAGGATATCAACTTATAATGCCTGTAAACTCGGAAGAAAAAACAGAAGTTTACGGTTTTGAAGTTGATCTTCAAACAAATTTAAGATTTCTACCAAATCCCTTTGATGGAATAGTCTTAAATGCAAATTTCTCTTGGATCAAATCGGAAACATTTTATCCGTTACTGGTTGTTGGTCCTCGAAGTCCGGTTCCTCCATTTCAGGCTCAAATAATTGATTCAAGTAGAGCTGGCAGGATGCCGGGGCAATCTGATTTCATTGCTAATCTTTCACTAGGATATGAAAAGGGAGGTTTCTCGGGAAGAATCTCAATGGTTTATCAAGGCAATGCTTTACAAACCGTAGGATCTAGAAGTGAATTGGATGCTTTTACAGATGAATATGTAAGATGGGATATAAGTGCTCAATACGAGTTATTTAATAATCTTCACCTAATAGCCAATTTTAATAACATTATAAATCAACCAGAACAATCATTTCTGGGAATTGAAAGGTTCTCTACACGCCAGGAATATTTTGGGTGGACGGCAGATTTTGGTATAAAATATAAATTCTAATTTAGCTAATTAACTATAATTACAAATCAAACCATGAGGTACGTGTATGAATTTCAACAAATTTTTACTTTTTAGCACTTTGCTAATCATTTTAGGGGGTACAAGTTTTATTCTTGCTCAATCTCGTTTTATTGAAGTACCTTCCGGAGTGGGAACACTTAACGAAGTAATTGCAGGTGATACTACTGCAACCGGAGAGAGAATTGATCCGGAAAATACAGTTTACGTTCTTGAAAGATATGGTTTTTATTTATTGACCGGAACAATTTCAAATACTGGCTTCCCATTAAAAATTTGGACTGCTGAAGGTGGCGGCACCAAACCAATTATTCAGCCCGGTGTAGGAGAAGGTGGCGTGTCATCTCCGCCTTTTCGACCACGCGGAGATTTCCATATTAAAGGAGCATATGTAACTGCTATGGATGAACTTGGACAAACTCATACAGTTATGTTTCGTTTAAGTGCAGACGATATCAAAATAATTACAGAGGATTGTCATTTAGATTATACAGGGCAATCAATATTTAGATTGGATAACAAAAATAATAGCGTCTATGTTCTTAATTCAGTTGTAAGCAATTCGGGCTCTATGGCAAGTCCTGACAATGGCAGAGGAATTGACGATAGAGGAAATGATATTGATATAGTGGTTTTTGAGAACAGTACCTTCTATAATTTTACAAGCAGAATATTAAGAGACGGCGGAGGTAAAATTAACTATGCCAGAGTAGTTCACAATACAGTTGTAAATGTTGGTCAAATGGGTATTTCTTTTGGCGAGATCATTGAGCTTGAATTCAAGAACAATTTGTTTGTCAACACATCATTTTTTGGAAAAAGATCGACATCGGCTTGGTCAAGTTTCGATGTACTCCCTCTTCGTGAAGATCTTGTTAACCAAGGTGTTGAGCAGAAACTTACAATATTAAATAACAATTTTTATACTGCACCGGAGCTAATCAATGCCCAGCCGGATTCTATACTTGCTTCACCAATATTTAACGCAGTAAGTGATTCACTTATTAATGCTATCGGCACTAAGGATAATTTATTAAATGAAGCAATTACCTTTACAGATCAACCTGCTTTACCTGTAGACCTTGTTGTTGCTAATTGGGATTTTACAATTACTCCACGACCAGAATTTGATAGAGGCGGCGGCGGTCCTGATTTTGGTGGGGTTCAATTACCATTTGATTACTCTTATCCTACTTCATCAACATCATATACCTATTCTACCAATGGTCAACCACTTGGTGATCTTAGTTGGTTTGGTATGATTGTAAGCGTTGATGAAAACCTCGATGAAATTCCGGTTAGTTTTGTTTTGGAAAATAACTATCCAAATCCGTTTAACCCTTCAACTGTTATTAAATATTCAGTTCCGGAGTTATCAAATGTGAATTTGAAAATCTATAATTCATTAGGACAGCTTGTAAAAACATTAGTTAACACTACACAAGCTGCCGGTTCTTATTCATTGCAATGGGATGGAACATCGGATATTGGTGTTAAAGTTTCAAGCGGTATTTATATCTATAGATTAACTACAGACAAGTTTTCTGCATCGAAGAAAATGATGCTCTTGAAGTAGGACTCCCTTGTTTGGGTATCTGTAATATGTGATTAGCCGGTTGGGTGAAAATCCTAGCCGGCTTATTTTTAACAACACAAGCGAATTCTTAAATTCTTATCAACTTGATATGACTAAAATGAAAAAAACAACTTTTTTTTTCTTCCTCGTTTTTAATGCATTTTCTCAATGCATTAATTCACAAACAATAATTGATGATGTGACAAAAGTAGCAGATAAGATTATAAGTGAAACTTCATTTGAGTTTGAGAATAAAATTCAAACAGCAGATAGATATTTACAAATAATAGATTTCGATAGAATTGCAACTGATGATCGAAAAATTTTCTTATGTCAAAGTTTTTTAGATGCAAAATCAGACAAAGAATATCAATTGAATGTGAGTTCTAATTCTAACGTTGAAATATTTATTAACGGTGAAAAGGTTATTGATGTTGAGGAACCGGATAATCACTTCCAAGTTTTAGCTTATGATATGTATTCCTTCCGCAAAAGTTTTTCAATAAAAGTTGATCAAGGTACTAATAGCATTTTGATAAAAACTGCTGCAGATAATATGACTAAGATTATCTTAGCCTTCTTACAAGAAAATAATATGCTTGATCAAAATGTAAGTTTTACTCTTGAGCCGTTTTTCAATGAAGAAAAAGTTTATAATAATTGGGTTTTTATTGGTCCTATTGATGGATCAGAAAAAACAAATGAAATTATTTCAGAGAAAGATATAACCAATACATCATTTTGTTTCGATGGGGAAATTTATTCATGGTATCTTCCTCCTAACAACCTAGTACGAAAAGATGTGACAAAAAAAGATTATTCGTTTAATAAGCATTCATATTTTGAATGGCATTATGCAAACGGACAAATGTTATTGGGAATGCTTTCTTTATACGATTTGATAAAAAATGAAAAATATATCGATCACGTTAAAAAGTTTTGTGAGCTGACACTTAATACTTTTGATTACTTCAAATATCAGTTCGAAAACTTGAATGAACTAAACGGATTTAATCACCGGCTCTTTAGAAGAGTTATGCTTGATGATACCGGAGCACCTGCCCTTCCCTTCATTGAATTGTACGGCAGAGATAAATTAAATGAAACCAAATTTCTAATTGATATTATTGCCGACTATGTTAACAACAAACAAGTTAGACTTGAGGACGGAACATTCTGTAGACCCGAGCCAACCGTGATGACTGTTTGGGCGGATGACCTTTTTATGAGTGTCCCATTTTTAATAAGATATGCAAAACTTACCGGAGAAAGTAATTATTACGATGATGCGGCTGAACAGATTTTATTATTTTATGAAAAGTTATTCAACAAGCAAACCCAATTGTATTATCATGGATGGTTTAGTAATGATCAAACCACTTCGGTTGCGCACTGGGGGAGAGCAAATGGTTGGGTTATATGGGCTATTACCGAAGCTCTTTTATATTTGCCGAAAGAACATAATGATTACTCAAAAATCTTAGATATTTATAAAAATCATATTCAAGGATTAATTCCATTTCAAAATGAAAACGGAAGGTGGCATCAAGTAATTGATAAACCGGAATCTTATGAAGAAACATCATCAACCGCTATGTTTACTCTAGCTATCGCAAGAGGTGTATTAAACAATTGGTTGGATGAATCATATACCCAATATGCGATAAATGGTTGGAACGGTATTGCCGACAAAATTAAAGATGATGGAACTGTTGAAGGGATTTGCAGAGGTACCGGTATCGGTTTCGACTTAGAGTTTTACTTTAATCGTGAAACACCCGACAACGATCCGCGCGGTTTGGGAGCGGTTCTTACTGCAGGCGTTGAGGTTTCAAAATTAATAGAAAAATAATAACGGGATGAACATGTTCAAAAACATACTAATATTTCTAATTGTAGGTCTTTCTATTTACTCGCAAGTTCATATTATGAATGTATATGATAGAGATAGAATCAATCTTAATGGTAATTGGCAGACAATTATTGATCCATATGAAAATGGTTACTACTCGTTTCATCTTGCGGAAAGAAGAGAAGGATATTTTATTGATTATATTCCTAAAAAAGATGAAAGAGCTGTTGAGCATGTATTTAACAGCAGTCATACTTTAGTTGTCCCCGGTGATTGGAATACTCAACGGGAGGGTCTTTTCTTTTATGAAGGCACTATCTGGTACCGAAAAAATTTCGATTTCAAAAAGGAAACTAATCAAAGATATTTTATTTATTTCGGTGCCGTTAATTATGAAGCAATTGTATATCTAAACGGTGAAAAGCTGGGTAAACACGAAGGAGGTTTTACACCTTTCGCATTTGAAGTTACAGAGAAAATTAAAGACGGTTATAATTATTTAATAGTTAAAGCCGACAATCAAAGAAAGAAAGATGCAGTTCCAACAGTTATGACTGATTGGTGGAACTTCGGCGGAATTACAAGAGATGTTTTTCTTGTCAAGCTGCCGAAAACTTATATAGAAGATTATTTTATACAGCTTGAAAAAGAAAGTACAAACAAAATCATTGGCAAAATAAAATTAAATGGAATTTCATCGGAACAAGAAATTTTACTTTCAATTCCCGAATTAGAAGTTTCCGAAAAGTTTAAAGCTGACAAAAATGGATTAGTCGAATTCGGAATTGAAAAGAACGTTGAACTTTGGTCACCTGAAAACCCCAAACTATATAATATCCGAATCTCTTCCGGCAGCGATATCGTAAATGATAAAATTGGTTTTAGAAGCATATCTACGAACCAGACAAATCTTTTGCTAAATAATAAAGAAATATACTTGAGAGGAATTTCAATACATGAAGTAATGCCTTACAGAAACGGTAGAGCACATAGTAAGGAAGATGCACATATTTTACTTAGTTGGGCAAAAGAACTTGGGTGTAATTTTGTTCGATTAGCGCATTACCCTCATAACGAACACATGGTTAAATTAGCCGATGAAATGGGCTTATTAGTTTGGTCCGAAATTCCTGTGTATTGGGCAATAGAATATACTAATGATAAGGTATATCTAAATGCTGAAAACCAAATGTTAGAAATGATACAGAGAGATAAAAATAGAGCTAGTATAATACTTTGGTCCATCGCTAACGAAACCCCGGTTATTGATGTAAGAAACAAATTCTTAGGTAAGCTTGCTGCAAAAGTAAGAGAAGTAGATCCTACAAGATTATTAACTGCAGCGATGCGAGTTGTCTATAAAGATAATGTACTTAACATTGACGATCCTCTAGGGGAAGTAACCGATGTGCTCGGAGTTAATCAGTATATTGGCTGGTATGAAGGAAAACCTGATAAGTGCAGAGAAATAGAATGGAAAAGTCCTTACAACAAGCCTGTAATTGTTAGTGAATTTGGGGGCGGGGCATTATTCGGTTTACGTGGCGAAAAGGAAGAGCAATGGACCGAAGATTACCAAGCATGGATGTATGAAGAACAAATTTCTATGTTGAACAAAGTTCCTTTTGTAATTGGAATGTCTCCTTGGATCTTAACCGATTTTTATTCACCCCGAAGACCGCTTTACGGAATTCAGGATTGGTTTAATAGGAAAGGCTTAATATCAAGCAACGGTGAAAAAAAGTTAGCTTTTGAGGTGCTGAAAGAATATTATAATACTAAAGCAGAGAAGTAATGAAAGAAAATTACGCCCGTCGGACCAACTTTAAAAAAGTCCCGGAATAAACGAAAAGAATCGCTTCAATCGTTGTCCTAAATAGTTGGTTGTACCTCCCCAGATCTGGCGGGCGTAGCTCTTTATTAATCGAATTAATTTATTGTAACCAAGCATTTATCAAGTTACAATCTATATAAAATCTTTTTTAGAATTAGCTATTTCAAAAATCTTTCACAGTACATCAATAAAAGAGTAGATAAATATGAAAAATGCTATAATAGTTTTACAAATATCCTTTTTACTTTTTGTATCGTGCTCCGAAGAACCCTCAAGAATATCACTAAAAGATGAATGTACTAAAAATATGTTTTATTTAGTCGACACATTGATTGAATTACAGGAACTCAATGAAACATCAAAAAATTACGGTGCAATTTATTGTGAATCTTGTTCTGATTATCATACTCGGGCATCCGAAGCTGTACTCCCATTTGCCGTGGCTTATAAAGAAAGCGGCGATAAAAAATATTTAAATTCGGCAATAACCACGGGCGACTGGTTAATAGAGCAGCAGCTTATTAACGGTGCATGGAACGAAACACCTTCAACTTGGACAGGTACAACAGTAGATCAATTAATAATGATGGCTGCTGCATATCCAATTATCAAGAGCGAACTATCAAAAGAACAGCAAGCAGCTTGGGAAAACTCAATAAAGAAAGCATCGGATTGGACTGTTGAGTTTATGAACCATGAATTTGCCAGTATCAATTATATTGCAACTTCTACTGCCGCTTTGATGGTTGCTTTCCAAGTTGTTCCCGATTCAGCTTACTTAAAAAAAGCTGATGATCTTGCAATGTTATGCGCTTCAAAGTTTGATGAAGATTATTTCTTTACCGGGGAAGGGAATCGAATAAGGGGAACAAAATATGGAGTAGATTTGGGTTACAGTATGGATATGTCGCTATGGGGTTTGGGCTTGTATGCTAAGCTGAGAGGAAGTCAATTATTAGACGAAATGGTAAAAGAATCACTCAAGCGTTATATCTATTTCATTTATCCCGATGGCTCCACCGACGGTTCATGGGGTGTTAGATCTAGTAAATGGACAACCTACGGCAGTGTTACTGCTGATGGGTGTCAAATTTTGTTTTCTCTTTATTCGGAAGATGAACCAGTGTACCGGAAAGCTGCAATTGATAATTTGAACTATATGATGTCAATGCGCAATGAAGATGGTTTGGTAACTTATGGACCGCATTATTCAAGAATGTTCGATAAACTTCCATGTAACTATCCAACATTTTGCCGGGCAAAAAATTTAAGCATGGCAATCATATACGGTGATCAAAGTGAAGGAGAAGTAAATGAATTACCGACACAAAAAATTGGGTGGATGAAGTACTTCAAAACTATGGACTTGGCATTAGTCCGTACTGAAAATTTCATGACGACTATTACCGGTTACAGATACAAGGACATAAGACGAGGAGCAGATTTTAAGTATATGCATCGTCCATCTGGTGGGTCAATAACCAATTTATGGGTTGATGGTTATGGTTATCTTCAAGCATCAAGTGAAACCGAATATCATAGATGGGAAGATCACTACCCCGAAGCAAAAAACACACTCACAATTGCACCCCGAATAGAATTCACAGATACGAATGCATATTACACTAATCTTTACGAATTCGATTCTCATATGGAAGCAATTGAACATAAAGACTTTTTTGAGGTAACGGCTAGGGGAGAATTGAAAGATCGAAACAGGTGGGAAGGGGGTGTGGCATATACACTAACTCACAAAATATTTGACTATTATATTGATAAAACAATTAGACTTCGATTTCACGGACAGAAACCGCAAGTCAAAATTATTGAACCCTTTGTTCAAAATAGTAACACTGAGTTTATAAAAGTAGATGATTACAACATCGATATAATCGGTGGAAGTCGGGAGTTTTCTTTTGAATTGTTAAGTAAAGAATATTCTCTTGAAATAGGAACGGAAGAAGAAAGGTACGCTCAACCATTTCCAGCGTTAAAGGGTTACCCGATAATTATTAATGTGCAACCGGATGAAGATCATTTTATTAAAGAAGTTCATTATCGAATTAGGATCAAGTAAAATGAATGTTACAAAACAGTTATTCTTCTTTTTGTTTTTAATAACAATTATTAATCAAGCACAAGTCGATCCGGCACAGCCTGCGAAGATCGATGATAGACTTATTCAAGAGGAAGTTAAATCAATCTGGATAAAAAATGAATTTGCTGAAATTTATCCTACACCCGTAAATGTTACCTATCATAATGAATATTATGATTTGTATACAAATAAACTACAGCCTAAAGCTTTCTTTCTTGTTGAAGATAAAAAAAATGAAAAAGCAGCCGGAGTGTTTAATCATCAACTCGCAAAATACGATTATCCGGAGTTGCCGATTTTTGGCATAATGCCGGAATATGATAGTGATTATAGTATAGCAATAAAACTCAACGGTATATCCGACGATGTCAAACCTTTCGGAGAACAAGCATACCAAATAAAATTTACTGATAATGGATTAATAGAAATAGAATTAATTGGTGGCGGTGAGAGAGGATTAATATATGCTTCTGTGTCGTTATCTCAATTAGTCTGTGAAATGAATAACTCTATTAAAATCAGAAAAGCAGAAGTTTTCGATTACCCTGCTTTTTCAAATAGAATATTTAACAGCGATCCGCTTCCTTATAATTTGACGGAAGACCTGGATTGGATGCTTAGGTATAAAATTGAAAGTATCGCGTTTCACAATAAAGATTTTTCATGGTATGAACCTGATAAAGTGCTGCAAGAAAACCTAATAATATATAATGGATGGAAGAATAATTTCGGCGGTGTTAATGCACTTTTGATTCTAAATCTTTATGCAGGCAAATATGGCATTGAAGTAACAAACAATGAGCATTTGGAGAGACTTAAAAGCTTTTTACAATTCTGCTATGAACACGGTGTAACAAGCTTTATGTTAAACGCCGATGATTCGCCGCCATTTAAATTCGGAGAAGGATATTATCTTTCTTCAGAAAAAGATAAGGAAAAGTTCTCAACTTTAGCGGAAGCACATTGCTGGCTCATGAACAATATAAATGATTGGGCTAAGCAGAATAAATATGAGATGAATTTATTGTATTGTCCGTCGTTCTATACTTACGAGGAGATGCATTATGGTGATATGCAATTATTTAAAGGAACACCCTGGGAAGATGCTGCTTTCGGTCCTCTAAAAAGAGACCTTAAAATTATCGGAGAGAAAATGAATCCGGATATTGAGATAATGTGGACAGGGCCTTACGTATGTACAAGAACTTTAACCGATGAAGATTTGGAAGAGTGGATAAACAATTTACAAGGTAGAAAACCATTCCTTTTTGATAATTCAATTTTTTCAGATTTGGAATTCACAGCGCGTACAATGTTTACTCCTTATGGTAATGAATTTCCCAAAAATTTTTCTCAAAAAACCGGCGGCAACGGTATATTTATAAACGGTAATGCAGTGGGTGAATCAAGTCGCGCGGCTACCATGACAGCTAATGCATATCTGTGGGAGGAAGATAAATATAATAAGGAAGAATCGATTGTTAAAGCAATGCAAAAGTTATATCATAGCTCAAATATTAACTTGCTTCTAAAGTACAAGGAAGTTGAACTTGATTTAACAAAAAAAATCAGACAAAGAGAATTATGGTTTGCTTCCGATGAACTGTGGCAGTCTATAAGAAATACAAGGTTTATAACAGAAAAAAATCCATTTCATTATCATCAAAATTATGGAAGACTAAAAGCGCTGCGTCTGCAAATTAAACATTCGGTCCCTGAACCGGAAGATTTTGATGAATTCAAAAACAAATGTATTGAGCTTGATAAGCAGAGAAAAGAATTGCTAAATGAGATAGAGGCAAGAGGATTTATAAAATTAAGTTATTCTCTTCAATCCGAAATGACACCATTACCAAACTTTAATAAAGATTGATAAAATGAAAACAAAACTAATATTATTTATAGCTATGATGGTAATGATTTTTACCATGGATAGTCCCGGACAAACCATTATAAATAATAATAATATCCTGTCCGTTCAACCTGAACCGAAGCAGATAATCAATTTTAATAAATCCATCAACTTATCTGTTCCCGCAGAGATATTAATACCAATAAGAAATGATCAAGAACAAAAAGCATTTAATTATCTGGTCCACTTGTTCGATGAAAAATTTAATGAGAAAGTTAATTTTAGAAGTGAAGAGAACGAAATCCAACCTCACATCAAAATTTCTTTAAGTAAAATTATTGATACAGATGAAATTCCGAATGACCAATACTATAGAATAAAAGCCGATCTTGAAAAACATGAAATTACAATAGAGTATGTTAGTCAAACCGGGCTGCTTTACGGCATAGTGACCTTCGCCCATTTTTTCGAAGAGTCAGATAATGAAATTCGGATAAATCTATTCGAAGTAATTGATTACCCGGATTTTACCAGAAGAATAATGTTTGCAAATCCGGGAAAGGAAGGGATCAATTCTGTACTTGATTTTGCTATTCGAAATAAAATCGAATCAATCGCTATTCCGCATAGACAATACTCTTGGCACAAGATCGATGATGAATATAAAGAACTTTTTGAAAGGATCGGTAAATGGAAAAATAAATATGGTGCTCCCAGCATTATGCAGATGCATAATATATATGACGAAAAACATATTGAAATTTCGAACAGAGATGATATTGATAGATTAATTGAAGTAATTGAAATGGGTGTGATTAACGGAGCCGATAAATTAATGATCCTTGCAGATGATACACCCCCTTTTAAATTCGGCGAAGGCTACATTTTGACATCTGAAAATGATAAACAAAAATTTAAACACATGGCTGACGCCCACTGTTATCTTTTGTCAGAGTTAAAACAATGGTTTAAAGATTCTGCTTTAGAAAGTGAATTATATTATTGTCCACCTTTCTACACTTATGAAGATATGCATTATGGTGAAATGGAACTGTACAAAGATACACCATGGGAAGCCGATGCTTTTGATCCATTATACAGAGATTTGAATTTCCTCGGATTAAATATTCCCGATGATGTTTTTATTGTTTGGACTGGGCCTTATGTCAGAAGCAGAATTATTACTGTGAAAGATATTAACGATTGGACTTATCATTTAAAAGGAATTGTACCATTTTTAGCTGACAACACATTATACAGCCACAATCCATTTATTACTACGCCAATGTTCACTGCATGGGATAACAATTTACCGGACGATTTTAATTTGCGAACAGCCGGAAACGGAATGATCATAAACGGTAATGTTGATTCAGAAGATTCAAAAGTTTCATTTATTACTGTTAATGATTATATGTGGAATTCAAAAGCATACCTACCGGAAGCATCTCTTAATAGGGCAATGCATACTTTATATGGTAAAAATATTACGGAACTCTTACTTGATCTAAAAGAAGTCGAATTAAATTTATGCAAAACAATTGGTGAAAGAGAACTCTGGTTTGAGAGTGATAATCTTTGGAGCATTATTCGGCGAATAAGATATATTCACTCCAAAAATCCATTCGATTACCATTTTAATTATACTAGAATGAAGGGATTACGATTACAACTCAAGAACTCAGTCCCAGAACCAATTGATAAAAAAATATTTATTGAAAAATGCTTGACGCTTGAAAAAAGAAGAGAAGAGATTTTGGAGAAAATTGAAATTGAACTCCCTGAAGTAGCAGAAAATCTGAAAAAATTGTTGGTTGAATTGCCGGACTTTGATCTGATCAATTAATAATATTATCAAAAATGAAACAATGGAAATAGATATTGAACAAGAGATATAAAATGGAAAAAATTAATTGGGGAATTATCGGTTGCGGTGACGTAACCGAAGTTAAAAGCGGTCCTGCTTTTAACTTAATTGAGGACTCAGAATTAATTGCTGTTATGCGAAGAGAAGCTTCTAAAGCTGAAGATTATGCGAAAAGACACAACGTTCCTAAATGGTATTCTGACGCTGATAAATTAATAAATGACAAAGATGTAAATGCAATTTATATAGCAACACCTCCTTCTTCTCATGCAGAGTATACAATTAAAGCTGCGGTAGCAGGTAAGCCAGTTTATGTAGAAAAACCGATGGCAGCAAATTATTCTGAATGTTTGGAAATGATAAAAGTATGCAAAAAGAATAATGTGCCTCTGTTTACGGCATATTATAGAAGAGAATTGCCTTATTTTAAGAAGATCAAAGAATTGATTGATACTAATTTGATAGGTAGAATCAGGACGGTGAATATCAAATTGCATCATAAGATAAAGGAAGCTGATAAAAATAAAGCAAGTTTACCCTGGCGTGTGATTCCTGAGATTGCAGGCGGTGGTTACTTTTATGATCTTGCCGCACATCAATTAGATTATTTGGATTTATTGTTTGGACCGATAAAAATAGCAGAGGGTATTGCGGTTAATCAAAGCGGATTGTATCAAGCAGAAGATAATGTTCAAGCTGCATTTAAATTTTCTAATGAAGTTATCGGCAGCGGTTCTTGGTCATTCAATATAAATGAATATTCACAAATAGATAGAACTGAGATCATTGGGTCTGTAGGACAAATTGAATTTTCTTTTTTCGATAGATTGCCAATCACAGTAGTAACCGAAGACGGAGAAGATGAATTAATGGAAATATTTCCGGAAAATATTCAAGAACCTTTGATCAGAACCGTGGTTGCGGCATTGACCGGTAAAGGAATTTGTCAAAGCACCGGTGAAAGCGGCGCTCGAACTAATTGGGTTATGGATAAGTTCCTTGGAAAAATTTAGTGATAACCATTAAGCGTTATTGCTTTGTGCAATTAACCGATGGAATGATCCAGCTTTTCGTTTTTGATATAAACATAAAATTGAAAAAGAATTATGCGTTGGACACTTGTTGCATGAAATTAATTTAAAGTGAGAAAAATATCTATACTTATTTAAATTCGATAACCTTGCTATTTTATTTTCTTTTTTCTTTAATGCTGACCGCATCAAACATCGGTAAAGTTTATTCATCGGAAAATGAAACATGGATTGACGAGAAGACAGGCTATGAAATCACAAAATGGACAAATGAAAAGAACTTAAATTGGCATGTTTATTTCAATACCGACGGATTTATTGATGAGAATAATGCAGTCATTTTTTCAGATAGGACCGGTGAAATAAATCTTTTCAATCTAAATATGGAATCCGGTGAAATAATACAGATGACCGATGAAAAAGTTGGTGTGGATGATGATCTGTGGCATTGGGCAAAACTTGGTAAAATCTGGTACTTTACCGGAGACACTCTTAAAGTCCTCAATACCAAAACTTATGAGACAAAAATAATTAAGACATTTGCGGCCGATGAAATTGAGTCATTCACTATTACTTGTGACGGAAAGTGGTTTGTCTATTGCATTAACAAAAACCCCGGTTGGTCGGATAACTGTTCTACAGGTCCATATGCAGTGATGAAAATGAATCTGGAAACATTAGAAACATCTCAAATTTCTCCCGATTACGGTTTTGAGATGGACGATATTTTAGCAAATCCGGTTGATCCGAATTTAGTTGTATTCATCTGGCAGCATCAGTATCGTGAGGGGGGCGACGGCTTTGTCGGCTATACACCATTTAGAATATTTTGGCTTAATATTAACGGCAAACAAGGAGGATTGATTGACCAGGAATTTGGTATACATCGTACACATGAATTTTGGTTCCCGGACGGAAGTAAAATAGGGTACGCTGCTCGTTTTAAATATCCTCCGGAAAATACGCGTCAATTCCTCGGCGCTTCCTCTATTGACGGTGATTCGTTTAAAATTGAAGTTCCCGTTTTATATGGCCACTCAAAATTGTTTGATGATTTGAAACACTGGGTTGTTGATTATTATAATGGCATGAATTTGGTTTTATTGACTGTCGAAGATCAAAAAATTACTGAAACAAAAATGCTTTTTCATCACGGTTCTAGTTGGGACGGTCAAGAATCACATCCACATCCGCAATTCAGTCCTGACGGAAAGTTTGTTTTATTCAGTACCGACAAAAGTGGCGAGCCATGTGTATATAGTGTAAAGATTGATTTGAAATATAAGGAGAGTAAGTAATGCAAAAACTAAAGTTAACCTTAAGTACATTTTTTATGATTGTTGCATTGTGCCTTTTACTAAGTTCGTGTCAAACTGAACCGGGGAATAAAACAAATGAAGCATGGGATCAAGTTCCGGGAATACTAGAAAAAATAAATGAACCGATTTTCCCCGATGTTGAATTTAATGTTATCAACTTCGGTGCAAAAGCCGGTAAAGAATTTGATAGTAGACCTGCGTTTCAAAATGCTGTTGATTCAATAAGTTCTGTTGGCGGAGGGAAAGTAATTATACCGGAAGGTGAATATCTTCTGAACGGACCGCTTCATTTAAAATCAAATGTGAATCTTCATTTAGAAGAAAATGCTGTTATTTACTTTGGTTATAACCCCGAGGACTATCTTCCATTAGTTGAAGTAAGATGGGAAGGGACAAGATGTTTAAACTATTCTCCTTTTATATATGCATATAAACAAAAGAACATTGCTATTACAGGAAAGGGAACTATTGACGGGCAACAAAATAAATTTTGGATATTATGGAAATTGATCCAAGATAACGACAAGATTCGTTTGAGAACCATGGGTAAAAATCTTGTTCCACTTGAAGAAAGAGTTTTTGGCAAAGGGCATTTTTTACGCCCGACATTAATTGAACCGTACGATTGTGAAAATGTTTTAATTGAAGGAGTAACAGTGCGGAACAGTCCGTTTTGGACTATTCATCCGGTCTTTTGTACTAATGTTATTATAAGAGGAGTCAACATTCTACCCGGTCAATCAAATGATGACGGTGTGGATCCCGAATCAAGTAGTTACGTGTTGATTGAGGATTGTGATTTCTACACCGAAGATGATAACATAGCAATAAAAGCGGGAAGAGATAATGATGCATGGATTGAAAACGGAGGACGTCCGTCGGAAAATATTATTATAAGAAATAACAGATTTCATCGAAGTAATGCCGGTGCAATTTCAATAGGCAGTGAAATGTCCGGCGGTGTTAGAAATGTATTTTCAGAAAACAATATAATGAAAAATGTAGGAAGACCATTTTATATAAAATCTAACACTGATCGCGGCGGTGTTGTTGAAAATATTTTTCATAGAAATGCAAAAATTGACACATGCGGTGAAATCGCCCGCATTCAACTCGATTATAAAGGAGCGGTTGCCGGGGAAAATCCGGCAGATTTTAAAAATTTCTTCTTCGAAAATATTGAGGTAAATTTTGCTTCGATTGGTATTAGGTCATTGGGGCTGCCATTTAAAGTGATTGAAAATGTTTATTTTAATGATATTACTATAATGGAATTAAAAAAGCCGAATGAAATATACTTTACGAAAAATCTTAACCTAACTAATTTTCAGTATTCTCACATAACTGCTGAAGAGGATGAATATTATGAGCAAAGTACCGGAGGTGAAGAAAATCCAAACAGAATATATTGGAAAAATTTACCCGAACCGGTTCAAAAATCATTTTTAGAAGTGCTTAACCAAGAGATAGAAGAAATTAATAATGTAGCTAAAGAATATAAAGATGAAGTAAAAGAAGCATTCCGAGCTAACCCAATGATAAACAGTATCTCGGTTTATGATGAAACAGGACAAAAAGTTTATAGACTTCAGAAATCTTTTGGCTGGACAAAAATTGATACCAGGATTGCTGAAAACGGCAGTATAATTAAAAACAATTGCAATAGCAGTTGGAAGAGATATGAATAGATAAATAAAATATTTTTTAAAAGAAAAGGGAGAAGTTGATGGAAAAATATCTATATCTGTCGTTAACACCCGAAGCTTTGATTGCTTCAATGCTTCCCCCGGAAGAATTTGGAACTTACTTTGCAGTCGGTACCAAAAAAAGAACTCGGGGTCAAGCAATCTTTTTCGAGGTCGATCGAGAAAAAGTTAATTCATATTTCCCTTTGGACTTAATCGATAAGAGATGTGTACCTAATGAAAACGGTAAACCGAAGAGATCTGTTTATCTTTCTATTTATAGGGTTCTTGAACACATACCTTTGGATGCATTCAAGAGTTTATACTTAGCAACTGATGACGGGCGTGTGCTTGAATTATCAAAAGGAGAATATGAAAAAAAATCGAATGATAAACTTCATCTTTATCAGCAATTATGTCCGGTTACTCCGTTAATTGCAAGTATCGCTAGTCCAAGAGAATTTATCGAAATACTAACAGATAAGGATCGCCCTGTATGGGTTCCTAAAATTGTATTTGTTGAACTTGAACTTGGTGAATTAGCTAATAATCCTGAAACTGGTTCATTAAAGAATCTGCCTTACCCCAACATTCATCACTTAAGAGATTGTTTGATTGGGCTTAGTAATAAACCCGATAAACCGTCTAAGACTGTTATTAGAACTTTTAGAGGTGAACTGTTTTACAGAATGTGTAAAAACGGATTTTTTGTTGGTGATGCAGATAAGTTTTTGTTTTATCCGTTTCCATCGTTGGAAGAATTAAACGAAAAACACCATGTATGGTGGAGATCGGCACTAAATATTGGTTTTAGTTGATATAATCCTGTGAGGTAAAAAATGATGAGTAATAATTTATTCTGGCTGGTGCCTTTAGGTTCAATCGCGGCATTAGCTTTTGCGTATTATTTCTTTAAGCAAATGATGAAAAGAAGTGAAGGTACCGATTTGATGAAGAAGATTGCTGCTTATGTTAGAGAAGGTGCAATGGCTTACTTAAAACAACAGTATAAAATAGTAATAATATTTTTTATAATAATGACAATTTTGTTTTCAATACTTGCTTACGGATTCAATTTTCAAAATCCTTGGGTACCTTTTGCATTTATTACCGGGGGATTCTTCTCGGCTTTAGCAGGTTTCTTCGGAATGAAGACAGCTACTTATGCTTCGGCTAGAACAGCAAATGCTGCAAGAAATTCGTTGAATGACGGATTGCAAGTTGCGTTTAGAAGTGGTGCCGTAATGGGTTTGGTTGTTGTTGGTCTCGGACTTCTTGACATTTCAATTTGGTTCTATGTTTTAAATTGGGTTTATCCATCTACATTAACCGATGGTCATAACTTGATAGTCGTTACAACAACAATGCTGACATTTGGAATGGGTGCTTCTGCGCAAGCATTATTTGCAAGAGTCGGCGGCGGTATTTTTACTAAAGCTGCAGATGTTGGCGGTGATTTGGTCGGTAAAGTTGAAGCCGGTATCCCGGAAGATGATCCGCGTAACCCGGCAACAATTGCCGATAATGTTGGAGATAACGTTGGTGATGTAGCAGGTATGGGGGCAGATTTATATGAGTCTTATTGTGGTTCAATTTTAGCAACTGCGGCGTTAGGTGCAGCAGCATTTTTAAATGATACCGAAACTCAATTTAATGCAGTAATTGCACCAATGCTTGTTGCAGTTGTTGGTATTATTCTTTCCATTATCGGAATATTTATGGTTCGTGCTAAAGAAGATGCAAATCAGAAACAATTACTCGCAGCTCTTTCCCGATCTATAAATTTCAGTTCGGTTCTTATAATAATTTTTTCGCTTGGTATAATTCATCTATTAGGTTTAAGAAATCCTTGGGGTATTTGGGGGGCTGTTGTTACAGGATTAATTACAGGAATTGTAATTGGGAAGGGAACTGAATACTATACTTCCGCATCCTTCAAACCGACAAGGGCAATCGCCGATAGTTCTGCTACCGGTCCTGCTACGGTAATTATTTCAGGTCTTGGAATGGGAATGATATCAACAACTATTCCTGTTTTAGCTGTTGTGGTTGGAATTATTTTATCATACCTGTTTGCCTCCGGATTTGTTTTTTCAAATGCAGCAATGGGACTATACGGAATTGGAATTGCAGCGGTCGGAATGCTTTCAACACTTGGTTTAACTCTTGCAACAGATGCTTATGGTCCTATTGCCGATAACGCAGGTGGTAATGCAGAAATGAGTAATCTTGGTCCGGAAGTAAGATCAAGAACTGATGCACTTGATTCTTTAGGCAATACTACTGCGGCAACCGGTAAAGGATTTGCAATTGGTTCTGCAGCTTTAACCGCTTTGGCTTTACTTGCTTCGTATGTTGAAGAATTAAAAATTGGTTTGCTAAGAATAGGACAGAATGTGATTGAACTTGGCAACGGTGTTTTTATAAATGTTAAAGAAGCACAGATAGCTGACTTCATGAACTATTATGAAGTGACTCTTATGAATCCGAAGGTATTGGTTGGAGTTTTCATTGGCTCAATGATGGCATTTGTCTTTTGCGGGTTGACGATGAATGCAGTAGGAAGAGCAGCACAAAAAATGGTTGATGAAGTTAGAAGACAATTTGCAGAAATACCCGGAATTCTTGATGGGAAAGCAACACCTGATTATGCGAGATGTGTTGAAATTTCTACTAAAGGTGCTCAACTTGAAATGATATTTCCATCGGCATTGGCGGTACTTGTTCCAATAGTTGTCGGAGTAATTTTTGGTGTATCGGGTGTTATGGGTTTACTCGTGGGAGGCTTAGGTGCTGGTTTTGTTTTGGCTGTATTCATGGCTAATTCCGGCGGTGCATGGGATAATGCGAAGAAATATGTTGAAGAAGGAAATCTTGGCGGTAAAGGATCGGCAAGCCATAAAGCAACAATTATTGGCGATACGGTTGGTGATCCTTTTAAAGATACATCGGGACCAAGTTTAAATATTCTTATTAAACTTATGAGTATGGTTGCAATTGTTATGTCGGGATTTACTGTAGCTTTTTCGGTTTTATAAAAGATAAGTTGACATATTTCTTAATTCAATGGGAACTTTGATGTTATCTTTATTAATCTTGTTTTCAGTTATTGTACTGGTAATAATACTTACAACAAAATATAAAGTACATCCTTTCATTTCGTTGTTAATAGCTGCTCTTTTAGTCGGATTTTTATCCGGTCTTGAACAAACAGCTTTACTTGCTTCTATTACATCCGGATTTGGAAATACTTTAAAAAGTATTGGAATCATTATTGCGTTCGGAACAATAATAGGCGCATACTTAGAACATAGTGGTGGTGCTAAAACTCTTGCCGAAAAAATTCTAAAAGTTGTTGGTAAAAGTAAATCGGCTCTTGCTATGAATTTTACGGGATTTGTCGTCTCAATTCCGGTTTTTTGTGATTCCGGTTTTGTTGTATTATCCACGCTGAATAAATCCTTAAGTAAAAAAAGCGGTACTTCAATGGCGGTTTTAGCAATTGCACTTGCTACCGGTTTATACGCAACCCATGTTTTTGTTCCCCCCACTCCTGGTCCTTTAGCTGCTGCGGCAGCCTTAGATGCCGATATTGGTTTAATTATTATTTTAGGTCTAATTGTCGGCATTCCTACTGCTTTAGCTGGATTACTGTGGGGTAAACTTATAAATAATAAATTGTCGCATAAAACTAATGATGATTTTGTTAATGAAGAAAGACCATCCGATAAATCACCACGCTTTATTGACTCAATTATCCCGATAATTTTACCAATCATTTTAATCGGTTTGAAGTCAATTGCTGATTATCCTACAAAGCCCTTCGGTGAAGAATTATTTTCTAAGATAATAGTTTTTTTAGGAGATCCTATAATTGCATTATTCATAGGTGTTTTCTTTGCAATGAGATTAAAGAAATTTGCTAATGTAAGTAATGAGAAAGATTGGTTGGTGGAGGGATTAAAAAATGCAGGTATTATTATTCTAATTACAGGAGCCGGGGGAGCGTTTGGAAATGTATTAAGAGAAACAAATATCGGTAATACAATCGGAGATCTCTTTTCTGATTTTAATATTGGATTGCTGCTGCCTTTTATTATTGCGGCACTTCTAAAGACTGCTCAAGGTTCATCTACTGTTTCTATTATTACTACAGCAGCTATAGTTGCACCATTGCTTTCTTCGTTAGGATTGGATTCTGAACAAGCAAAAGCTTTAACTGTTTTGGCAATTGGAGCCGGGGCTATGACCGTTTCTCATATTAACGACAGTTACTTTTGGGTTGTTTCACAGTTTTCAGGTTTTAATACTTCTCAGGCACTAAAAGGATTTACATTAGCAACCTTGTTTCAAGGAATTGTAGGAATATTATTTGTAATGATTTTATCAATTATCATTCTCTAATCTTTAAAGTAATTTTTTTCTTATAGGAGGAATTGATGAACAAGAAATTAAGAATTTGGCATGTTGGAAATTGGTGTGTTCATACAGGCCAAAGGTATGTTGAATCTCCTTTTCAAGCTCCAAACAAAGGTGTTGAAATTTTAAATTATGCTCAACCTCTTATTGATGCATTAAATGGAATTAAAGATGCAGATGTTATTACAGAACCGTCCTGGAATCTTTACAACATGTCGCCGGAATTATTTGAAGAAAGATTAGCTTGGGCTACAACAATTATTTTTGCCGATGTTGAAACAAAATGTATGATGTTACACCCCGATTTTTTTACAAGAGCAAAATGGGGTGATAAGCCGGTTACTTTCCCGGATCGATTTGATATATTGAAAAAATGGATTTCCGAAGGAGGACATTTTCATATGAACGGCGGTTGGTACAGTTTCACCGGTGAATTAGGAAAAGGAGGATGGAGACGCAGCCGAATGCATTCAGTATTTCCCGTTGAATGTTTAGAATATGATGACTTAATAGAATCGACTGATGGATATGAAGTTAAATGTAATGATCCTTCTAATCCAATAGTTAAGGATATTGATTGGTCTTCAATTCCACCGTTGTTAGGTTTCAACGAGGTTAAAAAAAGAGAGGATGCAATAACGCTTTTAGAAATAAAGAATATTGATCAATGGCACCCGCTTCTCTCATACAGAAATTACGAAAAAGGTAAAATGAGCACTTGGATGACAGGTGCATCTCCACATTGGGGAATTAATTTTATGAAATGGAAAGATTATCCTAAATTCTGGCAGCAATTATTTGAAAACATTTGAAATCAATACTACTAATTAATCATCTTACTTATTCTGGGTACAATTCATGATCCTTCAAACTATAGACTGGATTGCAATTTTTGGCTTTATGCTTGTAGCGTTATTAATTGGTATTTGGTCGTCAAAAAAAGCCAGTCGAAGTTCATCCGAGTATTTCTTATCAGGAAGAAACATGCCCTGGTATGTCTTAGGTGTATCAATGGTAGCAACAACCTTTTCGATTGATACTCCAAATTTAGTTTCGGATATAACACGCCAAAACGGTATAGCCGGTAATTGGGTATGGTGGGCATTTTTATTTACCGGTATGCTTACCGTTTTTGTTTATGCAAAACTTTGGCGCAGATCCGATGTGATGACGGATATCGAGTTTTATGAAATTCGTTACAGCGGTAAACCTGCTGCTTTTTTAAGAGGATTTAGAGCACTTTACTTAGGATTGTTTTTCAATATAGTTATCATGGCTTCAGTTACTCTTGCCGCAATTAAAGTCGGCAATGTAATGCTGAACCTTTCTCCATTAGAAGTGATTTTAATTGCAGGTGGAGTTACGGTCATTTATAGTTCACTTGGTGGATTATTAGGAGTTTTAATCACTGATTTTATTTTGTTTATACTTGCAATGCTAGGATCAATTGCCGCAGCTTACTATGCGGTTAATCTACCTCAGATAGGAAGTCTCCAAAATCTTTTTTCTCACCCGAATGTAGCGGATAAGCTCAGTCTTTTCCCCGACTTCAATAACTGGGAATTGGCATTGACTGTTTTTATTATTCCGGTAGCTGTTCAATGGTGGTCGGTTTGGTATCCCGGGGCTGAACCCGGTGGAGGCGGATACGTTGCACAAAGAATGTTAGCTGCTAAAAATGAAAAACATGCTATGGGTGCAACACTGTTTTTTAATTTTGCTCATTATGCTTTACGTCCCTGGCCATGGATAATTGTCGCTTTGGCATCTTTAATTATCTATCCCGAATTAAGTATGATTAAAGAGGCACTTCCTCATGTTCAAGAATCAATAGTTAGACACGATATGGCATATCCGGCTATGCTTACAATACTTCCAAGTGGTTTACTTGGGCTTGTAATTGCATCGCTGATAGCCGCGTATATGTCCACTATGTCTACAAGTTTGAATTGGGGTGCATCATATGTGGTTAATGATTTTTATAAAAGATTTTTGAAACCCGAAGCTAGTGAAAAGGAACTCGTTTTTATTGGAAGACTTTCAACCGTTTTTATGATGATAATTGCAAGCTCCTTTGCATTGTTCCTCGAAAGTTCACTTAATGCTTTTAATGTACTTCTGCAAATCGGCGCCGGAACAGGATTGCTTTTTATACTAAGATGGTTCTGGTGGCGTATAAACTCGTATAGTGAGATTACTGCAATGATCGTTTCTTTTTTAATCGCACTTGGATTTTTATTTGTCGGGAATTATCACAATGAACAGATAAAAATTTTGATGGAAACCGGAATAGATAGAGCATCTGCGGCAATTCAAGTAGGGGCATTCAAAACATATGAGGAATTACTTATTGGGGTTACAATAACAACTATTAGCTGGTTGGTAGTTACATTCACAACTAAACCGGCAAACGAAGAAACCTTAGTCAGGTTTTGCAAATTAGTTAATCCCGGCGGTATGGGTTGGCGAAAGGTAATTAATAATGCTGAATTAAAAGGTCATACGTTTTCCGATGAAGATAAAAAATCAAATTTACCCCTTGGAATACTTGCCATGTTTTTAGGGATTGTTTCTGTTTACGGACTTCTTATATCCGTAGGATATTGGCTATATTCAAATTACTTATTAGCTTCGGTATTAACTATAATGGTGATAATCTCCTCTTCAATAATATTTAAGTTGTGGCCGAAGTTAAATAAATAGTTACTCTTAATTTTATATTATTTTAGGTGTATACTGAGTATCGATAATTTCCCCATGTTCCAATCCCCAACAGGACTTATGATCTTTCGATCTATTGTCTTCGGAAGTAAATGTTGCCCCGTCTTCAAAATAAATAACTGTCATAGCTTCTCTCATTTCTCTTGTCTTATTTGGGAATGCTTCGTGAAAAGTCAATCCGGAATGAAAAGTAACATCACCGGCTTCAAGTGGAACAGTTATTCTGTTTTCTTCTTTAACCGACTCAGGAACGTGAGGTTGTTCAAATATATCTACATATTCTTTAATACCCCATTTATGTGAACCGGGAATAAAACGCATGCAGCCTTTTTCTTGCGGTACATCTACAAGTGCCATCCACATCGTAGTTGTAAGTTCCGAATCAATTGGCCAATAGCTTTCATCTTGATGACAATCGGTAATTCTACCGCCCGGTTCTTTATACAGAGCTTGGTCATGCCATAATCTAACGCCATTTACTTTCATCAGATCTTTAGCAATTCCAGCAAATCTTTTACCAAAAACAAAATCCTTTACTGCAGGGAAATCCAAAGCCAAATATCCACATTGCAGGAACGACTGTTCAAATTGAGATTTCTCTTCTAACTTTCTTTTATCGGGTTCTGTTCTCGCTTTAACTGCTTCACCAATTACTTCCCGAGCGAATTTTAATGCATTCCCCTCCAATACTTTATTAAGTTTAATAAAACCGTTTTCAGAATATTCTTCCAGTTGAATACTAGAGAGAGTATATGGAGTATTATATGCTTGTTTTATGTCAGTGGGCGTTTCTTCAAACAGCACCGGATAATTTTCTTTTAGGATATTCAATCCCATTTGATTTCTCCTTGTTAAAAATGTTATTAAAAAATTATTTTAATCATTTTATTAATTGCAATTTTTGTAAATTGCAAAGAGATTTACTTAATCGTTAACTGTAACACTTAATATAATGAAATGACACCAAAAGAGCGAATAAAAGCCGCAATGGATATGAAACATGTGGATAAAATTCCATTGATGTGCCAAATGAGTATCGGTCATATGCTTGTTCAATTGGATGTTTCTCCTGTAGAATTTTGGTTCGATAAAAATGTGTATTCCGATTCCCTTATGAAACTTAGAGATATTTATGATTTTGATGGAATATTGGTTAGTCTTTATGGTCATAAAAAAAATTGGCAAGAAGATATCTCTGATATTTCTATAGAAGATGAAAATAAGATTGTGAAAATGAACAATGGCGATCAAATCATCTTTCCTCTCAACGATTTGCCACATTATAATTTTTCTTCGCCAAGAGATGTAAAATCAATTGATCAAATATCTTTAAGTGATTTGCCGGAGTATCTTGATTATTTCCCGGTTTCAAACGATCTACCTTTTTTTATTGATCCAACTGACAAATTCGGTGTTTTAGAAAACTTAGTTTCCAAAGTGGGTGATAATTACTCCATTCATGGAGAAATAACTTCTCCCTTCGATTATTTACTTGATTTCTTAGGTCATCAAAATGCATTGCTTTCACTTCTTGATAACCCGCAAAAATGTAAAATGATTTTAAGACACTTTACAGATTTACTTGTTGATTTATCAAAAGAAATGTGCGACACAGGAATTGATGCAATTAAAATTTCTTCACCTTTTGCAGGTGCAGGGTTTATTTCTCCCGATGATTACAGAGAATTTGTATTGCCTTATGAAAAAATGATAGTACAAACAATCAATTCCCAAAATGTTCACTCTTATATACACACCTGCGGTTCGATAGGGGATAGATTAGAATTAATGTTTGATTCCGGAACAAGAGGTATCGAATGCTTAGACCCGCCTCCCTTAGGTAATGTTGAATTGGAAGATGCTGTTAGTAGGATTGGAAACAGAGGATTTATAAAAGGAAATATTGATTCTGTACATTGTCTACTTAATGGGGACGAAAAAGAAATTCGTGAAGATGTTCTTAACAGAATCAAAACCGGTTCTAAAGAGCCGGGATTTATATTGAGTACTGCTTGTTCAATTGCTCCAAACGTAAAAAAAGAAAACATACAATTATTAAGAAGGATAGTAGATGAATGGAACCTCAAGCAAAGTTAAATGAACTTTCGGATTTTATAATTACCGGAAAACATTTTGATGCCGAAAAAATTACACAAGAATTGGTTTCAGCGGGTGTAAAGGCAAGAACTATATTAGACGAAGGATTGATGAAAGGAATGAATATAGTCGGACAACGATTTAGAGACCAACAAATGTTCGTTCCGCAGGTATTAGTTGCTGCAAGAGCAATGAAATTTTCTATGAAGGTTTTAGAACCGCTAATGATAGGTCAAGAAAGTAATTCTAAGGGCAAAGTTATGATTGGTACCGTAAAAGGAGATGTGCATGATATTGGTAAAAATTTGGTTGCAATAATGCTGCAAGGTGCCGGATATGAAGTTGTGGATATTGGGATTGGATGCTCAGCCGAAAAATTTTTTCAAGAATATCAAAAAAACAAACCTGATGTTATTGGCATGTCTGCCTTGCTTACAACTACTATGATTTATATGAAAGAGGTGATCAATTATTTTAATAATGAAAATATAAAAGTACCTTTAATTATTGGGGGTGCTCCGATTAATAAAAAGTTTGCAGATGAAATTGGTGCTGATGGTTTTGGTAGAAGTGCTTATGAAGCGGTTCAAGTTGTCGATTCTCTCATTACAAAAAATTGAATTCAGATATGATAACAATAGATAATTTATTACAAAAAAAACCCGTCCTTTTTGACGGAGCTATGGGAACTTCAATTCAAGCATTGAATTTGAAAGATGTTGATCCGCCTGAAATGTTGAATCTAAAATATTCTCATATTCTCGAAGAAATTCATAAAAGGTATATTGAAGCAGGTGCGCAAGTTATTGAAACCAACACATTCGGCGGATCGCGTTCTCGCTTGGAAATTTCCGGTTTAGTAGATAAAGTAAATGAAATAAATTCAATTGCAGTTAAAGCCGCAAAAGCTGCTGCTAACTCAAATGCATATGTTGCAGGCTCAGTAGGACCTTCAGGCTTTTTAATAGAACCATATGGTGAAACACCTCGTTCGTTAGTATATGAAAATTTTGCTGAACAAATTCAAATACTGATTGATAACGGAGCTGATTTAATATTGATTGAAACTATGATTTCGCTTGATGAGGCTTTAATAGCGCTTGAAGCCGCAAAGAAAATAGGGTGTAAATGCACTGGTGTTACTCTTACTTTCGAAAAAGGTCTTCAAGGATTTAGAACTTCATTCGGAGAATCAACTGAAGAAGCGGCGGCGAAACTATATGAATATGGCGCTGACTTTATTGGTTCAAATTGCGGACATGGATTAGAAGATATGAAAAGTGTAGCCGCAGAATTAAGAAAAGTAAGCAATCTACCTTTACTTATTCAACCGAACGCAGGTTTGCCAAAAGTTTCGGATGGGAAAATTGAATACGACGAAACACCCGATATGTTTGCCGAGCTTGTTGAGCATTTAGTTGAACTCGGTATTGAATTTATCGGCGGCTGCTGCGGTACAACTTACGAACATATACGTAATGGATCGAAAGTTATAAAAAGTCATAGATAAAGTTATGTTATCTAATTATACCAATGGATTTAGGATTGAAGAAATCTCTAACGTAGAAAAATTTTATTTAGAAAAGTCCGGCAAAAAATTAATTTACCAACCCACAGAAAAAATTCCGGTTATTCAAGTAGAAAATTTCCCCATGTTGGGCAAACTTACAGCTCAAAGGTTTATAGAGTGGTCGATTAAAAATCCCGGTGGAGTTATATCGTTGCCGACAGGCAAAACTCCCGAGCATTTCATAAAATGGGTTACTTATTATTTAAGAAATTGGGATAAGTCTGAAGTTAAAGAAGATCTCAACCTTGTGGGAATTGATACTTCAACAAAACCTGATATGTTCAGTCTTCATTTTGTTCAGATCGATGAATTTTATCCTATAGATTCATTTCAGCATAATAGTTTCTATTATTATATACATAGATACTATATGAATAATTTTGGGTTTGATCCTAATAAAGCCCTGTTAATAAATGTGAATGAAATTCCTAGTGCAGAAAACATTCCGCTAACACAAATCTTTCCGGAGCAAAAAGTTGATCTTTCTCTGCGAACAAAACTTCCTGCAAATAGATTAGAAAGGTTACAGAAACAAACAATAGAATTAGTTGATGAATTCTGTACAAATTATGAAAGAAGAATACGTGAATTAGGGGGTATAGGATTTTTCTTGGGCGGAATTGGACCTGACGGACACATAGGTTTTAATGTGCAAGGAAGCGATCACTTTTCCACAACTCGTTTAACGGAAATTAACTACCAAACCCAAGCAGCCGCTTCAACAGACTTAGGGGGTATTGAGAATGTCAGAAATAGATTAGTGATTACTATCGGTTTAAAAACAATAGTATATAATAAAGATTCAACTGCGATCATCATGGCTGCTGGTGAATCTAAATCGAAAGTAGTTCGTGATGCTATTGAGAAATCTGTTTCAAATTTATATCCTGCTACTGTTCTTCAAGAATTGAAAAACGCTCGATTCTATTTAACTGAAGGTGCTACACTTCGTTTAAAGGAAAGACGATTTAATAAGTTGATTCAAGAAAATCCAATTACAGATGAATCAATAGAAAGAAATATCATTAATCTCGCGATAAATAAAAAGAAAAGAGTACTTGATTTAGACGAAACGAATTATCAAGGAGATAAATTTTGCTCAGCAATACTTAAAAATACAAATCAGACATATCAGCAGTTAAATGAAAAAGTAAATGAAAATATACTTCAAAGAATAAATAAGGGGCTGAAGCAATTAAGAAGTGAAACTTTTCTACATACAGGTCCACATCATGATGATATTATGGCTGGTTATTTACCACTAATTGTTCATTTGGTAAGGGAACCTCTTAATAAGCATTACTTTGCAACCATGACCAGCGGATTTACCGCCGTTACAAATTCTTATATGTTGAATGTATTGTATGCTATAAAACGGTTTATTTCAGAATTGGAATTTCGAGAAAGATTCACTACAAATTATTTTGAATCTGATAATGTTGAGGGAAAAAATAGGGATGTAAATTTATATCTCGATGGAATTGCTTACCGTAGTAGAACATTGAAAGACGAAGCAATAGCAAGGAGAATGGTTAGAAATTTAATAGAAATATATAATGAAGATATACCACTTCAGGTTGAGCAAAGAGTCAATAAACTAATTCAATATTTTAAAAATCAGTACCCTGGAAAGAAGGATGTCCCCAAGGTACAGAAACTAAAAGGGATGCTTAGGGAATTTGAAGAAGAACTTGTTTGGGCACACTTTGGAATTAATACCCAATTGATATACCATCTACGACTCGGCTTCTACAAAGGAAAAATATTTAATGAGAATCCCGAATTAAATAGAGATGTTATTCCAATTCTTAATTTATTGAGAGAAATAAATCCATCAATAATTACAGTGACGTTGGATCCGGAGGGAACAGGTCCGGACACACATTACAAAGTATTACAAGCAACTGCCGAAGCATTAAAAATTTATCAAGAAGAAACTGATTTATCTAACTTAAAAGTTTGGGGATATCGAAATGTGTGGAACCGTTTTCATCCTGCAGAAACTAATTTATATGTCCCGGTTAGCTTAAATTCCTTTTCGATTATGGATAGTGTATTTAAGTACAGTTATGGTTCTCAAAGAGATGCGAGCTTCCCAAGTTATGAACTCGATGGCCCGTTTTCAAGATTAGCTCAGAATATCCAAGTAGAGCAATACCAAACAATTCGAACATGTTTAGGAAGAGACTACTTCCTCAAGAATAATATTCCACGAATACGTGCCGCACATGGAATGATATATATAAAAGAAATGACAACGGAAGAATTTTATGCCCATACTCGAGAACTAAAGCGATTGATTGAATAATTAGTGGTTTAAATCAATCATGTATTTAAAACTTATTGAAAATAAGAACTCGTTTTTTTGTTGTATAGACTGACAATACTAATATATTTTGTATAGTTGGCTGGGCTTAAAAGAAAATCACCGAAAAATTAATCAGATGAACCGAATTTCCTTGACAATAAAATCTAAATGCGTTATTATGAAATCGTTTTTATTATTGTTCTTATGTAAAGTTGTTAACTGATTATATTACAACAAATTAGAGAATGTAAACGTTTACATGATGAAGAGCGAACCTAACCTAAAAACAGTTGCAAAGATGGCTAATGTATCCATCGCAACAGTATCAAGAGCTATAAACTATCCCGAAAAAGTAGAACCATCTACACTTACCCGAATTAATAAAGTCATAAAAGAAATAAACTATCGCCCAAATCGTGTTGCTCAAAGACTTAGAATTAAAGGAGGACATCGAAAGATCTTTGGCTTGCTCGTCCCCGATATTCAAAACCCATTCTATGTAGATGTAATTAGGGGAGTGGAAGATTATGCTTACAGCAGAAACTATGCTTTGCTCATGTGCAACTTCGCTCAAAGTAAAGATAAAGAAACAATGTACTTGAATATTATGAAATCCGAATCAGTTGATGGGATGATTGTTGCGCCTTATGATGAATTTGATAAAGAAGTTATTGACTTGTTACAGAAAGGCTTTCCAATCGTATGTGTTGATAGAGGTTTGGGAGATTATCAAGACGTGGATATCATTCTAGTAGATAACGAGAAAGGTGCATATGAAGCAGTAAGTCTTATGATCAAGAAAGGTCATAAGCGTATCGCGTATATCGGTGGGTTACCTTCAATACCTACTAGTCAACAGCGAAAAGACGGCTATCTTAAAGCATTACAAAAGAATAATATCCCGGTTGATGATTCTTTAATCAAGTTCGGAGATTCTAAACATGAAAGCGGAAAAGAAATTGCTCGTAAAATGCTTAGCTTGAAAAACCCGCCAACTGCAATATTTACCGGCAACAATCTAATAACTCTTGGTGCTCTAGAATCAATACATGCCAGCGGTAAAAAAATACCGGATGAAATTGCAATTATAGGTTTTGATGATATGCCTTGGTCAATATCATTAAATCCACCGTTAACGGCAGTTAGACAACCCGGTTATGAAATCGGAAAAAGAGCCGCAGATATGTTATACCAAAGAATCTTGGATCCGGAACGCGCTTATTCAAAAGTGATGTTGAACACTGTATTGATAGAAAGAAACTCATGTTAATATCATAAGTACATTAGTATTAAAAATAAACAGGGAGAGAGATGGATTTATCAAACATAAACCCCGCAAAAAGTTTGATTGCTTTATTTGTTTTTCTGATTATTCAATTGCCTGCTTTTTCGCAACAGCTTGTAATTACTCCCGACCCTATTTATATGGGAAAAATTCCGATAGCAAGTAACGCGCAACGGGAAGTTCTTATTATAAACTCAAGTGCTCAAACAGCAAACATTACAAGCATTTCAATTACAGGTACCGATGTAAGTTATTTTTCAATTCCTAATAATCCCGGTTCGGCAAACTTAGGTCCCCTTCAAAGACTATATATTGATGTTGAATATAACCCCCAGATAACCGGCGAACATCATGCGCAATTAATTATTCAAGGAAACTTTGGTTCACATACAATAAATATTACAGGATATGGTTCGTCTGTTACTCCCATGATTACGTTTGAAAGAATCTTGGGTACTAGTGAATCTGAAAGTGCCGCAAGTGTGAAGGAAACACATGACGGATATATCATGACCGGATTTTATAAACCTGACGATGAGGACTACAGCTATTTACTAGTTAAGAAAACAGACTTATATGGAAAAACAGTTTGGTTTAAAACATTCGGGACGGATAGAGATCCTGATGGTGGTTCCGATGTAATTGTTGCAAACGACGGAAACTATGTTGTGCTAGGAAATACCGAAAGTTACGGTGCCGGCAGAATAGATTTTTATCTTCTCAAACTCGATCCAAATGGAAATTTAATTTGGAGCAAAACATATGGCGGACAATATGATGAATCCGCGAGTGAGGTATTACAAACTTCGGATGGTGGTTTCATTATGTGCGGTAATACTAAACTTTCGGCAAGCGGCAGCAGAGATGCATACATTGTTCGCGTTGATGCTCAAGGTAATCAATTATGGGCAAAAAATTACGGAGGAGCCGGGGGTGAAACAGCTTCCGGAATTATTGAAACTTCCGATGGTGGGTATATTTTCAGCGGTTCAACTACAAGTAACGGTACAGATGATTTTCAACTATGGATTGTAAAGATTGATGCAAACGGTAACGAAGTTTGGTCAAAAACTCACGGCGGTGCAGAATGGGAAGAAGCAGCTTCGATATCACCGACAAGTGATGGCGGATATATTTTATCCGGTTATACTCTGAGCAAAGGTGCTGGTGCTAAAGATGCATATTTGATTAAAGTAAACGCAACAGGCGATGTAATTTGGGACAAAGTTTTTGGAGATATTCATGCCGATGAATTTAGAGATGCAAAAGAAACTCCCGATGGAGGGTTTATTGCTGTTGGTTATTCTATTACTTTTTTCTCCCAACAAAACCAATACAGAGATTTATTCATTGTAAAAACAAATTCATCCGGTGACCTTGTCTGGAGTAAACTAATCGGATCGAATAAAAACGAAGGGGCATCGTCTGTAAGAATTACTACTGATGGCGGGTTTGTTATATCAGGATTTACTGATAGTTACAGTAAATCAAATAATATTTACCTGCTTAAGTTTAATGCTGCTGGCGAAATTACAAGTGTTTATGAAGATGATGAAGAAAAGCTTCTGCAAAGTTTTATACTGAATCAAAATTATCCTAATCCGTTTAACGGACAAACCACTATAACATTTGTTATTAATAAACCGAATGATATTTCTCTTATTCTCTATGATTTATTGGGAAGAGAAATAAAAATATTAAAACTAGGATGGTATAATCCCGGGGAGTATTCAGCCACAATTGATTCTGAATATCTGTCCTCCGGAATATATTTCTATAGTCTCAGAGCAGGCAGCAATATTCAAACAAGAAAAATGACATTAATCAGGTAATAAACAAATGAAAGTTCTCTACCAACTACTAATTCAAAAAAACATCATTAAAAAGGGAGGAAAAATGAAAGCAGAATTTTTTACTAAAAATAGCTTTCTATTCCTATTGTTAATTCTATTATTTACTTCATTAACATTTGCTCAAGGAACAGGTAGAATTTCCGGACGGGTTACCGATGCTCAAACCGGTGAAGCCTTACCATCTGCAAATGTTTTTATTGAAGGAACAAGCATTGGTGTGTCTACCGATAGGTTTGGTAATTATCGAGTAGATAAAGTACCTGTTGGAACTCATACTCTTAAATCCTCTTATATTGGCTATGAACTCTTCAGTACAGTAGTAGAAGTCCAAGCAAACAGAACATTGAATTTGGACATTCAGCTTATAAGTGCTGCTGTGCAAACTGAGGATGTTGTAGTTGAAGGCTTAAGACAAGGACAGGTGAAAGCACTAAATCAACAGATGGCGGCTGAGAACATTAAAAATCTTATCTCACGTGAAGAAATGGAAAAGTTTCCCGATATGAATACTGCGGAAGTACTTCAACGAATGCCCGGTGTTGCAATCTCACGAAGTCAAGGTGAAGGTAGATTTGTTAATATTAGAGGTACGGAAGCACGTCTTTCAACTGTAACGGTTAACGGTCAAAAGCTTGCTTCACCTCAGGATGAAGAAAGATTTATTGGTCTTGATGTAATCAATGCAAGTCAATTAGCCGCGATTGAAGTTACAAAATCACTTACCCCGGATATGGATGGCGATGCTATAGGTGGTACTGTAAACTTAATTACACGAAGTGCATTCGACTATGAAAAACCGGTTCTAAAAATTGATGCCGGCGGCGGATATGCCGAATTAGGAAATAAACCTCTTTACCGAGGTTCTGCTCTTTACAGCACTCAGCTTGGTGAAAAAAATAATTGGGGTATTACACTAAATGCAAATTGGTATAGAAGTAATTTAACAACTCATTCAAATGAATTCGATTGGAATAACATTGATGATGTTAACGGAAACGAAATACCATTTGCTTTAGCAGATTCAAGAATGTACAACTATGTAACCGAGAGAGATCATATCGGCTTTAGTGCTGATCTTGAGTACAAAATCAATAACAATAACAAGTTCTTCCTTCGAGGTATGTTTAACAGAAGAACCGATGACCAAACTCGTAACATGGTTAGATGGAGATTTAGTGCCGGTGATTACTTAAATGCTACAACTGTTTCTCGTGCAAGATTAGCTTTTGAAATGCAAAACAGAAACGAGATTCAAGATATTTTAGCTTTCTCAGGAGGCGGGTTAAATACTTTCGGTGATTGGGATTTGGATTATACTCTGCACTTCAGCTCGGCTAAAGAAACCAAAACAGACCCCGGTCAAATTAAATCCGAATGGCAGTTGAATAAAAGACTTGATGTTATTATGGACTTGAGTGATGTGGATTTCCCAAAATACGATGTTACCAATATGGATGATGATTATCATCTTGACGCTGCAAATTGGGAAATTGATAACCAAGACTTTAGAGAAGTTGAAACTAATAATTCCAAATTTCTTGGATCGTTTAACTTGAAATATCCATTCAGAGGAAGTGGTTTCCAAGCAGAATTAAAATTTGGCGGTAAGTTACAATTAGATAATAAAGACAGAGTTGGTACAAGATCAAGATTCCGTTGGAGAGGTGATGAAAAAGTATTTATGTCAAGCGTAACTTCCGGCGAAATTATTAATGATTTCTTAGACGGTACATATGTATTCGGTCCTATGATTGATCCCGATAAATTTTGGAATTTCTTCAATCAGTATCGTGGCTTAAATGACGGATTAAGAGAAGATCTAAGACCTGATGACAATGATGGTTTAGGCGGAAGATACGATGCTTCCGAAAATATTTATGCAGCGTATTTAATGACCACCTTCGATCTCGGAGAATTTACTGCTTTAGTTGGAGTGCGTAATGAATATACTCAAACAACTTATGAAGGTAATGAACTCCGTTATGATGACAGTGGTGATTTCTTGAGTAGTACAAAGGTTACTAACGAAAACAGTTATAATAACATTTTCCCTTACGTTCACTTAAAGTACAAAGTAACTCCTTTTACAAATATTCGTGCTGCATTTACCGGCAGTATAGCAAGACCAAATTACTTTGACTTAGCTCCTTATCGCTGGATATATCCTGAAGATCTGGAAATTCTCGAAGGTAATCCGGATCTTGAAGCAACTACAAGCTTGAACTTTGATGTTATGTTCGATCACTATTTCCAAGGTATTGGTGTTATTTCAGCCGGGTTCTTCTACAAATCATTAGACAAAGTTGCTTATCCACAAGTCTTCTTCCAAGAAGGCGGCATATTTGATGGTTACGAAATTGAAAAACCGGTTAACGGCGGAAGCGCTAAACTTTATGGTGTCGAAATAAACTGGATGCAGCAGTTTACTTTCTTGCCGGGATTCTTAAGCGGCTTTGGAATTTTTGCTAACTACACATATACAAAATCTGAAGCTGAACTTGAGTTTAGAGATTGGAGTACTTTACCGGGGCAAGCCGGTGACGTTGGTAACGTCGGCTTAAGCTATGAAAAAGGGAAATTATCAGCTAGACTTAGTTTCAATTATCAATCGGAAGTACTTAACCAAGTCGGAAAGAATGCTGACTTCGATAGATATATGGACAAGAGATTGCAAGTTGATTTCTCAGGTAATTATGAAATTATTAGCGGCTTAAACTTCTATTTAGATTTAATAAATCTTACCAACGCACCTGAACGCCAATACTTTGGTGTAACATCAAGACCAAGATTGAATGAGTTTTACTCTTGGTCATTAAGATCAGGTATTAAATTAAGTTTATAATCTAAAGAGATAGTTGTTCTTTATTAGAAAGTAGTTGATTAATTCTTGTTCTTCTTCTGGGTCCTCCTAAAAGCCGCGGCAATGGGGTTCCGCGGCTTTATTAAAAGTTGAGAAAGTGAAATAAAAGGAAAAATTATGCAAAGAAGAGATTTTCTTTCGGGTATTGGAAAAGCTGGAATTGGATTAGCCGGGGTTTCCTTATTTGGAAATATGTTACAAAGCTGTTCGCCTCCTAAAAGAGATAAATGGAATGTAGTTTTTATCCTTGCCGATGATATGGCTTGGAATCAAGTTAACTATCATGGTTTCGGATTTTACGAAACTCCTAATATAGACAGAATTGCAAAAGCCGGTATGCAATTTACCGATGCTTATTCTGCTGGACCTGTTTGTTCTCCTACCAGGGCAAGTATAATGACAGGTAAGAATCCCGCACGACTTCATATTACCGATTATATCCCGGGTGCTCCTTATCCGTATGCAAGACTTTTAAATCCAGAATTACCCGAAGTATTCAAAACAGTAGGTTTGCCACTTCAAGAGAGAACTTTAGCAGAATTATTCAAAGATCATGGTTACGCAACAGGTCATTTCGGTAAATGGCATTTGAGTAAAGACAAAGATTATGAACTCGGTAGACCCGGAGATCCGGATTCTCAAGGTTTTGATGATGTGTTTACTTGCGATAAACCTGAGTTTGGTGCCCCGCCGGATGATGCACATAAAGCGGTAGCAATTACTGAGCATTCTTTAAGATTCATTGAAGAAAATAAAAATAAACCTTTCTTCTGCTATGTTTCACATTCGGTTGTGCATAGACCATTAATTGAAAAACCGGAATTGATAAAAAAATATAATGACAAACCTTACTCTAAAGATCCTGTAAACAATCCAATTATGGGTGCAATGATTGAAAGAATGGATACAGGCATAGGCAGAATACTCGATAAACTTGATGAACTTAATCTTACCGATAATACGATTGTTATTTTCTACTCGGATAACGGTGGATTTGAACAGCAGCAAAAACAAGATCCTTTAAGGGGCGGCAAAGCAATGCTTTTCGAAGGCGGTATTAAAGTGCCTCTTTGCATTAAATGGCCCGGTGTTATTAATCCCGGGACAGTATCTAATACGGTTGTTACTTCCGATGACTTCTTCCCGACTTTTGCAGATTTACTTGGCGAGAAGAATTGGCCGGATGATATAGACGGTGTTAGCATAATGCCGATACTAAAAATACAAAGCGGAATTGATAGAGAATATATTTGCTGGCATTATCCGCATTATCACCATTTAGGTTATAAACCTGCCGGTGCAATTAGACAGGGAAATTACAAGTTGATTGAATGGTTCGAAGAGAGTAAAATGGGTAAAGATAAACCATACCAACTTTTCAATGTTGAAAACGATCCGAGCGAAGTTAATGATCTTAAAGAATATATGCCCGAGTTAGCAGAAGAACTATTTGAAAAATTAAAAGCTTGGCGAAAGAAAGTCGGCGCTCAAGAAATGCCTGTTAATCCGAATTACGATCCATCTAAAGCTGATTGGCGATTCTTTGAACGTAAAGGTTACACAATTGTTGATGGTGTTGTAAGATAAAACATTCGAGAAATCTAAATGAGAACTATTTCTATTTATTATCCTAAAAAATTTGTCTTTGGAAATGGATGCAGTGAAGAATTTGTACATGACTTCATTGGCTTTGGATACAATAAATTATTATTGGTTACTGCTGTACCACTTCTCAAATTAATTGAACCGATTGCAAATGAAATTAATAAAGCCGGGAAAGAAGTATTTATATACGATAACGTAAATGCAGAACCAACTATTGAAGACTTAAACAAAGCATTGGAATTTGCAAAAAGTATAAATATAGATAGTGTGGTAGGTATTGGAGGAGGGAGCGTATTAGATTTAGCTAAATTAATTGCGGCAATGCTTCACAATAGTCAAACTATTCATGAAGTATTCGGTATCGGTAATTTGCGGAAAAGAGAAATCTATTTAGCTTGTCTGCCAACAACTTCGGGAACCGGCAGCGAGGTATCACCAAATGCTATTCTACTCGATAAAAGTGATAACCTTAAAAAAGGTGTAGTGAGTCAATATCTTGTACCCGATGGAGCATATGTTAACCCTTTATTAACAAAATCTGTCCCTCCTCCTGTTACCGCTGCTACCGGAATTGATGCCCTTATTCATTGTATTGAAGAATACACTAACAAATTTGCTCATCCTGTAATTGATGTTTATGCTCTTGAAGGGATTAGACTGATTGCAAGTTATTTGAAACGAGCTTATGATAATGGTGATGACGAGGAAGCCCGCGAAAAAGTTGCACTCGGAAGTTTATACGGTGGACTCGGTTTAGGTCCGGTTAATACTGCGGCGGTTCATGCGTTATCTTATCCGCTTGGTGGTGAATTTCATATACCGCATGGTTTATCAAATGCAGTACTGCTTCCTTATGTAATGAAATTTAATATGGGGGCGTCAGTAGACCGCTATGCAGATGTTGCGTTAGCTCTTGGTGCAGCTGAGGGTAAGGATAATTTTCATACGGCACAAAATGGTGTTGATAAAGTTTTCGAATTATGTGAGCAGCTTAATATTAAAGTTAAACTCTCGGCACTGAACATTCCCAAAGATGCAATTAGTAGAATGGCAGAAGGGGCAATGAAAGTTGAAAGATTACTGAAAAACAATCCGCGTGCATTAACATTTGATGACGCAGTACAAATTTACAATGATGCTTACTGAAAAAAGAGAGATATAATGCAGAAAAAAAAGAAAAAATATTCAGGAATTATTGTACCGATGATTACTCCATTTAAAGATGATGGGAAAATCGATGAAAGAGCAGTCGAAAATTTATTAAACTATTTTATTTACAACAAAAGCGATGTATTGATATTTGGTACAACAGGTGAAACTGCATCAATACAACAAAATCATAAAACCAAATCATTTGAAAGTATTATCAAAAATTATGAAGGTAAACTAAAAATATATGCCGGTGTTTCAGACAATTCATTTGAAGATGCAGTCTTAGCTGCTAACACATATATCGATTTAGGAGCTGAAGCTGTTGTTGTTTTACTTCCGGGTTATTATCCCATTACTCCGGATCAAATGCTTAACTACTACGAAAAATTTGCTGATCAAATAAAAGGGAAGATGTTTATCTATAATATTCCTGCAACAACTCATTTATCAATTCCATTAGAAGTAATTGAAAAACTTAGTCATCATGAAAATATTATAGGAGTGAAAGATTCCGAAAGAGATTTGGAGCGAATGAAAAAATCAATCGAGTTATGGAAAGATAGAGGAGACTTTTCGCATTTTGTTGGATGGGGTGCTCAATGTTTTAATTCATTAATGCTTGGTTCCGACGGCATTGTACCGAGTACCGGCAATTTTGATCTCTCGTTTTATAATAAATTACTTATTGCTGTTGATGAATCGAATTCTAAGGATGGTGAAAAATTCCAAGAAATAACTATGGAGATTTCTGCTGTTTATCAAAAAGATAAAATTCTGAGTCAATCCTTACCTGCATTAAAAGTAATGATGAATGAAGCCGGTCTGTGCGGTACAAATGTATTGCTGCCATTTACAAAACTGCCTGAGAATGAAGAAAAACAAATCAGAGTGCAGACCAGAGAATTAATTGATAAATATAATCTAACCTGGAATTAAGGAGTCTCGGCTGAATGCAGAATAATAAACCTATAATCGGCATAACAATGGGAGACCCATCTAGTATAGGTCCTGAAATTACCGTCAAAACATTAAATCATAAAAAAGTTCATGAAATTTGTTGCCCGGTTATTGTGGGTGATGCAAAAGTTATTGAGAAAGCAGTTTCTGATCTTAAACTAAATAAGAAAGTAAAAAGAATTAAAGATATAAATGAAGCCGAATATTTTTTTGATACAATAAACGTATTTGATTTGGATCTAGTTGATGTTGATAAATTAAAAATCGGTCAAGTATCCAAAGAGTCCGGTGCAGCCGCCTTTCAATCAGTTAAAAAAGTAATAGAACTGGCACTGAATAAAGATGTTGATGCAACAGTCACCGGTCCGCTTCATAAAGAATCAATCAATCTTGCCGGACATAAATTCTCCGGGCATACTGAAATTTATGCTCATTATACAAACACAAAAAAATATGCAATGTTGTTAGTTGAAGAAGATTTGCGTGTTATTCATGTTTCTACTCACGTATCTCTTCGCCAGGCATGTGATGCAGTAAAGAAAGACAGAATTATTGAAGTAACCGAATTAATAAATGATGCATGTAAACAGTTTGGAATTGCAAGTCCGCGGATAGCAGTTGCAGCATTAAATCCTCATGCAGGAGACGGAGGATTGTTTGGTGATGAAGAAATAAAAGAAATAATTCCTGCCATCAAAGAACTAAAGAAAAAAGGAATAAATGCAGAAGGACCGTATCCGGCTGATACTTTATTTGCAATAGCAAAAGGCGGAACATTTGACGGCTGTGTAGCCATGTATCATGATCAAGGACATATTCCTTTTAAGTTGGTTGGATTTAATTGGGACAAAGAAACAAACAAAATGAAAAGTGTGAGAGGAGTTAATATCACATTAGGTTTACCTATTATAAGAACTTCCGTTGATCACGGAACGGCTTTTGAAATTGCCGGTAAAGGAATTGCAAGCGAAGATGCGATGGTGCTTGCAATTGAGTATGCAGTGCAAATGGTTAATAATAAATATTCTAATAAATAACGGAAAACTAAAATGATTGCAGTTATTGCAGATGATTTTACCGGAGCAGCTGAAATTGCAGGCTTGGGTTTACGTTATGGACTTAAAGTTGAAATTGAATCTCATCTTTTTTCCGAATCAGATGCTGATCTATTAATTGTTGCTACAGATACAAGATCTAAAGAAGAAAGTGAAGCTTACGAAGAAGTTTTCGTTATAACTCAAAAACTGAAAAATATTGGTTGTGAATGGGTCTACAAAAAAACAGATTCTGTTTTCCGGGGACATATTTATAATGAATTGAAAGCAATGTTAGATGCTAATGGTGTTAAAAAAGCATTGCTTGTTCCGGCTAATCCCGAAATCGGAAGAAAGATAAAAGACGGAATTTATTTCGTTGATAATAAATTTATTCACGAAACAAATTTTGCCGAAGATCCCGAATATCCTGTAACAACATCCGACGTTAAAACCTTAATGCGGACCAATGATCGAGACAATATCAAATTATTAAATGCCAATAGCGAAATACATGAATGGGGAATCTCAATCGGTGAAGCTGTATCAGAAAAAGATCTAATTGAATGGGCAGCAAAAATTGATAATACAATTATTCCGGCTGGCGGAGCAGGATTCTTTAAAGCTTTACTTGAAGTTAGAGGTTATAAGAGGAAAATTTCTGTTAACGGTGAGAATAAGCAATTCGGTGAGAAATTTTTATTCGTTTGCGGGAGTGCTTTTTCTAAAGGGAAAGCTGCATTTACCAATCTGCAGAATTGTAAAAGAAAAACTTTCCCTATGCCAGATGCTGTATTTAATAATACATCACAATCAAAAGATTTATTTAAGACTTGGGAAAAAAATGTTATTAATGCATTTGACGATAACAATTTTGTTATTCTGGAAATCGATCAGCCTGTTGTAAGAGATAAAAAATTTGCTAAAAGATTGCGCGAAGAAATGGCAAGATTAGTCGAGCATGTTCTTAACAAAGTAGAAGTAAATGAATTATTAATCGACGGAGGAGCAACTGTTTATTCTATTGCCGAAAGGGTAGGATTAAACAAGTTTTTTCCTGTTCAAGAAATAGCACCGGGCGTAATTAGAATGAAAGTTCAAAGTAGAAATGATTTTCATATAACAATCAAACCCGGCAGTTATCCGTGGCCGGAATCTTTACTCGATATACCTTGTGAGGAAAAGTAATTAGATTCTAATCTTTAACTGAAGGAGCAGTAATGTACGACCAAACATTAAGCTGGCTTGATTATCTCGTAATATTAATTTCACTATTGGTATCGCTTTCTGTCGGGGCATATTTTGCCAAGAAACAAACAAGTACTAACAATTATTATGCAGCCGGTGGTAATATTCCATCATGGGCAGTAGGAATGTCTATACTTGCAACTTTAATAAGCAGTGTTACATTTTTAGCTTATCCCGGTGCTGGTTATGCCGGTAATTGGATTCTCCTTGTACAAGGAATTATGGTTGTTGCAGTTCTTGTATTTTTAGTATGGTTTGTCGTACCCCTGTATAGAAAAGTTATTGGTATTAGTGCTTATGAATACTTTGAAAAAAGATTTGGTTTTTTTGCAAGAATATATAGCTCCCTCTCCTTTGCATTAACTCATTTTTCCAAAATGGGAACCGTCTTCTTTTTAATGGGATTAGCTATTGCAAGTATGACCGGTTTTAATTCTTATTTGGTTGTATGGATAATTGGGTTTATAGTCATATATATTACTTTAAAAGGTGGTATTGAAGCGGTAATCTGGTTGGATGTAATTCAAGGCTTTATGCTAATCTTCGGTGGACTACTCTGTGTAACCGTTATTTTCCTATCCGTTGAAGGAGGACCTTCAACGATATTCAACATTGCATTTGAAAACAACAAAATTGACTTTTCACCGTATGAGTGGGATTTCACCAAACTCACATTTATTGTGATGGTTTTAAACGGCATATTTTATGGCATTCAAAAATATGGTACCGATCAAACTATAGTCCAAAGATATTTAACGGCAAAATCCGAAAAGGGTGCTGTTAGAGCAGCAATGATGGGTGTTGTGCTCAGCTTACCTGTATGGGCTCTATTTATGTTTATCGGAACTGCCTTATTTTCTTATTATGAATCGATGCCTGGTATTCTTCCGGAAATGAAATCAGAGGAAGTATTTCCTTATTTTATTATGACTCAACTTCCTGTTGGCGTTACAGGTTTAATTCTTTCCGCACTAATAGCTGCGGCTATTTCAAGCCTTGATTCAGACCTTAATTGTTTATCAGCTATAGCTGTTGAAGATTATTATATAAGAATGAAAAAAAACACAAACGATCAACAACGTTTAAAGTTTGGTAAACTTATTGTCATAGTCTCTGGAGTCGCGGCTTTATTAATTGCCTCTATCTATGTCTATACCGGCAGTGAGGGAGTGCTTGGTATTGTATTCGGATTGTATGCAATATTCTCCGGAGGTATTGCCGGAATATTTCTTCTAGGAATACTTTCCAGAAGGGCTAATAAACAAGGTCTCAATATAGCCATTGCAACTTGCATTCTCTTTACTGCCTATGCTGTTTTGACTTCTCTTAAAATTGACGGTGTTCCATTGATTGATCTGGGTGATCTGAATTTTACTCATCATAGCTATATGCTTGGAGTATATACTCATTTAATAATCTTAATTGTCGGGTATGTTGCTAGTTTATTCTTTAAGACCGAACCGGTTCACGAAGATCTAACAATTTATGCTTGGTACGACAAAGTAAAAGTAGATCGTAACGATAGAAGAAATAACAAATTGAACAACAAGAAATAATATGAAAAACAAAATCATAAATACTCTTTTAATAATCTTATTAGTTCTGTCAACTATTATATCGGCCCAAGAACAAAAGGGCAATTTCAATATTGTAGTTCTCTCGGATGTTCATATTAGTAATGACCAATCAAAGGATAAAAGACTACATGATTTAATTGAAAAAATTAATTCGGAAGAAATACCTAACGTTAAATTTGTTGTAGTAACAGGTGATTTTGTATCAGCAGTTTATAGTGCAGGCAAAGAACGGATCGATGAAAACAGTCGTCTTGTAAAAGGTATTTCGATTATGAATAATCTCAAAGTCCCATATTACATCGCTTTGGGAAATCACGATTATAAAATAGATAATGACCGTGATTCCGATACATATTTTCCTGAATCGGAAATCCTTGAAATGGAGAAGTTGTGGATGGATGTTACCGGTTTGGACAAATACTTTGTTGTTGAAGAGAGCGGCTGGAATTTTATCTTTCTCAACAGTATGAGAGGAAGATATCTTCATCGTGCATTTGACGATAAACAAATGACTTGGTTTGAAAATGTGTTGAAGAAAGAAAAACCCGCAGTATTATTTTTTCATCACCCGATTGAAACAGATAATCTCCCGAAAATTTTCAGCAAAGGACATAAAGATTTAATCACACCGGAAAATGAACCGGAGTTTTTTGAACTGGTCAATAAACATAAAAAAAACATCAAAGGAATTTTCTTTGGTCATGTACACATTTGGGCGAAAGATGTTCTTTACAAAACAATTCCAACTTATTTAACAAATTCATTCGGTGATGAAAAAGGTATGCCCTTTAACTTGTTGAAAATTGACCTTGATAAAAATCAAATCAAAGTGGAAAAATTTCATTTAGATAAAGAGTAAGGATAAAGAATGTTTTTTAAAAAGAAATTTTACTATGCGATATTACTTACTTCGTTGTTGATATTATCTCGAGTTTCTTTTGCCCAAGAAGTAATTGCATTTTGGCCTTTCGATGAACAACAAGGTATTTACCCAAGTTCTGCTTTAACTGATTTTTCCGATAACGATTATCCTTTGGTCATTGGACCGGGAGGTAAAATTGTCGAAGGTAAATTCGGCAATGCTCTTTATCCTATTCAGCAAGTGAAATTTGATTTTGTAGAGATTGAAGACGAAGTTAAGTTTGGTTTAACACCGGTTCCTATTTCCGAAGGCAGAACTGTTGAACCTATGAACTGGTTTAATGCCAACTTCTGTGCATTAATGACAAGCGGTGAAAATCATTTAAGAAAACAAGTAGGTTTTCCTCAAGTAACTAAAACAAAATTGAATTTGGGAAATTTCGACTGGACGATTGAACTATGGTTCTACCCTACAGATGTTGCAAATTATAAAGGAACATTATTTGAAATCGGAAGCGGTCCACGAGGCGAAAATAAAACTTATACAACTCTTAAATTAAACGGCGATTTGAAGAACTTTGCATTTCATAATCAACCCGGAGAAGTTGATGTAATAATCCCGACCAAACTTTTATTGAATGAATGGCATCATTTGGTTTTCCAATATGATGCTTCAAAAAAACAAATCACTCATTTTGTAAACGGAGCACTACAATCAACTTTGGAAAAGATTGATATTCAAGCATTGCCTTTTGGTGAAGAAGATTATATGAGTATTGGCAGAAACGGATTATGGGATGAACCTCTTCAAGGAAAGATCGATGAGCTTAGATTTATAGAAGGAATAATTTTTAAAGATAATTTCACTCCTCCCGGTAGTTATTCGTATGTCAATGATATAGCAAGAAATAAAGGTTTAATTAAAGGTCCGGAATTACTATTCGATAAAAATCTGTCGATCCCGGTTAATTTAGGTAATCGCAAACACTTATTTATTGAGGATGCATTAATTCAAGAGAAAGGCAATACAAAGTTTGTTGTTAATCCTCCATCAATGGATGAAATTGTTTTAACAAATATTGAGGGTGCATTCCGAAAACATTTAAGTGTTGTTGAAGACGATGAAGGAAAAATTAGAATATATACAACAGTTGACGATGACTACTTAGCAGTTTGGATTTCAGACGATGGAATAAACTTTACAGCGCCGGATCTTCCCAACGGAAAATATAAAGGTCATACAAATATTGTTCTTCACGCGAACGTTGGGATGGGAATTGTTTTTATTGATCCGAATGCTCCTAAAGAAGAGCGATGGAAATATATAAGTGATTATCACAGAAGAGCTGTTTCGCTTTTTTATTCCGAAAACGGATTAGAGTTTAAGCGATATAAACAGCCGGTACTTCCTTTCCGCTCTGGCTCTCAGGCAAATATCTATTACGATGATCAGAAACAAGTTTATACTGCATTTCACCGTTCCGATTTCGGAAGGACAAGAACAAATGATACTCAGCGCGATTTTGTAATGACCGAAACTAAAGATTTACTTCAGCCCTGGCCATTCAAACCTATTACGCCCGAAGAGACGATTAAAAGAGCAGAAGGAAAAAGGATCGCAGAGTTAATCCCTTGGTACCTTGATAATGGTCCGTTAACTCCGGGTGGATTTGCTATGGAGTATCCATGGATATTTTCTCCGATAGATTCACTCGATCCGAGAGAGACGGATATTTATGTACCCAAAGCAATTAAATATCCTTGGGCACCTGATACTTATGTCGCCTTCCCTGTTATGTATTTTCATTACGAAGATTCTGTTCCGGAAGAAAGAATGATTCTATATTCTCCCGAAAGAAAATTAGGTTCCGGTCCGCTTGAAACACAATTCTCCTCAAGCCGCAACGGTGTTGATTGGATTCGATATCCAAGACCTGCATATGTTGGAATCGGTGAGCACAAAGGGATTGATTTTAAAACGGCGTACATCGCTTATGGAATGGTAAAGAAAGGTAATCAAATTTGGCAATATACTTTTAATGAACCTCATTATCATTCACCATGGATAAAATATGAAGATAAAAGAGCTGTGATTAAATTAATACAGCGGCTGGATGGATTTGTATCAATCGACTCACCTTATGAAATGGAAACAACAGTTACTACAAAGCCATTAACGTTTGAGGGAAATAAGCTTGTACTTAATATCGATACCGATGCAACCGGTTATGCGCAAGTCGGTTTAATTGACGAAAACGGTAAACCAATTAAAGGTTTCTCTGTAGATGAATGTATTTATATCAACGGTGATTTTATTGACAAAGAAGTTGAGTGGATGGAAAAAGGAACAAATGTTTCGGAATTAGCAGGTACAACAGTTCAGGTTGTATTTAGAATGCGCGGATCAAAGTTGTACGCAATGCAGTTTGTTGAATGAATAGTGGATAAAATAATGAAAAAAACAGTTGTAATGATTCTGTTATTATTAATTATGGTGTCTTATGCCCTTGGTCAGGGTCAAGACCATACTATTGCTTTATGGGCCTTTGATGAACAAAATGGAGTTTATCCTAGTTGCGTATTGTCTGATCAATCTTGTAATAATTATCAATTGGTTCTTGGCCCCGGAGGACAAATTGTTAATGGAAAATACGGAAATGCTCTTGAACCAATTGAACAGTCCAAGATTGAATTACCTAAAAGCCATTCTACGGTTTTCGGATTAGTAGCTCAACCAGTTCCAGAAGGAAGAACAGTTGAACCCTTAACCTGGTTTAATTCCAATTTTTGTGCATTAATAACAAGCGGTGAGAATCATCTAAGAAAAGAATTTGAATACGCGCAGGTAACAAAAACAAAGCTTAATTTGGGTGAATATGATTGGACAGTCGAATTCTGGTTCATGCCGAATAATAAAACGGAAAACGACGGAGTTGTTTTTGAAATTGGCACGGGTCCACGAGCCGAAAATGAAAAGGTTACCAGATTAATTCTCAATAAGGACTTCTCCAAGTTTACATTGTTCAATCAGTCTTCGAATAACATGATAGATATGGCGACCAGAATTAATTACGAAGAATGGAATCATATTGCATTTGCTTATGAACATAAAAAACAAATGTTGAAACATTTTTCAAATGGGAAATTACAATCAAGCGTTAAAGATGTTGTGATTAAAAGTCTTGAGAGAGGCGAAGAAGATTATATGAGTATCGGCAGAGACGGAACATGGTATCGTCCTCTTCAGGGTAAACTGGATGAGTTACGCTTCAGTGAAGGTACATTATATAAAGAAGATTTTAAGGTACCATCTTCATTCTCAGAGACAGTTATTAGAAAAGCTGTTACTAATTTGAAGAAAGGTCTTCCTCTCCTGTTTAACAGGGAATATGGTAATGATGAAGTTATAAATATTGGGAGTAGAAAACACTTATTCATAGATGATGTTTTACTGAGCGAATATGATAGTGCAGAATTTGTTGTGAATCCACCAAGAAAAGCTGAATGTGTAATAGATAATATTAAGGGTTCATTCAGAAAACATCTTAATGTTGTGGAAGATGAAGCAGGTCTGATCAGATTATATGTTGGTGTGGAAAATGATTATTTGGCAGTGTGGACCTCAACAGATGGTGTTAATTGGATTGCTCCTGATTTGCGTAATGGAGAATATAAAAACAGAACAAATATAGTTGTGTATGAATCAACTGCAATGGGAACAGTATTTATTGACCCGAATGGTCCTGCAGAAGAAAGGTGGAAGTATCTTTCAGGTTATAATGAATCGGGAGTATTTATCTATGCTTCTCCGGATGGGTATAACTTTAGAAGGATTAAAACAGCTGTGTTACCATTCTGGCCAGGTTCTCAATCAAATATATTTTATGATGAACAACAGCAAAAATATATCGCTCATCATCGTGCAGATTTTGCTAAAGGAATAAGTGGTTCAACTCAAAGAGAGTTTGTTGTAACGGAAACTAAAGATGTTCTATCGCCGTGGCCATTTAAACCTATTACTCAGGAAGAATACTGGAAATTATCAAAAGTTAAACGTATAAAAGAGACCTTGCCATTTTACCTTGATAACGGGCCTCTTACTCCGGGTGGGTTTGGTAACGATTATCCTGTATCTGTCGGTGCTGTTGATGGTTATGACCCGATTGATACAGATATTTATGTTGCTAAAGCTAATAAATATGCCTGGGCTCCTGATACTTATTTAGCTTTTCCAACAGTCTATTTTCATTATAAAAACTCACAACCTGTAACCCGTACTGCTCTTTACTCGAAGAGGTATAAAAGAGGATCCGGACCTTTGGAAACACAACTGGCTGTTAGCCGTGACGGTAAGAAATGGCAAAGGATAGGAAGACCGGTATATGTTGGTACAGGGGAACATGCCGGTAAGAAAGTTAACACTGCTTATATGGCTATCGGTATGGTTCGTCGGGGTGATGAAATATGGCAGTACTATTTTGGGGAATCACAGTACCATTCTGCTTATACAAACGAACCGGAAGGACGGGGTGTATACAGGGTAATTCAGCGGGTTGACGGATTTGTATCACTGGATTCGCCATATGAGAAAGAAACTTATGTTATTACAAAACCATTTGTTTTTGAAGGTAACAAATTAACTTTGAACATCGATACAGATGCAGCTGGTTATGCGCAGGTTGGTTTTCTCGATAAAAATGGTAACGATATCCCGGGATTTTCAGTTGATGATTGTATTTATATAAACGGTGATTTCATTGAAACTGATGTTGAGTGGATGAAGAATCGTGAGGAAATAGAACGAATAGGTAATGACAATGAAGAAGCTGCCGAAACGATTTCAGAAAAAGTAATAACAAGTGCAGATGTTTCTGAGTTAGAAGGTAAAACTGTTCAGCTGATTTTCAGAATGCGCGGATCAAAGTTGTACGCAATGCAGTTTGTTGAATGATTAATATAAAATAAATCTATGGTGTAATTATGAAGAAAACAGCTTTTTTTTTATTCATCGGTAGTATAATATTTATAAGTTTATCATGCAGTCCTCAAAAAAGTGATACCAACACAATCTCTCTTTGGTTATTTGATGAACAGATTAATTTTTACCCAAGCCACGTCTTAGAAAACTCATCAGAAAATAATTTACCTCTTGTTTTAGGATTGGGCGGACAAATTGTTGAGGGTAAATTCGGCAACGCACTTGAACCTATTCCGCAACATGAAATAGAATTGCCTCACGGTGAACTTAAGTTTGGACTTGAAAAACTTGAACCCGCTGAAGGAAGAACGGTCGAACCTTTAACTTGGTACAATGCTGATTTTGCAGCTTTGATGACAAGGGGTGAAAAACATCTTCGTAAAGAAGTTGGATTTGAACAGGTTACAAATACCAAACTAAATCTCGGAGATTTTGATTGGACAATCGAATTTTGGTTTTACCCGAATAAGAAAACAGGAAACGAGGGAGTTGTTTTTGAAATCGGTACCGGGCCAAGAGGTGAAAATGATAAAGTAACTCTATTAAGTCTTTCAGCCGAACAAGATAAATTTATATTTGTTAATCAACCCTCCAATACAAAAGCAAGTATTACAACTAATCTTCAGTTTGAAGAATGGAATCATCTTGCATTTGTTTACACTGCATCAAAGAAACAGCTCAATCATTTTGTTAACGGAAAATTTTCAAGCTCCGGTGATAATATTAATATAAAAGCTTTAGAAGTTGGGAAAGAAGATTATATGTCAATTGCCAGAAACGGCATGTGGCAAAATCCTCTTCAAGGTAAACTTGATGAACTGAGATTTTCCGAAGGGTTGGTTTACATATCTGATTTTGAAGTTCCTTCAAGCTTTTCAAAAATTTATCAAACTGATTATGCGCCGGATGAACTTGTTGTTGGACCGCCTTTAATCTTTGATGATAATTCAAAAGATGAACTTCCTATTTTATTAGGAGATCGTAAGCATTTATTTATTGATGATGCATTTCTTCAAGAGATTGATGAAGATGCAAAATTTACTGTTAATCCTCCTCGTAAGGCCGAATTAGTAATTGGAAATATTGATGGACCTTTCAGAAAACATTTAACAGCTGTTGAAGACGAAGAAGGAGTTATAAGAATTTACAATTCCGCCGAAGATGATTACTTGATTTTACATACATCAAAAGACGGAGTCAATTTTGAAGCGCCGAATACAGGTATAAGTCATAGAGGAAAAAATAATATTGTAATTCCCGAACCGGTTGGAGGTAAAGGTCATCCTTTCATCGATCCGAATGGTAAAGGAGATCAAAAATGGAAGTACATATCAAGCTATCATAACAGGGGTGTTTATTTATATACATCACCTGACGGGTATTCATGGACACGACAGAAATCAGCATTAATTCCTTTTAGAAGCGGTACACAGTCATGTACTTTCTATGATGACCAAAGACAAATTTATGTTACAACTCATCGTACCGGAATTTTTTATACTCCTGGTGGCGCTACTCAGAGAAGTACTGTTATTACTCAAACAGATAATCTGTATAAACCAATAATTTATGAACCTCTTTTACAGGAAGATTATTCTAAACTGAATGAAAAATATCGAATTAGACAACCGCAGCCATGGTGGCTGGATAACGGTCCGTTAACTCCGGGTGACTTTGGATTGGAATTCCCGCATACTTTTGATCCTGAAGAAGCAGACCCTGTAGGTACAGATATTTATATTACAAAAGCTCACAAGTACGAACATGCACCTGATACATATCTCGCTTTCCCTATTGTCTATTTTCATTATGAAATGGACGGTCCGTTAACAAGACAAATATTAATAGATTCTGCACGTGGCAGAGGCTCCGGTCCAATCGAAACACAGATTGCAGTTAGCCGCGATGGGTTAAACTGGAAAAGATATTATCAACCTGCTTATGTCGGAACCGGAATACATGAAGGCATTGATATAAAAACGGCATATATCTCTCATGGCTTAATTAGAAGAGGTGATGAAATTTGGCAGTATTATTTCGGCGAACCTCATTATCATTCCGCATGGCAGAAGTTTGATGATAAAAGAGCAGTGTTCAGATTAGTTCAAAGATTAGACGGCTTTATTTCAATAGACAGTCCTTATGAAAAAGAAGTAACAATCAAAACAAAACCATTTGTCTTCAGCGGAAATAGGTTAGTGTTAAACATTGATACGGATGCCGTTGGATATACACAAGTCGGATTTTTAGATGAAAATGGTAAGCCAATAAAAGGGTTATCGGTTGACGATTGTATTTACATCAACGGTGATTACATTGCCGAAGAGGTTGAATGGATTCAGAACATGGATCAGTTTGAAGACATTGGAATTGGTGAGGGTGAATCACCCGAAATTTTAAAAGAGGTTAATACTACAAAAGATGTTTCATCGTTAGAAGGAAAAGTTGTGCAATTAGTTTTCAAAATGAGAAGTACAAAACTTTATTCTATGCAGTTTATGAAAAATTAGAAAGTAGATATTGATTTTAATAAAATCTAAAGGTGCAGTTAATGAAATCATTTTATCATTTAGTAATAGGAATGGTTTTCTTGTTGAGTTGTCTATTTGCGCAATCAATTGATATAGAGCATAGAATTGCGGCAATTCAACAGGATCATTTCCACGGTTGGCCTGCCAATAACGGTGTTTGGGTTTGGGGCAATGAAATATTGGTTGGACTTACACAAGTAGAATATGAAGAAGCCGATGGGCATAATATAAAAGAAGGAGCGCCTCATTTAAGTCTGCTTTCAAGAAGTAAAGACGGCGGAAGAACATGGACTATGTTTGACCCGGTTAATTATGTTGGTGATGGCGGCACAAAATTAAAATTACGTGAACCGATAAATTTTCAACATAAGGATTTTGCAATGCGGATCGTAGGCAATACTTACCATGGTAACACAGATTCCGAAGGTGGTTTCTTTTATTCTTATGATAGAGGAAATACCTGGAATGGTCCTTATTATCTCGGCGATATTCATAAGCATAAAAGATTTGAAGGACTTATGCTTACACCAAGAACGGATTACATTGCATTAAGTGAAAAGGAATGTTTAATATTTATTTCATCTCGAATTGAGGGAACCGGTTTATCCGATAATATTTCTGTTATAAAGACTAACGACGGCGGTTTGACTTTCGAATTAATTTCTCCTTGGGTCGTTCCTAGTGAAGATCCATACAGAAATGCAATGCCTAATACAGTTCAAATTTCCGAAGATGAATTTGTTATGGTTGCAAGGAGAAGAAATATATCGGACAGAAACCAATGTTGGATTGATGCATACAAATCTATTGATGGCGGATATAACTGGGAATTTTTAAACAAGGTTGGAGATACAGGCGAACGTAACGGTAATCCGCCCGCTTTAGTTAAACTTGATGATGGAAGGTTATGTGCAATCTACGGTAACAGAACAAAGCTTCAGATACTTGGACGATACAGTAATGATAACGGAAAGTCTTGGGAACCTGAATTTATTATTCGTGATGGTTTTATTAAAACAGAAACCGGTAGAATGAGAGATCTTGGATATCCGAGAATCGTTCAAACCGAAGAAGGTAATTTAGTGGCAATATACTATTGGGCAACAAATGAAAATCCGCAGCAGTATATAGCGGCATCAATTTGGAAACCATAATAGACAGCACAAACTTTTTAAAGGGCTTTGAGAAATATGAAAACAAAAATGAAGATTATATTAAACCTATTGATTGCTTTTATGATAATGGGAAATATATCAGCTCAGCAGATTATGCCTCCGCCATACGAAGAATGCTTAACAGAAAATATCAAATATGTCGGTGAGATAACTACTAATAAATATTTTTATGATGGGAAACTGCCGCATGCAGTTGGTACTCATCATTTTCAAGTATTTAGAGCTAACAGAGCACATCCAAGTGAAGCCGGTGTTGTTGGCTGGACATACAATCATCAACCTTACCTTGCTTATTGGAACGATAAATTTTATTTGCAGTTTTTATCGGGTTTAATTGCCGAGCATACACCACCGACAATAATTTCCATTACAACTTCATTTGACGGAATGTCTTGGACTAATCCTGTGGTAGTATTCCCCGAATATATTCTCCCGGAAATAAACGATGACGGTGAAATAATTCCGGAAGGAAGCTATGCTGTTTATCATCAAAGAATGGGTTGGTATGTTGCTCCAAACGGAAAATTATTGACGCTTGGATTTGTCGGTTACTGCGCTACGCCACGTCGTTCTCCAAACGCCGGTAACGGTCTTGGCAGAGTTGTTCGCGAAGTTAAAGCCGATGGTACATTCGGTGAAATATATTTTATTCGGTATAACAGACATGCCGGTTGGAACGAATCAAATACAAACTATCCTTTCTACAAAGAAAGTAATGACAAAGAATTTATTGAAGCTTGCGAAAGCTTACTATCTGATAAATTAGTAACGCTGCAATGGTGGGAAGAAGACCGGGGTAAAGACGGCTTCTTCATTACGGATCCTTCGCAAGTTCCCGATGGTGATACATTCTCAAAGAAAATTACAACGGCAGCCGGTGCCGGTAAAGCATTTAATTTTTACATAAGACCGGATAATGTGATAGTTGGTTTATGGAAAAATCAATATTCATCTTTAAGTCACGATAACGGAAAAACATGGTCGCCTATAGTAAAAAATACATCATTGCTTACAACGGGCGCAAAAACTTGGGGACAAAAAACCGACGACGGAAAGTATGTAATTGTTCATAACCATTCGGCAACAAAACGAAACCGCTTTCCCATGACTGCATTAGTTGGTAAGGACGGTTATAGATTTGATAGAATATTTGCACTAAGGGGAGAAGTTCCTACACGTCGTTATCAAGGTCTTCATAAAAATCCGGGCGAACAATATTTTAGGGGAATTATTGAAGGCAACGGTAATCCTCCCGGGGATGAGTTATGGATGACATACAGTGTAAATAAGGAAGACATTTGGATTACAAAAACTCACGTACCAATAATCGGAAGTGTAACTGAAGAAGTAAACGAAAATTTTGAAAGCATAAGTTCACTTAATGATTTAAAGCTTTGGAATTTTTATGTTCCTACATGGGCGCCGGTTTCAATTAAATATGATGAAGAAAGAAAAAGCAAATACTTGGAATTAAGAGACGAAGAACCTTACGATTATTCATTTGTTGAAAGAATTTTCCCGGCTTCTTCAAAGAAAAAAATTGAATTCAAATTTCAAGGAGAAAAATTACCTCAAGGTCACGCCCCCGAAATCGAAGTACAAGATCAAAAAGGCAATAGAGCATTAAAACTAAGAATAGATACTGACTGGCTCTCGTTTGATATAGAAAAAGTTCATTCCGATCCGGTAAAAATTGATCCTAAAAAATGGAATCATGTTGAGCTCGAAATTGATTGTCAAAAGAGTTCTTATACGGTAACAATAAATAGCAAGCAATACCCGAAAGAAATTTCGTTTTCTGATAAAGCCGAAGTCGTTGAACGAATAGTTTTTCGAACCGGTCCCTATAGAAATTTTGTGCCGGCTCAAGTTGCCGAAACAGGAATAGGCAGACAACCCGGTTATGATCTCGATGATCAACCCGGTGCTGATTATAAATCACCTTTAATTATTCTTAACATTGATGATGTTATTACAAGCGGAGATTGAAATGATTAATCGATTATACACTGAAGGACAAAAATTAGATGTAGCTGGACTTAATGAAATAACGGTTCTGATTGATAGAAGTGAAACTGAATTGACAGAAGTCGGATGGAATTGTTGGACACCGAATCAAGATGGACCTCCTCACAAACATAATGACAAAAGCCAGATATTTTATGTAACAAACGGAGTCGGTAAAATTCATTTGGGTAAGCATGTATTTGATGCCAAACCCGGTTCTCTTGCTTATGTACCTGCAGGATTAGTCCATCAAACAATTACAACTACCGATGAACGTTTATGTTACATTCTTTTCAATGTATTCTTAAATCCTCAAAAAGAAGGGCACTTAACATTTGCTGATCATATTGAGAAAGTGAAACAAATAAGAAAACAGCAAGCACTCTCCGGAAAAGTTGAGGTGGACAATGAAGAAACAAATTTTGAAATCAGACCGGAAAAATTTATTGAGGATATTAATTCTTATAGCAAAGAAGAAAATGCCGGGTCACCTATAATGTTAGTTGATGAAACCGATAATAGGTTGCATCTAAAGTTAGTTACACATAGTCCGGGTGCGGTAGTCAATAGCGATAATCTAAAAAATACGGAACAAACAATTTTTGTCTTAAATGGTAATGCATCAATAACTATCGAAAACGAAACAGAAGAAATTAAACCGGGAAATATTCTCTTTATACCGAGTAATCTCGAATACCAAATGAAAGTAAGTAATGACGAAATGATGTACTTATGTCTGAGCGCTTTGACAAACTAAAAAATAAATAAGATGAAAATGATCATTCAATTTGTACCCGGAATATTTACAAGAACAATTTCATTTATCAGATTCAGGATTTTTATTTTTTTCATTCTCTTTTTTCTTTTAATAAGTTGTTCGACAAAAGAGACAAGTAAATCACCGAACATTGTTTTTATTTTAGTTGATGATATGGGGACAGAAGTACTGGGATGCTATGGTGGCACCACGTATCAAACTCCCAACATTGATCGATTAGCATTAACCGGAATTCAATTTAATCATTGTTATAGTTCCCCTGTTTGTTCTCCTTCGCGTCAGAATCTTTTAACCGGCAGGTATGGATTTAGAACGGGTCAAGAATGGGGACATCTTCCCGAAAATGAAATTACATTCGGTCATATTTTGAAAGAAGCCGGTTATAAAACTGCAATTGCCGGGAAATGGCAAATGGCTTTACTAAAGGATGATCCAAATCATATAGCCGATTCAGGGTTTGATGAAAGCTGTGTATTTGGCTGGCATGAAGGACCTCGATATTATGAACCGATGATTTATCAGAATGGAAAAGTTAGAGATGATGTAAAGGACAAGTATGGTCCGGATGTATATTTAGAATTTCTGATTGATTTCATAACACAGAATAAAGACGATAAGTTTCTTGCATATTATTCAATGGCATTAGCGCATGAGATCAGTAATGATTTGCCTACACCTCCTCCAACTGGTCCAACCGGCAAATATCAATCTTATAAAGAATTGGCTGAATATGTTGACGTTCAAGTTGGGCGATTGATAAAATCTTTGGATGAATTAAAGCTGCTCGATGATACAATTATAATATTTACCACAGATAACGGAACGCCGTATCACTTCATAACAAAATATGAAGATGGTGAATATGTGCGCGAACCGGTTTCCTCCGAAATAGGTGACTCTCTTGTGAGAGGTGGTAAAGGATTTATGACTAATTCCGGCACACATGTTCCACTTATTATTAATTGGAAGGGAGTAACTAAACCGGGCACTAAGAATAATTCATTAATTGACTTTAGTGATTTTCTCCCGACTTTAGCTGAGTTAGCCGGAGCAAATCTTCCTGGTGATAGAATAATTGACGGTAAAAGTTTTGTGTCAGCCATTACAGATAATAATGAAAATATTAGAGATTGGGTTTATGTAGAATGGGCGGGAGAATCATGGATCAGAAATCATAATTGGAAACTCTACAATAATGGAAATCTATTTGATATGAGATATGATTTCTTGGAGAAGCAACCAATTAAGCGGAATGAAGATAATGAAGAGAGTTTAAGCATGAGAGAATATTTTGAATCGGAGTTGAATCAATTAATTAGTCAATAAATGCAGGTTTCATGTTAATCACAGAATCAATAAAGGTATCATAGAGTGAATAAAAATAGAAGCTTTTTTGTGCTAATGGTTTTTCTTTTCTGCGGTAATTTAATCTTAGCCAAAGAATATTATAATATAATTGATTACGGTGCAGTGGGTGATGGAAAAACTATTAATACGTTGTCAATTCAATCGGCAATTGATGATGCTGCAGAAAACGGTGGCGGAATTGTATTTTTCCCGGCAGGTGATTTTTTAACGCGCACAATAATATTAAAAGATAATATTACTCTTTACCTTTCAAACGGTTGTAGAATTTTAGGAACAACCGATCTCAATAGATTTGATTCTTCGTTCGGCTCATTTGTAGATAGTTATGGAAGAAAATTCGGAACCGCACTGATATTTGCTAAAGATGCTGATAATATTTCAATTGAGGGAAACGGAATAATTGACGGTCAAGGTTTTGAAAAGTATTATCCAAGAAAGGAAGGTATATATCGACCCTATATAATTCGTTTCATTAGGTGCAATTTTGTAAAAATAAAAGATGTTACACTACTTAATTCAGCCGCTTGGGTGCAGCATTATATTGAATGTGATGATTTACTTATAGACGGAATAACTGTCCGCTCTTATTCAAATAAAAATAATGACGGTCTGAACATCGAAGGATGCCAAAGAGTTACGGTTACAAGGTGTAATATTGATTCCGAGGATGACTCAATTGTATTAAAAACCCTCTCAACTCGAGCTTGTAAAGATATCGTTATAAGTGATTGTATTATTAGCGGGTTAAAATCAGCTATTAAAACCGGAACAGAATCAGCCGGTAATTTTGAAAACATCGCTATTACAAATTGTGTAATCTACGGAACTCGTGGTATTAGTCTACTTGCTGTTGACGGCGGTTCAATTAACAATGTTACTATTTCTAATATTTCCATGAGAGATACGTATGCTGTTATAGTTATAAGGCTTGGTAATAGGATGAGAAAATATGCTATCCCCGATTCCTTAATTCCTGATTCTCATGGTACAATTAAAAATGTAATGATCAGCAACATTCAGGCTGTTAATGTAACTGAAAGCAATGATTTTATTTGCGGAATTCCAAACGGGTATGTCGAAAATATTAGTCTAAGCAATATAAAAATAGAATACATGGGCGGCGGTAAATATCAAGATTTTATAAATGATATCCTCGAACTTGAAGATGAATATCCAAAAGCTAAAATGTTCGGTATTCTTCCTTCATATGGATTCTTTATTCGACACGCTAAAAATATTACAATAAATAATTTGGAGATAACATATAAAGATGTTGAAGAACGACCCGCCTTATATTTTGACGATGTGATTGATTTTCAAATTTCCGGTTTAAAAGCTAAAGCACCCTCAATGGATACACCATTAATTTATTTAAGAAACTCTCAAGACGGAATAGTTTCTGGTTCAATTCCGGTTGGTTCACTAAAGGTACTCGCAAAGATTGACGGATCTGATACAAAGAAAATTATATTTAATGAAAATTATCTTGATGACAACTCAAAAAGATTTATTGTTAATCCCGAGGTATCGGTTAATCAAGTTTATAATTTGAAATGACTCGGTGAGTAATTAATTAGATCGTTCATGAATTCCGAGATTATAAACTTATAAATATTAGGAGAAAAAAGATGTTAAGAAAAAGATGTGTAATAACACTTGTTATACTTTTATCTTTCTTTATGATCGGTTGTTCGAACGATATTAAGTTTAATGAAGGTTTAGTCGGAGTTTATTATAGCAATCCGGACTTAACAACACCGAAGATATTCTCGGTTGTTGACAAACTTGAACATCAATGGGGCAAAGAAAACGGCTTTGCTACAGAATGGGGCTTGGAATGGATTGGTTATCTCGTTGCACCGACTGACGGCGAAGTTACAATTTACATTGAAACAAATAAGCAAGCAAAATTTATATTAGGTGATAATGTTTTAGATGTGGGCAGTTCTGCTGATGAAAATAGTATGACAATTACAATGAACCAGAACGAAAAAATCCCGCTTGAAATCTACTATATGCATTACGGTGGCGGAGAGGGCTATTTTAATGTTTTTTGGAGTTGGAACGGAAATGAAAAAACAATTATTTCAAAACCATACTTGCTTTACTCTGATGAAAATGAGAAAAAATGGATTTGGGCTAAAGAACCAAATATAGATGAGGTTGATAAAGATCAGTTCATTTATGTTGATACTCAAAATATTATCGTTGCCGATGAACCAGGTTACTTCCTTGGATGGCCAGCCAATCAGGGAATATGGAATTGGGGTAACGAAATTCTTGTCGGGTTTATAAAAGCTCCGTTTGTTTTCGATGTACTTCATCATTCGTTTGACAAAAAAAATCAAACAGCTTTGTTAGCGCGAAGTTTGGATGGTGGTGAAACCTGGAGTATTGAAGACCCTGACAATTATGTTATGGACGGCGGTATTCCTATAAGTCTGAAAGAGAGCATAGATTATTCTCATCCCGATCTTGCAATAAGACATGAACACGATAAGTTTTATTATTCGTATAACCGTGGTAAAACTTGGCAAGGACCTTTTACTTTTACCGGGTTAGACATGGGTGAATTAACCGCACGTACTGATTATGATGCTACTGATCAAAACACATGCTTATTGTTTCTTTCACATATAGATAACAGCGTTAAAGCGAATCTACCTGACAGAGCATTTACTGCAAAAACAACTGACGGCGGAAAATCTTTTGAGTTTGTTTCTTGGATGACTGAGACAGACACAATTAGATCGGTAATGTCATCAACGGTTAGATTTAATAAAGATCATTTGATCTCGGCAATGCGAAGAAGATATGACCCCGATCAAAGTAACAAACCGCTTCCTCAAGAAAATTGGATTGATGTTTATGAATCTTTTGATAACGGTAATTCATGGAATTTTCTTTCCAAAGTTGCCGATACGGATAATGGTACAAGAAATGGAAATCCCCCAAGTCTTGTATTACTGCAAGACGGAAGGTTGTGTGTAACTTATGGTTATCGGACTGTGCATTATGGAATCAGAGCAAAAATTAGTAATGATAATGGTAAATCATGGAGCAAAGAAATTATTCTTCGTGACGACGCAATTGATAAGGATGTCGGCTATACTCAATCGGTTGTAAGACCCGATGGAAAAATAGTTACTCTTTATTATTTCACAAGTGAAAATAATTTTGAGCAACATATAACGGCAACAATTTGGGATCCTAATGAGGTTAAACTTTAGTCGGCATTCAAAACTAAATCGATTCTAATTTGGAGAAATTTTAATGAAAGCAAAAATCGCAATATTATTTTTATTAATTGTGGTTTGTTCCTTTGCTCAACTAAAGGGACCAATAACCAATCAAGTTGATCTCGGTAAATATTCACATTTACTATTTGTCTCTGAGAATGGTTCTGACGAGAAGAATAACGGGACAAAAGAGAATCCATTTAAAACGATTCAATATGCGGTCTCAAAAGCAAATAATTTAACTGAATCAACTAGAACAGCTATACTAGTTGCCGAAGGTATATACGAAGGAGAAACAATTCATTTTAAAAAGTTTATTGATCTTTTTGGCGGGTTCAACAAAGATAGTTGGGAAAGAGATGTTAAGTTATACAAATCTGCAATAAATATTAAAAACGAACAACGAACAATAATTACTTCTGATAATAATATTATTGATGGATTTACAATCAGTAACGCAGTATTCCGGGGTAAAGGTGCTGCAATACTTTGTGATGGTACTTCTCCGGTAATCACCAACAACATATTTATAAATAACCAAACATTAAAACCACTCGATTGGAATCCAAAATACTGGCATGATACAGCAAATGACGGAGGTGCTGTATATGGTAAAGACGGGGCATCTCCATTGATTAAAAATAATTTATTCGTTAGCAACAAAACAGAAAACGGCAGAGGTGCTGCTGTTGCGTTTGATAATGAATGTGATCCGAAAATTATTGATAATGTTTTCTATAGAAACGAAACCGGTTTAGATGATCCGATGCGAAGCAGCGACGGAGGAGCTGTCTCAATTTTCAGATGGTGCAAAGGTTTAATTGAAGGAAATATTTTTCTTAGTAATTATGCCGGTGCGAAAAATGATGCCGGAGGGGTCTTCATTGCTTTATGGAGCTCAACAATAGTAAAAGATAATATTTTCGTTGATAATGAATCTACTGACGATGCCGGAGCTTTATTTGTCGGGGGACAAGAACATCGGTATGATGCACCACTCGATCCGTTTCCTTCAAAAGAAGATTTTTATGTTACAATAGATAACAACTATTTTGTGGGCAACCGTAATCCATCAATGAATTCCGGTGCAATGCGGTTTACGATGGAAAGTAGGGGGGAGTTTACAAACAACGTGGTTGCCTACAATAATGGTGTCTATTTCCAACGAAGTGAAACAAAGATAACAGATAACATAATTCTCGATAATATGCTTGTCATAGAAACTAAAGAATATCTTGATAAGACTATTATTAAAGACAATTTTATTTGGGCGGATTTTACATTGGATGAAACCGAAGCAGTTATTGAAAACAATAATATGTTGGATGCTGATAAATATCCCGGGAATATTAACAAACCATTAGTACTCAATAATGACGGAATTGAATTAAGTATTTTATCTGCATACTATCTTAAGGATAAAAGCCATACCGAATTAATTACTGCTTTTGATGTTAAAGATGATCTTACTAATAGAATTATAAAATCAGGTGATAAATGGAGTGTTGTTAAGTCACATAAAAATGGTGTAATTCAAATATGGGGAAACTTTTCGGCAATAACATCATTGCAAGTTTTACCGACTTATACTTTGAAAGAATAATTTAACGGAGAGAAAAATATGTGCATGATAAAACTTAGACAACTACTCGTAATTATAATCATAATTTTCTTGACAACGTCTTCAGTTGCTCAAGATGATTATGTTGATAAAAATTATCAACCCAAAAGAATAAATAAAAGTATCGAACTATTCGAAGCCGGACAACAAGTTTACTATCGATATACAAATGCTTCGGAAGGTTATAAGGAAGGATTGGAAATGGCTCAAACCTGGGCTGATTATATAGTTTATGATATGGAACACCGCCCGCTTGATTTCAGCAAACTGAGAGATTTTATGAAAGGTTTGGTTGATGGCGGTCCAACTCCAAGCGGACATAGAACTCCTGCCGTTATTGTTGTACTTCCCGTATTAGGTTTGGATGAAAATTCATTTATGGGGGGATCGTGGATGGTGCAGCAGGCTTTATTACAAGGAGTTCACGGCATTCATCTCCCTAGGGCTCGAGATCCTCAAGCAGTAATTAGATATGTACAAGCCGCTCGTTATCCTATTCACAAACAAAAAATCGATGAAATTGGTGAAGGAGTTCGCGGATGGGGAAGTCATAAATTTGCAGCCTGGGTGTGGGGAATTTCAGAAGAGGAGTATTTAACAAAAGCAGATGTTTGGCCTCTAAATCCGGAAGGCGAACTTATGCTCGGTGTAAAAATTGAAGACCCCCAAGCGCTTGCAAATGCGGAAGTAACTTTAAAAACTCCCGGACTCGCATTTGCGGAACATGGACCCAGAGATTTTGGTTTTTCACTCGGTTACCTTGAAGGAAGAGCCGACCCTCCTGTTCCTGAAGGAGTTTCTGCTGCCGGCGATAGTGTTCTTGCTCTTTGTAAAAAATATGGACTTTACTTCTTAGACAATGTACTTCCTGATAATGTAAAAGATAGAGTAGATAAAGGCGTAATGATTGGTGCAGGCAGCAATAAAGAAGCTGCTGAAGTTGGAAGAAGATACACGAAAAGAAAAATGCCGTGGTAATATTAACACAAATCCAATTTGGAAATAGTTTTGAAGATGTCATTAAAAAAATCGTGCTCATTAATTTTTTTAATAATAGTGATAACCGCAATGAAGATTACAGCACAGAGTGAAAAATTCTGCAGATTCGAAAAAGATGGCAGTTCATATTACGGTAAGTATGAAGAAAATATGATTCATCAACTTGAAAGAGAACCTTGGTTTGGCATTGAATTCACAGGAATAACTTATGAAATAGCCGAAGTAAAACTTTTGTACCCTAGTGAACCAAAAAAGATTATCGGTTTGGTTAAAGCTTATAAACAAGCATGGCAAGAAAAGACTCCGCCTAAGTTTGTTAGATGGTTTTTAAAACCCGCATCTTCCGCATCTTCTGATTACGATAAAATAATTCTTCCATCTGCTTTCGATCAAATTAAAGTTGAGTGTGAACTTACAATTATTATCGGAAAGGAAATTAAAGATGCAGATGAAAAAGAAGCCGAAGCTGCAATATTCGGTTTCACTGTTGGCAATGATATTATGGGTTATGATGAATCGTTTGTAAAATACACAGGTGATACTCTTGAATATAAAGATCCATCGTTGGCAGCAGCTTTAAAGATCGGTGATCGATTTGCACCTTTTGGTCCAATAATTATAACTAACTACGAATGGAAGAATAAAAGTTTTTACTTAACAATTCTTAATCCAAATGAGAAAAAAGAAATACTATACAATGACAACACAAATAATCTTCTTTACTCACCAACTAAAATTGTTTCGGATCTTTCCAAGATTTTAACTTTATATCCGGGTGATATTATAATGACCGGCACTTCAAAATCTTTTGTCGGCGGTGATGGTGATATCGTAACCGTTGAAATTGAAGGTCTCGGTAAACTAACCAATTACATTTCTGTTAAAAGAAATTAGAAAACAATGAATAGCAGTGTTGAAAATATCAAAGGAATTATAGGAGTTATAAATACACCCTTTACAGAAGATGATAAAATTGATGTCGAATCGCTTAATAGATATGTTGAAAATTCAATAAATAATAAGGTAGTAGGATTTCTTGTTTTAGGATTAGCAGCCGAAGTAAATAAACTTTCTGTTGATGAAAAAATATTAATAGTAGATACTGTTATAAAGAAAGTAAATAAAAGAGTACCGGTAATAAGCGGTACAACTGCCTCATCACAAAAAGAAAGAATCGACTTAGTTAAAGAATTCTCCGATTTGGGCTGCGATGGAATACTTGTTAACATCTCATTTGAAAATGAAAATTTATTTGTCTCTAATGTGCGAGAAATTTCGAGTAACATTACCGGATTTATGATGCTGCAAGATTGGGATTTTCATAGTTACGGAATTCCGATAAATATTATTACAAGACTTTTTAATGAATTAGAAAATTTCAAATGTCTCAAAATAGAAGTAGTACCCGCCGGAGTAAAATATTCACAAGTTAGGAATGCAACAAACGGAAGACTTCATCTTTCGGGCGGATGGGCTGGAACACAAATGATTGAAGCACTTGATAGAGGAGTAGATGCTTTTATGCCGACTATCTTGCATGATGTATACGGAATGATTTATCGTTTACACAGAAATGGTAAAAGAGAAGAAGCAAAGATTATATTTAATAAACTACTACCTATTATTTCTTTCTCACATCAGCATCTTGATATTTCAATTCATTTTAACAAGAGATTCGTGAATCACCAGGGAATATTTTCAACCCCTAATGTCCGGCAGACTATTCTGCCATTTGATATGCACCATGAGAAAATGGCAAAAGAGTTAATTAATAATGCTTATGAATTACAACGTCAGTTAATATTATGAGGAAGTATGCAGAGTTTAGCGTTACAACCAATTGATATTATTGTTGTTTTCACGTATATGGTTTTCATCATATGGTTAGGGATCAAATATGGTAAAAAGCAGAAAGATGTTGAAAGATATTTCCTGGGTGAAAAGAAACTTCCCGGTTGGGCTGTAGGATTCTCAATGTTTGCTACTATCATTTCAAGCTGGTCATTCATGGCATTGCCGGGTAAATCATTTAAGAATGATCTTCAATATTTGATGACGATCTCAACTCTTCTGCTATCAGCATTTTTAACAGCGAAGTATATGATACCAATATATAGGGAAAAAATAAAAATAAGTGCTTATGAATTTCTGGAACAAAGATTTGGATTGGGCGCAAGAATTTATGGGAATGTTGCTTTTATTATCGTTCACTTTGGGAAAATGGGTGCCATTCTTTATTTAATTTGTATGGCTATAACGGGAATGACCGGCTGGAATATTTTTATCCTTATTACAGTGATTGGAACAGCAACAATAATTTATACTTTCTTTGGCGGAATTGAAGGAGTTATTTGGTCCGATGTTATACAAGGGATATTGCTCTTATTTGGAGGAATAGTGTCAGTGTTGTTTATTTTGTTTGGTTCAAACTATGGTGCTGAAGAAATAATAATTCACTCGTTTGAAGCCGGTAAACTCAAATTAGTATCTCTCGATTTTTCGATTGAAAATGCCGGCTCAATTGCGGTAATATTTTTTGGGTTTAATTACTTTTTCCAGAAATATGTTTCTGATCAGACAGTGGTTCAACGTTTCCTGCTGTCTCCATCTGAAAAAGAAGCCTCTAAGTCACTTTGGATGTCATCGATTATTATAGTCTTTGTATGGGCCCTGTTCATGTTTATCGGAGCACTTCTTTGGTCGTATTACAACCTACAGCCGGAGTTACTTCCTGCAGTAATAAGAGATCAACCTGACAAGGTTTTCCCTTATTTTATCGGACATCAATTACCTCCCGGAATAACAGGAGTTGTATTAACTGGATTGTTAGCAGCTACGATGTCAACTTTATCTTCGGATCTTAACAGCCTTAGTGCTGTTATTTATGATGATTACTACAGTAAGTTCTCAAAGGGAAAATCTGAAAAAGCAAGGTTTCTTTTCTCAAGGGGCACTGTTCTAATATCGGGAGTACTATCTATTACTTTTGCAATGGCTATGACACAAATCAAGTCGATGGCAGATGCAGCTTTTAACTTTGTTTCATTAGTAGCAGGCGGTGTTTTGGGAATGTATCTATTAGGGTTCTTTACCAAGCGGACAAATACAAAAGGATTATTTATAGGATTAGTCACCGGGATAATATTTATTCTTTGGACCTATTTCGGAAACACGGGAGAAAATGTATTAATATCACCCCCGCCTATAAACACTTTATGGATTGGAATATTCGGCAATTTAGTTGTTATTGTTGTTGGATATTTTACAAGTAAATTTTTTAGTATAAATAATACTTAGAAATAAAAAGGGGAAAAATGGAATACAAAGATCATCCATGGAAAGGTGTTTTCGCAGCAACACTATGTTCATTTAATGAGAACGAAGAAATTGATGAAGTAGGATTAAGAGAATACTTTGCCAGGTTGTGCGGGGTGCAAAGCCTTAAAGGATTAGTATGTAACGGACACACTGGCGAGATAATGTCATTAAGTGAAAATGAACGTGTAAAAGTAACTAAGATATTGGCAGAGGAAGTTAAAAAAAGTGGTAAAGATATAAAGGTTATTTCAGGAGTGAGTGGGGAAGGTAGTCTTGTTGCTATTGATCATGCTTTGGCGGCAAAAGAAGCCGGGGCTGATGCCATTCTGCTTATGCCTCCGCATTACCAGCTTCGTTTCGGAAGAACGAGTGAAACAGCAGTAGAATTCTTTAACGATGTTGGTGAAGGTGCAGATATAGATATTATCGTTCATCAATATCCTGCCTGGACAAAGGTAGGGTATACTCTTAATGAAATGCTGGAGATAGTAAAGAATCCTCATGTTGTTTCTATTAAAATGGGTACACGTGATATGTCAAGGTGGCTTTATGATTACGAGAAATTGAAAGAAGTAGCTCCTCATGTATCAATTATAACCTGTCATGACGAATATTTACTCCCAACTCTTATTGAAGCTGGTGATGGAGCCCTTATTGGATTTGCTGGATTTGCACCTGAACTAATGATAGATCTTGTTCATTCCTGTCTGGAAGGAGATCTGAAATCAGCCAAAGAGGCACAGAAAACTGTAGCTCCGTTAGCTAGATTGATTTATAACTTCGGTGAACCGGGTAGTGGTGCACATCAGAGGATGAAGGTTGCCCTTTGGTTAATGGGTAAATTCTCAAGTCCTGTATTCAGACGCCCTGTAAGACCATTACCTGAATCTCAGATTGATGAGATAAGAAAGGCATTAAATTCTATCGGGCTTAAAACAGTTAATTGATATTTCGAAATTCATGAAAGAATGAATAATATGACAGAGATAAACAGACGAGAGTTTATTAAAACAACATCAGCAGCATTGGTTGGTATTTCTTTGTCATCATCAATCTACGGTAATGTTGTGAATGAAAAAAAAATCATAATCGGTCAAATAGGAACAAGACATTCTCATGCCAATGAAAAGATGGCTGCCATGAGAAGTTTACCTGATACATTTGAAATAGTAGGTATAGTTGAAAATAATCCGCAATACAAATCTGAGGCTCTATACAAAAAAGAATTTAGAGGAATTAATTTTATTAGTGAAGAGAAACTGTTTAACACTCCCGGACTTGATGCGGTTCTTATTGAAACGGATTTTCCGGAATTGATTCCGACTGCTGTTAAATGTGTAAATGCCGGTTTTAATGTACATATAGACAAACCTCCTGGTAAATCATTAAACGGGCTCCGGCAATTGTTTAATACTGCGGCTTCAAAAAGACTGATTGTGCAAATGGGTTATATGTTTAGATACAATTCAGCATTTAAATTTTTATTTGAAGCAGTGAAAAAAGGTTTAATCGGTGATATTCTTCAGGTTGATGGAGTTATCAGTAAAAAGATTAAAGATGGTAGAAGAAATCATCTTGCTGCTACTTATGGTGGTTCTATGATGCTTCTCGGATGTCACCTGATAGATATTTTGGTAACAATATGCGGACGACCCGGAAAAGTAAGTAGTTACAATCTGCAATCACGTGCTGAGGATAAATTATATGATAATGAACTCGCTGTTTTTGAATATCCCAACACTACTGCAACTATACGCAGTTCTCTTCTAGAAGTGGGGGGAATGGAGAGACGTCAGTTTGTTGTTTCAGGAACCAAGGGAACTATTGAAATTAAACCTCTGGAACCGCCGGTTTTGAATTTTGCACTGGATAAAGCAACAGAAAAATTTCAAGAAGGATATCAGAGAGTCGAACTTACAGAAATTAAAAGCAGGTACGAAGAACTGCTCCTGGATTTTGCCGGACAAATCCAGGGTTTACGCAAACCCGCATTTAGTTTTGAGCATGATCTAATTGTTCATGAGGCTCTTCTTAATGCAACTAAAATTTATACTGGTATATAATTATGGAAACAGATAAACGATTTAACTACTCAACTTATCAACTGACTTCCTTGGTTTTGCTTAGAGTTTTAATTGGCTGGCATTTCCTTTATGAAGGAGTGTCAAAAATCATCAATCCAAACTGGTCTTCTGCGGAATACCTGAAAGAATCTAAATGGATTTTTTCAGAAATATTTATTTCTATAACTGAAAATGCCGATGTATTAGCTATTGTGGATTTCATTAATATGTGGGGGCTATTTATAATAGGGATTGCCCTGATTGCAGGCTTGTTATCAAGATATGCTCTTTGGGCGGGTGTTGGTCTGCTGACTCTGTACTTTTTGGCTACACCGCCCTTTATCGGATATACTTATTCTTTCCCTTCTGAGGGGAGTTACTTGTTCGTGAACAAAAATTTAGTCGAAATATTCGCAATGGTTGTGCTTATCTTTTTTCCAACAAGTAAAATAATCGGATTGGATAGATTGCTTAACAAAATTTTTGAAAGAGGTGGATAAATGGAAGATAAAAAGGATAAAGGCAATTCTATTAATAGAAGAGATTTTTTAGCTGGGCTCGCAACCATTCCGGTTTTGGGTGTGTTTCTGGCAGGGCACTTATCTAAGTTGGACTACAAAAATCAAAAAGTGGATGAAATAATTGGCGGACTCGGTTTTGATAATATCGGAGAAGAAGGAACTGATGTAGCAAAAGATTTGGATGGTGACATTTTAAGGTTGGGAATTATCGGTATTGGCAGCAGAGGTACTACGATATTAGATTCCCTGGGTTTTACAACAAATAACCAGGAAAACTTTTCTCACGGTGATCTGAAGGTTGTTCTTAACGGCGTATGCGATGTTTATGATAAACATGCAGAAGAGGGTATGAGACTATCGGAATTTAACAGGTATGGAAAAGAGAAAAAATTTTCCCAGAAAGCCAAACGATACTCACATTACAGAGATATGCTTGAAAGCAATGATATTGATGCAGTAATAATTTCAACACCGGATCACTGGCATGCTCAAATGATAATAGATGCGGTTAAAGCAGGTAAACATGTTTATAGTGAAAAGTGTATGACAAGAACAATTGTAGAAGCATATAAAGTAAGAGATGTTCTTTCAGGCAGTGATATAGTATTTCAGTATGGTCACCAAAACAGGCAGCAGGATTCATATGAAGTTGCACGAAAGATGATTGAGAAAGGAATACTCGGAAAGATTAGCGTTATAAAAACCCATACAAACAGAAATAAAGAAAGACAAGCCTGGATCAGACATATTGGTGAAAAAATAAATGCAAATGAAGTAGATTGGAAACAATGGCTTGGTACAGTACCTTATACTCCGTTTACCGCAGACAGGTATTTTGGCTGGCAGAAATTTTTTGAGTACAGCGGGGGATTACCGGCTCATATGTTTTCCCACGAGTACGATGCACTTAATCAGGTACTAGATATTGGTATACCGAAATCTGTGGTTGCTATGGGAGGTACTTATTATTGGAAAGACACACGCAATACACCAGATGTATTCCAGGCTATTTTCGAGTATCCCGATAAAGAATTGTTGTTAACATATGATGCCACACTTTCTTCAAGCAGTTCAGGACATTATGAATCCGGAGCGAAAGTTAAAGAACTGTATGGAAGCGATGCCTGGATGAGGCTGGCTATGAATATTGATGTGATAGTCGACCGTTATTCTAAACGGTACAAAGATAAGCTGGATGCGGGCATAATTGAACCAAATATTCCTTTTCTTTCTTACAGTCCGATGAAGAAATCTAATAATCTCGACGCAATTTCTTCTGCTTCTGAAAAATTTTATGCAAATCAGGGACTTGTATACACCTACAAAAACGGCAAAAAAGTCGATGTTACATATCTCCATCTCAGAGAATGGATTGATGCGATTCGGAATGGTGGGACACCCAGAGGCACTATCAAAACAGCATTTGAAGATGCAATTACATGTCTGATGGCTACCAAGTCTTATCAGGAAAAAAGAAGAGTTGAGTGGGATCCTGTCAATGAAAAAGTAATATAGAAAAAGCATATGAAAAAACTAAGATATTATATTAATCTTGGAGCACCGCCAATACGAACTGAAGCGGCCGGAGATGAACCATTCATGCGCCCCGAAGTCGGATTTAATCCTTCATGGTTTTATAAGTTTTGCGAAATAGACTTTTCTGAAAAATGGCATAAAGATGTTCATTATAGATTCAATTGTCACGAGAAAATGAGAGCAGAAATTAAGAAAAGATTTCCCGGTTATAATATTGGCGGTGTATTAAATGATGAACCATACGATTTGTTAACCGGTGTTTACGGTATCGGAATTATGGATTCGATTTTCGGACGACCTTTACAGTATTATAATGATAAATGGCCTGCCCCAATCGGTGCACATTTAAGCGATGAAGAAATTTTATCACTCGAAGTGCCTGATCTTTCATGCAACAAATTTTTTATGAACATAATAGAACAGGTAGATGATATTTATAAATATACCGGAAGCGCACGTGGATTCTTAAACTGGCAAGGAAATCTGAACACTGCATTCCGATTTAGAGGCGAAACGATATTTATTGATTTGATGGAAGAGAATGAGATTATTGATAGGTTATTAACAATTGTATCCGATACTTTTTTGGAGGGAGTAAAAAGAATTTATGCAAAGCAGAAAGAATATAACATTGATTATAATTTTTCTACAATTGCTAATTGTACTGTAAATATGGTTGGTCCGGATTTATATGGCTCCCGGCTACTAAAGTATGATCAAAAAATTGCAAATGAATTTCCAATTATTGGTGTGCATAATTGTGCATGGACGGTAACTCCCTATCTTAATCTATATTCTCAAATTCCGAATGTGGCATATATAGATATGGGTATTGATTCCGACTTAAAAAAAGCACGTGAAATTTTTCCTGATGCAAGAAGAAATTGTCTTTATAAATCAATAGATCTAAAAGATAAATCCAACGAAGAAATTCGAAATGATTTTGTATTTATTGCTGAGAATCTCGCACCATGCGATGTAGGTATGCCGGATATTGAAGATGATGTACCTGATGAAAAAATAAAATTTGCAATTGATCTATGCAAAGAGTTATCTGATAAATATTCTTGATTAATATAGTGCATGTTCTTGAATGAAAGTATGTTATTTGTATAAAATAGGAGATTGTGTAAAATGAAAAACTCAAAAATAATTTGGATGATATTAATTTTTGTTTTTGTGATCGGATGTAAGCAAGAAGAAGAATATGAGTTTAAATCCGAAAGCGAATATGGACAATTTGCTCCTCCCGATGCCTGGGAAGAAGATCCTAATTTTGCTTATTACGGAAGCGAGAATGAATGGACTCGAAGAATGTTTTCTGACAATGCCGTGGCTAAATTCTACAAAAGAAAAGGTCAAAGACAAATGCTGTCGATAATTGACGGAAATTACGAAGAGGCTATTTCTTTATGCAAAAAAACGCTTTTAGAAACACCCCACGATTTAGAATCATATTTCAATTTAACGGCAGCGTTTACTCAACTAAATAGATTAGATTCCGCAATAAAGTATATGAATGTTGCTCTTGAAAATGGTCTCCCCTTTACAAGGTTTCTTGCGGGACCTCGTGAACTTTTTCAACCTCTGTATTCAACAAAAGAATTTCAAAAACTCAAATCAGAAAAGAATTTCAAAATTGTTCATGGACCGATGAAAGGAGCAGTAACATCTTCAAGTGCCAAAATTTGGTTAAGAACCGTGGACGAATCAAATATTGAGATTATTGTTCTTTATGGAGGAAATGAAGTTGGTAGATATTCCGGTATATCGGAAAAAAAGAAAGACTATGTGGCTGTTATTTCTGTAGGTAACTTACAACAAGATACCGAATATAATTTTAAGATAGTCGTGGATGGAACCGAAATACCGGGGACACATCAGTTAAAAACTTATGCTCAAAGTTACAGGGACAATAAAATCATTGTTGCATTTGGCGGCGGTGCGGGTTATACGGATCAGCATGAAAGAATTTGGTTAACTCTTGCTAATTACAATCTTGATGCCTTTTTATTTTTAGGTGACAATGTGTATGTTGATTTACCTGAAATGCCTAATGCTTTTCATAATTACACATATTACAGACGGCAATCTCGACCTGAATACCGAACTTTTTTAGAAACCACAAATGTCTATGCAATATGGGATGATCATGATGCAGCGATAGATGATATATGGATGGGTCCTTACATAGACAAACCAAATTGGAAACTCCCGATGTTTCGACATTTCGAACGGCAATGGGTAAATCCTTTTAATGGAACTGAAGATTATCCCGGTTGTTATTTCAATTTTAATATCGGTGAAGTTGAATTTTTTATGATGGACACAAGATTTTATCGTACTAATCCTTATAAAAATAATCGAACTATGCTTGGTCAGGTTCAAAAGGAATGGCTGAAAGAGAAAGTCCTGAATTCTAAAGCTAGAATAAAAGTATTAGTCTCGTCTGTACCTTGGGATTTTAGAGCCAAACCGGGGAGCAAAGATACTTGGGGAGGTTTTGAAACCGAAAGAGAAGAAATATTTAGCTTCCTTACAGAAAATAATATAGAAGGAGTTATCCTGCTTTCTGCCGATCGGCATAGAACAGATGCATGGAAAATTGAAAGAGAAAACGTTTATCCGCTTTATGAATTTCAAAGTTCACGTTTAACCAACATCCATACTCACGAAATTATGCCCGAAGCACTTATTGCTTATAATGAAAAATGTTCTTTTGGTTTGCTTGAATTCGACTTTATAAATGAGAGGGTTGTTTTTGATATCGTTAGTATAGATAACGAAAAGGTAGGGAGATTAGAGATTAAGTTTGATGAACTTACTAACAGATAATACTAAAGGCATCAATCCCACTAAATTATTTAAAGAGCAAGAAAATTTCTAATATATATTAAAAATATTTCGATAATAAATTAAGGAAAACGAACAGTCATTTGTATAATCATTCTCATTTAATAAAATAGAACTACGTGAGATTTTTACTAATCTTTTAATAAATTATTTGCAAAATGAAACTGAATAAAATAGTTGTATTATTTTTAATCATCATTCTTCCCCAACTCAAATCGGAAGAAAAACCTCAATTGAATTTTGATCAACCAATAAAAGTATTTTATGATGGCGGCGGCTCATTTTTTAATTTTTTAAGAAACGATATTAACTTCGTTCACTTTGTAAGAGAGTCTACAATTGCTGATGTACATTTACAAATTAATTCGCTGCCCACCGGGGACGGAGGAAGAGAATATACTTTCTTCTTTAAGGGATTAAATGGATTTAAGAATTTGGATGATACATTAAAAACTTCAGTATCCGGTTTCGCAACTGTAACACAGCGGGAAGAACAATTGGCTAAGTTTATTAAACTTGGTTTAATACGGTACGTAAGTAAAACTCCGTATGCGGAGTTAATTCAAATAAATTATAGCGGAGATATTCCTTCAATTTCACAAAAAGATATTTGGAATAGTTGGATTTTCGGTATCGGGTTCAATAGTTTTTTTAAAGGAGAAGAATCTAAAAAGGATTTCTATTGGGAAGCTGACTTCGATATTGATCGCATAACGGAAGAATCGAAAATTAGAATGAATGGTAAGTATTCTAGCGAACTAAAAGAATTTTATGATAATGATGTTAAGTCTACCAGCAGCAAGAGAGCAAAACAATTAGACTTGTTATATGTGAAATCAATTTCGGATCATTTCTCTGCCGGGGTTTATACCGAAATAAAATCCAAGACTTATGAAAATATTCAAACAGGATTTAGTTTTGAACCGGCTGTAGAATATAATTATTTTCCGTATAGTGAATCACTTAGAAAAAACTTCACTTTCCTTTATAAAATCGGTTATACCAGCAATAATTATTTCGAAGAAACTATTTACCAGAAAAAAAACGAAAAACTTTATAAGCAATCCTTAACCGTAAACTATGAGTTACATGAAGTTTGGGGAGATGCCAATTTTAATTTAGAGGGTTCTAATTACCTGCATGATGTAAAAAAAAATAGAGTGGAATTCCGAACAAGATTTTCTTTCAGGTTAGCGGGATCATTTTATTTTAACATTAGAGCAGATTTATCCTACGTTAATGATCAGCTATATTTACCGGCTGGCGAAGCAACGTTAGAAGAAATATTATTGAATCAAAAAAAGTTATCTTCACAGTATGAATACTCGCTTAGGTTTGGTGTAAGCTATACTTTCGGTTCAATTTATAATTCTGTCGTCAACACACGTTTTTAAGTAGGAAACTAATTCATATTTTATATCAAAATTTTTCCGCTTATTAATGAACATGATGAATAAAAAAGCATTCCACATAATGGCTAAACCGATGGGGGCAATATGCAACCTTGATTGTACATATTGTTTCTATTTGGAAAAGGAAAATCTTTATCCCGGCAGTAATTTCAAAATGTCCGAACAAGTGCTAAAAGAGTTCATCAAACAAAAAATAGAAGCTAATGATACCCTGGGTGTAAATTTTGCTTGGCAAGGAGGCGAACCGACCTTACTCGGCGTTGAATATTTTGAAAAAGTTGTTGAACTTCAAAAAAAATATTCAAACGGAAAAAAGATTGAAAACACATTTCAAACAAACGGAATATTACTCGATGATAAATGGTGTGAATTCTTTAATAGGAATAATTTTTTAATAGGACTTTCAATTGATGGTCCAAAAGATCTTCATGATGAATATAGAGTTAATAAAGGTGGCAAACCAAGTTTCGATCAAGTTGTTAAAGGAATTAAATTGCTGAAAAAACATGAAGTGGAATTTAATACACTTACAGTTGTGCATGATTACAATTCACAATACCCGCTTGAAGTATATAACTTTCTTAAAGAAATCGGAAGCGGATTTATGCAGTTTATTCCTATTGTTGAAAGAAAAGCCGTTTCATCTACCACTGATAGTTTAACTTTAGTCTCGCCCGGCTATAAAGGTAATGCCAAAGTTACTGATTGGTCGGTAAAGTCTGAAGAATACGGAAATTTCTTAATCAAAATATTTGATGAGTGGGTTAGAAAAGATGTCGGTAAATATTTTGTGCAGATTTTTGACATAGCACTTGAAGCATGGTATGGACAAGAGCCGGGTTTATGTGTTTTCAGAGAAACTTGCGGAGATGCAATGGCAATTGAACATAATGGGGACTTATATTCATGCGATCATTATGTTTATCCCGAAAACAAACTCGGCAACATAATGGAAGAACATTTATCCGTTTTAGTGAATAAGCCGCAGCAGTTAAAATTTGGATTAGATAAAAGAATGGAATTGCCGAAATATTGTTTAAACTGCGAGGTAAGGTTTGCCTGCAACGGTGAGTGTCCCAAACATAGATTTATCCAAACGCCTGACGGAGAAGACGGATTAAATTATTTGTGTGCCGGATATAAAAAGTTTTTCACTTATATCGATCCATACATGAAATTTATGACTAACGAATTAAAACACGAACGCGCTCCGGCTAATATAATGAAGTGGGCAAAAGAAAAAGATGCCGGTTTCCCAAAGTTGAATGTCGGCAGAAATGATTTCTGTCCATGCGGAAGCGGCAAAAAATTTAAGTTGTGCTGCGGACATATTTAAAGATTGTTCGTGAATGAATTTAAATACATCCAGAGCTATTTATAAAGCTTCTTTCTCCATGCTTTTATATCTGTAATACCAATTATAAAATAGATTTGTAAAAGGAGCTGCAGTAGTTTGTCCGCCGAAACCGTACATTCTATAAATTAATGCCGGAATATCTGTTACGTTTATACTCTTCAGTACTTCTCTATTTATTTTCAGTTCATATTTGTTTGCTAATTCTACGGTTTTATTTCGCAAGATGTTCTCAAGTTTTTTATAGTACAATAATTCTTTATGAACATCGACTTGAAGCTTATTTTTCTCAACTGCCGAAAGTTCTCTTTCTTCAACTTCGTGTAATATCAAAATAGAATATCCTTCAGCCCGGGTTATCGGTCCGTACACTTCATCTTCAGTCATATTATTTATAATACCTGCTAAATCTCCAAACGATGAAAGTGGCACAAGTGAATCAGCTTTTACAATTAATTGACCGGGAAATTTCATATCCGAAACAATTTGCTCAATATCCGAACTTGATTCAACTGCTGTTAGAAATTCTTTAACGTGATCAAGCTCTTGCAATTTAACCTCGGTTACCGAAACAAATTTTGTTGCAATAGTTGAGTCAACTAAAGTAGATATATAATGTGTTAACTCGGGTTCAGTTACTTCGGCACTTTTATTATATGTGTTCCTCAAATACTGCGATAAATAATTATCCCTCCACATTTTTAGCTCACTAAATACTTCTTCCGAATTATGCAAACCTCTTTTATATCCTTCTCTTGTAATAATTTCGTCACGAATATAATTACGAATAACCGTACTTAATGAATTTTCTACCGTGCTGCTATCTAAAGCGGAAGCTTTAAAATTTGTGAACGATAAGTAATAAAGAAATTCTTTAAAAGTAATCGGGTCTGTTTCGAACTTAATGAAGTTTTGATTTAATGAATCCTCGCTGATAGTTTTTATTATTTTTTTTATATCGTCATCATATAAATAGTATGTTTTCAATTCTTTGTTAGAATATGTATTCTTAAGCGAGCTAATTAATGCGTCCGAGAGAATTTTAAAAAGATTTACATCGACATTTACAACTTTATCCGACAATATTTGCGAAAGGTATTCCTCCAAATACTTTTGCTTTTTACGGTCAAGCAAATTTTTTGCAGCTTGCATTCGTGCTTCGGTAAGTGTTCCTAACTCGATTGCTTTTAGTTCTGATTTCTCCCTCAAATAATAAATCACCCAGCCAATTTCGGTTTGAACCGGTTTTGTGTACTCATCAATATTCAAATTAAATAATGAATCTTCAATACTGTTTTGCATCTGACCGTATGTCAGTTTAACCGGTTCTAACTGCTCTAACTTTTCAAACCTATCTATTAATAACGAATCAATTGATACGGTAGATAAAAGCGAATAGAGTGAATCAATTTCTCTTTTTGAATTTGAATAAAGGAAGTTAACTCCTAACCTGTAGCTTTTTTTGTTTAGTACATCGTTTATCTCTTCTTCGCTTAAGTTAATTTTACTTTCAATTTCTTGCTTAAAGAGAAGATCACGAACAAGCATCTTTTCAAGATTTGAAATATAGTATCGGTAAGAACTAATAGTATCCAATTGTAAAGCAACAGCTTCTTTTGCCCATAATTTTTCAGCGATCAAAGTATATGCAAAGTGAGTTTTCTGTGAGTCAACATTAACGGAAGAACTAATTCGCGGTGTGAATTCAAATCTCATTTTAAATTCTTTTGCATCGATAAAATCTTCACCTATTTGAGCAACAAGTTTCTCTTGCGGAAGTATTACCGAAAATATCGAAAAGAAAATAATAAGTATCCCATAATATTTATTCATATTTATTTTGCTTGTTTTTAAAAGATGAAACAAAAATAGGTAATTAATAATATTAAATTACCTCCCGAATTTAATTTTTCATAAATTTATGGCAATTAAAAGATGCGGATTCGAATGACTGATCATATGCGAAATATAATGAAATATTTTAAGCCGGTTTATTTTGTATGGCTTTTGGGAATTATGCTTTTGATTGTAGTTTATTTTTATGGAGATAAAAATCTTGATTATACAAAGGAAAAAGAGTTTATAATACTACAGACTCAAATCCTTTTATGCCAACCGGAGATGGTGAATTTGTTAAAATGAATTATGAATACAGAAACTCATTCAACGGTAAAGTTACATATGCGTTACCAAACTGGAAATTCAGCTATACTTTTTTCTGGGATGATTCGGAAAATAAATATTATGATCATGCTTACAAATGGACTCCCGACGGAACAAGTACACATTTCGGTGAAAATTTCATCCATAATGTTCAAGTTTCTTTTTATCCGTCACAAAGAACTTTTACTACTTTAAAATTTTCGGCAAGCAATTATGATTATAAAGGATATGTGTACGAAGACCCCTTTGATTCACGTTATGTTTATCAGTACCAAGGTATTCCTACTTCAGGCTATACTTTTCGTCATGGTGGTCAGCAATCAGACAGATATAATAGATATACAAAAACTTATTTAGGTCAATGGAATTTAGAATCTCAGGTTTCAAAAGAACATAAAGTAAAAGTTGGTGCTGAGGTTCAATCTCATGAAATTTTTAACCATTGGTCGACAATAGTTAATTTAACCGAGGGACAAACGGATGAGAACGGGAACCTGATTTTTACAATAGGCTATCGTGAGCCGGGTACTCCGGGTAATCAATCTTATCTTAAATCTCCGTACCAAATTGCGGCTTATGCTCAGGATAAAATGGAATACGATATTATGATTATTAATGCCGGAGTAAGGTTGGATTATTTTAATCCGAATACTACCATGCCGGTTGATTTACGAAATCCTTCCCGTGTTAATCCGAACCCTAATTTCCCGGGTGCAGGGTTAGAAAAAGAAGTTAACGCTAAATATCAAATTAGTCCTCGTATAGGTGTATCATTCCCTATTTCGGATCAGGGAGCAATTTATTTTTCTTATGGTCACTTCTTCCAAATACCTAACTTTGAAAATCTTTATAGGAATGATGAATACATAATAGATCAGGGGCAATCTCTTAATACAATTACAGGCAACCCTGACCTTGATGCACAAAAAACAGTTAAATATGAAATTGGCTTACAACAAGTAATCTTTCCGAATATTGCTTTGGATGTAACAGCTTATTATAGTGATATAAGAAACCTGCTCGGAATGGAAATTATAAATACATACGAAGGTTTTAAGTATGCCCGCTTTATTAATCGAGATTATGGTAACGTTAAAGGCTTGATTTTAACATTAGATAAAAGATTTGCAGATTACTTTGCATTAACAATTGATTACACATATCAAATTGCCGAAGGTAATTCTTCGGATCCATTTGCCGTGTATAATGATAATCAAACAAGCCCGCCAATCGAATCTGAAAAGAAAGTTGTTCCTCTTGATTGGGATCAACGATCAACGGTAAATATTCAAGCAACCGTAGGAGGTCCCGGCGATTGGACAATTGGATTAATTGTTCAATATGGTTCGGGGATGCCTTATACTGAAGACATACAAATTTCTAACGGTGTTAGGTTTGAAAACGGCGGTCGAAGACCCACAACATTTAATGTAGATTTAAAAGCTAATAAGTTTTTTGATCTCTTCGGTATTAAAATGCAAGCATATCTTCTAGTATTTAATTTGTTTGATACAAGAAATGAATATGGCGTTTATTCAACAACCGGTAGAGCAACTTCTGACTTAAATACTAAATATGCAGGTGAAATTAACGGGCTTAATACAATTGAAGAGTTTATAAACAATCCGGGTATGTATTCAGCACCAAGACAAGTTAGACTGGGATTAAGTTTCGGGTTTTAAGTTATAATTTTTACGTTAACGGAGGATTTTAATGTTTCGAAAATTTTTCATCATAATAATTCTTTTACTTGTAACTACAATATCATACTCTCAGGTTACTCCACAAACCCAATTATATCGTGATGAACCTTATGGAGATATTCAGTTCAGAAAAGAAGGAATAATGGATGGTAATTTAGTCCGAACTTTATTTTACAACAATGGTGAAGTCGGGCAATGGCCTTTCCAACCTTCGGGTGAGTGGCCAAAAGGCAGCGGGCAAACCTATCTTGATGGTGTTGCTGTACTTGTTGCAACTGAAATTGAGACAGATGCCGGAATTGTCCACCCTTTACAAACTTCTTACCGTGAATGGATGGATAGAGACCCAATAACCGGAACTATTTGGGGCTTAGAGCCTGTTCCCGGGTATGTTAATCCTTCATCCGAAAAACCTGCTATAAGTAATGACCCGACTTCTTGGCCTTTAACATGGCCCAAATCATTACCCAATATTGATCCAACATGGGACGGGTTATGGTTCGGATATTTTGGTAAAGGTATTGCTAATTCGGATTTCGAAACATTTTTTGTTATGGATGATTCGAAAGATGGAGAATGGGCTAGACCTCCATATAACTTCTTCCCGATAGCTGCTGATAGTAATAGGAAAGGAATTGGTATTCGTGTAGAAGTACGCGGATTTCAATGGTCTCACGTTTTAGCCGAAGACATAATTTTCTGGCATTATGATCTTGTAAATATTTCCGATAATGATTATGAAAAGACCTACTTCGGGTTTTATACAGATACCGGTGTGGGAGGTCCCGCAGATAATTCCGATGATTGCGCTTCTTATGATAGATTCTTGGACCTAACATATGCCTATGACTACGATGGTAAAGGTGCACCCGGTGGTTGGAAGACCGGTTATTATGGTTATGCTTACTTGGAATCTCCCGGCAACCCGTGGGATGGAATCGATAACGATCAAGATGGTATGATTGATGAACGAAGAGATAACGGTATTGACGACGATGGTGATTGGGTCGGTTATTCTGACTTAAATGGAAACGGGAAATGGGACCCCGAAGAAAATGAGCCGTTAAATAATGATGTTGGGCAGGACGGACTTGGTCCGCATGATCCAAATTATCCTGGACCGGATATTGGTGAAGGGGATGGTTTACCAACAGACGGAGAACCTAATTTTGATCGTACAGATAAAGATGAATCAGACCAAATCGGTTTAACCAGTTTGTCAATTTACCGGTTAGGTGACGGCGGAACAGGCGGAGGGTGGCCTAAAGATGATGAGCAAATGTGGCTCCGAATGCAGAAAGAAAATTTTGATACTTCTCTTCAAAGAGCCAACATAAGTATGGTTTTTGCCTCCGGTACTTTTCCTCTTAAGCAAAATCTGCGTGAAAGATTCTCTATGGCACTCCTCTTTGGAAGCGATTTTGAAGACCTGGTTTTCAATAAAGAAACTGTTCAAAATATTTACAACGCAGACTATAATTTTTCTAAACCGCCATTGAAACCAACTTTAACTGCTGTTCCGGGTGATAAAAAAGTATTTCTTTACTGGGATTCGATTGCAGAGGAATCCCGTGATCCGTTCTTGGGTTATGAAAATAATGATCCAAGACAAGGTTATAAAAAAGATTTTGAAGGGTACTTAATTTATAGAAGTGAAGAACCTGAATTTAATGATATAAAAGTAATAACAGATTCTAAAGGTGAACCAAAGTATTGGAAACCGATCGCGCAATTTGACTTAAAGAATCATATTTCCGGACCGGATCCCGTTGGTATTAACGGTGCCAGTTTTTGGAGAGGAAGTAATACAGGATTACAACACTCTTACGTTGATGAAGATGTTACAAACGGAGTGAAGTATTATTATGCCGTAGTCTCTTATGATCAAGGCGATCCGGATTTTGGAACAACAGGGTTAACGCCTTCGGAATGTACGAAAATTATAAGCGAGGATTTTTCGGGTAATTTAAAATTTGTTGACATTAATTGTGCGGTAGTTACGCCAAACGCCCCTGCAATTGGATATCAACCACCCCAAATAGCTGGTGATCTTAAAGCAGTAACCGATGGGATTGGAACCGGGAATATTAATGTTGCAATACTGAATCCAAGTGAAATTAAAGAAGGTGCAAATTATAATGTTTCATTCGAATCAACCGGAGATTTCCCGGCTTATCAAACAACTAAATATCAAATTATTAGAAACTTTGAATCGGTAGTTGATACAATAGAAACACAAGACTCATCGGGCATAGGCTTAGGAAAGTTCAGCCAGCCGTTTGATGGGATGACGATTGAGGTTATTAATAATTTAAACGTACAAATAGTTGATTCTCTTACCGGATGGTTAATAGGAAATAGTAATTTAACAATGAATGTTACTCCCGATGCAAGCGCTCCGGCAAAAAATGTTAAGTGGCCAGCTAATTACGAAATTAAATTTTATGCTGATCAGCAAACAACTACTCCGTTCTTTAAAATTCCGGCAAACTTTTTAGTCTTTAATACAACAACGGGGGATACTGTTGATGCTGAAATTTTTGATAAAGATGCGAGTAAAGATTTATCACTCGGAGATGAAATCTCTATTATCGAGTACGTTAATAATGATTTCAGATTAACATGGCGAATAACATACTATCAGCCAGCCGGTATTGGTTATCAACCGCGGTATCCGCAGCCGGGGGATGTTTTCCAAATAGTTACGACAAAACCTTTCAAGCAGGGTGATTATTTCTCATTTAATACCAGCGCATCAAGTGTAGATAATAAAAAAGCAGAGTCATCATTAGACCAAATATCGGTTGTCCCCAATCCATATGTTGCTGCGGCAAGTTGGGAAAGGCGAAACCTCAATCAAACCGGAAGAGGCGAACGGCGAATTGATTTTATCAATTTACCTTCTACATGCTCAATAAGAATTTATACCGTAGCCGGTCAGCTTGTTAAAACTCTTTATAAAGATGACGCTCCGACTGATGGGACAATATCCTGGGATTTAGTATCCGATGATGGTATGGATGTTTCATATGGTCTGTACATATTTCATGTAGAAGCACCCAATGTTGGGTCTCATATTGGTCGTTTTGCAATAATCAAATAGGAATTGAAAATATGAAAGCTAAGTTAATATCAATTCACTTAATAGTTTTGTTTATAACCACTTCGGTTTTTGCTCAAAATAATTTTGAAACCAATGTGTCAAAAAGAGGTACAGTAGCCGCACCGTTTCTTACAATAAGTCAAGGCGCAAGAGCTACCGGTATGGGGAGCGCATTTGTTGCAATTGCCGATGACCCATCTACAATTTTTTGGAATCCTGCCGGGTTAGCCAGGTTAAATCAAAACGGATTTGTTGTTGAGCATACAGAATGGATTGCCGACTTAAAATATAATTTTGGTGCCGTTGCAATAAATATTGGTAGTTTCGGAACATTAGGTGTGAGTTTTATTGCGTCTGATTACGGCGAAATGAACGTTACAACTATCGAAGAACCCAACGGTACCGGAGAGACTTTTACTGTTAATGATATAGCATTTAGTATTGCATGGGCAATAAATCTAACAGATAATTTTTCTATCGGCTTTAATCCCAAAGTAATATATCAAAGCATTTGGAATATGAGCGATTATGCTTTCGCTATTGATATGGGTATAATATACAACACGCCGTTCAAAGGAATTACTTTGGGTATGGCTATTACAAACTTTGGTTCTAAAATGAATCTCATGGGGACATCCGGAGTTGTTCTACATGATCCTAATTTGGAAACAACAGGTAATAATGGAAGAATTCCTGCGGAACTTCAAACTGATAGTTGGGATCTACCGCTTGGCTTTAAAGTAGGTGTTTCTTATAACGCAATTGATAATGAAGATCACAAATTAATTTTCGCCGTTGATGCTTCCCATCCTAATAATGATTTCGAAAGTTTAAATATCGGTGGCGAGTATGTATTTAACGGTATTTTTTCTATACGCGGTGGATATAAATCGTTGTTACTTACGGATAGTGAAGAATCATTTACAATCGGTGCAGGATTTAGACAAAATCTTTTTGGCAACATAAACATCAATTTTAATTACTCATATTCAGATTTCGGTAGATTGAGTGAAGTACAAAAATTCTCGGTTGGTATTAATTTCTAATAAAGTGATGATAATAATACGATTTTGTTTAATACTAATATTAGGCGTTTTGATTTTTTCTAACTCTTTAACTTTTGCTAAGCAATTTAAAGGAGCTGAACTTCGTACAAGAGATACTTTTACATACGGTAGGTTTGAAGTCAGTTTTATTCCCGCTAAACGAGAAGGTGTTGTCTCTTCTTTCTTTACTTACCATGAAATAACAAGTGTAAACAATTGGAACGAGATCGACTTTGAGTTCGTTGGACGATATGATAATCAAATTCAAGTTAATGTGATATCTCCTGGTCAAAGAAATCACGAAGCAAGCATCCCTTTGGGTTTTAATCCCTATGCTGATTTTCATACTTATGCATTTGAATGGACACCGGAATACATTGCATGGTTTGTAGACGGTGAAGAGATATATCGTCAAACCGAAGATCATATTTCTGAGATTTCCCGCGCTCAGAAAATAATGATGAACATTTGGCCGCCAAATTATATTGACTGGGTCGGTAAAATTGATGCTGCTCATCTTCCGGCAAGAGCTTATTATGATTGGGTTAGTTATGCTTCATATACGCCCGGTTCCGGTAATGTCGGAACAGATAATAATTTTACGCATCAGTGGCGCGATGATTTTGATACTTATGATTCAAATAGATGGACACGCGGAACTCATACATGGACAGGCAATGAATCCGATTTTGTCTGGGAAAATGTTCAATATCAAAATGGATTGATGATTCTTTGCTTAACAAAAGAAGGTGAAACCGGGTTGGTTGATAATCAACCGCCGATTGTTTTATGGGCTAAAGAAAATTCTTTTAATCAAGTTATTGTCAGATTCAGTGAAGAAGTGGATAAAACAACTGCGGAAACAATATCAAATTTTATCATCCCTGGAGTAACAATAACAAATGCAGTTCTTTCCGAGGATAAAACTTTTGTTACGCTAAGTACTCAAAATTACAATCCCAATAATACATATAACGTAATTGTACAAAATATAAAGGATGATAGACCTGAAGGAAACACGATATCTGCAACAGCAAAGACAATTAAGAAAATCAGCAACCTTCAATTCCCGGTAAAGATTAATGTGGGCGGACCGGGTTTATTAGACTTTCTTCCCGATCAAGAATGGAAGCCTAATTTGGATTATGGATATTTGGATGGTTCACCGACTCTTTATCCTCCGAATCATCCTGTATCAAATACGGATATTCCCGATATATTTCGCTCGGAAAGATATCGGCTTGTTACTTATAGGATTGATGCTCCGAGAGGGATTTATAATGTAAAACTTCAATTTGCAGAAAGTTATTTTACGTCGGCTAACCAAAGAGTATTCGATGTAACAATAGAAAATCTAAAGGTTGCCGAGGATCTTGATTTGTATGGTTTAGTCGGTTCAAATACTGCATACGAAATTGAAACGGAAATTTTTGTAGATGATGATAGAATAGACATATACTTCACCAACGAAATTAATTATGCATTGCTTAACGGTATTGAAATTGAACAGTTGACGACAAATGTACTGCCAGATAAAAAGCTAGAAAACAACTTTCGTCTAAATCAAAACTATCCCAACCCGTTTAATCCGGAAACAAGTATTGAATTTTACCTACCAAAATCCTCTCATGTCGTCTTGACGATTTATGATACTCTAGGAAAAAAAGTTGAAACAATTGTTAATGAAGTAAAAGAAGCAGGTAGCCATTCCGTTCTTTTTAATTCTCAAGGATATTCAAGCGGCGTCTATCTGTACGAACTTCAAGCAGGAAATAATAAAGAAACTAAGAAAATGGTATATCTTAAATAAAATATGGATAGCTAATGAATCTCTCTAAAAATCGATTCGTAGATTCTTACAATTTCATCTCCTCATTCAGGTTATTTTCTTTTGCTCTTATTCAGGCTTTATTATTGACATTAACTTTTAACAGCGTCAAAGCTTACAATTTATCACCTCAGGATGAAGAGAACGTGAAAACAAAAGTTGAAAATCTAATAAGTCAGCTTACTTTGGAAGAAAAAATATCCATGGTGCATGCTAATTCAAAATTCACTATTGCCGGTGTTGAGCGCCTTGGTATAACGGAATGGAAAATGTCCGACGGACCTCACGGCGTTAGAGAAGAGATAAGCCGTGACAGTTGGGATCCGGCAGGATGGGATAATGATTATTCCACATATCTTCCTGTTGGAACCGCACTTGCATCTACCTGGAATCCTTATTTGGCATATCAGTTCGGAGTTGTGCTCGGGCGGGAAGCAAGAGCCAGAGAGAAGGATGTTATACTCGGTCCCGGAATTAATGTTATGCGAACTCCACTTTGCGGAAGAAATTTTGAGTATATGGGAGAAGACCCTTACTTAATAAGTCAAATGGTAGCTCCTTATATCACAGGAGTTCAAGAGCAGGATGTTGCCGCATGCGTAAAGCATTATGCTCTTAACAATCAAGAATACGAGAGGTTTAGAGTAAATGTTGAGGCAGATGAAAGAGCATTGCGTGAGATTTATTTACCGGGATTTAAAGCAGCTGTGCAGGAAGGTGGAGTTCTTTCAGTTATGACTGCTTATAATAAATTCCGCGGCAAGTGGTGCAGTGAAAATAAATATTTATTGACAGATATACTGAAAGGTGAATGGGGATTTGAAGGTGTTACAATATCGGATTGGGACGGTACTCACTCAACCGTTGATGCTGCTCTAGCCGGTTTGGATATCGAAATGGGTACTAAGCGAGATGATTATGATGATTATTACTTTGCCGATGCTTTAAAGGAAGCAGTTGAAAACGTTACAGTCCCTATTGAAGTGATTGATGATAAAGTAAGAAGAATATTGACTGCAATGATCAAATCAAATGTGTTAAGTGATGATCGATACGAAGGCGAGTTCATTTCTGAACGTAACTTTGAAACTGCACGTAAGGTTGCAGAAGAAGCTGTTGTGCTCCTTAAAAATGATAATGTTTTGCCGCTAGATAAAACTTCGCTTAAATCAATTGCAGTAATTGGTGAAAATGCTACACTCGAACAAGCATCCGGCGGAGGAAGTTCTGCAATAAAAGCTAAATATGAAATTACACCGTTGGAGGGATTGAAGAATCTGCTCGGTGATGAAGTAGAGATTATTTACGCTCAAGGATATAAATCAACAACTACTTTTGATTGGGAAGGCGGAGTGGTAGATACAAGTAAATCAGAAGCTGATTTCAGAGCGAACATGAGAGAAGAGGCAGTCGAAATTGCAAAAGATGCAGACTATATTTTGATGTTTGTCGGTTTGAATCATCACTTTGATTTAGAAAGCGTCGACCGACCCGATATGAAATTGCCTTATGAACAAGATAAACTGATTGAGGATGTTCTAAAAGTAAATAGAAATGTCGTTGTAGTTTTAGTGAGCGGTTCACCGGTCGATATGACAGAATGGGTTGATGATGCCCCGGCAATCGTACAAGGTTGGTATGCCGGTTCGGAAGCGGGCAATGTTTTTGCTAATGTGTTATTCGGCAATGTGAATCCTTCCGGAAAACTTCCGTTTACTTTTCCTAAGAAACTTGAGGACTCACCGGCTCATAAATTGGGTGATTATCCCGGAGAAGATCTTACGGTAGATTATAACGAAGGAATCTTCGTTGGTTACAGGTATTTCGATACTTATAATGTTGAACCGCAGTTCGCATTCGGGCACGGTTTGTCCTATACAACGTTTGACTTTTCAAATATCTCACTGAATAAAGAGACTTTAACAAAGGATGATAATCTTGAAGTGAAACTCACCTTAAAGAACACCGGTAATAGAAGAGGTGGAGAAGTTGTTCAATTATATATCGAAGATGTTGAAGCTTCTGTTGATCGTCCTAAAAAAGAATTAAAAGCATTTCAAAAGATATTCCTCGAACCGGGTGAAGAGAAAGAAGTAACATTCATAGTGGATGAGGAAATGCTTTCTTTCTATGATACAGAAAAATCAGATTTCACGGCTGAACCAGGAAACTTTATAATTCACATAGGTAGCGCGTCCGACGATATTAAACTCTCGGCAGATTTTAATTACGTCATTACTCAATAACAATTTTATACTAAGGTACCATTATGGAAAAAGTATTGTCGATTAAAGAAAAAGTCGGTTACGGGCTGGGGGATTTTGCAGCCAATATAGTATTCCAGACTGTCATGATTTTTTTGATGTTCTATTACACGGATATATACGGTATCCCCGCTGCTGCGGTCGGAACACTCTTTTTAATTGCCCGAATATGGGATGCTGTCAACGATCCTATGATGGGAGCGATTGCAGACAGAACAAAATCGAAGCACGGTCGTTTTAGACCATGGATTAGATGGACTGCAATTCCATTTGGTGTTTTAGCAGTGTTAATGTTCACCACACCCGACTTTAGTGAAAGCGGAAAAATAATCTATGCTTATGTTACATACATCCTTATGATGATGGTTTATACTGCCAATAACATTCCTTACGGTGCTTTATCAGGTGTAATGACGGCTGATTCGGTTGAAAGAACGAGTTTAAACTCATACCGGTTTGTGTTCGGTCAAAGTGCGGCTATAATGGTTCAAGCTGCAACGCTGCCTCTCATAGCTTACTTCGGTGCTGGTGATAAAGCTCTCGGATATCAGTTAACGATGGCTTTATTTGCTGCAATTGCAGTTGGAATGTTTTACGTTACATTCTTTACTACTAAAGAGAGAATTGAACCGCGTAAAACTCAAGCTACTCCTCTAAAAGAAGATCTAAAAGATTTACTGCAAAATAGACCTTGGATGATTCTATTTTTAATGGGATTGGTTACTTTCATCTTTTTATCACTTAGAATTGCAGTTGGTCTTTATTACTTTAAGTACTATGTCGGTGATGAAAATCTTTTTTCAATGTTTGCTGTTTTGGGAACCATTGGACTTATAATCGGTATCCCGTTATCAAAACCGTTGACGAAAAAATTCGGTAAACGAAATACATACATTGCTAGTAATATCCTATCTGGTTTAGCAGTAATTACATTATTCCTACCGTCACCGAATCAGTACATAGTTGCCTATATAATTTCTGCACTAGTTGGTTTCTTCAACGGTCCCGGCGTTCCGATACTTTGGGCAATGTATGCAGATACAGCCGACTATTCGGAATGGAGATTCAAAAGAAGAGCAACAGGCATTGTATTTTCGGCTGCAACCTTCGGTCAAAAATTCGGTTGGGGAATCGGTGGTGCTATTACCGGATGGTTACTTACACTATTTCATTATGTACCAAATTCTACTCAAACACCCGAAGCTATCTTTGGTATAAAACTTATGTTGAGTATTATTCCAGGAATTTTGATGGTACTTTCCGCCGGACTTCTATTTTTCTATAAGCTTTCGGAATCATTTATGGAAGAAATACAGGTCGAACTTGCTAACAGGAGAAAAGAATATGATACGTAATCTGTTATGTGTATTTTTTTTAATTTCGCTTTTTATTCTTTTACCAAGTTGTGCTAGTGATGAAAGCAAATCCGAAGCAGATAAAGATAGTATCGATCTATTAAGTGATGAATGGCCCGGTTGGGCAATTGCATATTCAGGTTACAGAGAAGGGCAGGATCCGAGAATTCCCGTCTTCCCTTCACAAGAAGAAGTTTTAGAAGACTTGAAAATTCTAGAAAAGAATTGGGAAATAATTAGAACTTACGGGGCAGACCAGCATGCCGTAGATGTTTTAGAGATTATTAGAAAAGAAAACATTGACCTGAAAGTTTTATTAGGTATATGGCTTGATGGCGAGCCGGAATATACGGAAGATAATCAGAAACAAGTACAGCATGGTATAGAGTTAGCAAACAAGTACGATGATATTGTTCTCGGTGTTAATGTCGGTAATGAGTCACAAGTACATTGGTCGTATCATAAAGTACCGCAGGAAAATATAATTGAATACATAAATGAAGTTAAATCGAAGGTAGATGTTCCGGTTACTACTGCCGACACTTGGGATTACTGGGCGAATCTGGAAGAGAGTCAAAAAGTAATAGATGCTGTTGATTTCATTGCGGCACACATTTACCCGATTTGGGGGCGGGTTGATATTGACCGTGCGATGGAAGTAACTAAATCTACTTACGATAGTCTTAAAACCGTTATCCCCAACAAAAAGATAATCATTACCGAAGCCGGCTGGGCAAGTTACACTGAAGGTGATAAGCATGTACCGAAAGCCGGAGACGAAGTAAAGCAAAATGAATATTTCTACGACCTGATGAAATGGTCGGAAGAAAACAAAATAATTGTCTTTACTTTTTCTGCTTTCGATGAACCATGGAAGGGTACAGGTACAGAAGGTCACTGGGGAGTATTTTCCGAAGCAAGAAAGGCAAAATTAGTGATGGAAACATTGTATCCTGAACTGAAGTCGGATACCCCAACGTCGCCTAGCTATAAATAAGTTCGTTACCCTTTTATTAAAATAAATCCATCACCTAACTACTAATTTTAGGAACTAATATGTTAAGAAAAATTTTGGTAGCTGGACTAATCATGGTATTAAATATGAACGCTCAAGAATTTACAACCGAAGAACTCAACAAAAGAGTTTCGAACATTTTATCTCAACTCACTCTCGAAGAAAAAGCATCACTCTGTTCCGGTCGTGATGATTGGAGCACTCAGCCAATCGAAAGATTGGATGTACCATGGCTTTGGCTCGCCGACGGACCGCACGGAATCCGAAGAGCACCTGAGACAAATAAACCCGGTTATGGGGACCAACTTCCAGCAACTTGTTTCCCGACTGCCTCGGCATTAGCGGCAACATGGGATCTTGATTTAATACACAAGGTTGGTGCAACGATCGGCGAAGAGTGTCAAGCACTTGATGTGAATGTACTTTTAGGTCCGGGAGTAAATATAAAACGATCGGTTTTGGGTGGAAGGAACTTTGAGTACTTTTCCGAAGACCCGATTTTAGCCGGTGAATTAGCCGCCGCTTTTATCAACGGAGTGCAAAGTCAAGGGGTTGGAACTTCTCTTAAACATTACGTAGCTAACAATGTCGAAACTAGAAGGATGCATATCAACTCGGATGTTGATACTAGAACACTGCATGAAATTTATCTAAGACCGTTTGAAATAGCTATAAAGAAAGCTCAACCTTGGACTGTTATGGCATGTTACAATAGAGTGCAAGGAACTTATGGTACACAATCAAATTACTTGTTAAATGAAATTCTTAAAAAAGAATGGGGATTTGAGGGTATAGTTATTTCTGATTGGTTTGCCGTTGTTGATAGAGTTGAAGGCATTAAATCCGGTATGAATATAGAAATGCCGGGTGTTGCCAAGTATAATGATAAGCTGATTGTTGAAGCGGTTAATAACGGTAACCTTGATGAAAAAGTCCTTGATGAAATTGTAAGAGAAATTCTAACCGTTGTATTGAGAGGAAAAGTATTAGAAAAAGAAGGAGTTGAAATTAACGTTGATAAGGATCATGAGTTTGCCAGAAAAGTTGCTGCGGAATCAATAACACTATTAAAAAACGATAACAACATACTACCGGTTACAGAGAAAAAATATAAAAAGATAGCTGTGATTGGTGAGTTTGCAGTCAATCCACGTTTTCAGGGTAACGGCAGTTCAGAAGTCAAGCCGACAAAACTCGATAATATTTTGGATGTTCTAAAGGAAGAATATGGTGATAATTTTGAAATAGAATATGCTCAAGGGTATTATCTAAAAGATGACAATGATTTTTCGCTCATCGATGAAGCAAAATTCCTTGCTGAAAAATCTGATATTGCATTGATTTTTGCTGGACTTCCGCTGCACTACGAATCGGAAGGGATTGACCGTAAACATATAAATATGCCTGCCTCTCACAACAAACTTATTAGTGAAGTTGCAAAAGTTCAGAATAACACCGCAGTGGTGTTAACCAACGGCAGCGCCGTTGCTATGCCATGGGTATATGAAGTTAATGGAATTGTTGAATCTTGGCTTGGTGGACAAGCAGGTGCCGGCGGAACGGTTGATGCTCTTTACGGAAAAGTTAATCCTTCCGGTAAATTAGCCGAAACATTTCCTGTAAGACTAGAAGATACTCCTGCTTACTTTAATTTCCCAGGCGAAGAGGGTGATGTATTATACGGCGAACGCATGCTTATCGGTTACCGTTATTATGACTATAAAAACATCGAACCGCTTTTCCCGTTTGGGTATGGTTTATCTTATACCACATTTGATTACAATGATATCTCAGTTTCTTCATCTTCCTTCACCGATAAAGATATACTAACTGTCTCCGTGAAAATAAAGAACACCGGTGATATAAAAGGAAAAGAAGTCGTACAACTTTACGTAAGTGATCCGGAAAGCAGACTCATCAGACCGGAAAAAGAGTTGAAGGATTTTCAAAAAATAGAATTAGAACCCGGTCAAGAAAAAACCGTAAGCTTTGAATTGGATTCGAGAGATTTTACCTATTATGATTCAATTAGAAAAATGTGGATTGCCGAAAGCGGAGAGTTTAAAATTTTAGTCGGCTCATCCTCACGAGATATCAAACTTGAAGAGACTGTTGAATTAAAGTCCACGCAAAAGGTTCCTTTGGCGTATGATGAATATACCTTTTTAGAGAATATTGGAATCATCCCGAAGCGCGTAAACTACTTAAAGAATTGGTCCCTAATTGGATCAAATCTTTTACACCTGAAGAGAAGACAATGGATGAAGCCGAGTTCAATGATTTTCTAATTGATCATCCGATGATAAAATTTCCCTATATATCTGGAGGAGAAGTAAACGCCGAACAAATTAAAGAGTTTGTTGATAAGTGCAGTAAGTTTACATTTACTCCTTAATTATACTTTAATTTATTGAGATGTGGTGAAATATGAAGACAAGGTTAACGAACAAGAATATTATTTTTTTTATCACAGCATTTATATTTTTCATCTTATTAGGATGTACGAATAATGCTGAAGAAGAGAATTTCAATTCATCTCTCAAGCAGAGTCCAAATGATCTATTAGAGGGTGTTGTTCAGGCAGTAGCGTATTCAGGATTTAGAGAAGGGCAGCATCCCGATCGTGGTGATGGAGCAGTTAATCCATCTTATGAAGAAATACTTGAAGACTTGAGAATCCTTGCACGAGATAGCAATTTTCCGCTCATTCGAGTATATGACTCGGGAGAAAACTCGCAAATGGTTCTTCGTGTGATCGAAGAGAATGAAATCAATATAAAAGTTATGCTGGGCATTTGGTTAAGGGCTGAGATAAGCAATCACGAAGGTTGTCCGTGGTTAACCGAACCGATTCCGGACGAAGAACTTAAAGAAAATAAAAAGAAGAATATAGCAGAAATAGAAAAGGGAATTGAACTAGCTAATAAATATCCTGAAATGATTGTTGCGGTTAACGTAGGCAACGAAGCGCTTGTTGATTGGAACGATCATATGGTTGAAGTAGATACTATGATCAATTATGTAAAAATGGTAAAAGAAAAAGTTGAGCAGCCGGTTACAGTGGCGGATAATTTTTACTGGTGGGCGATGGAAGGTAAAGAACTTGCCGAAGCTGTTGATTTTCTTGCTGTTCATATCTATCCGATTTGGGAAGGGCAGGATATCGACACTGCATTGGCATACTCTATTTCAAACATACAAGCAGTAAAAGATTCTCTTCCTGGTCACAGTATTGTAATCAGTGAAGCAGGATGGGCAACCACAGCTTCCGAGTTCGGCGAAAGAGCGAGCGAAGAAAAACAAGTTCGTTATTTCAATGAAATAATGAATTGGGGTAAAGAAAATAATTACACGATATTTTTCTTCGAAGCTTTTGATGAACCGTGGAAAGGTGATCCCGGTAATCCGAAGGGAGCCGAAAAGCATTGGGGTTTGTTCTTTGAAGACCGGACTCCGAAACTTGTTATGTATGAACTCTATCCTGATTTAGTTAAGTAAATATTTAAATTGATTCTCAAAAGGTGAATTGCTGTAATGTCAGTAAAATCAATATATGTGGGCGAATGTAAGATTCTTAATAATAATGGGAATGTATCCGGTGGATATGTTGAGTTAGAAAACGAGTCATACTATAAGATTTCCAACTATGATCAAATAGATCCGTTTTTTTTGAGTATAGTCAGCGGATCTGATTTTTGGATGTTTGTTTCAAGTACCGGCGGATTAACAGCCGGAAGGAAAAATCCCGACAATGCTCTTTTTCCATACTACACCGATGACATAATTCATGACTCCGCCGAAAAGACCGGCAGCAAAACCTTGCTTAGAATAAAGTTAAACGAAAAGACTCTTTTCTGGGAACCGTTTTCAAATTACTACCGCAATATTTATAACATTAGCAGAAATCTTTACAAAAATATTCCCGGCAATAAAATTTTATTTGAAGAAATTAATCACGACTTAAAATTAACTTTTCAATACAGCTGGCTTACCAGTGAAAAATACGGAATTGTAAAACGATCGAAATTAATCAATAATAATAAATCTGAAATAGAGATTGAATATTTGGACGGCATTCAGAATATACTTCCTTACGGAATTGATCAGCAGTTTCAAAATGCCTTCAGCACTCTTGCAGATGGTTATAAGAAAAATGAGTTAATAAAGGAAGTTGGAATTGGTGTATTCTCTTTAAGCTCAATTCCATCAGACAAAGCAGAGCCGAGTGAATCATTAAAAGCGACAACGGTATGGTCAACCGGAGTTCAACCCCCAAAATATCTTCTCTCATCAACAAAACTCAATGATTTTAGAAATGGCAAAAAGATTGAAAGTGAATATGATATAAAGGGGAGAAGAGGAGCTTACTTTATTAATGGCGATTTTTCACTTAAGCCGGATAAGAGTGAAGAGTGGTATATAATTTCCGAGATAAATCAAGATTCCTCAGATTTAGCAGAGTTAATCAATCTTCTAAAAACTAATGATGAATTAATCGAAAAAGTGAACTCCGATATTTCTGCCGGTACGGACGAGTTAAAAAAGATCGTTGCTAAAGCTGACGGAATACAGTTAACTCAAGATAAATTAGAAACATCGAGACATTTTGCGAATACACTCTTCAATGTAATGAGAGGCGGGATTTTCCTCGATTCATATAGAATCGACAAAAAAGATTTTCTTCAGTTTGTGCAATCTTCAAACAAACGGGTTTATAAGAAACATGAGAAATTCTTAGGCGAACTAAACAATAAAATTGAATACTCTAATTTAGTACAGCACGTAAGTGAGTTATGCGATAATGAATTGACTATGCTTGCTTATGAATATTTGCCTTTGAGCTTCAGCCGCAGACATGGTGATCCGAGCAGACCTTGGAATCGTTTTTCAATTGATATAAAAGATGATAAAAATAATAAGCTGCTTAATTACCAAGGAAACTGGCGAGATATTTTCCAAAATTGGGAAGCGCTTGCCGAATCATTCCCAAATTATATTGAATCGATGGTAACTAAATTCTTGAACGGGTCAACGGCAGACGGTTACAATCCCTACAGAGTTACAAGAGACGGATTCGACTGGGAAGTACCGGAACCGGATCAGCCGTGGGCAAACATCGGTTATTGGGGCGATCATCAAATAATTTACCTCCTCAAGTTATTGGAAATCTCTTACAATCACGATTCAAAAAAGTTACACGAGCTTATAAACCAAGATATTTTTGCATACGTCAATGTTCCATACAGAATTAAAAAATATGAAGATTTACTTCGTGATCCTCACAACACGGTGGACTTTGATCATAACCTCAACAAAAAAATTGAAGCTGAAGAAAAAGTAATCGGATCGGATGCACGGTTCATCAAAAGTAAAGACGGAAATCTATATCAAGTTAATTTGGTTGAGAAATTGCTTTCACCTCTTCTTGCAAAGCTAAGCAACTTCATACCGGGCGGCGGTATTTGGATGAACACTCAGCGACCCGAATGGAACGATGCAAATAATGCTTTGGTGGGTTACGGCATTTCAATGGTAACGCTCTATTATTTAAGAAGGTATGTGAGTTTTCTTGTTGAATTCTTTTCGAAACTGAAAAAAGGTGATGCGCATATCTCCGAAGAAGTGAAAATATTTTTTAATGAACTTAGTGAGCATCTAACTACAAATGTAAGTAATCTGGAATCCGGTATAACGGACGAGACTAGAAAAGCAATACTTGACGGATTAGGCATTGCCGGTTCGAACTTTAGATCAAAAATTTATGAGAATGGATTCTCCGAAAAGAAAGAGAAACTAGAAATTAAAGCTGTTATTGATTTCCTAAATACAACCCAAAAATATCTCGATAAGACAATTGAAGAAAATAAACGTGAAGATGATTTATACCATTCTTATAACTTAATGTCTCTGCAAGAAAACAAGTTGAGTATAATTAATCTTTATGAAATGTTAGAAGGTCAAGTGGCGGTGTTAAGTTCGGGTTATCTTCAAACACCGGATTCATTAAAACTTCTCGACTCATTAAGAAAAAGTGAGTTATATCGGGAGGATCAAAATAGTTACATACTTTATCCGAATAGAGAATTGCCGCAATTCGTTGAAAGGAATATAATTCCCGCCAAAGAATTCAATTCATCGGAAATGTTGAAGAAATTTATAAACGATGGCAACGGAGATATTGTTCAAAAGGATAAACAAGGGAACTACCACTTTAACGGTGAGATTCGAAATGCGGCTGTTTTAAGGACCAGATTAGAAAAGATACAACAAGAAAGCAAAAATGAAATCACCGATGAAGATATTAGTAAAGCTTTGCAAATTTATGAGTCTGTTTTTCAACACAAATATTTCACCGGCAGATCAGGTACGTTCTTTAAGTATGAGGGATTAGGATCAATTTATTGGCATATGGTTTCAAAGTTACTGCTTGCTGTACAGGAGACTTATTATCTAGCAATTGAAAACGGTGCAAACAATGACGAATTGAAGAAATTGAGAAATTATTATTATGAAATTAAGGAAGGAATTGGCGTTCATAAATCCCCGGATAAATACGGCGCTTTCGCAACTGATCCTTACTCACATACGCCGAGTTTCGCAGGTGTTCAGCAGCCCGGAATGACAGGACAGGTTAAGGAAGATTTCATTTCAAGAATAAGAGAACTGGGTATTCAAGTTAAGAACGGTCGAATAACTTTCAATACAAACTTGCTTAACAGTGATGAATTTTTAACTGCAGAAAAATCTTTTGAGTATTTCGATATGAACGGGGAGAAAGTTAATATTCAACTGCCGAAAAACTCTTTAGCATTTACATATTGTCAAGTACCTGTTGTCTACCTAAAATCTGATGAAAGCAAAGTATATGTTTATAAAGAAGGTAAAGCGGTGGAAATGAATTCACTCGAGTTAAACTTGGAGGATAGTCAATCGCTGTTTCGAAGAGATGGCGCTGTTGACAAAATTGAAGTTTACGTAAAGTAAAATAAACAGTAGTTATTTATCAAAACAATTTAACCTAAAGGTATAATATGAACTTCTCAACTACAGACTATGTCATATTTGCTGTTTACATAATCGGAATCGTTTCGCTCGGATTGTATGTCTCGCGCGAAAAGAAAGGGCACGAGAAGGATTCAAAAGATTATTTCTTAGCCGGCAACAAACTGACTTGGTGGGCAATCGGTGCGTCACTTATTGCCGCAAATATATCCGCCGAACAGATCATCGGTATGTCAGGTTCCGGTTTTGCAGTCGGTCTCGCAATTGCATCATACGAGTGGATGGCTGCAATTACACTTATTATTGTAGGTAAATATTTTCTTCCAATCTTCATCGAAAAGAAAATTTACACAATACCGGAGTATATCGAAAAGCGGTACAATAAAAATCTTAAAACCATACTCGCGATCTTTTGGATATTCTTATTCATCTTCGTCAATCTTACAACTGTACTTTTCTTGGGTGCAAAAGCACTTGATACGATTATGGGAGTAGGCGATGGTTCAATGATTATTATCTTCATTATTCTGCTTGCTTCAATTGCTGCTGCTTACTCACTGTATGGCGGCTTATCTGCGGTAGCTTGGACGGACATTATTCAAGTGGTGCTGCTAGTTTTCGGTGGTATAATTGCTACAATAATCGCACTCGATTATGTTACGCCGGATGGAGGAGTGTTTGCCGGGTTGGCTCATATTTACAATACGGCAGGTGATAAATTTCATATGATCCTGGAGAAAGGACATCCCGAGTTTGATAATTTACCAGGTATCGCTGTGCTGATTGGTGGTATGTGGATAGCAAATTTATATTACTGGGGATTCAATCAATATATAATTCAAAGAACTTTAGCGGCTAAGTCACTTCGTGAAGCACAAAAGGGAATTGTCTTTGCGGCGTTTCTAAAATTAATAATCCCTCTATTTGTTGTTATCCCGGGAATTATTGCTTATGTACTTTTTGCGCAACCGGAAGGAACAGCTATTATAGAAGGTGTAAAAGAATCCTTCACGAAATCTGGCGGCGGAATCAATTATGATAAAGCTTATCCTTGGTTGATCAGTCACTTTATACCGACCGGGTTAAAAGGTGTTGTTGTAGCGGCATTAACGGCTGCAATAGTTTCATCGCTTGCATCAATGCTTAATTCAACATCTACAATATTTACAATGGATATTTACAAACCGTACATCGGTAAAGATAAATCGGAGAAAAGACTTGTTAGAGTAGGTAGGATAAGTGCAGCAGTTGCTTTAATAATTGCATGCCTTGTTGCACCGTTATTAAAAAGTGTTCCTCAAGCTTTTCAATATATTCAAGAGTATACGGGTTTGGTTAGTCCCGGAATTTTAGCTGTTGCTATGGTTGGTTTGTTCTGGAAAAAAACCACAACACGCGGAGCAATTTGGGGTGCTGTTCTTTCAATACCTGTTGCTCTATTCTTAAAATTAGATTTTATACAGCTTCCGTTCTTGGATCAGATGTTATATACATTTTTAATAAGTATTGTAATTATTGCTATGGTAAGTTTAACAACATCTGAAGTAGACGACGATTCACAAGGTATTACTCTTACATCAAAAATGTTCAGAACTGATAGTTCATTTAATATCGGTGCTTACATTGTTCTAATAATTTTAGCAGTTCTTTATACAATATTTTGGTAGGTGAAAAATGAAAAAAATTAATATACATTTTATACTATTCTACTTTTTGCTGATAAACGTTTACGGGTGCTCGAATGACGAAAGCACTCCAACTGAAAATAATCAAAACGGTGATGTTTACCCCGGTTATCAATTAGTTTGGAGTGATGAATTCGAGGGAACCGAAATCGACTTGAACAAATGGGAACACGAAGTAAATGCACGGGGCGGCGGTAACAACGAATTGCAGTATTATACGTCACGACCGGAAAATTCTTTTGTTCAAGACGGAATGCTTCACATCGCAGCACTGCAGGAAGAATATACGAGTGATGGAATTACAAGATATTATACTTCCGCAAGAATGCGTACACCGAATAAAGGGGATTGGAAATATGCTCGTATTGATGTTAAAGCCAAAGTTCCATTTGGACAAGGTATATGGCCTGCTATATGGATGCTTCCCACAGATTGGAATTACGGAGGTTGGCCCAATAGCGGTGAAATTGATATTATGGAACATATAAACCTGCAAACCGTAATTCACGGAACCGTTCACACCGAAGCTTATAATCATAAAAGGGGAACACAAAGAGGGGGACAGGTTGAAGTGCCCGATGCGAATGAAAATTTTCACATTTATTCAATTATTTGGACAGAAGATAAAATTGATTTTTTAGTTGACGATCAACAATACTACACTTTTGCAAATGACGGAAAAGGTGATTCCGCAACTTGGCCTTTCGATAAAAGGTTTCATATAATTTTGAATGTTGCAGTAGGTGGAGATTGGCCCGGAAATCCTACTACCGAGACAAAATTCCCGAAAGAAATGATTATCGATTATGTAAGAGTTTACCAGGAAAAAGAATAAAAAGGTTATAAATGTTTTCTAATAAATTTGCTACGGGATTAAGGATTATTTCCTTATTCTCTTTTTTATTATTTCAAAACTTATCGGCTCAAATCTATCTTGATTCCACTGCATCAATTGACCAACGAGTTAGTGATCTCCTTAGCAGGATGACTCTTGAAGAGAAAGTAGGTCAAATGACCCAAATTGATCTCAAGAATGTTAGGAACGATCCTGAGATTGTTACTGAGTATTTTTTAGGTTCAATCCTAAGTGGTGGTGGTTCCAACCCCGGTTCAAATACGCCGGAAGGTTGGGCGAATATGTATGACCAACTTCAGCAAGCTGCTCTCAATACACGGTTGAAGATTCCGATAATTTACGGCATTGATGCCGTACACGGGCACAATAACTTGAAGAACGCAGTTATATTTCCTCATAACATCGGTTTGGGTGCTGCACGTGATGCCGATCTTGTTGAACGAATCGGAAGAGCAACTGCCGTTGAAGTTGCCGCTACCGGATTAGATTGGACGTTTGCCCCATGTATCGCCGTACCCAGAGACGAACGCTGGGGAAGAACTTATGAAGGTTTTGCCGAAACCCCGGAAGTTACCGGATTACTTGGCGCAGCTTACACGAGGGGATTTCAAGGCGATACATTAGCCGACAGTAAATCAATACTCGCCTGTGCAAAACATTTTATCGGTGACGGTGGAACAACCAATGGAGACGATCAAGGTAATACGGCGATTGACGAAGCAACTTTAAGAGAAATTCATCTGCCTGCTTACATCGCAGCTATTGAAAATAATGTCGGTTCGATAATGGCAACTTATAATAGCTGGAACGGTGAAAAAGTTCACGGCAGTCATTATTTATTAACGGAAGTGTTGAAAGAAGAGTTGGGCTTCGAAGGATTTATCGTTTCCGATTGGGCAGCGATTGATCAGCTTCCGGGTAATTACAGAAGTGATGTAAAAGAATCAATCAATGCCGGTATTGATATGGTTATGGTTCCCCATGATTATGAAGAATTTACAGAATACTTGATCGATCTTGTAAATGACGGCGAAGTTTCTATTGAAAGAATTAATGATGCAGTTGCAAGAATACTTAGAATAAAATTTATGATGGGATTATTTGAGCATCCTTACAGTAACAGATCATTAATTGATTACGTGGGAACTGAAGAACATCGAGAAATCGGAAGAGAAGCAGTCAGAAAATCGATGGTGCTGCTTCAAAGAAAAGACGGAACTTTACCTCTTTCAAAAAGTGATGAGAAAATATTCGTCGCCGGTGTCGGCGGGAACGATATTGGTATGCAATGCGGCGGCTGGACGATTTCCTGGCAAGGTGATATGGGTGATATTACCGAAGGGACAACAATTTTGGAAGCAATTCAAAACACAATCGGCTCGCAGAATGTTATCTATTCTGATTATGGAGAAACAAATGAAGAATTTGATAAAGCAGTTGTGGTAATAGGAGAACAGCCGTACGCTGAGGGAGAAGGCGACAGAGAAGACTTAACTATTTCGAATGATGATATTGCTTTAGTAAGAAAAGTTTATGAGAAAGGAAAACCGACCATTGTAATTTTACTTTCGGGAAGACCGATGATAATTAATCCAATTCTTCATTATAGCGATGCTATTTTTGCCGCATGGCTTCCGGGTACTGAGGGACAAGGAATAGCAGATGTATTATTCGGGGATTATCAACCGTCAGGAAAACTTAGTCATTCGTGGCCTAAATATATGGATCAAATACCTATAAACGTAGGTGATCAAAATTATGATCCGCTTTATGAATATGATTTCGGTTTGACATCAGTTAACGATTCCGAATTTGGATCCGATCCACAATTTTATTCAGCGATTATTAACGAAGCTGAGGAAACCATTGAGATTGCGTTCAACAAATCAATTGACCCCTCGTCATTAACTGAGTCAACATTTAGATTAAAAGTTGCCGGAATTCCGAATGAACTAATCGTTACTCCAAAACTATCAGACGAAAGCAGGTATAAAGTTTATTTTGAACTGACGGTGGATATTCAACAAGAGCAAAAATTAGTTATCTCATACATATCCGGTTCTATTAAATCTGAAGACGGCGGAACGCTTCAACCTTTTGAAGATAAATTCGTATATAATACTTTCAATGAAGTCTTACAACCGTTTATGCTGCCGGGTAAGATTGAGGCGGAAGATTATCATTATATGTTCGGTATTCAAACCGAAGGGACTACGGATGTAGGCGGTGGTTTAAATGTCGGCTGGATAGATAGCGGCGATTGGCTTCAATATTACGTTTCGTTTATTGAATCGGGCTCATACCGGGTGAATTATAGAGTAGCGGCATTAAGTCAAAACGGAATATTGTCTCTTCGCAAAGAAGGCAGTTTAATTAACTCAACTTTGTTACCTGTTACAAATGGTTGGCAGAACTGGGTGACGGTCTCGGCTGAAGTTGAAATGGAAAAAGGAGAATATTTTATTGATCTCTATGCAACCCAAGGGGGATTCAACATTAACTGGTTTTCGTTTGATTTAATCACGAATGTCGACCAAGAAGATGTTGAGTATGATTTTTCACTTGGTCAAAACTATCCTAATCCCTTTAATCCCTCTACTTCTTTAAGTTATTCAATCCCCCAAAACAGCTTTGTTAAATTAAAACTTTATGATGCACTAGGATGTGAAGTGGATTGTATTATATGCGAATCACAAACGGCCGGAAAACACACTATAGTTTACGATGCTTCCGATTTATCAAGCGGTGTGTACTATTATAGATTAACTGCCGGTGAAAAATCTGAAGTTAAAAAGCTGCTTCTCCTCAAATAGTGTAGAGGATTTTATGAAACAACTGCTATTCATTTTATTACTATTAACATCAATTCTTATTATAGCCGGCTGTGATAAATCGGAAAACAATCCAAATGAACCTGTTGAAACAAATAAAACAATAGTTGAACATTTCGGTCAGCTCAATGTTAATGGTAAAGATATAGTAGACAAGAATGGAAATATTGTCGTTTTACGTGGAATGAGTTTATTCTGGAGTCAATGGGGCGGACAATATTATAATAAAGAAACAATTAAGTGGCTGCGTGATGATTGGAAGTGTACGGTTATCCGTGCCGCGATGGGTGTTGAAGGCGGCGCCTATCTCGATAATCCCGAAGCAGAATTTCAAAAGGTAAAAGCTGCCATTGATGCATGCATTGAACTTGGTATCTATGTAATTATCGATTGGCATGATCATCACGCGGAAGATCATCTGCAAGAATCCAAAGCCTTTTTTGAGCGTATATCATCCGACTACGGAAATTACCCCAACATCATATATGAGCTCTACAACGAACCGTTAAATGTTTCTTGGAATGATGACCTCAAACCATATTTTGAAGAAGTGATTAGTGTTATCAGAACAAATGATCCTCATAATATTATTGTTGCCGGTACACCTAATTGGTCGCAGGATGTTGAAGATGTAATAAACAACGAACTTGAGGGCAACAATATAGCTTATTCATTTCATTTTTATTCAAGTACACACAAACAAGAACTAAGGGACAAAGCATTACGAGCGATCAATGCCGGGATACCTTTATTTGTTACCGAATGGGGAATGAGTGAAGCTAACGGTAACGGAATTATCGACAATGTCAGTTTAAACGAGTGGGCGGATTTTTTAGAAACATATAATCTAAGCTGGTGCAATTGGTCGATTGTCAATAAAGATGAAACCTCAGCGGCTCTTCTTCCGACTACTTCTGCATTAAGTGGTTGGACTGAAAGCGAACTATCCCTATCCGGGAAAATTATCAGAGATTATTTAATACTTATGAATAGTGAGTTGTTTGAATTATTGTAAATCGTTGCGAGATCATCTTGATTAAAATGTATGTATCAATGAAGCATTATTAAAGGAAGCGAAAGTGAAATACAATCATTATTTGAAAAATTCTCCTCGTGTCTCTGAAATAGGAATTGGGGCTTGGCAGTTAGGAGAAAGTTCGGACTGTGTCGTCCTGAAAAAAGTTGACAAGTTATAATAATAGTTTTCTTTCTTTTTTTGCTACTTTTTTTCTTTCTTTTGTTAATATGTTGATAAGTTTTTTAAGCTGCATATTTTTCTACAGGAGTTAG